>Ga0116129_1000257_pt1 | contig 37210 bp, 36 predicted proteins | sample June2015DPH_17_2_FD_89732 | JGI IMG/M metagenome (GOLD analysis project Ga0116129, IMG submission 89732) | Peatland microbial communities from SPRUCE experiment site at the Marcell Experimental Forest, Minnesota, USA - June2015DPH_17_10 | ecosystem: Environmental > Terrestrial > Soil > Wetlands...
AAGAGATTATCGTGACCGGTTCATTGATCAAACGCACTGACACCGAGACGCCGAGCCCGGTGCAGGTGTTGACCGGAGATCAAATTCAGCAGATGGGATATACGAATCTCTCCCAGGTGCTGGGCAATTTGTCGGCCAACGGCCAAGGTACCTTGAGCCAGTCCTTCGGCCAGGCGTTCGCGGCGGGCGCTTCAGGCGTCGCGCTGCGCGGTTTGACGGTCGGCGGCACATTGGTGTTGATCGACGGCAAGCGCATGGTGGATTACCCCATCTCGGACGATAACCAGCGCAGTTTCGTGGACGTGAGCGCCATTCCGTTCAACGCCATCGAACGGGTCGAAGTGCTGAAGGACGGCGCATCCGCCATCTACGGCGCGGACGCCATCGCCGGCGTCGTCAACATCATCTTGAAGAAAAACTATAACGGTACCGAAATCACCGCGGAAAGCGGGACCTCGCAGAAGCATGACGGCACCACGGAGCATCTGGCCGGAATTACAGGAATCGGCGATCTCGCGAGCGACGGCTACAACGCTTATGTTGCGATCGATTTCCATCATCAAGACCAGATTCTGGCGGCCAACCGCTCTGGCGGCTTTACCAACCTGAACTACAGCGCCCTTCCGGGTGGATTGAACACCACCCCGGGATCGTTTGGTAATCCGGACGTTCCGTATCCCGTGAGTACGACTGGGTACCTCATCAATCCCGGTGCGCAAAATACCAACGGCACATTTGCCAATGGTCTGCCGGGCCAGGCGTTTTTGCCGGGCTGCACCGCCCAGGCGCAAATGTTGGACCAATGTGAAACCCAATACCGTGGACTGCAGATCCAGCCGTCGACCGGACAAACCAACGTACTGGCAAAATTTACCAAGGCCCTGGCAGGGGATTGGACCACGTCGGTGTCGGCATCGGTATTCGATAGCAAGGCGGAGCAGGTCGGCCCCGCCTTTCCGACCACCGGATATGCCGGCGGCGGTATCGTGAACCTTGCCGTGGCCCCGGGCGTGAATCCCGCCTTCGTGGCCTACCCCATCATCACCGTGCCCGCCAACTATCCGGGCAATCCTTATGGGGCGGCGGCGCCCTTGGTCTACAGCTTTCGCGAAGTAGGGCTGCCGACGACGCTCACTGACACCGATACCTACCGGCTCGTCGCCGACATCAAAGGAACCGCGGCCGGCTGGGACATCGATGGATCGCTGGGTGCCATGTATGCGAGGATGGATCTGAAGGAGCTGAACGAGCTCGATCCCGCCTTGATACAGCCGGCGCTGAATTCCGGCTATGTCGTCGGCCCCGGTGCCAGCCCCGCCGCGGCAAGTCTGCTGGCGCCTGAAGCCATCTCTCATCCGACGAGTTCGTTGGATATCGCCGATCTGCATGCATCGCGGCCTCTGTTCAACATGTGGGGCGGCCCGCTGTCTATGGCCATCGGCGCTCAATTTTTCCACAAGGTGGAAAATGATCTGCCTCCGGAGACTATTTCCACGGGTGTGCAGGAGGGCAACGCGGCCTTCGCGCTCGGCAGTCAGAATGACGCAGCCGCCTTCATGGAATTCAACGGGAACGTGGTCAAGCAACTGGAACTCGACGGCGCCGTCCGATACGACAACTACAACAACGGGGTCGGCGGTGCGACCACGCCGAAAATATCGGTCAAGTACAAGCCCATCGACCAGTTCGTACTGCGCGGGACGTGGGGTAAGGGCTTCCGGGCGCCATCGCCGGCGGAAAGCCAGCAGTCCGGGAACTTCTTTGGAGCCGGTACTACCAACGACCCCATACTTTGCCCCAATCCCGGCAATCCCAATGCCAGGGGCAATTTCCCCGGCCAGTGCAATTTCGGCCTGACGGGCCTGCAGCAGCCGGGCACTACGCTGAAGCCCGTCAAGTCGACCAATTCCACGGTCGGGTTCATCTTCGAACCGTCGAGCATGTTCAACGTGTCCGCCGACTACTACAAGATCAAGCTGACCAATGACATTATTTCGGAGCTGCAAGTCGGCGGCATCGGCGCTTATACCAGTCTGGTTCGCGGGCCGTCGGCGACCCTGCCGTTTTGCAGTCCAACCAATCCAACCCCCACCTGCACCCCGGCCCAGTTGACGAACACGGTGACGCCGGTGGGGTTGGTGGCATTCGGAACGTTCCCGTACATCAATGCAGGCGAAACTCAGACGGAAGGCATCGACGTGGATTTCCAGTCGCACTTCGATCTGGATAACTTTGGCAAACTCACCGCCGAGTTGAACTACACCCACGTGATCGAATACAACCAGGTGGTAGATGGTGTGACCTACTCATTGGCGGGAACGCACGGACCCTCGTCGATTTCCGGCGATACCGGCAATCCCAAGGATCGTGCGGTGTTCACCTTGAGCTGGGATAAGGGACCCATGACGGTGTCGGCGACGCTGAACTACACCAGCCATTTCTCCATTACGGATCCGTCGTCCGCGGTCAATACCTGCGAGCAGGGTCTTCTCTATGGAGCCACCAGCGCGTACGGTCCTCGTTTCAGCTTTGGACCCAATGCGACCATACCGGGCTATTTGTGCACAGTGCACACGTTCGTGGACACGAATTTGTACGCGCGCTATGCCCTCAGCGATCATCTGGCGCTTCATGGTTCGATCACCAACGTGTTCAACAGGCAACCGCCGGTCGACGCGCAGACCTACGCCGGCGGTGGCCAGTTGGCGTACGATGGTTCGCTGAATCAGGACGGCGCGGTGGGCCGGTTCTTCCTGGTGGGCGCTACCTACAAGTTCTAACGGGTCGTCATTTAGTCGATGAAAGGGGCCCCTGGCAAAACCCGGGGCTCTTTTTTTTGGTGCGGCCAAACTGACCTAAATTGGAGAAGCAGAAGTACATCCAATACTGGCCATCATCTGCGCTCCATAGTGCCTCCAGTACTGCTCGGCCAGGCTCCTTGCCTTATCCGAAGTACCGTTCGACGTCAGTGTACTCGTCGCCGACGTCATCCCCTGCACCGTCAGCCCACCATATGAGCAGCCCTGCTGTGACAGCATGGCACCCGCCAGATTCCAAGCCGTCACCTCATCGGGATCCATCTGACTCGCCTGCAATTGCAGTCCGATTTGAAGGATCGCATCGAAACTGCCCTTTTGCGCAGCCTCGCGTGCGTGCGCGACAGCCGAGGGAATATCCGACTCAATACCGGGACAACCCTTGAATTCACACATGGCAAGAACACTCTCCGCATTCGGCAGGCTGTCCGCCGCCACTTTGAGTAGATTGCCCGCATTGTCGACGGCGATACCGGCGGGGAAATGCGCTGTTCCGTTCATCAGACCATGCGCCAGAAATGCCTGCGCCTCCGGGTAGCCGGCATCGGCGGCGTCCATCAGCTTCTGCTGCTTGAATTCGGAACTCAGGCTGCTGCTGTAACGCGAGAGCAACCAAAGACTCGCTCCATTCCCCCGATCGGCGGAACTCGTAACCCATGCCTCAATCTCTTTTTTGTCCATGGCCTGTTGGCACGCGGCGACCACCTGTCTGTCATAGGTATTCTTTTCTTGTATCGTCGTTCTTATCCATTCGACGTCCTGCAAAGGCAGCGCTTGCGCGTCCAGCAGTTGTTGCGCTTGAGCTGGACTACCCTCGCCGTTGATACCCGCGAATCCGCAGGTGGAGTACGCCATGTACTCCAAAACATTGGCCGCAGCCGCATCGCCGCGCTGCGCCTGTTGTACGAGTTCCTGGATGACCGCGAGAATGTCGCCGTCCGTGAGGCGGTTCACCATATTCTCGCTGGCTCCGAATCCTCTCAAGAGCGCAAACCTCGTCCGCCGAAGATTGCGCGCAGCCACCTTCGCCGACGGCCGTGTCCATGGATCCGGCACCGCAACTGGCTTGCTCGGAGCGCCCGCCGGCCGCTCTCGCGCCTCAGGTGCGGGTATTGTTGTGGCAGTTCTGCTGGCTTCAGATCCTGGAGAACCGCTGTGCTTAGGCAAGGCCACCCAAATGCCGATGGCAATCAGCAAAGTGATGCCCACCAGCCCTAGCCGTCTGATCACCGTTAGTCCTTACCTCAACAGGAAAAAAGAGCGATTCTCTATGCTCTTTTTTGATTCAGAGCCTGGCCGAAAGTTCATGTCCTCGCGATTGACCGTACTTGAGCGAAGCGTGTAGTTTCATTGTTGAAAGTTTCAACAACGGAGACGGGCCATGGCCACCGTTATAAGAGTTCGACTGGCCGATTGGGAAAACGTATCTTCTATCCCCCATCCCGGTGGATAAGTCGGTGCACAACCGGTTGCTTATCACGCAAACGGTGGCTTGCGGATCAACGATTTCCGTGAATCGATATTGAAACCTTTTTTGGGGGCGTCGTGACCGTTTGCCTCATGCCGCCAAAATCAGACGAGGACTGGCACCACGCGCGCCGACTCATCGAACAGTACGCGGCATCGCTCGACGTCGACCTGTCGTTTCAGAACTTTGAGCACGAACTCGAAAATCTCGAGGGCGACTATGCGCCTCCAACCGGAGCGTTCCTGCTCGCCGAAGAGCACGGCATTTTCCTCGGCTGCGTCGGGCTGCGCCGATTCGCGCAGGGTGTCGGTGAAATCAAGCGGCTATACACGGTCCCCGCCGCGCGCGGGCGGCGGGTCGGCCGCCTGCTCGCCGAGGGTATCGTGGAGGCGGCCAAGCACTTGAAGTACACCCGACTGCTGTTGGATACCTTGCCGTTCATGCAGGAGGCGCAGTCGTTGTACGCGTCGATGGGCTTTAAGCCCACTGCCGCATATCGATTCAATCCGGTGCCGGGGACGGCTTTTCTGGAATTGGCGTTGTGACCTAAAGAGCGGGCGGGCTACGCTTCGCACCAGATTGGCCTAGTATGGCACCGCCTCAAGCTTGTTCATCCATCGCGGGGGATCTGTCATGGCGGAAAATGTCTATAAAGTCATCGAACTCATCGGAACCAGCACCGAGTCCTGGGAAAAGGCGACCGCCGCCGCACTGGCGCGAGCCAGTAAGACCCTGAGAGACCTGCGGGTCGCGGAAGTCGTCAAACTCGACGTGCAGTTGAAAAACGGCAAGGTGGAAGCGTATCGATCACGCATCAGCGTGTCGTTCAAGTACGAAAGCAAGGGCTGACCCGTCTCGGTTGATCCTGGGCTAGGAAAAGTGACAGCCGACCGGGTAAGCCGAGTATCTCGGCGGCTATCTCGCGGGTCAATTTCCAGCGCGCCGCGCCGCGGCGACAGCGGACTGCAGCCCTGCTAAATCCGAGAGGTTCGAGACCCGTTGCCGGCCGATCAAAACGCCCGGTGTTCCGCGCATGCCCAAGCTGCGCGCCTCGGCGTCATTGCGCATCAGCAGCGCGTCAATTGACGCACGATGCGCGATGAGATCCTGCTTCAACCGGGCCATGTCAATCCCGGCACCTCGCAGAGCCTCATCGACTTGGCTGTTTTCGCCCAAGCGCGGAGCGCTCATCAGTGCATCGTGCGCCTGCAGGTACTTGCCCTGATAGTTCGCGGCCAAGGCCGATTGCGCCGCATAAATCGACACGCCGCCGAAGATCGGCCACTCCTTATAGAGGACTGCCGCCGCATGGTCGCGCTCGATGAACGGGTGAAAAGCCGGCGCCAACGCCTTGCAGAAGGAGCAGTTGTAGTCGAAGTATTCCACCACGGCAATATCGCCGGCGGTAGAACCCAGAAAGGGCACGCCGGGTTCATGGAGTAGGTGCTTTTGTACTTCCGCCGAAATCGGGGGCGGCGTTTGTGCGTTGGCGACGGTCGGCAGCGCCAGGGCGATCGCTTGTGCGGCCAGCAGTGAGACCAGACCGCAACGTTTGAGAAATCCACGCTTCATGATGTCCTCACAGGTTACTGCTTCGCGTTCGATTCATCGGCGGCGTCCGAGCAGCCAGTCCAGCGATACCGTACCGGCGCCGGCAATCGCGAGCCACAAGAACAGCGCGAGATACTCGGTCTCGTCGAACCCCAGCAAGGTTTCCAATGAATCCACGTCAGCCCACTTGGCTGAGACGATGGCGACGATCATCGTAACGCCTAAGGCACCGGCCGAGATACGGGTGATCAGGCCCAGCAACAGAAAGATGCCGCCGAAGAACTCCACGCCGGAAACGAATGGCGCGAGGAATTGCGGAGCCGGGATGTGCCAGCCGACGAAGTTCTCCGTGATGGCGGGCAGGTTATGCAGCTTGCCCCAGCCACTCCACAAGAACACCCAACCGACCACGATCCGGGCGAATAAAGGTGCGAGCCATTGGAGGTGTTGAGCGACACGCTCGGGCCAGCCGATGAGCCCATTCGTCAATTTGTTCATCCCATTCCCCCCGGGGCCATTGAAAAGCGGTTATTGAGTAAGACCGGGTGGTCCGCCGATTTATTTCGTCACGGTCGCGTGCTCATCAGGCACTCATCGAGCCCGCTACTCGCCGTGCACACGCGCTCGTGCCTGTTCGATATACCAATCGACACAGTGGGAGTTGGCCATGGTCTCGCGGTTGATCACTTTCTCCGCCGGATGGCCGAGAAATAATTTCTTCATCGGGACTTCTTGCTTTTTCCCCGACAGGGTCCGAGGTATGGCCGGGGCCAGAATGATTTCATCGGGCAGGAATCGCGGTGACAGGCGCGAGCGGATGGCCTGATGGATACGGCCTTTGACATCCTCATCCAGCGGGCGCTCCTCACGCAGCGACACGAACAACAGAAGACGGCTGGGGCGTCCCAAGTATTCCAGATCCAGCACCAGAGAATCCATCACCTCGGGCAGCGATTCCACCGCGGAATAGATTTCACTCGTTCCCATCCGCAGACCAAAGCGATTGACGGTGGCGTCGCTTCGGCCGTAGATGATGCAACCGCCGTCGGGCGTGATCTTGATCCAATCACCGTGGCGCCACACACCCGGGTAGAGGTCGAAGTAGCTCGACAGATAGCGCTGGTTGTCGTGATCGCCCCAGAAATACAGCGGCATGCCCGGGATCGGCCGGGTACATACCAGCTCACCCACCTCGTCGATGACGGACTGTCCCGCCTCGTTCCAGGCTTCCACCGCGGAGCCGAGCTGGCGGCATTGCATCTGCCCCGGTATCTGCGGCAGTTCCCGGTTGCCGGTGCAGAACGTGCCGCACAGATCCGTGCCGCCCGAAATGTTGTACCACCAGATGTCCGGCGTTCCGATGAGTGCGAATTGATCGCTGCCCCAGCGCTGCACGTCTTCGGCCAGCGGCGAACCGGTGGTGCCGAGCGCGCGGATGCGCGACAGATCCCCGCACGCCGAGAGTTCCAGGCCGGCTTTTTTGCAGTTCGCGTAGAACGCCGCTCCTGCCCCAAAAAATGACACGCGATGCCGGGCGGCGAAGCGCCAAAGGACGGACCAGTCGGGGTTGTCTTTCGAGCCGCTGGGACTGCCATCGTAAATGCAAATGGTGGTGCCCCCCAACAGCCCGCCGATCTGCGCATTCCACATGATCCAGCCGGTGGAGGAATACCAGTGATAGCGCTCGCCCAAATGGCTGTCGGAATAGCTGGCGCCCAGATCCCCATGCTTGCCGCTGGCCATGGCGGTGAGCAGCACGCCGCCCTGGCCTTGCACGATGGGCTTGGGCAATCCGGTGGTGCCGCTCGAGTACACCACCCAGAGCGGATGATCGAAGGGCAGCCATTCGGGTTCGAACGCCGCCACCGCCGCACCTTCGCGCGAGGTAGCTTCACCGAAGGTGGGTCCGGTTGAAATCTTCTGCGCCGCCTGCGCGCTCTCCAGCGCAATGGTGGCCCGCAGACTAGGCAGCGCATTTTGCAGTTGCGCAATCACCTCGCGACGATCCAGACGCTTGCCGGCATAGACGACATGCTCAACGGCAATGAGAACCTTGGGCTTGATCTGAACGAAGCGATCGGTGACGGCCTGCGTGCCCATGTCCGGCGCGCACACGCTCCAAACAGCCCCCAAGCTCGAACAGGCCAGGAACGCAACGACCGCCTCGGGACAGTTGGTGAGGTACGCGGCGACCCGATCGCCGGGCTCGACGCCGAGCTCGCGCAGCGCCAGGGCGAATGAGGCGACCTGGCGCTTGAGTTCCCGCCAGCCCATTTCCCGAATCTCGCCGAGTTCGTTTTCGCTGACGATGGCGGGCGATCCGCGCGCTTCCGCCGCGTCGACGTGACGCAGTACCTGGCGCGCGTAGTTCACCTTCGCACCCTTGAACCACACGGCACCCGGCATGCGGTCGACGCCCAGCGCGCACTCGAAGGGTGTCGGGGATTCGATGTCCTCGTACTCCCAGATGCTGCGCCAGAAGGCTTCCAGATCCGTGATCGACCACCGCCACAGCGCCTCATAGTTCTCGAACGTGAGACCGTGGCGCAGCTTGAGCCAGTCTTGATAGCGTCGGATCTGCGGAAGCGGTGATGTGGGCATGGCGATCCAGGGTGTTGGTCAGCGGCTGGGCGGCGACAGCAGACCTTCGAAGAAGGGGCGGACATAGGCGCCCGCGACGGTCTTCGCCGTGACGTTCCTGGCCCACAGGTGCAGCTCGGCGGCCGCATTGATCATGCCGGTCAGGGTGTGCGCGACGATGTTGGCGTCCACGGCACGCAGCGAGCCGTCGGCAATACCATCGCTGATCAGGGAGGCGAGGCGCACCGAGATGCGCTCGAACTGTCCCAGAAGGTACGGCTGCATGGATTCCGGCACCGAGGTGATGGCCGAGGTGCGCAGCAGCCGTGCCTTGCCGGACATCTGATATTCCACCAGCGCGGACGCGGCGGTGGCCAACGTGTCATAGCGGGAACCGCGGATTTCTTCGGCGCTGCGGATCACGCTGCGCATCACCTCGAAGGTGCGTTCGAAGCAGGCCATGACCAGTTCCTCCTTGGTCTCGTTGTGGTGATAGAAGGAGCCCTTGCTGACGTTGAGCCGCGCTGAGATTTTCTCCACCGACGCGCCGACGTAACCTTCCTCGTTGATCAATTCAGTGGCGGCTTTGAGAAACAGTTCGTTCGCCGCATCGGCACCTTCGGTGATCGGCGAGGGCAGCGCGGCGGGCGACCAGCGCGCATCCGGCGCTGCGATGCCGCCCGCGGTCACTGCGGCCATGCGCTCGGCGATACGGTCGTACTCTTCCGGATCGTGGCGGTTGATCCAGGCGACGATCCAGAACATTTCCGAGATCAACAGATGCGTGCGCGCGTTCAACTCGAGACGGGTCCAGGCTTCGGTTTCAGGCGATATCAACAGCGCTCGGGCGCGCCGATACATCGCGACATACGCCACGTTCACCGGCTCGGCATTCAGCGCGCGCACATCGTTGAACACCGCAATGGGTTCCGCGCTGCCTGTGATGACATCGCGCTTGAAATCGAAGTAGGCTTGCAGAAAGCGCTTCACGCGCTCGCGAACGGTGGCGCCGTCTTCCGCGAAACTGATGAAGTCGTTGTAGCGTTCGATGGCTTTGAGAAAGCACGTGGCGGCCAGTTCTTCCTTGCTCTTGAAGTAGTAGATGACCGCGGTGGGGACCAGGTCCAGCGTGGCGGCCACATCGCCCAAAGTCATGCCGCGAATGCCCTTGCGGTTCAGCACGTCCACCGCCGAGGTGACGATGGTCGACTTGCGGGTCTCGAAGCGGCGGGTGGTGGGGCGTTTGAGCATCGAGTCTTGTTATACCGGCTAAGCAGCAGTGAGCAAAGTCGGGCACGCGCGCACCACGGCGGGCGCGACGGTTTTGACGGAGCGGTATTGGGGCAACCTCGGCAGGAATGGGCATAGTTATAGGAAATCGCACTTTCAGCTGGCAATGGCATATAATTTTACTCAACGGTATGCTAATTGGGGCCATTAAAGGGGGCTTTAGGCATGAAAACGGCGGCCATGTTCTTGAGGTGCTCGCTGCTGATGGCGGCTGGGCTGCTGCCCGTCCCCTTGCTGGCGGCGCACATGCATCCCGGCGCCCTGCGCGGGGACTGTCCGGACGGCTACCAGGTCAAGCCAGGGCTCAACACCAACTTTCCGAGCGATGGGAAAATGCGCGCCTTCATCGTGACACCGCCCGCCGATATCGCCAAGCCCTTGCCGGTGTGGGTGCCGCTCACCGGCTCGGTCGAATCCACCAACGATAATCTTCATACCGCCCGCAGCGGCGCCAATGCCTTGATGGCCGAGAAGGGCTTCATGGTCTTAGGTCCGGTGCGCGAATGCGCCAACCAGGATCCGGATCTCGGCGCCGGGATTTGCAACGGGCCCGGCGTCGGCGGCTGGAACTGGCGTCCTTGGACCGAAGGGCGGGCCGGGAGTGCGGAGGGCGACCCATGGAAAAACAACGAAGGACCGGATTCGCGCTTCCTCATCGCGATGGTCAAATGCGTCGCCACCAAATATCCCTTGGATGCGCGCCGGCTGTTCGTGGGCGGCATTTCCTCGGGCGCGACCATGACCAATCGAGCGCTCACCTTCAGGTCCGACTTCTGGGCCGGCGGTCTGCCGATTTCCGGCGAGTGGTACGTCACCCAGGACGATGGCGCAGCGCTGTCCTTCGAGGCGGCGGGCGCCGCGGTTGAAGCGAATCCCACCAAAGTCTTTCAAGGCCGCGTCGGGCCGCTGCCGCTCAAAACCAAACTCGATTCGATGATCGTGATCACCGTCTGGGGCGGCGAGAAAGATCTGTGGCGGTGCGCGGGCGTGCTCTGCGCCAACTATCGCCCCAGCACCCAGGCCGGCTCGAATTACTTCAGTTCCATCCCCGGGGTGGTCGAGGTGTCATGCAGTTCCAGCCATGGACATATGTGGCCGCAGATCAATACCCAGGCTTTCAATCTCTGGGCGCTGACGACTCTCGCCTCGCATCCGAAAGGGGCGGCGGCGTCCGATTTTCATCTGACGCCGCCGCCCGAAGGATACAGCTGCAAAGTGGGACCCTTCACCGACCACTACCCGTAAACGTGAGGTCCTAAGGAGCGAACCCGGACGACCACGGTTGCAGTTGCTGTGAACAACGGGTCAAGCAAAAAGCCCCGGATGGCCTTGATGCATATACACCGTTCATCAACAGTGCCGGATCCACATTTTCGTTCCCATCCAACACTCGCAGACCGTAATTGGGTTCAGAAAGCTGCGACGCGTAGTCTGTGGCGCACGCCGATAGTGCGAGACAAATAATCAAGGTTGAAATGAGCTTCATGCTACCCCCGCTACGCGCTTCGATTTCCACGACTATTTCATAGCACGACCGCGAAATCGAAGCAACGGCTCTTTTTTTTAGAGTCATGGTTTTCACCGAAGCTCGCTCTGAGTTGACAATTTTCTTCTGACTTGGCTACTTCCCGTCCACGGAAAAAGCCAGCAGCACGGATCCCGGACCGGTGCGTCCCCAGTAGCCGCTGTGCACGTACACCATGCCGCCCGCCACGACCGGGCCGGCCGCATCCAGTGCGCCACCCTGCGCCGTGGAGCCGGTGGTGGTGACGAAACTGTCGCCCGTATCGACCGTCCACAATACGTTGCCGTCCTCGGATGAATAGGCACTGAGCCAGCCATCCATGCTGCCGGCGAACACCACGCCCGGCATGGCGCTGACCGCCATGGAGATCCCCGGACTGCAATACACATTGGTCCAGCGGCAGGGCCGCTGCGGCAAGGGGTGAGTCCATGCCTGCGTACCGTCCCTGACATTGAGCGCCGTCAGTTGCGGAGCGGCGCCTTCGTGCACATAGATGTCCGAAATGCCGACATAGATATGGTGCGCGTCGACGGCATGACCCCATTCCGAGCCGCCCAAGGGGCCGCCGGGACTCAAGCGCTTTTGCCAGATCACCCGCCCCGCGGCATCCGGATCCAAGGCGTAAACCTGGCTGGATTTCTGCGAGGCGAGAATTACCTGTTTGCCGCCGGCCGACGTGAGAAGTGTGGGCGAGGCACCGAGGTCGTAGTCGCCGCCGGCGATGCTGGGACAATTCGCGTGGCGCTGATCTTGCGGGCCGTCGCAGCCAATGATGTAGCTGTCATGCGTGGTGAGCTGCTGGATCCACACGATCTTGCCGGTTTTCAAATTCAGCGCCATGACCGCATCGGCGCCTTCGTACGGCACGTCGGTGTAGCTGTCGCCGGTGCCGATGTAGGCGAGGCCGCGCCTGGCATCGATGGTGGGGGCCGACCAGATCGCTCCTCCCGCCGGCCCGTACATCGGATGGCCGACGCGATTATTTTTGAAGGCCTTGGGTTCAGTTGGTGTGGTGTACGTGGTCCACAAAATTTTTCCCGCATCGGCCGATACCGCGACCAGCGCGCCGCGAAATTTGCAGCAGGGGTAGGCGTCGTCGGTGGCATAGGCCTCCTCGCCGGAGGACACGGGTGCGTACACCACGCCGTCGTAGACCGTCACGGAGCCGGTGAACTGATGCGATCGCTGATCGTCGATCTTGGTGCGCCAGATGAGCGCGCCGCTATCGGCATCGATGGCGTACAGGTATCCGGCGGCGTCGGTAAAAAAGGCGGCGATGCGCTTAGGCTCGCCCGTCAACGTCGCCAGACTGAGGGTGCTGCGGCCCGGGCCCTCCGCGCTGAAGCGCCAATACGCGCAGCCGGTTTTCGCGTCCAGCGAATACACGGAGCCCGACGTATCGTTGGTAAACAGTCGTCCGCCGGCAATCACGGGTTGTCCGTTGCGATTGCCGGAGACGGCCATGGCCCATTTCAGTTTCAGACGGGGCACTTGCGCGGCGGTGATGCCGGGGTCCGGCTGGTAGCGCATGTTTTCTACCGTGCGGCCCCAACCGTTCCAGCTGGAGTTCGCCAAGGTCAGCTTCGCCGGGCGGCCGGTACAGGCAGGCGTTTCGGTGCTGGCGTTGGAAACCGTGCCGCCGCTCTTGTTCTGTGAGATGAACATGGCCACCGCCAGCCTCTCGCCGCGGGAAAGGCTTGCCGCGTTGGCGCGCATCACGCCGTCGTTGAGCACGCCCCAGATGTAGGCCGGGGTGTTGTTGGCGATCACGTCCTTCGGCGGCGTTCGGCCGGTGGGATGATCGTGGCAGGCGGCGCAGTGTGCGTTGTATAGCGGTTCGCCGGCGGCCGGATCGTAGGGAACGCCATAGGCCAGCACGCTGCTCGGCGCTGCATCGGCGGGGGTGGGAGCCGGTGCGTCGGCCGCCGACGCGGTGAGGCTCAGGAACGATGCGAGGCCTGCCAACCATGACCTGATCTTCAATGCCATCCTCTTTTGGTTTACTGGAAAAGGGGCTAAAACTCCATGCTAGCACCGATTTTTAACAGTCGGTATGGGCGATCGAGACCCTGGCGGGGACGACCGGAGGGCAAGATGGCCCTAACCGGTGGCGCACCAGCGGCGTCTGGCAGGCGACCATGGAGTTGTTTGTTAGCGACGGCGCGCAGGTGCGGCCTTGTGGAGCGCACCGATCTAACACACCCATAACTCAAAGAATCCACTTGTAGCCATAAAACATCGGATATTAATCACATACCGTATAGTGAAAAATGGTTGACGATCTAAATTCCATACCGGATACTCAATAAAAGTTGGCGGCCTCGACCATGAGGCGGCGAATAACAGATCTTCGATGGGATGGCGCGAGTCAGGTGCGCCGGGGGAGGGGAAAATGGTTAGCCGCGGATCAGAGAAATTCTCGTGCGCACTAGGTGCGTTGCTCATCACAGGCGCTGTGTGGGCGCAAACCACTCCGACCGGCAGCCCGCCGCCGGCAAAGCCGACCCAGAGTCCGGACACGCCGCAAACCTCGGACCAGGTGCAGCGCGCGCAAGCGACTTCGCAAAACGAACAGGCGGCCTCCGCGTCGACCATCGGCGAGGTGGTGGTTACCGCGACGCGTGCCAACGCTTCCTTGCAGCAGATTCCCGTTGCGGTCTCCGCCTATACGGATGAGCGGCGCAATCTCGTCGGCATCGAGAATGAAAGCGACATCGTCAACTTCACACCCAGCATGAGTTTGAACGGCCAGTTCCTGAGCCTTCGCGGCGTCGGCCGCTACACCAACGAATTGGGAACCGATCCGGGGGTCGCCATCTATGTCGACGGCATCTATACCAACTCGCCCGACTATTTGAACCAGCCGGACTTCTTCGCCGATCGCATCGAAATCCTGCGCGGCCCGCAGGGCACGCTGTCGGGGCGCAATGCCATCGGCGGTTCGGTCAACATCATTGAGAAGCGCCCCACCGACGACTTCCATACCGAAGAGCGCGTGGGCTACAACAACGTTCACTATCTGTATGCCGACGCTTCGGTGTCCGGCGGAATCACCCAGAATATTCAAGGCCGCCTGGCCGTCAGCTACAGCGATCAGCCGACCAATGACGGCTTCGTCAGGAACCTGGCGAATCCGCGCTTTCCGGGGTCCGGCAACACCCTCCTGACCGAGGGGCAATTGAACTTCGACCCCACCGACAATCTCAACGTCTGGGTCAAGGTGCAGAATTTCCAGGAGAACCTGGCGGCCACGTACGGGGTCAACCCCACCCAATATCCGGGCGCCGTCAGCTATCTTGCGGGAGGCCTTGCACCGAATCCGTCGTCGTTGTTGCCGCCGGCGAGCAACCCCGAGATCGGTAACCGCTTCGTCGTGAACGACAACGTACCGGGCGTCACGCAACTCAACGACGACTGGACCTTCACCACGCAAATCACGGGAAAGCTCTCCGGCGCCACGCTCGAATATACCGGCGGCTACAGTCAGTATCACTTCAATTCCATCACCGATCTCGACGGCACAGCCCTGACCGCCGCGCCCTGGGACAATCAAATCGCTGTCGGCCCCCAAGATCACGAGTGGTACCAGAACGAGCTGGACTTGAAGTCCGACGGCAGCGGTTCGTTGCAGTGGATCGTCGGCGTGTTCCAATATTCGGAACGCTATTCGGCACCTTTCTACGATGAGGAGCCGAGCAATCCCACGCTCGCCGATCCCCAGTATGCGGGCGTCGGGGGCTGTACGTTCGGCAACTGCCCGTTGGCGCCGCCCAATCCGACGCAGGCCTTCTACACGCAAGTCAGCTCCCTCAACAGCGAATCGCAGGCGATCTATGGGCAGCTGGATTACAAATTGACCGACACGTTCAAGCTGACGGGCGGCTTGCGGGAGAACTGGGACCAGAAGCAGGGCCAGACCAGCTATCGGTACATTTATGATACGGCCGGCGCCTTCTTCGCACCGGGCATCACGGCGTTGGATGTCACCCCGGGCACGGGTACGAACGCGGGCGGTCCGGCCTCGGGAAGCCGCCACGGCGACTGGAATGCTTTGACCGGCAAGATCGGCGCAGAGTGGCAGCCGGACGACACCACGTTGGGCTATGTCAGCATCAGCAAGGGCTACAAGTCCGGTGCGTTCATCCTCGGCAATTTCGTGCCGATTCCGGAAGCCGGTCCGGAGACTTTGTATGCCTATGAGCTCGGCCTGAAAAAGACCGTGGCCAAGAAGCTGCTGCTCGATGCCGACGTCTTTTACTACGACTATCGCAATCTTCAGCAGGTGCTGTCGGTGGACGACACGGCCAACGGCGGCACCTTGATCACCAGCGATTTGATCGACGCGCAGCGCGCCCGCAGTTATGGATTCGAACTCGAATCGGTGTTCTCGCCCACGGACGATCTGCATTTGACCTTCAACTATTCGTACTTGAATGCGAAATTTACCGAATTCACCAACACACTGTTCCCGGGCCAGCAGATCTTCGACACGTCCATGAGGCCGCCCGCGGGCTGCGTCGTCGGAGGCACCGCGAGTACGCCTTGCCCGGGCGTGCCGCACAACAATCTCAACGGCAATACGATTCCGCAATCGCCGGCCAACAAAGTCACCTTCAATCCGCTCTACACCCTGCATCTGCCGCCGGGATCGTTGACCCTGTCGGCAACCTACGCGTGGATCGATAAGCAGTTCTACAGCGTTTTTTCCAACTCGAACTACGAGGCACCGAGCTACTACAACCTCGACCTGCGAGCCTTGTTCCAACCGAACTTCGGACACTGGACATTCATTTTGTTCGCGCGCAACGTCACCAATCAATTGCAGATCGTCAATTACGGCACCGGCTCCTTCACCTCGGGTCCTGCGAACTTGAGTCCCGCGCCGGCCACCGTCTATCCGAGTTCGGGCCAGACCACCTACTTCATCAACTCACCGCGTAACTACGGCGCCGAGGTGCAGTTTCGATTTTGACGGCGGATCGCTTGACCTTACCGGTACCCGGGCGTATTTAGCGCTGTAACGCTGCCAAATCCCGCACGGAGAATGCTCATGTCCGCTCCCGTCATTCGATTCAGAATCGATTTCACGCCATCGGCATTCGTCGGGCCGGGAAAGATTGATCTGCTCGAAGCCATTCGGGAGTCCGGCTCCTTGTCTCAGGCGGCACGCAATCTGGGAATGAGTTATCGGCGCGCGTGGCTCTTGGTGGACAGCCTGAAATCATCCTTTCGGGAACCGGTCACCTTGGCCAGCAAGGGCGGCAAGGGAGGCGGCGGCGTCACCCTGACGAGATTCGGCGAGCGCCTGATCAGCAGCTATCGCGCCATTGAATCCGACATCGCCGGAGTGGCCGCACGACGCCTGCAAAAAATCACTCCCGCGGTGACCGAGCGCGCCCGCTCCAAGCCCTCGGCATCGCGCCGCCCCTTGGCGCGTAAGACCGGCTGAAAAACGCTATTTGGGGTCCGACTGGGAGGAGCGCAAGATCAAGGAAATCATCGGGAAGCATCGCTTCCCATAGTGTCGTCGGCCTGCGCCTGCTCGCGCCCGAGTCGAGCGCTGTGCAACTCTCGCATTCGCGCCTCCTCGCGCGATACCGCGGCCCGATGCTTCCGCCATGCCAGGTATCCGTCTCGGAAGTAGGCGACACACAATCCGATGCCGCTCACGATCACCCCGAACATCAAGTAATCCAAACTCTGCGCCATAGGTGAAGATTAGTCGCGATGGGTATGGGCGGGTAGCCCATCTGTTTCGATGGAATGTATCGGTGGAACGGATACATATCTTGCTCACTGCCTTCAGCTCGATCATAGCCATTCCTTGCTCAGCCCGACTGACTCGAAGCCGCCCAGATATTGAGCCCGCCGTCGCTCGCGTGGGCGTCGATCCTGTCCAGCTCCTCCTGTTGAAATGCGATGTTGCGCAACGCGCCCAGGCACTCCTCGATCTGCGCCCAGCTGCTGGCACCCACGAGCGCGCTGGTGATGACGGGCTTTCTGAGCACCCAGGCGATCGCCATCTGCGCCAGGCTCTGTCCTCGTTGTTGAGCAATATCATTCAGTGCGCGCACATTGGCGAGATTGGCCTTGCTGAGCATCGACTTGCGGAATGACTCGTTTTGAACCGCGCGCGAGGAGTCTGGGATGCCGTTCAAGTATTTTGTCGTCAGCAGGCCCTGAGCCAACGGCGAGAACGCGATGCAGCCCAGGCCTTCCTGCTCGAGCACCTCCAACAAGCCATGTTCCACCCAGCGGTTGAGCAAGGAATAGGAGGGCTGGTGAATCACGAAGGGCACCCTCATCCCACGCAGAATCGCGGCCGCCTCGCGAGTCTTCTTCGGTCCATAGGACGAAATGCCGACATAGAGAGCCTTGCCGCTGCGCACCGCGGTTTCCAGTGCACCCATGGTCTCCTCCAGCGGGGTGTCCGGGTCGAAGCGATGTGAATAGAAAATGTCGACGTAGTCCAGGCCCATGCGCTCGAGGCTTTGATCGAGACTGGCGAGCAGATATTTGCGAGATCCCCACTCGCCATACGGACCCGGCGACATGTAATACCCAGCCTTCGTCGAAACGATCAGTTCATCGCGGTGCGCGGCAAGATCGGTCGCCAGGATGCGGCCGAAGTTCTTTTCGGCGGATCCGGGGGGCGGACCGTAGTTGTTGGCGAGGTCGAAATGCGTGATGCCGTGATCAAACGACTTGAGGACCATGTCACGCGCCTTCTCGAACGGCGCGGTACCTCCAAAGTTCTGCCAAAGACCGAGCGAGATGCGCGGCAGTTGCAGTCCGCTGCGGCCGCAGCGAGCGTAGGGGAGTGATCGGTATCGGTCAACGGCGGCTGCATACATGGGCAAAACTCCTTATAGACGATTGTATGTCAGCGGCCGGCGAAGCAAGCCGAAGAATTCACGCCAGGCTCCGTGATTTTTCCTAAAATGAACAAATGCGTCTATCATTATTTCTTGTCTGTACTCTTTTTGCCCTAGCCGGCCATGCGCAAGCACAGCTCAGGCAGCACATTCGCGCTATTGCCAAGGATGCCCATGGCCAGGTGTCCGTGGCCTGTTCCCTGCCGGGCTCGGCGCTGAATTGCGACCTCGAGCCCAAGGCGCATCCGCCGCAGCAGTCGGTGTTCAAATTGCCGCTGGTTCTCACGGTTCTGCACCAAGTGGAGCAAGGCACGTTCGCGCTGGATCAACCGGTGCGATTTCTTCCGCAGGACCGCATCCTCCCGCATGTCTACAGCCCCTTGCAGGAGAAATATCCCGAAGGCGGTGTGGATGTGCCGTTGCGCGAGCTCTTGCGATTGGCGGTTTCGCTGAGCGACAACGTGGCAGCGGATATCCTGTTGCGTCTGGCGGGAGGCCCTGCGGTGGTCAACGCGTATCTTGCCGATCTGGGGATCCGAGGCTTCCATATCGAGGACAACGAGGCGGCCCTGCATCGCGACGTGGCGGCACAATACCGAAACTGGTTTGAGCCGGCGGGGGCCGTTCAGTTGCTGCGCCGGATCAACGACAAGTCGCCGCTGTCGCGGGAGCACAATGAGCTGCTGCTGGCGTGGATGACCCCCACTGATCGGACCCATCGACTCGATGGTGATCTGCCGGATGGCGTGCGCGTCGCACACAAGTCCGGGACCTCCGATGTGGACAACGGCGTGGCTCACGCCACCAACGATATCGGGCTCGTCCCGCTTCCCGACGGGCGACGAATCGCGATCGCGGTATTCGTCACGGATGCCACTGCGGATCAGAGTACGCGCGAGAAAGTGATCGCTCGCATCGCCAGAGCCGTCTACGATGCGGGACTGCGCGCGGCAAGCCGTGTCATAACATCTGTTTGCCACCGGTCTTCTGTTCTTTGCCACCCATTAAGGATGCCATCATGGTCAAGCTCGCATTGTTAGTTCGTCTGGAAGCCAAACCCGGAAAGGAAGGCGAGGTCGCCAAATTTCTCGAGTCTGCGCTGCCGCTCGCGCAGCAAGAAACCGCGACGCCGGTTTGGTTTGCGCTGCGCCTCGGGCCTTCCACCTTCGGTATCTTCGATGCGTTCGCCAACGAGGCGGATAGAAAAGCCCACCTGGCAGGGCCCATCGCCGCGGCGTTGATGGCAAACGCCTCGGCACTGCTGGCGAAGCCTCCGCAGATTGAACAAGTCGAGCTGCTCGCGTCGAAAATCGCAAAATAGTCGCGGCGCTGCCTACGCATTGACGGTGGAGCGATTGCCCATCGCAGGCGGCACGCGCCACCGGGTATAGTGCAGTTTCCAGCACGGAGATACCGATGGCCAATCCCCTTTTCGACCTTTCCAATCAGGTCGCGCTCATCACCGGGTCCTCCCGCGGCATTGGCAAAGCGATTGCCGAAGAGATGTCGGCGGCGGGCGCCAAAGTCGTGATCTCCTCCCGCAAGCAGGAGGCCTGCGATCTAGTGCGCGATGAGATCCGAGCACGGGGTAAGGAGGCGATATCGATGGCTTGCAATATTGGCCACAAGGAAGACGTCGAAGGACTCGTCAAGGGGACACTGGAGCAATTGGGCCGAATAGATATCGTGGTTTGCAACGCAGCGGTGAATCCCTATTACGGCTCGCTCATGAAGCTCGATGATGATGCTTGGGACAAAACCATGAACTGCAACGTCAAGAGCGGCTGGTGGTTGACCAAGCTGGTGGCGCCGCACATGGTTGAACGGGGCTCCGGCAATATCATACTCATCTCGAGCATCGGCGCGTTTAGAAGCACTTCAGTGCTCGGCGCCTACGGCATATCCAAAGCGGCGGAAGCTCAGCTGGCGCGAAACCTGGCGCTGGAACTGGGTCCCAAGGGCATTCGAGTCAATGCCATCGCACCGGGCCTCGTGAAAACAGACTTTGCCAAGGCGCTTTGGTCAAATCCGACCATTCTTCAGAATGTGGAACAGCGTGCGCCCCTGCGGCGAATCGGCCAGCCCGTGGATATCGCGGGCGTCGCGGTGTTTCTCGCGTCGCAAGCCGCGAGCTTCGTCACCGGCCAGCTCATCGTGGCGGACGGCGGTTCGACACTCGGCGATTGAAGGCGGAGGTAGGACGTGAAAGTAATAATGATTGGCATTATGCCGCAGGAAAAAGTGCGGGCCAGAGCGATTGCCATTGCTCGAGGTCAGTACAAGCCCAAGCCAAGCGATCCGAAGATCTGGTTCCCGAGCATGAAATCGCTGGCCGAGACGCTGAGTGACAAAAATATGGAGCTCATCAAAATCATTGCCGAGCAAAAGCCGGATTCTATTGCGGCTCTTTCGCAGAAGACAGGGCGAGCCAGTAGCAATCTGTCGCGAACCCTCAATCGGCTTGCGATATTCGGCTTTGTCACACTACAGAAGCGGCCAGGAAACGTCGTGAGACCCATCGCCAAAGCTGTCAAATACAACATCTTGGCGGATGCGGTTAACGGCTAGGGTCGGCCGCTTCGGGGATTCACCGCAAAGGCATCAGCGCCCGGCGACAGCCCGGTCGCACCACTGAACTCGGTATTTACAGTAAACGATATTCTCGGGGATGATTCCTAGCCGTTGCCCGACGTGGATTTCCATTTCGCCAGAACCTGTTGCTCGCGCTCAGGGCTAAGTCCGGCCTTGAGTTTCGCTTGGCGCTCGGCGGGTTGCTGCCTGAACCACGCCAAGGTATCGGACGCCGTCATGTCCAGAGGACGGAACGTGAGTCCGGCCGCGAGCGCCTTGGCTATGCTGCGCCTCGCAAAGCCCGCGGTGTCGCCGCGACCCGGCACCCACACCGGCATGTCGCTCCAGGCCTCGACCTTCTCGGACGCCAGGAAGTCGGCGGAAACCCAAATCGGGCGGGCGTCGGCGTGAATGGCGGCCGCGATACCGCTTAGCATGGCTTTCATTTCAAGCGGATGATTGGGACCCGTCGCATTGAACGTACCTAAGGTACGCGCTTCGGCCATGCGAATGGTCCACTCCGCCAGATCACGGGCGTCGATGATCTGTACCGGATCGGAGCCGTCGCCCGGGGCGAGGACCTCCCCACCGCGTGCCAGCCGCACGGGCCAATAGGTAAAGCGATCGGTTTCATCACCCGGGCCGACGATGAGTCCCGGACGTATGACGGTGACTTTCCCCGGAAATTGCTGCTGAGCTTCTTTCTCGCTCAGCGCCTTGAGGGCGCCATAGAGCTCCCCGTGGGCGTGAAAGGACTCCAGCGTCTCGGCCATCGCATCCTTGCCGGTGTAGCTTGCCACCGGCGCCGACTCATCGGCCGGCTTGAGGTTGTCGGCGTACACTGAAATGGTCGATATGAACACATACTGCTTGATCTTGCCGTGCAAGACCCGCCCTGCATCCCGGACCCAGAAGGGTAGGGTGGTTGGGTTATCGATGCATACGTCCCACTGCCGGCCTTCGAGAGCCTTGAGATCGCCGGTGTTTCTATCACCGATCAGTTCCTCGACGGCGCCCGGCCACTCGCGCGGCTGTTTGCCCCGATTGAACAACGTGATCTCATGGCCGCGGCTGAGGGCGTAGCGAACTTGATGCGGTCCGGTAAATCCTGTGCCTCCCAGGATGAGAATGCGCAGTGGCTTGCTCGGCCGTTTGGCCGTGTTCGCAGCCAGGGCGAGTTGCTCGCCGGCCGTCAAGCCCACCAGTGCCGCACTGGACAGTCGTAGAAGATCCCGCCGGGTCATGCGCATCGTAGCTCCTCGCCGAACACCGCCTCTCGGTCGGCATCATGAAGGCGAGCCGTGGTCGCGGTCAAATACTCGCGGCGTGTGATCGTAAGTGAGGGTCACTCGGACTGCGCGGCGGCTGCGCCCATCTCGACGGCGAGGCGCTCCTGCGCGCGTCCGAGCCGCGTGGAAAGCACGAGCCACCCCAGAGCCACGGGCAGGGCGCACACGGCGATGCCGCCTATCTTCAAACCCAGCGCCTGCAGGCCGTCGAATACCGGGGCGTAGAGGGCGTCAGAACCGCGAAAGACCACCACGTCGATCATGTTCTTCGCCTTGTATTTCTCATCGCGCCCCACCACCGTGAAGAGCACTTGTCGCGCGGGATTCGCGATGGCGAAGTTCATCCAACGCTGCGCCACCTGAAAGACAAAGACGACGGCAAGGCTCGGGGCCAGCGCCAGCACCGTGAAGCCGACGATGTAAACCGCGGGCAACGCTGCGGCCGAAGTGCCGGTTCCGAATCGCTTGAGGAATCGCCCGGTCGCAAAGATCTGGGTCGCGAGGGTGAGCAATCCGACCGACAAATCGATGCTGGCGAAGATGCGCGTCTGTGCGCCCGCGCCATGGACTGCACGGGCCACAATATTGGCCTGTTCGAGATAGAGGATGGTCGCACCGAATGACATCAGGCTGACCCAGGCCGCTGCCCCGAGAAGATAACGTGAGCGAACCAGCGCGACAAATCCCGAGAACACGCTACCGCCGATCCTGCCCGCCCCGCGATCCCCTTCGTGAACGCGCGCGGCGCAGCGCTCGAGGCGATAGACGCAAAATACGGCCAGTTCCAGAAACACGATCGCGATCAGCAACAGATTGGTCGGGCCGAACGGCACAGATAAGCCTATCGTGATCAAGGGACCGAGCAGACTTCCCGCCGTGCCGCCGGCACCGATGAAGCCGAACAATCGCTTGCCCTGCTCGCTGGTGAACAGGTCCGCCATCAATGACCAGAACACCGCCACGGCAAACAGGTTGAACACGCTGACCCACACGAAAAAGACGCGAGCCACGACGACGGTTGACACATCCAGCGTCAGCAGCAGCCAGAAGAGCGCCAGATTCGCCACGAAAAACTGGTAAACGATGGCGATGAACCAGCGGCGCGGCAGCTTCTTCACCAGCGCACCGTAGATCGGCTGCAGCGCGAGTAGAGTCACAAAGGTTGCGACAAACATCCATGGCAGCGTCTTGACGCCACCCGCGATACCCATCTGGTCGCGCAGCGGTCGCAGGACGTAGTAGCCGGCCAACAGCATGAAGAAATACCCAAAAGCCCACAGGGAGACCAACCGTTCCGCGGGTGTGGCCGGCAGCGCCCAATGCAGCGAGCGCTTGATCAGAGTTACGACGTGAATCGCGGCCACCGCACGAGGCAAACCCTACTCGCCCGCGCTCACGGTGACGTCCTTGTTTTCCTTCGGCAGACGGTCGATCAAGTATTCGTGCATCCCATTGCGCACGGTTGGCGTGGCTGAAAATTGGCTCTCCAGAAAACTATAGATCGCCAGAGTGACGAGGGTATGTTGCCGAGCGGGACGCATCGCGCGGGTGAACTCCGTGGTCTGGCACGGCGCCGTGAAAGCGTTTGCATCGACACCGGGACCGCCAATCAGCTCACCGAGGGTGGGCAGGGGCTTGCCCCCGTTCGAGTCCTGCGCTGATTTCAGCCCGCGCATCAGCGCCGCACAACCGAACTTGTCCGGATTCTCGAGCCACCGGAACACCGTAGGCGCCATATCGATGAATCCCACATGGCTGCCTGACTCCAGCGTCACGAGCACGGCATTCTTGTCCTCTTTCGGAATCGGCTGCGCGTTTTCGCGGTAAGGGACGATGGCATCCGCCGTGCCGCCGATATACATAAAAGGAATGCCGTTGTCTGCGAAAAATTCCGGCGTAAAAAACTGGCTCGGCCCCGCCATCGATATGGCTGCACGAATTCTGGGATCTCTGCGCTTGGCATCAAAGGCCGCCAGCTCCGTGCTCAGTCCGCCCAACGATAGTCCCACGGCAGCGATGCGATCGCGGTCCACGAGGCCATACAGCACATCGTCGACTTTCTGGCTTCGCGCGAGCATCTGATCGATGAGGAAGGAGACGTCGCCGGGCTGATTGACGACATCCGAGACGACCGCACCGCCCGGCGCCGACCCATTGGATAGCGGAAAATCAACGCTTACGGCCACATAACCATGGCTGGCCAGAAAATCCAAAATATATTGCCCCTCTTTATATTGAGACATATATCCGTGGCTGTAGACCACCAGAGGATAGGGAGCACCCTGTTTGTCGGCTGGAAACCAGATGCCGCCTTTTAGCTCGCGAACTGCACCGCCTTTGAAGTCGTGATTGGCCGCTGTCGATCTGGAGGTATCCGCCCATCTGATGGACTGATACGAAACGTTGTGAGGTCCTCGCCGGTAGTATTGTTGACTGAACGCCCCGGCGGGCCGGTTCAAGGGTGGGTTCAGCACGATGTAGGCCGCGATGGCCAGCACCGCGAGCGATGACAAAGCGATTTTAAACAGCGGTCTCATCTGGGCACAGCCGTATATTTGTCGAATAAGAAGTGTACAAGAGTATTCGTCGCGGGATGTCGCCAATTTGGTGCGCATGCAGGCACGCTAGACTTGTACAAAGAAATCTCAAGGGAAAAATGAACACCGTCAATTCAACTCTACGCTTCTTGACAGACCGCAGAGGGTGCCTCGGGCTATTCAGCGCGGCCCTCATCTTGAGCGCGTGCGTTAGTCACCCCGGCATGACATTGAAGACGCTGGACGGTAATCCGCCGCTGATCATTGGACACCGAGGCTTGCCGGGCCTTTATCCGGAAGAGGTCATGGCCGGCTACCGGGCGGCGATCGCCGCGGGTACCGATGCGCTCGAACTGGATCTTCAGTCCTCGAGCGACGGGGTGCTGTTTGCCTGCCACAACGTCTTCTTGAGCGATACGACGGACGTTGCCAGCCATCCGGAATTCGCATCCCGGCGCAAGTCCCGCATGGTCGACGGTGTGAGTACCGGACCCGAGTGGTACATCAGCGATTTCAGCGCCGCAGAGCTGAAGACGCTACGGGTGCGGCAACCGATTGCCGCGCGCAGCAAACAATATGACGGTCTGTATCCGATGGCGACGTTTCAGGAAATCATCGATCTTGCCAAACACACCATGGCAAAAGATCCTAAGCGCAGGATCAACGTCTATCCTGAAACCAAAAACCCCCTTTACCAGCGGCAGTTGGGTCTGCCGCTGGAGGAAAAGCTGCTGGCGATGCTGGTCAAGGAAGGCTGGAACACTAAAGGTTCGCCGGTCTTTGTCCAGTCATTCGACCCCGCCAGTTTGATGCTTCTGCGCAAGCTCGGCCTGAAAACCAAGGTGGTGCAATTGATCGACGGCGCGGGCGTCGATTACGCCACGGGTGCGATCACCTATGAGTTGCCCGATAGCGCAAAGCCGTTCAGCTGGCTGCAAGCCGGCGACGCGCGGACCTTCGCGGCCATGGTAACGACGGCGGGCCTGGCGGAAATCAAGACCTACGCGGACGGCATTGGTCCGTGGAAGTTCTATATATTGCCGCCGCAGGGAGTCGATGCGGCCGGCAACGCGGTGAGTGCCTTGGATCAGGCGTCGAATACCGCGCCTTCGCCGTTGATCGCCGCAGCGCACAGGGCCGGCCTGTTCGTTCATCCCTTTACCTTTCGGGATGAAGCCGTGTATTTGACGAAAACCTATGGCGGCGATCCGCAAGCGGAATACAAGGCGTACTTTGATTTGGGCGTCGATGGCATGTTCAGCGATTTTTCCGGCACGGGCCGTGCCGCCTTGACGCAGTGGCTGAAGAGCAATGTCCAATGAAGCCACGTGGTGGGCGGCGGCCAGAATCGCAGCTCGACTCGGCGGCGTGAAAATGCAGGGAACGGCTGTGCCACTGCAGTAAGCGGCCTGGCTTCGCGCGTGGTACGCATCGATACTGGCTCCATGAAAACCACGACACTCGCTTTGGCAGCCGGCTTGATACTCCTTTATTCGACCTCTCACAGCGATTCGCCCGGGGTACAGGGCCACAACCCGGCCTATACCGCCGAGGGACACCTGATCTTTCCCACCGACTATCGAGAATGGGTGTTCCTGACCGCAGGTCTCGACATGAGCTATTCGGACGGCATGCAGATGCCGCATCACATGCTGGACAATGTGTTCGTCAATCCCGCGGCCTACAAGAGCTTCCTCGCCACCGGCACCTGGCCCGATGGGACCATGCTGGTGAAGGAAAACCGCCGCGCCGATACCGAAGGGTCCATCAACAAGAGCGGCCAATTTCAAAGCACCGAGATCATGGGGATCGAAATCCATGTCAAGGATGTGGGGCATTTTCAGGACCAGTGGGCATTCTTCGCCTTTGGCGATGCGCTCGAGCCCGCAGCCATGATTCCGAAGGCCGCCTCATGCTATTCATGCCACGCCGCGCACGCCGCTGTCGACCGGACGTTCGTGCAGTTCTATCCGACCTTATTGCCGATCGCGACTGCGAAGGGAACCCTGTCCGAGGGGTACAAGCATGACGAATCGTCGCGAGCCACCAAGGCGGCGCCACCGAGTCACGGGGCCGGCTAAGTCTCGCTCGAAGCATCGACGCGCCGTCGTCGATACGGTTCTGGGCGAATGCCCAAATGGCGTACAATTTTGGGATGTGTTATTCGGCGCAAGTCGTGCAAATGGCCCGCAAGCTCAGCCGGCAGCTGGGGATCAGGATGGACTATGCGGAGGTGGAGAAGCTGTTTTTCCGGCGCATCGAGGATCCGTCGATCAATGTCTCGCGCGGGTTTGAGTCCAACTTCGACGATCCCGCGAACGATCAGGAGCGGCGGATCAAGGCGGCGATCGATGAACATCGCTCGAGGGCTGCGGCCAAGATTGAGCAGGATCTGTTTGCGCAAAAGACGCGGCTGGTGAATGCGCAGCGATCGCTGGAAGCGAAGGAGACGAAGAAGGCGCGCGAGGATGTGCGGATAGCGACGGGTAAAATCACGGCCCTGTCGGCGAAGCTCTCCGACATCCGCAGCGCGGACCTGAAGCCGGACGACAATCGAATTTTCCCATTTGTGTATGCCGGCGTCATCGCCCGCAAAGACGGACAGAATCTTCTGACGCCGATGCGGTATCACTGCCGTCCCGCGGGAAAGCCGCCTTCCTACGATAGGCAGTTCCCGGGTCTGTACAACGCGCGGCGCGACAATTTAGAGAGATTTTGGGGCGCGCAATTCGGCTCTCACCACGCCATTCTGGTGGTCGAAAGTTTTTTCGAGAACGTGAAATTACAACCGACACAACAGAACGTGGTGCTGCAGTTCAAGCCGGAGCCTGCACAGTCGATGTACATCGCATGCCTGTGGTCGCATTGGACCGATGCCAAGGAGCCGGAGCTGAGCGGTTTCGCGGCCATTACCGATGAGCCGCCCGCCGACGTCGCCGCTGCGGGACATGATCGCTGCATCATCAATTTGAAGCCCGAGCACGTCGAGGCGTGGCTCACGCCGGACTCCCGCAGCAGGAAGGAGCTGCAGGACATTCTGTCGGACCGTGCTGTGCCGGTATTTCAGCACGAGGCGCTGGAGGCGGCATAGCGAGCGCACCCCGAATGATTGGAAACCCGGAACCAGGAATTTGCGCATGCAAACCAAAGTGAGCAAGTTATCGAGCGCGGCATGGTTGGCAATGCTGCTTTTCTGTGGCGCTGCGTATTCGGAGTCAATACCGCTTACTCAGGCACATGGCACGCTGCAGGTGCCTGTCGTCATCAACGGCAAGAGTTCGCTTAATTTCACAATAGATAGTGGCGCGACGGACGTTTCTATTCCCGCGAACGTATTTTCTACTCTCGCTCGCGATGGCACTGTGTCACGCGAGGATTTCCTGGATAAGCGGATGTACAAACTGGCGGACGGATCCGGGGAAATCGCGCAGCGATTTCGCATTCGATCCTTGCGAGTCGGTAAATTGGAAGTTCGAGACGTCATCGCGTCGATCGGTGATTCTGGGGGATTGCCGTTGCTGGGGCAGAGCTTTTTATCGCGACTTAAATCTTGGTCGATCGATAACGAACGGCAAGCCCTGCTCATTACGGAGTCAGCAACTTCCCCGTCGCCATTGATTGCGATTGCGCCGCGTGCAAAAGATAGTAATGCGGCCGGCGAGTGGGTGCGCGTCACGGCTCTGAAGGAGACAGTGGGAGAGCTCTTTGTGAATACCGCGAGCTTCCAGGGCAACGGGAACCTGCGGTTGTTATGGGAAAAACACGTTTTTCCGCCGCATACCGAAAAGTGGCAGGGTAAGTGGGTGAATTATGCGATGGATCATTGGGAATTTGATTGTGGCGAAGAGAGAGCCAAATTGGACGCGAGAACTGATTACTACGAGGACGGGACGCATTGGGTTGCGGATTCGAAGCTGATTTCATCCACCGCGTGGCACCGCGTCGCGCCAGACACAATTAAGGACGGAGAGATGAAGGCCCTGTGCGATTGGCAACCGCAATAGGATTCGCAAGGCAGGACCACGCCTCCGTGCGCCATAGCAATTAACTGTTCCATGACGAATCTCCCACTGTGGGTAGTAGAACCAGGTAGGATATTGCGACAGGACCATAAAAAGACTATATTAAGTCTTGCTATCATTGGGAGCTGCCGTGCGATATTCGACCCAAATAAGGCCTATTAGCTACCTGAAAGCGAATGCCGCCGAAGTCCTTCAGGTGCTGGAGGAGCAGCGTAAGCCCATGATCATCACGCAAAATGGCGAAGCCAAGGCCGTAATTCAGGACGTTGCTTCTTACGAGGAAACCCAAGAGACGCTGGCGCTGCTTAAGATTCTTGCGCTCGGCAGCCAGCAGGTTGAACGCGGGGAGATCTCGCCGATCGCGGAGGTGGCGAGTCGTTTGCGTGCGAAGGCCAGCAGTCCCTGATGCTCTATGAGGTCTCGCTGACCAAGGACGCAGAGCGTGACCTGGAAGAGATCTACCTCTACCTCTACATCGCGGAGCACGATTCCCGAGCTAGCGCTGACCACGTCCTCGATCGGCTCGTTAAGGCGACAGAAGCGCTCAGAACGTCTCCTGACCGCGGTTCCAATGTAAACGAGTTGCGCTCTCTGGGTATCTCAGAATATCGACAAATCTTCTTTAAGCCCTACCGTCTAATTTACAGGGTGCACTCGAAGCAAGTGATCGTTTACGTTGTTACCGACGGTCGCCGCGACATGGGGTCTTTGCTGGCACGCAGACTATTGGGCGCTTAACGCGGGGTCGACCCTTGCATGCGCTTGCTGGGGCGGTGTCTCGCGGGCTATGCCGCAGAGAGCGCACTGATCGTGACGTAATATCCGTCCGGATCTCGGAGTGAGAACTCCTTCGTTTCAGTGCTCGGGTTTACGTGCGGCTCCTCGTCGAGTCGTGAGACAAGAGCGCGAGCTCTTTGCAGAGCCGTGTCGAAGTCATCGACACGGAAAAACAAGAGTAGTCCGTTTCCAGGTTGCGCCTTGTCCGGGCTCATCAAGGACGGATGCTCGTGCGAGCCCCACTCGTGGAGACACAGCAACACGGTTCCATCCGAGTCGCAGATCTGACCCCAGTAGTCATGACCCGGAGCCGTTTCGGGCTGCCCAAAGAGCGACTGGTACCATTTGAAGCTGAGCGGAACGTCTCTGACGCCGATGATTGTCCATATGCGCTTCATTGGTGTATCCCGCGTAGCCCTAACTCACTACGAGTGTCGAAGGCAATGAACGCCAAGTGAGCCACGGCCAACGCGGGGAGCAGTCCCATCAGCGCGAGGCTCCGCCAGTCGGAACTGTCGGCCAGTTGGCCGCGAACGATGGTCCAATAGGCGATCGGGGTCCATAAGGCAAGGGTGCACGATGCTGCGCCGATCCCAAGGCCGACGGATTTTCTCAACAGCACTATTCTAATGGCCAGGGCGAGCCCGGCGGGCCCGATCAATGCCACGGATGCATACAGCATAGCGTCGCGCGCCGGCCATGCGCCGCTCATGGAGGTTGAAACGATTGCCGCGAAAAACAGTGTGGCCGGTATCAAACAGACCAGCATTTCCAGGCTCAAGACCCACGCAGAGATTTTCCCGAGAGAGCGGTTCATGGTTTGCATCCTGTCGAGGTAGCTTGCGAATAGACAGCCCAGTGCCCAGCCAAACGCAGCTCGGGCATTCGGCGAATGATCTACCTCGCCGAGCATGGCTCGCGACCACTCACGGCGCTCGCGCGGCAAGATCCATGCGGCGTGGGCGGTGAGGGCGAACGCCGCACGCCAAGCGAAAGTCCGCCGGTCACTCATGCGGGCGATCCCACGGGTTGAGGGGCAGCGGACCTCGCGGAATCGGCGATCTGCTCTTTGGCGAAAGCTGCGCCGTTTGCGGTCAACCGATACATATGGCGCGGAGGGCGCCCTGGGCTCGATGAGGGCTGCCACTTGGATTCCAGCAGCCTGCGATCGCACAAGCGCATCAGGATGGGGTACAGAGTCCCCGACTTGAGCTGCGTTAACTGTGCCAATTCGTAGCCGTACTGCCAAGCCCTCGGCCGCTGCATCATGGCACTGAGCAGCGAGAGGGTGTGGGCGGATGATTTTCTAACGCGCGTCATGGAGGCTTAAGTCTACATATATAGAGAACAATATCAAGCCGGCGCGCGTCGATTGTGAATCGGGTCACCAAACGACGAACTGCCGGTAGACCGAGAGTCTTGCTAGGATCCGGTTCTTTCTCGTGAGCGAAGGCGGGACGATTATGGCCAAGGCGTATTGGATTGCACTGTACCGCGAGGTTTCTGATCCGGCCAAGCTGGCTGGGTACGCGAAACTGGCGGGTCCCGCCATCGAGGGAGGCGGAGGACGCTTTTTAGTGCGGGGAACCCCTGCGCAAATATATGAAGCGGGGCAGTCGGAGCGGACCGTGGTGATCGAATTTGATTCAGTGGAGCAGGCCATTGCCGTGCATGACAGCGCGGGTTATCAACAGGCCCTGGCGGCGCTCAAGGGCGGCGCCATACGAGATTTGCGGATCGTGGCCGGCGTTTAACTACAGGCGGGCCAGGGTGTCGAGGAGGGCGCGCTCTTCGGCGAGGTGTATTGTGCCGGAGGATATGCTTCTTTATATGCGAAAGGCGGTCTACGGGTGCGCCCTCCTGCTGCTGGGGTCGCTGCCCGCCGGCGCAGATGACTCGAAGGCGGCGCGAACCCCTCCAAATTGGACTGGAAGTTTCCTGGCGCGTGTGGAAGCGCTGGCGTTGCTGCAGACGCTGAATTCCGAGTTGCTGAGCAATAGCAGCGCCACGTTGACACTCGAGCATTGGTGCGAACTGCACCGCTTGGCCTCACCGCCCCGAATCGTTGCCGAACGAGTCCCTGACGTCGACAAAGCCCCATCGCCCGAGCAGCGTCGAGAGTTGGACGTCACGCCGGCAGAGCCGGTACGCTATCGAAGGGTAAGATTGCTGTGTGGTCCGATAGTTCTGTCGGAGGCGGACAATTGGTATGTACCCGCCCGGTTGACGCCCGAAATGAACCGGCTGCTCGACACGACGGATGTACCTTTCGGCCGAGTCGTTCAGTCACTTCAATTTAGGCGCCGCACGCTGTCCTCGACGGCGCTGTGGCATCCGCTGCCCGAGGGGTGGGAAATGAGTGCTTCTGCTGCCGACGTCGGTGCGGCAGCGCTGCGCATGCCGCCGAAATTGCTGGAGCATCGGGCGATACTGAGTTTGCCCGACGGCACGCCGTTCAGCGAAGTCGTCGAAACCTACACCGCCAATGTGCTTGCCTTTCCAGCTCCGCCCTGATGCCGCGGGGTGATGAAGTGGTGGCGCCACGGAGGCGAAACAGCCATCGAGAGGCACGGGAACCGTCTTTCGAAACAGTCTCGCGCCCCGCGGCGCCAGTCATTACTGTATTCCTTTGCGATCCCACTACCAACGACTATGTGTTCCAATCGCGTGGCAAATCCGAATGGCGGAGGGCAGAATGCAAAAGATAACGGAGGTGCTATGCAGGATGAAGCGGAGATCACGATCAGCGGAGTCAAGCTGACCCACGAGGAATCGATGACGGTGCGCGTCGCCATCGATACGCTCGCGAACGTATTGGCCGAAGGGCTGGAGGAGCCGGAGACAAAATCATTGACCGGTCTTTATTTGACGTCATTGACGCGGATACAGACGCTGCTGGAAAGTCGGCAGCCGCGCAAGCAGTAGCGAACGGCATCGCGGCGCAGACGTATTGCGTCTGCAACAGCGTTTCCAGCGCCAATGGCGCCGCGGTCACCTGTGAGACCTTTCCTACAGCACGATGATCGAGGCACTCGCGGAGTTCATGGCATAACTCACTATACTGGCGCGCTCACGCCAACCACCTTAACCCGCAAGGATCGTTCATGCTGTTCGACGCATTTACCGCACGTTCTCTCAAGCTTACAAATCGCATCGTCATGTCCCCCATGACCCGCAGCCGCGCCGAAGGCAATATCGCCAATGCGCTGATGGCACAGTACTACGGTCAGCGCGCCGCGGCGGGCCTCATTATCACCGAGGGGACTTCGCCTTCGCCCAATGGCCTGGGTTATCCGCGGATTCCGGGACTGTTCAATTCGGCTGATGTACAGGGCTGGAGATTGGTGACCTCGGCGGTTCACGCCAAGGGCGGCAAAATATTCGTGCAGCTGATGCACGCCGGCCGCGTGGGTCACGTCGCGAACCTGCCGGCCGGCGCGGAAGTGATCGGGCCGGGCACGGCCGTGTGTCCGGGCGAAATGTACACGGACACGAAGGGCATGCAGTCCATGAGCCCGCCGCGCGCCATGACGAGCGCGGACATTGCGCATGCGGTGAACGAGTACACGGCTTCCGCGCGCTTCGCGCTCGACGCTGATTTCGACGGCGTCGAATTGCATGCTGCGAACGGCTACCTCATCGAGCAGTTCTTGAACCCCATCGTGAATCAACGCACCGATGAATACGGCAAAGGAATGGAAGGCCGCAACAAGTTCGCGCTCGAGGTCGCGAGCGCCATGGCCAAGGCCATCGGACCCGAACGCCTCGGCATCCGGCTGTCGCCCTACGGGGTCTTCAATGGCACCGGCGAATTTCCGGAGATTCGGACGCAATACCTCGCGCTCGCCGACAAGCTGTCCTCACTGAAGCTTCTCTATCTTCATCTGGTGGATCATTCCTCCATGGGCGCGCCGCCCGTGCCGGCCGATTTCAAGATCGCGCTTCGCAATGGCTTCAAGGGGCTGTTCCTGTTGTCGGGAGGCTTTAATCGCCAGACGGCGGAAACTGCACTCCTCGAAAAGCGCGGCGACTTGGTCGTCTTCGGCAGGCCCTTTCTCGCCAATCCGGATTTGGTGCGGCGAATGCAGCTGGACGCTCCGCTCAATCCGCCGGATCCGTCGACGTTCTATACGCCGGGTCCGAAAGGCTACATCGACTATCCCGCGCTCGAGCCTGAAGGCACCGGCAAATCCGAGTCCGCCCGTATTTTCGGCGCCGCGACTTCCGGAGCTACACCGAATAGCTCGGCGAACAATGTGCGGTAGTGGACCAGTGCCTTGCGCAGCTCCTCGGTGTCCGCTTCACCGCGTGCATCGCGGGCTGCGATGGTTTGCGCCGCTCGATAGGTGGCCACGACGCTGGAGTGATTGACCGAGATATCGGCCGCGCGATGTTCAAAATCGCACATCGGATAGCCGCGCTTCGCCATCAGCTCGCGCACCAAACGATCCGCCTCCGCCACCGCGCCCGTGGGATTGTCGATGAAGCGGCCCTGCAGCGCGCTCCACGCCTGGGAGAACCTGACGGCATCGGCCGGTGTCAGCGGCACGATGTTCAAGCGCGCGACGCGCGCTTCGCGTTTCAAAAGTTCCGCTTCCGCCTTGGTGCGGCCGCCGAACTCCTGTACCGCGCGGTCGTATTCCGGTCCGAAGCGCCGCCGCAGGCGGAGGGACCTTTGCCCTTGGATGGCAACCCACGCAACGATGGCACCCGCCAGGGCGATCAAGACGACGACCAGAACGGCAGTGTGGGTGGACGTGTTCATCGTGCGATCCTGTGTAGATAGGAGGGCAGCATCGCGTAAAGCCGATGTGCCAGGCAGCCAGTTATCACCCTGAGCGAGCGTAGGACACCGGTCTATGCGATCGCCCGGTCTCGCCGACAGTCTGCGGCAGTGCGATATTTCAGAATCTGCGCTGCGCTTCGGTGATGAGTGGACGCGAGGACGGTCACGGTCTCGTGGGTCAGCAGATGAGGATTGGCGCTCAAGGTCCAGAAGCTCTGATACACCATGTCGCGCTGGGCGCAGAAGGCACGGATCTCACGATCGTAGTGGGTGTCGGCGTAGAAGCGATTTTGAACACGGCCGGCTCGTCGTAGTGCTTGGGTTGACAGGCGGTGTCGATGCCGCGAAAGCCGCTCCGAATGGCGAGGCTCACGAGTTCCGCCGTGGCGGATTTCTTCCAGGCGGTGCCGTAAATGATTCGGGCGATGGAAGCCATGCTGTAGGACAAAGTGACGGTGTCGCCATGGTACAGCCACGCTGCTGCGGGGTCGACGAGGGAGGGCGCTGGGCGGAGTGTGCGCAAGCGCACAGACGCGGTCTTTAGTCATTGCCCATGATGATCAAAATACTTCTGGGATGGAGATCGCAATGAACTCGAAGAGCCAACTCGTCATTCATGGTCATTTGTTGTTGCTCGTGCTGTTTTGCGCAGGGTGTGTTGTTGCCCAGCCCAGCCGGCACCCCGCGTACCTGCACGCGCTGACAGACCTGCGGACCGCGCGCTGGATGCTGAATCATCGGCCGGGGGATGCCGCCGTCAGCGTGCATGAAGATGAGGCCGTGGTCGAAATTGATCGCGCGATTGCAGAAATCAAGCGTGCCGCCATCGATGACGGCAAGAATGTCCAAGATCATCCCAACGTCGACGTACCGACTGACTACCGTGGCCGGCTGCACCGAGCCGCCGAGCTATTGCGAAAGGTCCGTGCCGACACCTATCGGGAAGAGGACAATCCCAGTGCAGTTGGACTCCGTGATCGCGCCATTGCACACGTCGACGCAGCGCTGCATGCCACGGAACGGGCAATTCATGACGTAGAGGTTGGTCGCTAAGAAAACAGACGAAGGCCGGTCAGCGCGACGTCAATGCGTCCATGTCGGCTTGCATGCGCTGTTTGTATTCGTCCGACCAATGCGCACCAGGCTTCTGATTGCCCTTGCTTTGCGGCTGTGGCTGCGGTTTCGGGCTCGCCTTGGGTTCTTCGGCGGCTCTTCTCACGCCGGCTTTCAGTTTGAGAGTCGGGCGTGGCGTGGGGTTAGCCGGTGAGTTCGGATTGTCCATGCAGTTATATAGGCCTCCGTTTTGAACTACGCTCGTGACGTCGAGCTGACAGGCCCTGATTCTACCTCAAGCCCATCGGCGCTCCAATAATCCCGTGCGCCGCTTAGGTTAGGCGCTTTGCAGGCGCGGGAAATGCCCTACAATCGCGCTCCGGCCTGCCGTGTGACCGCCCAAGGGCTTCCCGAAATTCAGCTGTCTTCCAAATGAAGCAATCCGTCCAACCGACTCTCAGTACTGCCGCCGCGAACGCATTCGACTACCGGATGACGCCCTATCTCGAGTCGCTCTTGCGCGGCCGGCCGGTGGATGATCCCTTGAGTCTCCAGTTCATGCCCCAAGCGCAGGAATTGACTGCGCTGGCGTACGAGACCTCGGACCCCATTGGGGACATCCCTTTCACGCCGGTGCCGGGAGTCGTGCATCGCCATCCGGATCGCATCCTGCTGAAGGTGGCGCATTCGTGTCCGGTGTATTGCCGCTTTTGCTTTCGGCGCGACATGATCGGCAGCAAGGGAGAGCCGCTGCAGGGAGCGGCGCTCGATGCGGCGATCGCCTATGTGCGCGCGCACCCGACAATATGGGAAGTCATTTTGACCGGCGGGGATCCCCTGGCGCTTTCCGCCAGACGCCTGCGCAGCATCCTGAACGACTTGGCGGCGATCAAACATGTCAGCGTGCTGCGCATCCATTCGCGAGTGCCCATCGTGGCGCCGCACGCCATAGACGAGGCCTACGTCAGCGCCCTCGAGCAACCGCTGCCGGTGTATCTGGCGGTGCATGTGAATCATGCGGACGAAATCACGGACACCGTCGTTGCGGCACTGCGGCGATTGGATGCGGCGGGAATCGTTCTCTTGAGCCAGACGGTGCTGCTGAAGGGCGTCAACGACAGTGCACAGGCGCTGGAAGCCTTGTTCCGCCGGCTGGTGCGCCTCAAGGTTCGCCCCTACTATCTGCACCACCCGGATCTGGCGCCGGGCACCTCCCACTTCCGCGTTCCCATCGAGGTGGGGCAGCGCCTGATGCATTCCTTGCGAAGAACGATGTCGGGATTGTGCCTGCCCACCTACGTGCTCGACATCCCGGGAGGATTCGGCAAGGTGCCCATCGGGCCGATGTACGTCGGCGCGAGAGACGCCTCAGGGTGCAGACCGATTGAAGATCCGGCGGGAGTTTCGCATCGCTATCCCGAGTGATCCCAGGGTAGGGTCTTACTGAGCAAATGGCCCTTTCGAATAAAAATCAAGGAATTTGAGTCGAAATTTTGATCAACCGACGTTAATACGCGACTTTCAATTTTTGCGAGCCTTCTGGGCGCCCAGCTGTGGGGTAACGTAACGCCGCGCGATCGCGGCGCCGGGACCCGAACTGCCTCCTGGCCCCGGCGCTGCGTTTAAGTCGGCGCTGCGTTCAACTCGGCGCTACGCTCAACTAGCGGTGTCGATCGTCATGACCGCGATCACGGCGGCCGCGATCGTCGTGGCCGCCGTAATGGCCGCGGCCAACGTAGACGGCCGGAGGCGCGTAATAGCGCGGTCCCGCGTATACCACCGGAGGCGGCGCACCCCAAAACCCGAAGGGATTGATAGCGACGCTGACGTGCGCATCGGCGAAGGCGGCGGAACTCGCCGTCAGCGCCAGCGCGGCAAGACCCAGAGAGATTCGATTGTTCATAGAGATCCTCAATGTCGTATGACGACAGTTATCGGCGCGATCGTCGTCCATCGTCCACTACCGATTGGCGACTTTCTTCGCGTCATGGTTCTGATGGCTGAATACCATGTCCGCTTCCTTCTTCTGGTCATCGGACATCGCGGAATACAGTCCCGAAAATGCGCTCG
>Ga0116129_1000259_pt1 | contig 36791 bp, 28 predicted proteins | sample June2015DPH_17_2_FD_89732 | JGI IMG/M metagenome (GOLD analysis project Ga0116129, IMG submission 89732) | Peatland microbial communities from SPRUCE experiment site at the Marcell Experimental Forest, Minnesota, USA - June2015DPH_17_10 | ecosystem: Environmental > Terrestrial > Soil > Wetlands...
CTGGCGCACGTTTCATGTCGTTCAGCCGCTTGCGCCACGCTATGCAACCGATCCCGGCGAGTTAGTCCCGCTCGGCTTTCAGCGTTGGTATCGCACCTGGGCCATCGACTTCGCGTCCACCGAGGAGGTGTACTGGAACTTCGATGGCGCAGCGATTGCGATCGGCGATCTGCCCGCGCGCGCCTTCGACAACGGCGATCAGTATGCGCGGACTGCGGCGATCCTCGACGAATATAACCGCAACTTCAACCCCACTGCGGCGCTTGATGCCCGGTTCCAAACTCTTGCCGAAGAGCGTATGCACGACGATCCGATTCGCTACTATGTCGCTCTGCCCGTGGCCCGGCTTCTCAATATGCTCTTTCGTCCCCGCGCCGAGATGCTGAATGTGCCTCTGGAGTGGTGGCGGTGGCGCGAGCATCCGGAGACGACGCTGCTTGCGGCGGGACTGGCTGCTCTGAACCTCGGCTACTTCGTTCTTGGCGGCGTGGGCCTGTATCGCTGGCGGCACGATCGTGGACTCCACGGCGCTCTGGCGGCGGCGATGCTGGCCTTTGCCGTTCTGCGTTGCGCCCTGCTGCTGACGCTCGATAACTCGGAGCCGCGATACACGCTGGAGTTCTTTCCGTTGCTTATCGTTTGGGGCAGCTTCCTGTTCGCCGCGCGATCCCATGCGGTCAACGCTGCTCCCGGCGATGAAGCTATTTAGTGCTGATCGATCGTAGTGTTTTTATCGGTCTTGAACTGATACGGCTTTTCGTCGAGCTTCTTCTGGTTGTACTTGATGTTGGAGTAGACCGCCGTGCGATAGTCGCCTGAAGGCATGTAGAGGCTCTGTTTCAGATCGAGGCCGCGAACCGGGTCGACCCAGATGGTCATGTGAGTGAAGTTGCTCCGTACGGCAGGGTCTTTGGCCACCAGGTCGAGCTTAGCCGTCTTCACGCCGTCGATCGTCTCGTCGCCCAGGTCCGCGATCGTCCATGCGTTCGCCAGGTCCTTTCCGCTGCCGCCGAAGCCGACGGTAAGAAAGCTCTCCAGTTGGGCCTTGTTCTTTGTGCCATTGATGATCGTCTGATGGTTTTGACCCGGGGCAAAGAGACGAAGGATGCCATTGCGGAAATCGAGGAAGGTGATTGCAGGCGTTACGATCTTCGCGCCCATCACCGTGGAGGAGCCGTCCTTCTTGAAGTAGATGGCGCCGGTCTGGGTCGTCGTCTCCTTCACGACCTTTTCGTAAAAGTCCCAGCGGAAATCGGTCTCGGCGGACTGAAACTTCTTGCTCGCTTCGTCCATCTGGCGCAGTACCTCGTCGAGATGTCCGGGTTTGGGCTGCGCGAACAAAGAAACAGGCGTTATCGCCAGAACCAGCGCCGAGCAAACGAGCGATACAGCAATGCGTTGAGCGGAAATCCTGGAAACCTTAATCATCAGTCGAGTACTCCCCTTGAATTTGGATGCTGGTTCCTGGGCCGATGTCAGCGAAGCACCCAGGCGTTGTAGGCGACGACCTTGCCCTGCGAATCGCGGACGGCCTCGTAGCGTTCGAGCGTCACCTCGCCGGAGATCGGTTCGATGACGCGAAGCATGGCGGCCTTGCGCTCGGCATCGGTGGTTGCGGAGCCCATGTCGTCGGCGCGAATCTGGTACATGAAGCGGCCACTGGAGCCGGAGCTGCCCGCCTCTTTGACCAGCACTTCGCTGGCGTGCAGGGCGACGGTCTCGACGGGCTTGTCGTGGTAGTTGATGAAGAGCGGAGAGAAAAACATGAAGAGGAGGATCGCCGTCACCATGATGTCGTAGTGAAAGCTGCCGCGCTCGTAAGACCAGAAGATGTAGCTGCGAATGAGTTTGAACATTGTTAAATCCTGCCCGGTTGCTTGCCGATGACGGTTTTGCCGTTCATGTAAGGGACGAGTGCCTCTGGAATTTTGATGCTGCCATCGGCCTGCTGGTAGTTTTCGAGAATTGCAAGATACGTGCGGCCCACGGCGAGGCCGCTGCCGTTGAGAGTGTGGAGAAACTCGCTCTTTTTCGCGCCCGCTGGTTTGTAACGAATGTTCGCGCGCCTTGCCTGGAAGGCCTCGAAGTTCGAGCAGGAGCTGATCTCGCGATAGAGCTGCTGGCCGGGGAGCCAGACCTCAAGATCGTAGGTCTTGGACGAAGCGAAGCCCATGTCCCCAGTGCAGAGAAGCATGCGGCGGTAGGGAAGTCCCAGCTTTTCGAGGACCGTCTCGGCGTGCCGGGTGAGCGCCTCGTGCTCGGCGGGTGAGTCCTCGGGTTTAGCGAATTTGACGAGCTCGACCTTCTGGAACTGGTGCTGGCGGATCATGCCGCGGACGTCTTTGCCGTAGCTGCCTGCTTCGCCGCGAAAACACGGAGTGTACGCACAGAAAGATATGGGTAGCTCAGCCTCTTCGAGCGTCTCGTCGCGGAAGAGATTCGTGACGGGGACCTCTGCCGTCGGGATAAGCCAGTGGTCGTTATCCTGATAAACGCCGGTCTGGTACGGGCCTTTGTCGTCGCAGTGAAAGAGATCCTCGGCGAACTTGGTGGGCAACTGGCCCGTGCCAAAGAGCGACTTGGAGTTGACGATGGATGGCGGCAGGACCTCGGTGTAGCCGTGCTCGCGAGTGTGCAGATCGAGCATGAAGTTGGCGAGGGCGCGCTCGAGGAGTGCTCCCTGGCCGAATTGGACGACGAAGCGAGCGCCAGAGATTTTGGCGGCGCGGTTGAAGTCGAGGATGCCGAGTGCCTCGCCCAGCTCCCAGTGCGGTTTGGGGGCGAAGTCGAACTTCGGCAGTTCGCTCCAGACTTTTTCTTCGCGGTTGCCATGCTCGTCCTTGCCAACGGGGACGCTGTCCTGCGGCAGGTTCGGCAGAGTCTGCATGATCTCGCGCAGACGATCGTCGGCTGTGGCAGCCACAACTTCGAGCGATTCAACCTCGGCCTTCAGCGTCTTCGTCTGCTCGGTCTGGGTGGTGGCGTCGGCCTTTTCGCGGCGGAGCTTCGCGATTTCTTCGGTCAGCTTGTTACGCTGGGCCTTCAGGGTCTCAACCTGGGTGATGGCTTCACGCCGTTCGCGGTCGATGGCAGCGAAGTTACCCAGAGCAGCGGCGGGATCCAAGCCCCTGGAACGCAGTTTTTCTTCAACGAGGGCCAGATTCGCCCGGACAAACGCTAAATCAATCATTACGGAGTATTTTAGCGTCTTGTTGCCGAAACGGAGACTTCATCATAAGGAACAAGAGTGAATACAGTTACTCTAGAAAAGATGACTTGTCACATCCAAGAGGCGGCAGATGGCGACAGCAACGCGCGATAAAGGGCCTGACATGCGCGTGACTATCGCCGGCGTGGAGCTTCGGTCGCCGGTGATCGCCGCAAGTGGAACCTTCGGCTACGGTGTCGAATTCGAGGACGTCGTTGCGCTCGATCACATCGGCGGGTTCGTCACCAAAGGGCTCTCGCGGGAGCCGATGGCGGGCAATCCCTCGCCACGCATCATCGAGACGGCGGCGGGCATGATGAATGCGATCGGGCTCCAGAACGTGGGGGTAAAGGCATTCGTCGCGGAGAAGCTGCCGAAGCTGCAAAAGCTGAAGGGCACCGCCGTGATCGCCAACGTCTTCGGTTTCACCATGGACGACTACCTCGAGGTGATCCACGTCCTGAACGATGCGCCCGGCATTGCGATGTATGAGCTGAATGTAAGCTGCCCGAATACGAGCCACGGAGGCATGGTCTTCGGCACCGATCCGCCGTCTCTGTGGGAGCTGGTCGCTCGAGCGAAGGCCGCGGCGCGACGTCCTCTGATGGTGAAGCTTTCTCCGAACGTTACCGATATCGGCCTGATGGCGCGTGTAGTCGCCGATGGCGGAGCCGATGCAGTCTCGCTGATTAACACCTTTGTTGCGCTGGCGATCGATGTGGAGACGCGCCGTCCGCGCATCGCGAACATTACCGGCGGACTCTCCGGTCCGGCGATCAAGCCGATAGCCGTGCGCATGGTGCATGAGGTTTCCAAGCAGGTGATGATTCCTGTCGTCGGGATGGGCGGAATCGTGCGGGCCGAGGATGCAGCAGAGTTCATGATGGCAGGAGCGACGGCGGTAGAAGTAGGCACAGCCAGCTACGCCGATCCGCGCGCCGTCGAGAACATCGCCAACGGCCTGAAGCGCTGGTGTGCGGCGCACAATGTAACCGAAGCTCGCTCGCTGACAGGATCGGCTGAAATCTAAAAGACAGTTGTTGGTTGCAGGTTGACAGTTGCAGGTTGACAGTTGCAGGTTGTCGGTTTTCCAAAGCGCTGTCAGGAACTACTGCGTCTTTACCAACAACTGTCAACCTGCAACTGTCTTAGAATAAGAGTGATGATTGAGCACAGTCTTGATTCCTCTGCACCCCCGGCCGACCTTCGCCCTATCCGCCGGGCTTTACTCTCTGTTACCGACAAGACGGGCCTGATCGACTTCGCGCGCGCTCTCTCTTCTTTTGGCGTGGATCTGGTTTCAACCGGAGGGACCGCCCGTGCGTTGCGCGAGGCTGGCCTTCCGGTACGGGATATCAGCGATCTGACGGGCTTTCCGGAGATGCTCGACGGGCGTGTGAAGACGCTTCATCCCAAGGTGCATGGCGGCATTCTGCATATTCGCGACAACAAAGAACACATGGCCTCTGTCATCGAGCACGAGATCGAGCCGATCGACATGGTGGTTGTGAATCTCTATGCGTTTGAGAAGACCTCGCAGCGGCCCGGCGTCGCGTTTGCGGATGTGATCGAGAACATCGACATCGGCGGCCCGTCGATGGTGCGCTCCGCGGCGAAAAACTTCTCTGACGTTGCGATTGTTACCTCGGCTGCGGATTATTCCGTGCTCGCCGAAGAGATGAAGATGAACTCCGGCAGCCTGAGCCGTGCGACGCGGTGGCGGTTGGCCAAGGCAGCCTTTGCTGTGACTGCGGCCTACGATGCAGGAATTGCCACGGCGCTCGAAAGCATCGAAGCGCCGGGCGGCAAGGCGGTTTTTTCCGAGGTGAAGCTGCCAGAGACCATCCGCGTGATCGAGCCGCTATGGAAGACGCTTCGATATGGTGAAAATCCTCATCAGCAAGCCGCCCTGTACACGGATGGGAGCGGCAAGGGGGTTGCGAACGCGAAGCAGTTGCAGGGCAAAGAGCTTAGTTACAACAACATCGTTGATCTGGACGCCTGTTGGGAGCTGGCCGGCGAGTTCGATGAGCCGGCGGTTGTCATCATCAAGCACACCAATCCCTGCGGGGCTTCGACCGGCGCGACCGTTGTGGAGGCCTATCGCCGCGCGCTGGAGTCCGATCCGGTCTCGGCGTTTGGAGGCGTGATCGGCGTCAATCGCAGGGTCGATGCCGCGGCAGCCGAAGAGATTGCGAAGCTCTTTGTGGAGGCAATCGTCGCGCCATCATTCACAGCGGAGGCCCTGGAACGCTTCTCGGCGAAGAAAAATCTGCGGTTGCTCGAGATATCTCCCGCTGAGACGCCACGGGTATTGAAGCAGGTCTCGGGCGGCATGCTGGTGCAGGACGCCGACCGGTTGCGCATCACCGAGGCAGAGCTTCGGATCGTCACCAAACGCAAGCCAACCGCCGAAGAGACGCGTGCCCTGCTATTTGCGTGGAGGGTGTGTAAACACGTCAAATCGAACGCGATCGTCTACGCCCGCTTTAGCGATGGCCATGGGCAGACGGTCGGGGTTGGCGCCGGACAGATGAGCCGGGTCGACGCAGCAAGGTTCGGCGCAATGAAGGCCGTTCTTCCGCTCAAGGACACGGTGGCAGCCTCCGACGCATTCTTCCCGTTTCCCGACGGTCTGGAGACGATCGCCGAGGCAGGGGCGACGGCGGTAATTCAGCCCGGAGGGTCGGTGCGCGACGCCGAAGTGATTGAGGCGGCAGACCGGCTTGGCGTGGCGATGGTCTTTACCGGGGTCCGCCATTTCCGCCACGGATAGCCTGCCAAGAATGGCTGCGTTTTTGCGGCAGAGGCGGCTATAATCATCCCTGCTGTGCAAACGGCGAACCTTTGCCGCCTGCATCCAATCTGTGGGCTGCGTCGTCTAACCCTTGTTTGGCTTTGTACGCTCTCGGCATCCATTCCGTCGGCACAGGAAACTACCACTCATGACCTTGCTCTCGCGTGCCTCTACCTTTCGTCATCTGCGCTTGATTCCCGTTGCCGCTCTTCTTTTTGCGGCGCACACCATGGTCGCGCAGGCTCCGCCGGCGGCCAAGCTTACGCCAGCTCCGTCTGCGCCGGACCGCTCGTCCTCGTACTACCACTACGGTCTTGCGCGGCTCTACGAAGATATGGCTGTGAACGCGGGCCGGTCGGACTACGCGAGCCAGGCCGTGGAGCAGTACAAACTCGCGCTCGACGCCGATCCGAACTCCCCTCTGTTGCAGGATGGCCTGGCCGATCTCTACTTCAAGATCGGACGCATCCGCGAGGCGGTTGCCGCAGCGCAGGATCAGGTCGGCAAGAATCCCAACGACGTTGAAGCGCATACCTTGCTGGGCAAAGTCTACCTGCGCTCACTCGGAGACATGCAGACCGCGCAATCTGCTGAGATGTTGCAGCGTGCGATTGGCGAGTACGAAAAGCTCGCGCAACTCAAGCCCGATGACATCGAGACACATCTCCTGCTGGGACAGCTTTACGGCTTGAATCATGATTCCGCGAAGGCTGAGGCGCAGTTCAAGCTCGCGCAGGGCATCGACGCCAACTCGGAAGAGGTCGCCCTCAATATGGCGCGACTGTACAGCGAGCAAGGCGATCCGAAGCGGGCGGCCGAGGTGCTCAGCGGAATCCCGGTGGACGACCGTTCCCCGCGCATCGAGTTCGCTCTTGGCGCCAGCTACGAGCAGATGAAGAAGAACAAGGACGCAGTCGCTGCCTACCATCGCGCGCTCGATCTTGATCCGGACAATCTGGATACGGAGCGCGCCCTCGCGAATGCTCTCTCAAACGACGGGCAGTTGGACGAGGCGTTGAAGGTGCTGACCGGCATCGTCGCGGCCGAGCCGCAGGATGGCCAGTCGCAGCTTCGCATCTCCGACATTCAGCGGCGGCAAGGGCATTACGACGACGCGCTGAAGACGCTGGAGAAGGCCAAGCCGCTGGCTCCTGACCTGGTCGAACTTAGCTACAACGAAGCCCTGATCTACGATTCGCTGGGCCGCTACGACGAAGCGATAGCCGTGCTCACCAAACTGGTGGCAGACACCGAGCGTGAGGATGGAAAGTATTCCGATGGAGAGAGGTCGAATCGCTCGATCTTTCTCGATCGCCTGGGCACTTTATACCGCGAAGAGAGCAAGACCGCGGAGGCCGTCGCTACCTATAAGAAGCTGACGGCGCTGGGTGGAGACTACGTTAAGACCGGTTACTCCGACCAGATCGACGCCTATCGTGACGCGCATCAGTGGAAAGAGGCAACCGCCGTTGCTGCCGAAGTGGCAAAGGCGATGCCGAACGACCACTCGATTCAGTTGATGTACGCCGGACAGCTCGCCGATACGGGGCAGGTAGAGCAGGGCGTCGCACTCGCGAAGGCGCAGCTTGTCGTTACAGCAGGTTCACCGGACGAGCGCGATTCGCATCTTGCCCTTGCGACGATGTACACCCGCCTGAAGCGATGGCAGGATGCGTCGTCCGAGCTGGACAAGGCCGATGCGCTGGCGGCCAAGCCGGACGAAAAGCTCTATGTGTATTTTCTGCGCGGCTCGCTCTACGACCGCCAGAAGCAGTACGACGAGGCGGAGGCGGAGTTCCGCAAGGCTCTCGCCATCGATCCGCAGAACCCCACCGTCCTCAACTATCTCGGCTACATGCTTGCCGATCGCGGCGTGCGTCTTCCCGAGGCGTTGACGATGATTCGCAAGGCGGTCGAACTCGATCCGCAGAACTACGCGTTCCTCGACTCGCTTGGCTGGGTGTACTTTAAGTCCGGCCAGTACGCGCTGGCCGAGGAGAACTTGCGCAAGGCAAACGAACGCGGCAACTCCGATCCTACGGTTCACGATCATCTGGGTGAGGTCTATGAGAAGACCGGCAACCTGAAGATGGCGGTGACCCAGTGGGAGCGGTCGATGACCGAGTACGCGAGTTCGCTGCCCGCCGACGCTGATCCAGCCGATGTTGCCAAGGTGCAGCACAAGTTGGAGAACGCGCGCGTGAAGCTGGCCAAAGTTGCGGCCGCGAATCACTAATTAACCTCGCACTCCCGTTACACTGAAGCTGACTATGGCACTCGATCTCCATCGGTGCGCGGTTACCGGAGATCCCGGCGATCTTCTTCTGACCCGCGTCTATCCTGCACCCCTCCGCACTTCGCGCACGGCCTTTCAACGTGACCGCGAGCGGATCGTGCAGTCTCGTGCCTTCCGCAGGCTGGCGGGGAAGACGCAGGTGTTTACCAGCCGCGCCTCCGACCACTTTCGCAGCCGGCTTACCCATACCATCGAAGTCGCGCAGATTGCCCGCGCCGCGGCCAGCGAGCTTGGCCTGAACGAAGATCTCGCCGAGACGCTGGCGCTTGTCCACGACATCGGCCATCCACCCTTCGGACACGCCGGCGAACGCGCGCTTGACCGCTGTCTCACCCGTCACGGCCGCCGCTTCGATCACAACGTTCACGCGTTGCGCATCGTCGAGCACTTCGAGCAGCGCTACGCCGCGCACCGCGGTTTGAACCTGACACTCGGGGTTCGCGAAGGCATCATCAAGCACTCGCGCGACTACAACGTTGAGCAGCATCCGGAGCTCGCCGCCTACCTGCTGGACGAGCGGCCGCCGCTCGAGGCGCAGTTGATCGATCTTGCCGACGAGATCGCTTACCTGACGGCAGACCTCGACGATGGCGTGGAGTCCGGTCTGCTCGAGATCGGCCACATTCGCGAGCACGTCGACATCCTCGGCCGCTGTTATCGCATGGTCGAGAAGGAGCACGCCGGAGTCGATGAGAAGTACCTCTTCAACGAGGCGCTGCAACTGATGCAGAACGTCCTCACCGACGATCTGATCGCGACGACGCGCGAGAACGCAATCGCCATCGGGGCGGAGAGTCTTGCAGATATCCGCCGGCATCCAATGCGGCTGGCAGTCTTTTCGCCGCAGGCAGAGGCGGAGCGCCTGCAGGAGAAGCGTTATCTCTACGACATGCTCTACACGTGCGAGCCGCTCGAGACCGAGCATGACAAGGCGGAACAAGTGGTCACCGCGCTCTTCGACTACTGGATAAACGATCCCGAGGAACTGCCCATGAGCCACTTCGACGCGGTAGAGAACGAGGGGCTTGCGCGTGTGGTGGCGGACTATATCGCCGGCATGACGGACACCTTCATCCTGCAGCAATACGCGCAGATCAAGCGTGCTGTCCGTTTCTAGGCTCGAAACCTTCGATTAATCGCGAGGAAGAGTTCTCGATGGGCGTAGAATTTCAGCCACATGAGCTTCAGCCCGGCTAACATCACGGCGCTCATCGTCGCTGCCAGCTTCGCGGCAGGATTGAATATCTATGCCACGGTGCTGACGCTGGGAGTTCTCGCGCGCACGCAGTGGGTTGCGCTTCCGCCCGGGCTCGACTCGCTGGGCCACACCTGGGTTCTGGTAGTGTGCGGCATCATGTTCGCGCTTGAGTTCGTTATCGACAAGATTCCCGCCTTCGACATGGCGTGGAACGTGCTGCACACCGTGGTCCGTGTTCCGATTGCGGCGTTGGTCGCGTACCACGCCAGCTCGCAGCTCACACCGCAGATGCAGGTGCTGGCGACAGCGCTTGGAGCCGCGGTTGCTCTTGCTGCGCATGGCTCGAAGACGGCTCTGCGCGCTGCGGTCACACCAAGCCCCGAGCCGATCTCCAACATTGCCCTGAGCACGACAGAAGATGCTGCCGCGATTGGACTGACGTGGTTTGCCACGCACCATCCGGTCTTTGCAGCCTCCATTGCGCTGCTGCTGCTGGCCGGTGCGATCATCGCGGCGCGGGCGCTTCTGCGAGCGATCCAAAGGCCGCTTCGGAAGCTGCTCGGCACCGATGTGGAGGAGCAAAAGGCGCCTCCCAGGCCTTTGACCTGAATCTTTCGATTCAGAGCCGCGCGGTAAGAAATAATCAACCCAAGGAGTGAAGATGAGCGCTCTCGAAGATTTTCCTCGCATCACGCCGTTTCTGTGGTTTGACTCGAACGCTGAAGAGGCTGTGGACTTCTACCTCACCGTATTCAAAAACTCGCGCCGTCTCGAGGAGCTGCGCAAGCCGGAGGGCGGCCTCCTGACCATTGCCTTCGAACTCGACGGCCAGAAGTTTACCGCGCTAAACGGCGGCCCTGCCTTCAAGTTCACCGAGGCAATCTCGCTCACGGTGCGGTGCGACTCGCAGCAGGAGATCGATGAGTACTGGTCGAAGCTGTTGCCGGGGGGGAAAGCGATTCAATGCGGATGGCTCAAGGATAAGTTCGGGCTTTGTTGGCAGATTGTTCCGGGGAAGCTGCCGGACCTGCTCAAAAAACCGAAGGCCATGGAGGCGATGATGGGCATGGTCAAATTCGACATCGCAGAGCTTGAGCGCGCGGCACAGTCGTAAGCGGCTCCCGTCTTGCCGTGCGCAATGAGGGCAGAGACTCCCGAGGCGGTGATATTCTAGCCAAATCAGGCAAGAACGAGGCACGCAGCTTTTCATGTCCAACCCGAACACTCCAGAGAACACCTCCGCCATCGAGTCCGCAGAATTCACCAAAGCCGAAGAGTCCACTGAATCGGTCGAATCCTTCGATACCATTCTTTCGCAGTTTGAGCAAAGCCACTCGCGGCGCTCCGGCGAAGGTGGAAGGCAGATATCCGGAACCGTGGTCGCCGTGTCCACCGAGTATGTCTTCGTCGACATCGGCTACAAGGCCGAGGGCGTGCTGCCGATCGCGCTGTTTGAGAACGCGAAAGAGACGGTAGAACCAGGCACCAGACTGCAGGTCTCCGTAAAGGGCCGCAACGAGGAGGGCTACCTCGAACTCTCGCGTCTGCGCGTGGAACAGCCCAAGGACTGGAGCGCGCTGGAGCGGGCGTTCGCAGAGAGATCGATCATCGTCGGAACGGTGACAGCAGTCGTCAAGGGCGGCGTCACCGTAGACATTGGAGTCCGTGCGTTCATGCCTGGCTCGCGCAGCGGCGCGCGTGATGCAGCGGAGATGGAGAAGCTGGTCGGGCAGGAGATTCGCTGCCGCATCATCAAGCTCGACGCTGCTGAAGAGGACGTGGTGGTGGACCGCCGCGCCGTCGCCGAGGAAGAGGACCGTTCGTCCCGGGAGCGGCGCTACGCCGAGATCAAGGAAGGAGACACGATCTCCGGCACCGTCCGCAGCCTGATGGACTATGGCGCTTTCATCGATATCGGCGGAGTCGACGGGCTGCTGCACATCAGCGATATCGCCTGGGGACGGATCGACAAGCCCGCCGATGTGTTGACCGTGGGCCAGCAGATCGACGCGAAGGTTCTGAAGATCGAGCCAACCGGCAAGCGCATCTCGCTCGGCCTGAAGCAACTGCAGCCGCATCCGTGGGACGCAGTTTCAGGCAGGTACGCCGCAGGCGAGCGTGTCCGCGGCAAAGTGACGCGCGTCACCGACTTCGGCGCTTTCGTCGAACTCGAGCCGGGCATCGAAGGCATGGTTCACCTCTCCGAGATGTCGTGGGCGAAGAAAGTTCGCAAACCGGGCGACATGGTGAAGCCGGGCGATGTCGTCGAGGTGATGATTCTCGGCGTCAATGCTGCAGAAAGGCGCATGTCGTTGGGGCTGAAGCAGACGCTGGGCGATCCGTGGGCTGATGCAACGGAGAAGTTTCCCGCAGGCTCCGAAGTCGAAGGCCCGATTACCAGCTTCACAAAGTTCGGCGCGTTCGTGCAGCTCTCCGAAGGCGTAGAAGGAATGATCCACGTCAGCGAGATCAGCGCCGAGAAGCGGATCGAGCGGCCGCAGGATGTGCTTCGCGTTGGCCAGCTGGTGAAGGCGAAGATCCTTGACGTGGACAAGGAGAAACGCCAGGTCAAGCTGAGCATGAAGCAATTGATCCCAACTGGCCTGGACGAGTACATCGTCGAGCACAAGGTCGGACAGGTGGTTACGGGACGCCTGATCGAAGTCTCCGGCGACAACGGAACGGTCGAGCTGGGCGAAGGGATTCACGCCAGCGCACGCCTCGTTTTGGAAACTGCCGTCAAGGAGTCCGCACCCTCCGGCGCGCCCGATCTGTCTTCGTTCAGCGCAATGCTGGCTGCACGCTGGAAGAATGGCCCTTCCGCTGAAGAGGCGAAAGTTGAGCCCGTTCGCGCCGGCCAGATCCGAAGCTTTCGCATCACGATGGTCGATCGCGGAGCCAAAAAGATCAAAGTCCAACTGGTGTAAGCAGTTGTGGCCGCACAGTTTGAAGATTTCGTTTGACAGCAGGACTTGAAACTAAACTCCGCTGGCGGCGTCCAACGTTTATCAGCAGTCCTGCGATATATTAGGTTCAGCATGAGTCGTCCCAGCACAAGACCGAAGGTGCAGAGTTCGTGGAGGTTACTCCTCGCGCTGCTGTGCATCTCTCTGGTCGTTGCCTGCGGGACCATTCAGGTTGTTCACGTCCATCCTCAAGGCGACATCCACTCGGACTGCCCGCTGTGCGTTTCAGCGCATGTAGGGGTGCAGGTTGTCGAGGCGCCAGTTGTGCTTCACATCGCGCCTATTGTGTCGCCTGTCGAGACGCTTGTCGCGCCTCCGCTCAAGGGAAGTTTTTCGATCTTTGCACTCTTCACCCGGCCGCCCCCTGTTGACTTCGTTCTCGCGTAGAACATCGTCAAAAAAAATCAGGGAAAATTAAAGGGGGAAGTACATGCACACGTCGATAAGGCGAGGCATCTTCGCAGCACTTGCGATCATATTTTTATTTAGCATTCCTGGCCTGCGAGCCCAATCCGCTGGCAGCGCCGGAACCATTCACGGCTCAGTGACAGACAGCTCAGGCGCGATCGTACCGGGAGCGACAGTCACCATCACCAATCCCGTAAGCGGGCTGAACCGAACCGCAACGGCGGACGCCGACGGGAACTATCAATTTTCCAACCTGCCGTTCAATCCTTACCACCTGTCCGTGTCGATGAAGGGCTTTGCGTCAAGCAGCCAGGACGTCGACGTTCGTTCGACGGTTCCCGTCACTGTAAAGACGGCGCTTGGAGTTGGCCTGGCTTCTACGGTTGTGGACGTCACAGCCGGTGGCGATCTGGTGGAGAACGACTCGACTTTTCACACCGACATCGATCGCGATGCGTTCAACAAGATGCCGCTCGAGAGCCAGTCGTCCTCGCTGAGTTCGCTGGTGACTCTCGCTTCGCCCGGTGTCGCCGCCGACTCCAACGGTCTCTTCCACGGCCTCGGCGATCACGCATCCAACTCCTTCTCCATCGACGGTCAGCCCATCACCGATCAGCAGAGCAAGGTCTTCTCGAATCAGCTTCCTTCGGACTCGGTGCAGTCGCTTGAGGTGATCTCGGGAGCGCCGCCAGCCGAGTTCGGCGGCAAAACCAGCCTCGTTATTCAGGTCACGACCCGCTCCGGCCAGGGTGTCACCAAGCCAACCGGCGCCATCTGGACGTCGTACGGCACCTTTGGGTCGGCGACCGGTGCAGCTGACCTGAGCTATGGCGGAAAAAACTGGGGCAATTTTATTGAGGTCGACGGATTGAATACCGGACGCTTTCTCGACGGGCCCGAGTTCGGGGTCTTTCACGACAAGGGCAATGAAATTAACATCTTCGATCGCATCGACCGTCAGCTGACCTCTGCAGACTCCATCCATCTCAATCTGAACTACAGCCGTTCGTGGTTTCAAACGCCGAACTCATATGACAATCTGAATGTGCTGAATGTGGTCAGCGGCGGAACCGGCGCAAATCCCGTCCTCGGCAGTGTGGGCAATACCGATCAACGCTCGAAGATTGGTACCTTCGACATCGCCCCTACCTATACTCACACCCTTGGAAATAACTCAGTCTTCAACTTCAGCCCCTATGTGCGCAGAGATGCGTACAACTACTACCCGAGCAACAATCCCCTTGCTGATCTTGGGCCACCCAGTCTACAGAACCAAACCATCGCTCAAACCCGTTCCCTTACGAACGCCGGCGTGCATTCCGACATTTCGTATGTGAAAGGGGTAAACAATATCAAGTTCGGTGCGATGTACTCACAGACATTTCTGCGAGAGAACGATACGCTCGGGATCGTTAGCTCGACATTCAATTCGCCTTGCGTGGATATCAACGGTAATTCGTTACCTGGACTCACCGATCCATCGCAGTGCGCGGCGGTTGGAGATCTCCCCAACGGCAACTTCAACTCCGTTCTTCTGCCGTACGATTTGACTCGCGGCGGCGGTCAGTTCAACTTCATCGGCCGTACGGATGTGAAGGAGCTTGCGCTGTACCTTGAAGACCAGATCACGCTCAAGAACTGGCTCTTCAACGTTGGTATCCGCGGAGATCTTTACAATGGACTGGCGATTGCCCGTCAGGCGGAGCCGCGGGTGGGGATCTCTTATAACATCAAGCAAACCGCTACGATCCTGCGTGTCTCCTACGCTCGTACCCTGGAGTCACCCTTCAATGAGAACCTGGTGCTCTCCAGCCAGGGCTGCAGCAATGAGGTACTCGCGCCGCTGCTCGCCTGCACCGCCGGCGTTGGCACAACTCTTCAGCCCGGCCAACGCAACGAGTTCCATGCCGGGTTCCAGCAGGCAGCCGGCAAGTTCCTCGTCCTCTCCGGCGAGTACATCTGGAAATACACTCACAACGCCTTCGACTTCAGCGTGCTCGGCAACACGCCAATCACGTTCCCAATTGATTGGCACAATTCAAAGATCCCCGGCTACGCTCTGCACGCGGACGTGCCCACCTTCCACGGGGTGTCGGCTTTTGTCGTTATGTCTTCGGTGGCCGCTCGCTTTTATGGGCCGCAGGTCGCCGGAGCCGGGGCCACGGGTGGAGTTGCGCAGGGAACAACCTTTTACCCCTTCCGCATCGACCACGACGAGAAATTCAACGAGACCACCCATCTCCAATATCAGATTCCCGGAAAGCGCAGCCCTTGGTTTGCCTTGAATTGGCGCTACGACAGCGGATTGGTGGCCGGATCCACACCTTGCTACCAACCGTCGTCGAATGATCCCAACACTGCCTGCCCGAATAGCTCCCTTGCGCCCGACGGCACCCCTGCGGTGCTCAACGGTCAGCCCGCAGTCGTCCTGGTGGACAACAATATACCCGCCGGCACCAACCCCGTAACCGGAGGCCTTTCCTACCTGCCGCTGAGCGCCGACCAGGAGTTCCAGGCCGGATTCACCTGCAGCGGAGTCAAGGCAAACGGGCGCAACCTGCTCGGAACACCCATCTCCGGCACGCCCTACTACGAGTGCGTGGCATCACAGTTCACCTCCAGTCTGATCAACGTCCCCACTCCGGGGACGGGCAACAACGACCACAACCCGCCTCGCATTCAGCCCCGTAACCTCTTCGACGCGTCTGTCGGCCAGGACAACCTCTTCAAGGGCGATCGGTACAAATGGAGTCTCCGCCTGACCGCCGTCAACATCACCAACAAATACGCGCTCTACAACTACCTTTCGACGTTCAGCGGTACGCACTACGTTACACCGCGTGCTCTGACCGCCGAGCTAGGATTCCACTTCTAAACTGAAATTTAACGATCAACAGGCGGGCAGCGGGATCAATCCTGCTGCCCGTTGTCTTTCCCCAGTTTTAGAGCGGTTGCGTGAGTTGTTGCCAGATCTCCGGATCGACTGGAACTCCGAGACGAAGGTTCTCTTCGCGGAGTTGCAAGGTCTGTTCGCCAGGGTAGCGAATTGGGTTTGCGGGATCGGCGCGCGTAGCTTCACGCAGCGAGTCGAGGATACCTTCGACAATACGAGTGAGTTCGTGCGGCTCGGCGATTGACTTCGGATCGACGGCAAGGAATATCTGCGAGAGTCCGGTCTCGCGGGCAGGTTCGAGCGGAATCTGATGAGTTGCGAGGCCTCCCGAGAGCATAGCCGCGAGCATATCGAGCACAAGCGAGAGTCCTGAGCCCTTCCAATATCCCACCGGTAGAGCACGTTGCGACGCTTCAATAGCCGCTGCATCCTTCGTCAGATTGCCTGTCGCGTCAAAGCCTCCATCGACCGGAAGAGGCTGACCGCGTTTACTGTAAGCGGCAAGCGTTCCATAGGAAAACTGCGACATGGCCATGTCCAAAACCACATGTCCACCGGGGCGAGGCACTGCGACGACCAGCGGATTGTTGCCCAAGGTGGGCGTGGTCGCTCCCCATGCCGGAAGATTGGCCAGGGTATTGGTCCAGCAGATGGCGAAGACCCCTTGCTCGGCCGCATGCCAGCCGTAGCTGCCACCGCGCATCCAGTGGTTGGTGTTTGCAAGCGCCACTCCTCCGATGCCGTGTTCTCTGGCGAGGGCAATCGCCCGGTTCATACACGCAAGAGCGTTGAGGTTGCCAACTCCGCGATGACCATCCCAGCGTTCAAGCGCTCCAAAACCCGCAGTCTTCGTCGGCTCCGCATTGACTTCGACGCTGCCATTGGCGATCGCTTCCACGAAGCGGGGAAACCGATTCAGCCCGTGAGTATAAACGCCGTCGCGAGTAGTCTCGGCAAAGAGTCGCGCACACTCAGAGGCGCGGTCATCAGTCAGGCCAAGGCGCTGCATGCCGCGGCAAAGCGCAGCGTAGAGATCGTCGTAGGGAACTCGAAGCATTCAGTCAGTGTAAAGCGCCAGTTACAACTCTTTCCCGGCCTTGAAGTGAGCAGCCGCCTCTTTCGACTGCTCGAACGCCTTCGTCGAATGTTCATGAGCCTGCTTCGAAAGCTCATGCGCGGTAAGATGATCGCCTTTGCCGTGGGCTGTGGCTGCAGCCTGGTGAGCGTGAGCAGCCTTGTTGTGATACTCGGCAGCGCGGTCGTGTGGACTCTGTGACATGGCGTTTCTCCTATCTCTGTTTAGATGCAGTTTTCCGGCGCAGAACTACCGGCCCATCCATCCGCCATCTACCGTAATGACGGTGCCGGTGACGTAGTCGCTTGCCGGCGCGCTAAGAAAGAGCGCAGCCCCGGCGAGATCCTGCGGCTGCCCCCAGCGCGCAGCAGGAATGCGCTCGAGGATCTGGCGATTCCGCGTCTCGTCCGCCTGCAGAGCCTCCGTGTTCGTCGTAGCAAAGTAGCCCGGCGCAATCGCGTTGACCTGAATCCCCTTCGGCGCCCACTCATTGGCCAGCGCCTTCGTCAGTTGCGCGACTCCGCCTTTGCTGGCCGCGTAAGCCGGCACGCGGATGCCACCCTGAAAGCTCAGCAGCGACGCGATGTTGATGATCTTGCCGCAATTCCTGCCGCTCCCTCCGCGCGGAATCATATCCCGCGCCGCAAGCTGCGACAGTTGAAACACGCTCGTCAGATTAACCTGAATCACCTGCTCCCAATCCGCCAGCGTAACCTCCTCCGCCGCAGCCCGCAGAATAGTGCCGGCGTTGTTGACAAGAATATCGACCCGCCCAAACTTATCCTTGACCTGCGTGAAGAGATCTTCAGCGCCCGTAGTGGAAGAGAGATCTGCGCGAAAGGCAGCAGCATTCCCGCCGATCGCCGCAGCGGTCTCCGTCGCCGCCCGGCGATTGCCATGGCACGCCACGGCGGCTCCGGCCTGTGAAAGCGCAATAGCGATAGCCGCGCCGAGACCGCTCGCGGAACCGGTTACAAGAGCAATTTTGTTGTCGAGTCGAAAGCTGTCAAGAATATTCGCTTGCGTTTTTGGCATATTAAGGCAATGTACGCGGTGCGCTGTGCCAGGGCAACTCGAGCGGACGTCTTACGACTTCAGCGGACTCTCAATGGAAGTCAGTGTGAACGTAACGCTCTCCTCCGTGCTGCGTTTATGCGGAGTTCCGCGTGGAATAATCAGCACGTCTCCTTTATGCAGCGTCACTGTGCTCGCGCCATCCGATGCAGGCGCAAGCCACTCGCCCGGTTTGGTATTGCGCGGGTTCTTCGGAGTTCCCCCAAGCTGATAGCTCGTCGAGCCCTCGATGATATGAAAAATATGGTCGCGCCCTTCGTGGTACTCGAACTCCGCGCCGCTCTTCTTCTCCTCCACCGTCATGACGATGGAAAAAGGCAGCGTCTTCGAGATGAACAGGTTGTCATTGCCCGGCTTGGCCCGCAGCGTTCTCACGGCATCGACAAACTTCTCCTCCGGCAACACCTGAAACGGCTCCGGGGCAGTTGTCTGCGTTCCATCCGCGGCAAACGCGATCTTATCTGCAAGAGGAAGGCTGGCGGCGGCGAGAGGAGCTGTCCGTAGAAAGTTGCGGCGAGTCTGTTCGATGGCCATTGAGAAAGTGAATCACATCTCTCCGCTTCCTGCCAAGACTCGCCAACCAAGCCTAAGGAGCAGGCACAGCAACATGCGGCTGCCAGTGCGCCCCAGGTCGAGCGACCGCGTACATCTCGGCGCTGATCTGATCGAACAACGCCATACGATCCTGCCCCACCACGTAGAGATCGAAGTGAGTACGCCCCGGCAAATAAGTAAAGTGCGGCTCCGCGCCAAGCCGCGTCAGTACCGCTTCCAGCCTACGCGCCGGACCATCGAGGTAAAACGTATCAGCCGTTCCAACCAAGAGATGGATGCGTCCCGTGAGATCCGGTTTGAGCCGCGGCCAGTTCGCTTCGACAAGATGAGCCAGGTCGTAGTGCTCGTGCCAGTACGCGACCACCGCCGGATCAACGTCTCCCGTAGTGCGGTTGAACATCTGGACCGGGGCGCCGCTATTGGATTTTGGCGAAAAGACCCACTCGAACGACGCGAACTGTCCTCCGTACGGTCCGAGGACTCGTTCGAACCTCGCAAACTGCTCCATCGTGACGAGGACCTTTCCGTCCATACGGATTATGGGCCACGGCGAACCGTCCGGCTTGCGATACATATTGGCGTTCGGCGCATACAGATCCGGCCCGGTGAAGTCGTGAAAGTCGCTCGAGTCCGGTGAGGTCGACCACGTTCCTCCAAAGATCTTCGGATAGTTGATCTGCAGTTGCAGCGTCGCCCACCCGCCGCTGGAGTGCCCATTGAGAAAGCGGCCATTGGTGCGCGCATCCATGCGGTACTTGTGCTCAAGATAAGGAATGAACTCTGTTGTCAGCGCAGAGCCCCATGGGCCATTGTTCACCGAGTCGGCGAACTCATGCGTCCCCTGCGGACACGATTCGTCGAGAATCACCCAGATCATCGGTGGCACCTTACCGTCCTTCATACGGCCGTGCAGAGCCAGCCCTGAAGTGAGGATTGAATCCAGCTTGCCTCCGAAGCCGTGCGTCCAGTAGACCGTGGGGTAATGTTCGTCACTGTGTTCGGCGTATCCTGGCGGCAGAATCACCCACGCTCGAATCGAGATAGGCCGCCCCCAGAAACGCGTGAGCGCAGCGCTCTGCAACTCTTCGAGCTGCGCCACACCGGGCACCACCTGGGCTCGCACTTTCGCCAGAGCAGCCGTACGCGCGGCATTCTCTTCCGGATGCCCCGTCAGTTGCAGCACAGGTTCCGCGCCTTCGCCAGCAGTCCAATGCGAAAGAGCGACCACTGGGCTTATCCAGTCGTCGGGACTTCTGCCGCTGTAGTTATAGGTGTGATCTACGTCGAGCACTGCCTGAACCTCGTAGTCGCCAGTAGGAATGGAGGCGAACGGACCAGGCGAAGCAATTCCTCCGGCGTCCGGATCGACGTCAACCGAGCCGCCTGCGCCAAGGCTCTGCACCTCTCTAGCCCCAATCCACGTGGCTATAGGATTCATCTGGTTCGAATCAACCTCTTTGTCTCCCGAACCAGGCTTTAGAAAGATCAGCAACCGTCCGCTGATAGGCGCCGAAAGGTTCGATGGAGCCTGCACGATGAAATGAACATGGCGAGTAGGAGGAGGCGACTGTGCAAACGTGGAGATTGCGACAAGAGCAAGAACGGCGGCGAGTTGGGTGACGCGGCGAAGCATCGACATAGGTGGACCTGCTGAATTGAGGAGAATGGTAGCAGGAGTTTTAGAATTTGCACGCGCGCAAAACAAAATCCTTCGGTGGCTATACTGGAGGAGAATTTTGGAGGAGAAGATTCATGCGGCTTTATCAGATGGCAGACGCAGTGCGGTACGAGATGATGAACACCGACGAACTGCGCGAAACGTTTTTGCTCGAAGGAATGTTCGAGCCCGGTGAGATTGAGTTTGCCTACGTCGACCTCGACCGTACCGTGATTGGATCGGCGGTTCCAGTCAGCGAGGAGTTGCAGCTCGAAACCGAACCGGAGCTTCGCGCAGAATACTTTCTCGAGCGCCGCGAACTTGGCGTCTTCAACGTCGGCGGCGCAGGCACGGTCGTCGTTGATGGCAAGAGCTTCGAAATGAGCAAGCTCGATTGCCTGTATGTAGGGCGCGGAAACCGGGTAGTCACTTTTTCGAGTAAGGACTCCACCAAACCCGCATACTTTTATCTGCTCAGCTATCCCGCGCACAAAGAGTACCCAACCGAGATGGTGAAGTTCGCCGATCTCAAGGGGCTCGAACTCGGAAGCCTCGAGACATGCAACAAACGCACCATCTACAAAGCTATCTATCGCGACGGAATCAAAAGCTGCCAGCTTGTCATGGGATTCACCCTGCTCGCTGTAGGCAGTAACTGGAACACGATGCCCGCGCACACCCACATGCGTCGCAGCGAGGTCTACTTCTACTTCGACGTCGACCCGGCACACCGCGTCATGCACCTTATGGGACCACCCGACGCAACGAGCCATCTCATCGTCGCCGACAAGGAAGTAGTCGTCTCACCGGGCTGGTCAATTCATGCCGGGGTCGGCACGAAAAACTATAGCTTCTGCTGGGGCATGGGCGGAGAGAACCAGGCCTACGACGATATGGATCCGGTTGCGATTGCTGATCTGAAATAAGGAAAAGTTAAACAACGGTCATTTTCAAGACCAGAAGGGAAGAGGCAGTGACAAGTTCGAACGATATCGTGGTTCGCAAGAAAGACGAATGCAAATGGGACGAGGTCAGCCTCGGCGAAGTGATGCTCCGCCTCGACCCCGGCGATGTGCGCGTCGCCACAGCGCGTCAGTTCCAGGTGTGGGAGGGCGGCGGGGAGTACAACGTCGCACGCGGTCTCCGCCGATGCTTCGGCTTGAAGACCGCCATCGTGACGGCGCTCGCCGACAATCCTGTAGGCCGCCTGCTCGAAGACCTCATGCTGCAAGGTGGAGTCGATCAGTCGCACCTCGTCTGGACAAAATATGACGGTGTAGGCCGCACAACGCGCAACGGCTTGAACTTCACCGAGCGCGGCTTCGGCGTACGCGCAGCGCTGGGCTGTTCCGACCGTGGCCATACCGCAGTCAGCCAATTGAAGCCGGGACAGATCGACTGGGATGAGATCTTCGGCAAAGAAGGCGCCCGCTGGTTCCACACCGGCGGCATCTTCTGCGCGCTTAGCGAGACAACCCCCGAGGTCGCGAAGGAAGCCATGGTCGCCGCACGCAAGCACGGCACCATCATCAGCTACGACCTCAACTATCGTGACTCGCTCTGGAAGTCGATCGGCGGCAAAGCACGAGCCACCGAGGTCAACCGCGAACTAGCCTCCTACGTCGACGTAATGATCGGCAACGAAGAGGACTTCACTGCAGCACTGGGCTTCGAGATCGAAGGTGCAGGCGAACAACTCGGCGAACTGGACTCAGGCAGCTTCCGCAAGATGATCGAGAAGGCCGTAGCAACCTTCCCCAACTTCAAAGTGGTTGCCACCACGCTGCGCCATGCAAAAACCGCAACAGTCAACGACTGGGGCGCAGTCTGCTACTACCAGGGCAAGTTCCACGAAGCGAGACCAATGCCCGACCTCGAGATCTTCGACCGCGTAGGCGGCGGCGACTCCTTCGCCTCAGGCCTTATTTACGGTTTCCTAACGGGCCAGGGTCCGGAATGGGCCGTCAACTGCGGCTGCGCTCACGGTGCTCTAGCAATGACCACACCAGGCGACACCACCATGGCCACCTTCGACGAAGTCCAGCGCATCATGAAGGGCGGCGGAGCCCGCGTGCAACGATAGAACACGGCAGCGTAAGAGTCGGGACAGAGCAAGAACCAAAAAACAGGAGTCAGGAATGGAAAAGGTTGCAGTACTGAAGACGTTGCGGGAGATTGGCTTGGTTCCCGTGTTGCGCGCGCAGTCGGTGGATCAGGCAATGGCGTTGGCCGCGGCAGTCGCCGCAGGAGGTGTAACCGTCCTCGAGATCACCATGACGGTCCCCGGTGCGATTCAAGTGATGCGCAAGCTGGCAGAGCAGCGGCCCGATATTCTGATCGGCGCAGGCACGGTGCTCGATGCCGAGACGGCACGCATGTGCATTCTTGAAGGCGCACAGTTTGTCGTCAGCCCCGCTCTGAACCTCAAGACCATCGAGATGTGCCATCGCTATTCGATTGCTGTTCTGCCGGGCGCGCTGACGCCAACTGAGATTGTCACCGCATGGCAGGCGGGAGCCGATGTCGTGAAGGTGTTTCCCGCCAACGCAATGGGCGGCGCAAAGTACTTGACATCGTTAAAGGGACCGCTGCCGCAGGTTGAGATGATTCCAACCGGTGGCGTGATGTTAGGCACGGCAGTGGAGTTTCTCGAAGCAGGAGCGTTTGCGCTCGGCGTAGGCTCCGACCTGGTCGCTGCGAAGGAGATAGAAGCAGGCAGACCCGAAGTGATTACCGAGATCGCAAAGAAATACCTGGCCATCGTGAAAGAGTTCCGCGAGAAAAAGAAGAAGTAGCGGAAGTCAAAAAATAAATTTCAGAAAAGTGGCGTGTTTTTCGCTACCTGCAAACGTGCGTATAAGAACCACGTTATGACCACACAAGGACCACAAACTACCAGCGAAAAACCACGTATTTTTCCTGTGGAAATCGCGAATCCCCCTGTAAAACGCCAATCTCACCACAAAATAAAAATACCCCAAAAATTTCAGACTGAAGGCTTCGGACGAGTCACCCAGAGCAGAGGCTGCCGGATAGGAAACGTCCGCTGAAGCTCAGGAACCGGAGGATCAGGCTTCAGAGTCTTCCAAAGCTCTGCATACTCAGGCCGGTTATAAGCGCGCGCCGCAAACAAGAGACTAGGCGGCCGAATTGGCAGGTCTTTAAAGTGCTCAGCATCAGCGAGATATGGCCATGTTCCCCGATCCAGGATGCAAGGATAAAGACGTGCAATCACAGTACGCATGCCAGGCCCATCCTGCAACTCATAGTCCCATACACTCTCAAACCGGGTCGAAAGCAGAAGACAAACTCCGGCAAACATATCGAGATTGAACAGCGTATTCCGATAAGGATTCGCCGTACTGAGTTCACGAGGAAACGTGCCATTAGCCACGATCTGCGCACGAATCGTGCTCGATTTGAACTGATGTCGCAAAGTAGTGAGCGGAGCATCATCCTTGATTTCATTGAGATGCGCGATCGCCGCAGCCTGCAGCAACCATGATGTCCCGTGATGGTTCCTGCTGTCCCGCGCGAGCCCGGCGAGACGAGAAGAGTTGAGCCACTCGAAATAATCCGCAAACCACTTCTGGATCGCGGCGCGATCCGCATCCGCAAATTCCTCAGCGCTGGCAAGAAAAGGGATGCACAGAACAACTTCCGCAAGGTGTACGGCTTCCACAACGCCGTCAGGTCGTCCACTCTTCGCAGGGCGAATCGTCTGCCCATACATCAGACTCGGTGTCATTCGCGTCGCAGGATCAACGAACCAGGCGCGCAGATGCAGAACAGCATGTTGAACATACTTTGCTTCGTTCGTGAGCACAAAAGCCGCTGTTAATGCGGGAACGCAGATGCAGAGATTAAGCAAAGCGTCGCGATGCGCAACGAAGGCATCAGGATTGGGCGATCCAGTACGCGCGACGAATGGGCCTGTGGGATTTGCAGGATCGGGCCAGTAATCTTCCGCCTCAGAGTAAAAATCCTGTGGCGATCCTGGGCTGCGTGGGCAGGGAAGAGTGCCGAGGGTGCTGGGCTTCTCCGAGAGATAAGCGTTGGCTTGCGCTAGTATGCGGTCGTGATCGATTGCAGCCACGTCGGGATGCGATGTGGCCTTTGTCTGGGCCAGTAAAAGGCGCGGTGTGAGCAAGAGCGTGGCGGCTTGGGAACAGAAGGTGCGGCGCGTGGTTGCCATATCAAGTTCGGTCTTCGCGGAAGAGTATCACGATGCGCGAGAGATGTCCGCAGACCGTGATGTTGCTGCGCCGGCCTGACGGTAGGATTGTAGGTGATGCGCGTACGGTTGCATTTTGGACTATGGATTGCCGGGCTGATGTTCGGCGCTTTGCCGGCTCGTGCAGCTTCGCGTCCAATCGTAGTCTGCGTGCAGGATGAACGAGGTCAGCCTGTCGTTGGCGCGCGTGTGCAGGTGCAGGAAGACCCGGCGCAGGCTGCAATGAGTGATGCGGGCGGATGTGCGACCGTGAATGCCGGGACATCGGCAACCGTGGAGATTACAAAGGATGGATTCGGCCGCGTAACACGTGCTCCTGGGAACGAGAGCCGCTTATTGGTGGAGATGCATGTCGCTGCATTCGTCGAGGAGATTGAGGTGACGGCTGCACGCGCGCCGTTAGCGCTGGATGCGAGCGCGAGCAGCGTGCGGACGATGACCGGGGAGCAGTTGCGCGAGGCACCTGGATTTACGTTGGATGACCGGCTACGGCAGGTTGCGGGGTTTCAGTTGTTCCGAAGGACGAGCTCGTGGGTGGCGAATCCGACGACCGAAGGGACAACGTTGCGTGGGCTCGGCTCCACGGCTGCGAGCAGGACGCTGGTGTTGAGCGATCAGGTTCCGTTGAACGATGCGTATGGAGGTTGGATTCACTGGAGTGAGATTCCTTCGCTGGCTACGCGAGATGTGGAGTTGATGCGGGGTGGAGCCTCGGATTTGTATGGGTCGAGCGCGATTGGTGGCGTAATCGATGTCGTTCCCGTTGTGCCGAAGAACTTTGATTACGGTTTGAATGTAGCTGGTGCAAGTGAAGATACTTCGATCGTCGATGGTTTGTTGACCGCTGGTACGCAGGGGTGGAGTGGGTTGGCGGCGAGCAGTCTGTTTCGCACGGCTGGGTATATTTTGACTGCTCCTGAGGTGCGTGGGCCGGTGGATGTGCCTTCGAACGATCACTCGCAGAGCGGCAGGGTTGAGTTGCGGCGTGGTTTGGGCACGGATGGCGATGTGTTTCTGCGAGGCAATGTGTTGAACGAGGCTCGCAGCAATGGGACACCATTGCAGACGAATGGGGTGCGCATCTGGCGTTATGTTGCAGGCGGCGATTGGTCGGTGGATGGCGCCGGGAGATTTCTGGTTCGTTTGTATGGGACGGACCAGAGCTTTCGACAGAGTTTTTCTGCGATCAATGCGGCCCGTACGTCGGAGGAGTTGACGGCGTTGCATATTGATCCGTCGCAGCAGGTGGGTGGGGCGGTGCAGTGGGCTCGGAGTTATCGGCAGTGGACGCTTGTGGCCGGCGGCGATGTGCTGGATAACCGGGGGAACGATCTGGAGGAGATATCGCAGGTGAGTCTAAGCGCTCGGCAGCGGGGTGAGGGCGTTTATGGCGAGGTGCTCTGGCAGCCTGCGACGTGGTCGTTTGCCTTCTCGTCGCGGTACGATCACTTTGGCAGCTTCGATGCGCGGCAGAGTGGCGGGACGCCGCAGCCGCTGCCGAGTATCAGTGAGAATGTTTTTGATCCGCGGCTGGGGGTGGTGAAGAAGATTAATGGTGTGCTGTCGCTGACGGGGTCGGGATTTCGCGCGTTTCGCGGGCCGACGATGAATGAGCTTTATCGTCAGGGGCAGGTGGGGCAGCAGATTACGCTGGCTAATCCGAGTTTGCGATCGGAGCGGGCTACGGGGTTTGAGTTTGGGGCGCTTGCGAACGTGGGGCGGTTGGGGTCGGTGCGGGGGAGCTACTTCTGGACGCAGGTGAACCGGCCGGTGGCGGCGGTGACGTTGAGCTCGACTCCTACTTCGACGCTGCTGATGCGGGAGAATCTGGGGCAGTTGACGAGTAAAGGGCTCACTGCAGAGTGGGAGGTGCGTCCGGCTCCGTGGATGTCGGTGATTGGCGGGTATCAGCTGGCGTTTTCGACGGTGACGAAGTTTCAGGCCGATCCGACGCTGGTGGGGAAGTGGACGCCGCAGGTGCCTCGGAATATGGCGACGTTGCAGATGCGATTTTCGCCGGGGCGTGTGGGGATTTTCAGTGTCGATCTGCGAACCAGCGGGCACCAGTTTGACGATTCGGCGAACCAGTTTCGGCTGGCTGGGTATGGGCAGGTGGATCTGTATGGCGAGCATTCGTTCGGGGAGCGCTGGCGGATTTACCTGCAGGCGCAGAATCTGCTGAACCAACCTGTGGAGGCGGGACGGACACCTCTGCTGACGCTGGGGTCGCCGATCACGGTGACCGGAGGAGTGCGGTTTTCGCGATAGACCCCTCCCTCCCCACCAAATGTGCGCAAAGTATTCATTCCTTTAGGCTTAGGGTTAGACTTCAGGCGGAATGTCCCGCTTTTCGCTGCGAATTTGTTGCAAAGTTATGATTTCAAAGAGCATGTACAAAAACAAAGGCCCCGGATTGTCCAGGGCCTCATCTCTTGACCTGTTTTAATTATACCGAGTCTGTCTAACTTAAATGCCACGTCGATGGGTGTAAATATACTTGACACACCACAGCCTTTTGGATAGTATTGGTTTATGGCAAACCAAGACATTCCGAACAGCCTCATTGAAGTCATCCGGTACTTCTCGGATGTTGATGTATGCATTGAGTTTGTGGCCTATTTGCGGTGGATGGAAGGCACTGTTTGCCCTCACTGCGAGAGCAAGAATGTCGGCTTTCTGAAGACTCGCCGCATCTGGAAATGCCGTGGATGCCGGAAACAGTTCTCTGTCAAGACTGGCACCATTTTCGAGGAGTCTCCCATTGCCCTCGACAAGTGGCTCATGGCGATCTGGCTGGTGGTGAACTGCAAGAACGGAATCAGCAGCTACGAGATTGCGCGTGATCTGAAAGTCACTCAGAAGTCGGCATGGTTCATGTTGCATCGCATTCGTCTTGCTCTCAAGAATGGCTCATGGGAGAAGATGGGAGGCGGTGAGGGTGGGGCTGTAGAGATTGATGAGACCTTCGTGGGCGGTAAGCTCCGCAACATGCACAAGAGCCGCGCCAAGGCTCTAAAGATGGGTATGCAAGGGCAACCAGCGAACAGCTATCACACCCGTCATGCAAACAAGACTGCGGTATTCGGCATCCTTGATCGTGAGTCACGGCAGGTACGGGCGAAGGTTGTGCCGAACGTAAAGCGTGAGACATTGCAGAACGAAATTCTAAAGAACATTCATCACGGCTCTGCGGTGTACAGCGATCAGGCTGTCGCCTACGACAAGCTGAAAGAGAACTACATCCATGAGACTGTTAACCACGTCAATGCCTACGTCGAAGGCAACGTCCACACTAACGGGCTAGAGAACTTCTGGTCGCTGATGAAGCGCAATCTCGCTGGCACCTACGTGGCCGTCGAGCCGTTCCACCTTGACGCCTATCTTGACGAACAGATGTTCCGATTCAACAACCGCGCAACCAAAGACAATCCACTCAACGACGCGGATAGATTCATGCTGGCTGTATCGCAGATTTCAGGGAAGAGACTGACTTATGCAGAACTGACTGGCAAGGTGTCGGAAACGGCGTTCTAAGATTTACCAAAAGAAGAACGAACTTTGGATGAAGCGGCAGAGCCGAGGGAAGCGCCCTTAGAGAGTCGCTTTCCACTCTCTTTATGCGCCTCGATTCGCGTTTGCATTTCGCCCTTGGACACTTTAAGTATGTCCTTTACGGCGGAGGTGAAACGAGTGAACTCAGGCGTAGCTGGGGGCGTCTTCATAGGACTAGAATAATGCGAGATAACAAAAGCTAGACGTGGCACCCTCGTCATTCTTGGCAGAGGGATAGGGGCGCATACCGTCTCAACTCTCAGAAATGAGGGTAGAACTGATGTGTGTCCAATGTCAATACGTCAGTAATTGGAGCGCGGTGATGATTTTCGCCTATGGCGACGAAAGCATGGACGAAAAGAAGGAGCGGGTTTGCACGGTAGCCGCTCTGATCGGAACTAGTGATCAATGGAAAGTGATTCAGGCAGGATGGATCGAAAGAACAAAAGGCATCCCCTTCCACGCTAACAACTGCGACAGCGACAGGGGCGATTACGAGAACAGTCCTCACCTTGAAAACAAGGCTCTGTATCGCGACCTCATTATCATGCTGGCTAACAGCGGCATCTGTGGCTTTGCCGCGACCATCGATCTAGTTGCGCAAGCGAAGACTTTTCCATTGGTAAACCGAGCTACCCTAACCAGCAGGACCTACTTTCAAGCTTTTATGGAGGTGGTGGCACAGATGGCTGGCTTTGCCGAACACGCAGATGAGATTGCCGAAATAACCTTCGATTCGCGCATCGAAAGCGAACACAACGCAGCGATACTTTACGCGAACATGCGGGAATTGAATCCAGGTTGGACCTCGCGGGTCGCTTCAAAACTCATCTTTGACTCTTCCCGGATCAATCCGCGTATTCAGGTGGCCGATCTGTTTGCGAGAGAAGCGATGAAGACATTTGATAACGAATTTGGGCCGGTCAAGAGACCTATTAGGAAGTCATGGGAAGCACTAAGCAGCACTGGCCGTTTTCCCGTATTTGGGTATGGCGAACAGTGGTTTGCGGACCTAAAGGTTGATATCGAAAGAGGCGTCCCCCAAGAGGCATTCGATGGAGATGGCTACCTAAAATGGCTCGGAGATAGACAAGACAACATGACTGCATTCATTGAATACACAAAGATTCTTTTCAAGAATCGCACCTCGTCGTAAGAACCCCACTGCCCTGTCACGCCCACTTTGGCCTAACAGGTTTTGGTGTGTCAAGTATGTTTATGCCCGTCGATGTTGTTGTTGCGTAATAGGTTAGGTGGTTTAGGGGCTTGACATGCCGTTTTTGGGTAGAAAGCACGGAAATAAATATTTCTGTCAGTCTGCGGAGACGGATTGCAGGTTGGTGCGGTTCTCCATCCTGTGTTTGCGGCGACGCTTGTCGGCGAGACGGCCGTAGGTGGTTTCGAGCTGGCGGTGCATCTTGGCTGCGGCACCGGAGAATGCTGCTTCGATGTCGGTTGATTTGTTAGAGACGACGAGAGGTTGATGGCGCTTGGCACGAGCTTCGAGTACGCAGCGTTTGTCCTTCGGGCCGGCTTTCTTCATGTTTTCGCCGGTCAGATGAACTTCGACCCTGGTTAGATAAGGGTCGAATCGTTGCAGGAGGTTGTTGATATAGGCTCCGATGGAGTCGGAGAGTTTGTTGTGCATTGAGATCGTGCTGTCACTGTTGATCTGAACCTGCATGAACATCTCCTTTTGCTACTTACGAGATGAGATGCCAACAAGCTTTGTGGAGTGGTCAGAAAAAAATGCCAGTGATGGCGTCCATTTTTTCCAATAGTCAGCAAGAAATATCCAATCACTATTGGACCGGAACAGGTCACAGGACGAGTCTGTTTCGAAACACGTATACCCAGCCCCGCGCCTTTGCGAACGGGTTACTTCCGAGAAGCCGACTTATAAGGGCTGACTCTTCACAGTGCATACAGCAGGCTCAATCTATTTCGCCATGTGCCTCGCCAGGAACTGTTCCGCCACTGCGGCAAAGTGCTGAAGGTTTTCCTGATGCGCCAGCCCATGACCTTCGTTTTCAAAGACGAGGTAAACGACATCATTCCCCTTCGCCTTCAGCGCCTCAACCATCTGGTCGCTCTCCCGTTGCTTCACTCTGGGATCGTTGGTGCCCTGCACGATCATGAGCGGAGCATGAATCGATGACACTCGATACAGCGGCGATTGCGCCTTCAGAAACTCGGTGTCTTCGCCCACGCGTTCCAAAAACATCTTGCGCATCGGCTCCCAATACGCCGGAATTGACTCCATAAACGTCGTCAGATCGGATGGACCGACGATATCGATGCCGCACCGAAACGCATCGGGGCTCCATGCGAGCGCGGTGAGCACAGCGTAGCCGCCATAGCTCCCGCCCAGGATCGCGCACCGTTGCGGATCGGCAAGACCTTTTGAAATCGCCCACTCCCTCGCATCCAGCAGGTCTGTTCGCATCGCGCCTGCCCACTCGCGGTTCCCCGCATTGAGGAACGCGTTGCCATACCCGGTAGAGCCACGAAAGTTCACCTGCAGCACGGCATAGCCGCGGTTCGCAAGCCACTGAACAATCGGATCGAACCCCCAGCGATCGCGATACCACGGCCCGCCATGGACGAATAGGACCGTGGGTAGCGCCTTGACCTCAAGACCGATTGGCAGCGTCAGATACCCATTAATTTTCAGCCCATCCCTTGCGTCGAAGGCGATCGGCTTCATGGGCGCTAGCGCATAATAATCCAGCAGCTTTGGACTGCTCTGAAAGAGCAACGACACTGAATCCTTGTCGAACTTGTACAAGTGGTACTCGGCGGGCATCGTATCCGTCTGGCATCGGAACAGTAGCGCGCTTCCATCAGCCGAGCCAGTAATAGTCGAAATCTCGCCGTGGACTCGTTCCGTAAAGTTGTTGAAGGCCTTTTTCATCGCGAAGTTCATCGGAGTCCACACGAGCTTGTCCTCCAGAACAGCAATCGCGCCGATCTCGCACGAACCAGGATCCATGTAAACCGTGGCGACATCGAATTCGGGATGCTCGAAGAGCGTTGTATGAACGCCGCTTTCAAGCTCGTACTTCACGAGTCGGCTCGTCTCCGAACCCTTGGCTGTAAGAACATACAGGTAATCATTCTCGGGTGAGAATGCGATGAGGCGAGGCATGCCTTCCTCGAAGGCATTCTCCTCCAGAACGGTCCACTCAGAATTCGCATCGTCTCGTTTGCGAATCGCATAGCTCCCGTCAGCTTTTTTCGCGATTGCCGCGCGGACATTTAGCTGATTGTCAGCAAGCCAGAGAAGGACATCGCCCGGATTCTCCGTATCCACTACCATCTCACCGGAAGGAAAGTGGATGCGATGCACGTCCATCAGACTCGGCTTCCGTTCGTTCAACGTAATCAGTACCTCATCGGGAAAGCGCGCATCTATTGCCAGCGGGAGAGCTCGCGTTCCGGCACCGGAGGTTAATCGCTCCGGCGCGCCCCCCAAAAGATCAACGCGGAAGAGATCATAGTTCTCGTCGCCGCCCCGGTCCTGGAGATACAGCATGTGTTTACCGTCGCCCTGCCAGCGAGCCCAGTGGATGGGGCGTGTCGGGTCGTAGACTATGGGTCTGTCATCATCGCTTCCCAACGTGCGCACCCAAACGCCGAGCTTGCCTTCAACGGGTGCCAGGTAGAGCAGCAGTTTGCCGTCCGGGGACAACCGCCCCTCATCCTTTTCTGGTTCTGCGAAGAGAAGGTCCAACGGGATGCGCGGCACGGAAGTTTCGGTGTTCTTGTTCATATATGCGAATGTATCATCGCATTCGCTAAATTTGGCATTCGATCATAAACTTTTCTTTATGACTGAAGGATTCATCAAGCCACAGCAGCAGCGCAGCCGCCAGACATCGGCCAGGCTCATCGCCGCCACACTGAAGGCACTCGAAGAATTTGGCCTCGAAGGCACGACCATTCCGCGCATCGCCAAGATGGCAGGGACCGCTCCGGCCAGCGTCTATCGACGATTTCGAGACCGCAATGCGCTATATCGCGTGGCTCTTTTGGAGGAGATAGAGAGGCTGATACTCGCAGACCGCTCGATGGATACATCCGGTGCTCGAACGCTTGAGGGCCTTGCCCACTTGATCGTCAAAGACACGCTACAGCAGTACCGGCTGCGGCCCGGGTTCATGCGGGCAATGACAAGGTTTGTCGAGACCGACACGGACGAGGAGTTCAGGAAACGCGCCATGCAATCCATCACAAGCGGCTACGAGCACCTTGCCGGTCTGGTGCTTGCACACCGCGCGAGAATTCAGCACAGGGATCCCAAAAAAGCTGTTCTCTTCGCGCTGCTGACCATGGCCACCTTGGTTGAGGTCCGCGAGTTATCGGAGGTCTCCGTATGGAAGGAACTCAGCCGCGCAACGGATAAGCAGTTCATCGCCGAGGTCACAAAAAACTTTCTGGGATATCTTCTGTACCCGGCCTGAAACAAGTAACGATAACCGCCGTTCTCGCCATCTGGCTTTGGGTGGCCAGAGAAGAGGCCAGGTTTTTCCTTTGAAGTGAGAGTGTCGTATGCTCGGGGACATGTCTATCAAGAAGATGGTTTGTTCTGGAGTGGCGCTTTGTCTTGCGTTTTCGATCTGCAATGTCGGGCGTGCCCAAGCGAACAAGGACGCGGTGGTGCTTCCTTCGGCGACTGGAGCGCAGACCGAGACTGATGAATATACGCGGTATGAGCTGCTGGCTCCCGAGACGGCGAGCTTCAAGATTTATTACGAGGTGACTGCGACTACGTCGGGGGCAAAGTTTTTTTACAACCCTATTCGTAAGGGAAGTGTGGCGAGTGATGAAAGTGTGTTCGATGCGATGACTGGCAAGCCGTTGGAGTTTGCGGTGGTGAGTGGGGCGGAGGCGAAGAAAGATCCGCTGATGGCGAAGGCGGATGAGGGGACGGATTACATCAAGGTGACGCTGGCGCGTCCGGTGCCGGAGAACGGGCAGGGGCGCGTCGTGATTGTGAAGACCTACAAGGATGCGAAGAGTTACTACGTCGAGGGGAAGACGATTGTGTTCAATCGTCCGCTGGGGATCAGGCGAAATAAGGTGGTGCTGCCTGCGGGGTATGAGGTGGTGGGGCTGACGGTGCCTTCGCAGATCAGGACTGAGAAGGATGGGAGGATTGCGATCAGCTTTCTCCATGCGGGAACGGGTGAGGCTCCGCTGGTGTTGAAGGCAGTGAAGGATGCGCAGACGGGCGCGGCGGCGATGCCGAAGGAACTGACCGCTGCGAAGAGTTGGGAGTCGCCGTTTGCGGGTGAGAGCGAGCGGGCGCGGTTGTCGGAGCGGGCTTATCAGGACCGCGACATTGTTTATTTTTTGCAGCAGCCGGAGACGCATGCGTTCAGCCTGTATCACGACTATACGGAGAAGCGGCCGGGGATCAATGGATATGCGAATGTCGTGCGGACGGGTAGCGTGGCTAGCAATCCTTCGGCTTATGTATTGGACACCGGGGAGAAATTGAAGACGGAGGAGATGAGCGGGGCGGAGATGGTGGCTTCGAAGATCAATGCGGGAGAGACGGTGGATGCGAAGGATCGCGTGGTGGTAATTCCGTTTCCTGCGCCGGTGAAAGAGGGTGAGACGCTGCGGCTGCGGATTGCAGAGACGTATACCGCTCCGGTGAGTTATTGGCTGGATGGTGATGAGCTGGTGTTTGATCGGAGCCTGGGGCGGCCTCGGAATGCTGTCGTGTTGCCGAGTGGGTGGTATTGCACGGAGAGTGCCGCTCCGGCTACGGTGACGCAGTTGCCGGATGGGCGGGTGAAGCTGGATTACTGGGATGATCGTGCGGAGGCGGTGGATGTTTTGTTGAAGGCGAAGCGGCGGGTGAGTACGGAGTAAGACGGTTCGTGCTTCGCACGAAGTCCCACTCGCGATAAGACCGCACGAATGGGGACCGCGCTGGGCGTGGGGAGTTTTTGAAGATACCTGTGACTAAGTGATTCCTGTCGATCCATCTGGAACTTTTGGATGTAGTCTCCGTAGCTAAGCGCATGATTGAAAAAACATCGATGACTGTTGCTCAGGGCAAAGGACAATCTTTTTTTACATCGGGAGTTGCCATTGTTGCGTGTGTTGCCTTCGTGCGACTCGTTCTCTACTTTCTGGCTGGGCCTAATTATGGATATTTTCGCGATGAGCTGTACTATCTGGCGTGCGGGGAACATCCGGCGTGGGGGTATGTGGATCAGCCACCGCTGATTGGATGGATTGCGTGGCTGTTGCAGCACACGATCGGTACTTCTCTGTGGGCATTGCGGCTGCTGCCCGCTCTCGCGGGGATTGCGACGATTGTTCTGGCGGGGTTGCTTGCGCGTGAGCTGGGAGGACGTCGCTGGGCGATGTTTCTTGCGTCGTTGGCGGCCCTGATGGCTCCGGTATCGCTTGCTCTGTCCCATCTATTTACGATGAATGCCTTTGATCCACTGCTTTGGACGGTGATTGCTTACCTCCTAGTGCGAATCGCTCAAAGAGGTGACGAACGGCTTTGGCTTGTCGTAGGCGGATTAGCGGGGATCACGATTCTGAATAAGTATGGCGTGCTCTTCTGGCTTTCGGGTGTGATTGTGGGCATGTGTCTGACGCCGCTGCGCTCGAACCTGCGACAACGTTGGTTCTGGTTCGGCTGTGCGCTTGCAGCGTTGATTGCGGTGCCGAATTTTTTGTGGCAGTGGCGACATGAGTTTCCATTTCTTCAGCTAATGCATAACGTGCGTGAGAGCGGACGCGATATTGTGCTTGGTCCGGTGGCTTTCCTGGGGGCTCAGGCGCAGATGCTGGGATTTGTTGCTGCGCTGTTGGTTCCGTTTGCACTGCTGTTTTTCTTTTCAGAGCGTGGGCGCAGGTTTCGCGTATTGGGATGGGCCTACGTGATTTTTCTGTTGGAGCTGATGGTGCTGCACGGGAAGATGTATTACGTTGCACCGGTGTATCCGATGATGTTTGCCGCTGGAGCGGTTTGGATCGAAGGCGTGACCGCAGGCAGGGGGTGGGTATGGGTGAAGCCGTTGCTGGCGCTGGCAATTGTGGCGGTAGGGGGCATCTACGCGCCGACGATTTTGCCGATGCTGAGCGTTCCTGATTTCGTGGCCTATGAGCATAGGATGGGCATTGAGCAGCAGAAGTTCGAGCATGTGCCGGAGGGTGTGCTGCCACAGCTCTATGCCGATATGTTCGGCTGGGAGGGGATTGCACAGCGAGTAGCGGCGTACTATCACACGCTTTCGCCGGAAGAGCAGCGGAAGACCGCCATCTTCGCAAACAACTATGGCGATGCAGGGGCTATCGACTTTTTCGGGCCAAAGTATGGTCTGCCGAAGTCGATAGGGAACCACCAGAATTACTGGATCTGGGGACCGCGTGAGTACACAGGTGAAAGCTTAATCGTGCTGGGAGAGGGACACGAGCGAAACATGCAGACCAAGTGTGCCAGCTACTCAATTATTGGCGAGACGAATGACCCTCTTTCTCGTCGTGATGAGTGGATGCCTATCTACCATTGCCGGGGCTTCAAGTGGAACCTGAAGACTATTTGGCCGGAGATGAAACGCTGGAATTGATTGACACCGAACCGGCGGTCTGAGGCTTGATTGGTTCAGACCGTCGGAGTTTATGCGATGGCTTTGGTGACCAGCTGCTGGGCTTCGGTTTGGATTTGTTTTAGGTGATCGCGGCCTTTGAAGGATTCGGCGTAGATTTTGTAGACGTCTTCGGTGCCTGAGGGGCGGGCGGCGAACCAGCCGTTTTCGGTGCTGACTTTGAGGCCGCCGATGGGGGCGTGGTTGCCGGGGGCTTCGGTGAGGATGGCGGTGATGGGTTCGCCGGCGAGGTCTTTTGCGGTGACCTGCGCGGCGGAGAGCTTGGCTAGCTTGGCTTTTTGTTCTTTGGCGGCTGCGGCGTCGATGCGTTCGTAGACTGGGTTGCCGTATTTTTTTGTTAGCTCGGAGTAGATTTCTCCTGGGTCTTTGCCGGTGACTGCCGTCATTTCTGCGGCGAGTAGGCCGGGAATGAGGCCGTCTTTGTCGGTGGTCCAGACCTGGCCGTTGCGGCGGAGGAAGCTGGCGCCGGCGGACTCTTCGCCTACGAAGCCGAGTGTGCCGTCGAGGAGGCCTGCTACAAACCACTTAAAACCTACGGGCACTTCCAACATGGGGCGGTTGAGGCCTTTGGTGACGCGGTCGATGATGGAGGAGGAGACGACGGTTTTGCCGATGCCGACTTTTGCGGACCAGTCTGGGCGATGGGTGAAGAGGTATTGAATGCAGACGGCGAGGTAGTGGTTGGGGTTGAGGAGGCCGGTGGTGCGGGTGACGATGCCGTGGCGGTCGTGGTCGGTGTCGGCGGCGCAGGCTACGTCGTACTTTTCCTTGTTAGCGATGAGGGATGCCATTGCATACGGGCTGGAGCAGTCCATGCGGATGCGGCCGTCCCAGTCGCAGGTCATGAAGCGGAAGGTCTGGTCGGTGTAGGGGTTGAGGATTTGTAACGATGGCAGGTACTTTTCTGCGATGCGGGGCCAGTAGTGGACGCCTGCTCCGCCTAGCGGATCTACGGCTAGTTTGAGCGTGGTGTTTTTGAGCGGGGCGAAGTCGATGACATTGGCGAGGTCGTTGACGTAGGCGGTGATGTAGTCGTGGCGGTAGGTCTTGTCGGCGGAGAGGGCGCGGGCGTAGGGGATGCGCTTTACGCCGTGAAGTTTTTCGGCGATGAGTTGGTTGGCGCGGTCTTCGATCCATTTGGTGGCGGTGGTGTCGGCTGGGCCGCCGGTGGGTGGGTTGTATTTGAAGCCGCCGTCTTCAGGGGGGTTGTGGGACGGGGTGATGACGATGCCGTCGGC
>Ga0116129_1000260_pt1 | contig 36662 bp, 27 predicted proteins | sample June2015DPH_17_2_FD_89732 | JGI IMG/M metagenome (GOLD analysis project Ga0116129, IMG submission 89732) | Peatland microbial communities from SPRUCE experiment site at the Marcell Experimental Forest, Minnesota, USA - June2015DPH_17_10 | ecosystem: Environmental > Terrestrial > Soil > Wetlands...
GGATGTGCTGCCGGGACAAAGCGTCTCACCCCATAAAGAGATCGTCGAGCAAAGGGCGATCGGGCTGTGGCGCATGACGTCGGCATCGGTTCCGCTGACGGTGGTTCCGTTGCCGTCGCTGCTTCTGCGCACGCAGGCTCCGGATTACTATCGGCGGCTGACACTGACGCTATCGGTGGGCGAAGAGGTTTCGCTCGACACGCTCGAAGATCATCTTCGATCCATTGGATATGAACGGCGCGAACCTGTCGAGATGGTAGGTGAGTATTCCATTCGCGGCGGCATTCTCGACGTGTTTCCGGCGGAGAGTACGCGGCCGCTGCGTATTGAATTTTTTGGCGATGAGATTGAATCGATCCGCCGGTTCGAGGTGGAGACGCAGCGTAGCGTGATGAAAATCACGGAGGCGCAGGTGCTGCCGTTATCGGAGCCGGTACAGATGGAACCTCAGCATTCGCTGCTCGATTTGGCGCCAGAGGCGCTGGTGGTGATCGATGAGCCGGAGCAGGTGACGCTGGCGGCGGAACGATTATGGAAGCGGCTGGATCAGCATCCGGATTCGGCGCAGTATTTTTGGCAGTGGGAAGAGTTGCAGCCGAAGATGATCGTGTTGCTGCGGGAGCTGGATCTGGACGACTCGGCTCCTCACATGGCTACCCGGCCGTCGATGGCCTTTCACGGATCGATGCAAGTTGCGGTGGCGGAAGCGAAGACCATGGTGGAGCAGGGGTATCGGGTGGCGTTCTTCGCGCCATCGAACGGAGAGCTGGAAAGGCTGGCCGATATTCTGCGCGAGTACTCGGTGCCGTTCAGCTTGGGGCTAGCGCCGAATGAAGCGGCATCGCCCTATTTGGCCGAGCGCGCGTATCTGGCCGGGCCGGTCGCGAGTACCTATCTGATCAAAGGACTGGTGCGGCGCGGGGCGATTTTTCCGGACGCGAAGATTGCGTTTATCGGGTCTGAGGATTTGTTCGATCCATCGGATCTGGTGGCGCGGCCGAGCCTGACGAAAGGGCAATTATCGGCGTTCGCGGCGGATTTAGCGGATTTAAAACCGGGCGATTACGTGGTTCATGTAACGCACGGCGTCGGGCGATTTCTGGGGTTGCGCGAAATCGTACAGGGCGAGCAGAAGGGCGACTTTATGCTGCTCGAATACGCCGGCGAGTCGAAATTGTACGTTCCCTTGACGCGGATGGATCTGGTAGAGAAGTATCGCGGCGCGGGTGAGCAGGGGCCGCCGCTCGACAGGCTGGGCGGCGCGACTTGGACGGCGCGCAAGACTCGGGTCAAGACCAAAATGCGCGATATGGCGGATGAGCTTTTGAAGCTCTACGCGGAGCGGCGCATGGCGGAGGGATTCTCTTTTTCGAGCGATTCCAACTGGCAGCGCGAGTTCGAAGATGCCTTCGAATATGGCGCGACGAAGGATCAGATTAGCGCGGTGAAAGAGATCAAACGCGACATGGAATCGCCCCATCCGATGGACCGGCTGTTGTGCGGCGACGTAGGATTTGGAAAAACCGAGGTCGCGATGCGGGCGGCGTTCAAGGCGTTGGGAGACGGGAAACAAGTTGCTGTTTTGGCGCCGACGACGGTGCTCGCGTTCCAGCATTTTGAGACGTTTAAGCGTCGTTTCGCGGCTTTTCCGGTCAAAATCGAGATGTTATCGCGATTCCGGAGCGCGAAAGAGATTAAGACTGCCATCGATGAAATCGCATTAGGGCGGGTCGATGTGGTGATCGGGACACATCGGCTGCTCTCGAAAGATGTCGAATTTCGCGACATAGGATTGCTGGTGGTCGACGAAGAGCAGCGGTTCGGCGTGCGCCATAAAGAGCGGCTGAAACAGATTCGCAAAAACGTGGACGTGTTGACAATGAGCGCCACGCCGATTCCGCGCACGCTTCACATGTCCCTGCTGGGGATTCGCGACATGAGTGTGATCGAGACGCCGCCCAAGGATCGGCTGGCGATTCATACCGTGGTGGCGAAGTTCGATCCGGATATTGTGAAGCAAGCGATTGAGCAGGAGATGAGCCGCGGAGGGCAGGTTTATTTCGTGCATAATCGCGTGGAATCGATCTTCTCGCGGGCCGCGGCGATTCAGGAACTGATTCCGAATTGCCGGATCGCGGTGGGACATGGGCAGATGGGCGAGCAGGAACTGGAACGCGTGCTGCTGGGGTTCATGCGCCATGAATACGACGTGTTCGTGTGCACCACGATTGTCGAAAACGGCCTGGATATTCCTCTGGCGAACACGATCATTATTGAGAACGCGGAGCGGCACGGGCTATCGGAGCTGTATCAATTGCGAGGACGGGTGGGGCGGTCGAACCGGCGCGCGTATGCGTATTTATTGGTCCCACAGGATACGGAGTTGAGTGAGATTGCACGCAAGAGACTCGCTGCGCTACGCGAGTTTTCAGACTTGGGCGCGGGGTTTAAAATCGCCGCGCTCGATTTGGAATTACGCGGCGCGGGCAACTTGCTGGGCGGAGAACAGCACGGGCATATCGAGGCTGTCGGATTCGACATGTATCTAAAAATGCTGGAAGAGACGGTGCAGGAGCTGAAGGGCATCGAGGTACCGGTGGAGGTGCATTCGGCGCTGAATCTGGGGCTCGATATTCGCATTCCGGTCGAGTATATTGCGGATGAGCATCAACGGCTGCGGGCGTATAAGCGCGTGGCAGATGCGCGGGATCATGAGCAGGCGGAGATCGTGCGCGCGGAGCTGGCCGATCGCTACGGTCCGACGCCTGATGCGGTGGAGACGCTGGTGCGATTCGCGCTGCTGAAGACGGCGGCGCAAAGGGCGGGGATCGAGGCGATCGACCGGCGCGGCGGTGCGCTGCATATCAAGTTTCATCCGGGGGCCAAGATTGATCCGGCGAAGTTGATGGCGCTGGTGTCCTCGAAAGAGGGTGCTCAGTTCACTCCGGCGGGCGTGCTGCGATTGCCGCTGCTCAATGCGGAGGCAGGCGCGGTGCTCGATTCGGTGAAGGAATCAATCGAGACGCTGTCGCCGGCGTAGGCACAGTGTGGCGGATTTGTCACGGGTTGCGGCTGAAAAATAAGGGGATTATCGCGGCAGGTTGCGTGCAATGAACCCGGTAAGGATGGGTATACTAAGACTATGCGCTTGAGTATCTTTTTTCTGGCGATCGCGTTGTATGGCGCCGATGTCTCCTTAATGGAGGAGATCATCTGCAAGGTGAACGGCGACATCGTTACGCGCGGGGAGATGATCCACGACAAGAAAATGTTGGAGAGCGATCTGCGGCAGCAGGGGCTTAGCGGAGCCAGGCTCAACGATGCGTTGAACGACGCGTCGAAGAACATTCTGCGCGAGAAGATCGATCAACTGCTGCTGGTGCAAAAGGCGAAGGAACTCGACATTAAAGTGGATACGGAGCTGAACAAGCAGCTTCTGGATATTCAGCGAACCACGAAAATCGTGGATCCGGAAAAATTTCAGGAGTTCGTGCGGGAGAAGACGGGTGAGCCGTACGAAGATTACAAGGCGGAGTTGAAGAACAATCTGCTGCGCGAAAAAGTGGTGCGCGAAGAAATTTCGCGAAAGATCATGTTCAAGAAGGATGAGCTCGAAGCCTATTACGCTACGCACAAGGACGAGTTTATGCGCCAGGAGCGCGTGTTCCTGCGCGAGATTTTTATTTCGACCGACGGTAAGGACGCGGCTGGCTTGGCCGCGGCTGAGAAAAAGGCTAAGGATCTGGTGACGCGTGGACGCAAAGGGGAGCGCTTCGCGGAGATGGCGCAAGCCAATTCCGATGCGCAGAACGCGGCCCAGGGCGGTGAGATGCCCGCGCTCGAAAAGAAGGATCTGCGCGAGGATCTGGTGAAGGCGATCTGGAATCAATCGCGCGGCTATGTCACGGATCCGATCAAGCTGGAAAACGGCTTCGGGATTTTCAAGGTGGAAGAGCATCAGAAGGCCGGCTTGGCGGAATTCGAAGAAGTGCAGTATGACGTTCAGGACAAGCTGTTCCGCCCGAAAATGGCTCCTGCATTGCGCGAGTATGAGACCAAGATGCGCGCGGTGGCGTTTCTCGAAATCAAGCCAGGTTGGCAGGATAGCGGCGCGGCGCCCGGGAAAGATACCACCTGGAGCGATCCGGCGCAGTTGAAACCGGAAACGGTTTCGAAGCAGGAAGTCGCCGCGCGGGGTCATCGCAAAAAGCTGCTGGGCCTGGTTCCGATTCCCGGCACGAATACGACCTCCACCGGCGTTTCGTCCTCGAAGTAGTGAATGAAGTCACCTTTTGTAAGCGATCTTCAGCCGGATCAGATTATCACCGGCACGTTTCTGGTTCAGCATAAGGACGTCCGGCAAAAGAAGTCCGGCGACCTGTATCTTTCCCTGACCTTGGCAGATCGCACCGGCGATCTGGACGCTAAGATGTGGGACAATGCTGCCGACGCGATCGAGACCTTCGCGCAGGACGATTTCGTGCGCGTGAAGGGTTTGATGCAGGTTTTCCAAAACCGGCCGCAGTTAACCCTGCATAAAATCCAGGCGGTTGCGGAAGTGGATATCGACGTCGCGGATTATTTTCCGGCGTCGAAACGCGATCGGGACGAAATGTTCCGGGAGCTGCAAGGCGTGATCGCTTCGATGGGCAATCCGCACTTGAAGGCTTTACTCGAACTGATTTTCGCCGACGAGGAAACGGCCAAGGCGTTCCGCACGGCGCCCGCGGCGAAAACGATCCATCACGCTTGGCTCGGCGGCTTGATCGAACACGTTCTTTCCCTTTGCGCACTGGCGAAATTCACGGCTGCCCATTACCCGGACATCGATTTGGACCTGTTGCTTGCCGGCGTTATTCTGCACGACATCGGAAAGATCAGCGAGCTGAAATATGCCCGCAGTTTCAGCTATTCAACCGAAGGGCAACTGCTGGGGCACATACTGATCGGCCTGCGGATGGTGGAAGAACGGATGCGGCAGGTGCCTGGATTTCCCGACAAGCTGCGCGATCTGCTGCTGCATCTGATCGCCAGTCATCACGGGGAGTTGGCCTACGGATCGCCGAAGGTGCCGCAGTTTCCCGAAGCAATGCTGCTGCATCATCTGGATAATCTCGATTCGAAGATGGAATGCATGCGCGGCTTGATCGAGCGCGACCGGCAGATTGAAGGCGTGTGGACGGGTTACAGCGGCGCGCTGGAGCGGAGCGTGCTGAAGAAGAATAAGTTTCTGGAGCCGGAAACCGCTCCCGCGGATCGCGCCCCGGTAGAACAACCGAAGCGCAAGGAACCAGCGCCTGAGCCTTCATCGTCTCCGTTCGCTTCCAAACTGAAAGACGCGTTGGGCAGAGATTCCTGAGATATGCGGCGGCCGGCTCCTCAGCGCGAGATGCCTCCGCCGCTCGAACTGGAGTGCCTGAAAGCGCTATGGATCATAGGCGAGGGCACGGTTCGCGATGTGCGCCGGCAGATGCCGGGCGATCGAAACCTGGCGTATACCACGGTGATGACGGTGCTCGATCGTCTCGAAAAACGCGGAGGCGTGTCGCGGCGGAAGCAGGGGCGATCGTTCGTATATGTACCGAAGCTGAGCCGCGAGGAATTGCGGCGATTCGCAGTGAAAGAGCTGGTCGACCGGTTCTTTGAAGGTGAGGAAGAATCGCTAGCGCAATTCCTGAGGGGCCAGTCGCTACTTTAGCAGCGACGCGATTTCTTCGCCGATAGCTAATGATGCTGTCGCGCCCGGGCTGGGGGCGTTCACGACGTGCAGCTCACCTGGGCCTTCCACGAAATGAAAATCTTCGACCAGCGATCCGTCGGGTGACATTGCTTGCGCACGCACGCCTGCACCGCCTTCGGTTAGATCTTCGACGCGAATTTCGGGAACCAGACGCTGCAACGATTTGCAAAATAGTTCGCGGCTAAATGATCGGCGCGTTTCCTGCCAGCACATTTTGGGGTACTTGCCGAGGAATCGCCACAAACCGTTGAATGTGATCGCGTCAAAAATGTCGCGCGGATCAATGTCGGTCCAGGTGTAGCCTTCACGCGCCAGAGCGAGTACGGCGTTGGGTCCGGCCTCGACTCCGCCGTGAATCATGCGCGTGAAATGGACGCCGAGAAACGGAAATTTCGGATCCGGCACCGGATAGATGAGGTTGCGCACCAAGTACCGGCGCTCCGGCCGAATCTTATAATATTCACCGCGAAATGGCACAATGCGAATGGTTCGATTCGTACCACTGAGCGCGGCGAGACGATCCGATTGCAACCCGGCGCAGGTGACGATGCGTGCGCATTCGTAATCGCCCACGCTGCTATGGACACGCCAGCCCGCCGATTCGCGATCGATCGCCGTGACGCGCGCCGACGTGATCACTTCCCCGCCCTGGTCGCGAATCAAGCTCTGCAAAGTTTCGCAGACGCGGGGATAATCGACAATGCCTTCCTGCGGGACACGAACAGCGGCAATGCCGGCGGCGTGCGGCTCGATCTCACGCAGTTCGTCCCCCGTCAGCATTTCCAGGCCTTCCAAGCCATTTTGCGAGCCGCGATCGAAGAGCGTGTGAAGACGCGGCAGCTCCTCTTCGCTGGTAGCGACAACGACTTTTCCGCAGATTTCGTGAGGGATCGAATGCTGCTGGCAGAAGTCGACCATCTGACGAATGCCCGTGACGGCGAGGCGCGCTTTTCGTGAGCCGGGCTTGTAATAGAGGCCGGCATGGAGCACTCCGCTGTTATGGCCGCTCTGATGACGGCAGACGGAAGGCTCCTTTTCGAGAACGGCGATGCGCGTATCGGGAAAGCGTTGGCCCAGACGCCAGGCGGTTGCCAGGCCGATGATGCCTCCGCCGACCACTACGATCCGTTCAGGCGCCTTGGTAACGGCCATCTAGTTATCATAAGAGACATGCTGATTGTCATGAAGGCGCACGCCACGGAGGCGGAGATCGATCGTGTGCGGGAACGGATCGAAAGCATGGGTTTTCGTCCGCACATCATGCCGGGCGCGCTGAGAACAGCGATCGGTATTACCGGGAATCAGAAGCCGGTTGATCCCGTGACTTTTGAGGGAATGTCCGGCGTGGCGGAAGCGATTCGCGTTTCGAAGCCCTATAAGCTGGTCAGCCGCGAAGTGCGGCATGAGAACTCGATCATTCGCGTGCATGGGATTCCGGTGGGCGGCGATCAGCCGATGTTTTGTGGCGGCCCTTGTTCGGTGGAAGGACGCGAGCAGATTTTGGACGCTGCACACGCCGTGAAAAATGCCGGAGGGCAACTGCTGCGTGGAGGCGCGTACAAACCGCGCACGTCGCCGTATTCTTTCCAAGGTCTGGGTGAAGAAGGGTTGCAACTGCTGGCTGAAGCGCGTGATGCGACAGGGCTCGGAATCGTGACCGAGGCAATCGATGTCGAGACCTTCGACCTGGTGGAGAAATACACAGACTGCATTCAGATCGGCGCGCGCAACATGCAGAATTATTCGCTGCTGAAGCGCGCGGGCAAGGCTCGCAAGCCGGTGCTGCTGAAGCGCGGAATGTCGGCGACGCTGGAAGAATTTCTCATGGCCGCGGAATATATTCTTTCAGAAGGAAACTACGAAGTGATCCTGTGCGAGCGAGGCGTGCGCACGTTCGCTGATCACACGCGCAACACGCTGGATCTCAGCATCGTTCCGGCGGTGCAGAAACTGAGTCATTTGCCGATCGTGGTCGATCCTAGCCATGGAACCGGCAAGCGCGATAGCGTGCATTCAATGGCTCTCGCCGGAATCGCGGCGGGCGCGTCTGGTCTGCTGGTCGAAGTGCATCCGCAGCCGGATCGCGCCTGGTCGGACGGAGCGCAAACGGTGTATCCGCATCAGTTCGCGGAAATCGTGGCCGATTCGAAAGCGATCGCCGAGCTACTTCTATCGCGAAGATCTCGCGCGCATGTGACAGCCTGATCATCCTACACGCGTTTGTGGCGCATGCCCCCAAGGCGGTGTTTTGGATGCGCCCAATTGCCGCACAGATAGCAATGAAAACGCCCCCGGATCCGCATCTCTACCGAGCCGTGACCGCAGGGAGCGGTGTCTTTTTCGTAGGCCGTGGATTTTGCGATTCCCCCACCGAACCCCGACTGTAAAGGAGGGGATATGCGAACGATCTCGCGGTGGGAAATCCAAATGCCACGGTCAGATTTGTCGCGCCTCGTACTAACGCGAAACGGTCTGTCCGGTGTGGTTTAAATACTCCGAATACGGACCCTTGAAATCCTCGACCTTGCCGTGATCGAAGTGCCAGATGCGGGTGGCCACTTCATCCACCACGTCATGATCGTGAGTGACCAGCAGCACTGTTCCCTCGTATTTTTGCAAGGCGATATTGAGCGCGTTGATCGATTCCAGATCCAGGTGATTCGTCGGTTCATCCAGGATTAGAAAGTTTGGTTTCTGAAGCATCAGACGGCAGAAAATGATGCGCGCCGCTTCGCCGCCGGAAAGCGCTTCGGTGCGCTTCAACGCATCGTCGCCTGCGAACAGCATCTGTCCCAACACGCCGCGCAGTTCCTCCTGCGACGCCTTGGGATCGAATTCATGCAGCCACTCGAGCACCTTCACTCCGTGCTCGATCGACTCGGTGTGATCCTGGGCGAAATATCCAACCGTGGCTTCGTGGCCCCACAGCACGTCTCCGGAATCGATCGGGAATTTTCGATCCGAGGCCTCCACAAAACCGGTAGCGTTGCGGATCAGCGACTTCAACATGGTCGTTTTCCCAGCACCATTGCGGCCAATCAGCGCAATTTTTTCGCCCCGGCTGATGCTCGCTGTGAAGTTTTGAATTACGCTGAGGTCGTCGTAAGATTTCGAAAGACCCTTAATTTCGAGCGGATGCCGGCCCGATGGTTTCAGCACATCGAATCGAATGTAGGGACGTGCGATGTTCGATCGGGCCAGATCGGACGTCGCCAGTCGCTCCACTTCTTTCTTGCGTGAGGTCACCTGGGAGGACCGCGTTCCGGCTCCGAACCTTCGGATAAATTCGTTCAATTGCTCGATCTTCTTCTCGCGCTGCGCGTTTTCAGCTTCGATGCGCGAACGGATTTGCGTCTTCGCCAGCACCATGTCATCGTAGCCGCCGGTGTAGGTGATCACGGTCTGATAGTCAATATCGGCCACGTGGGTGCAGACTTCGTTCAGAAAATGGCGATCGTGCGAGATGACGATCAGGCAGCCGTCGAAGCGAATGAGATAGTCCTGAAGCCAGTGGACCGAATCGAGATCAAGGTTGTTCGTAGGTTCGTCCAGCAGCAGCACGGTCGGTGTTCCGAACAGCGCCTGCGCCAGCAGTACGCGCACTTTTTGCCCGCCCTGCAACTCGCCCATTTTGCGCTCGTGCAGCGATTCTGGAATATCCAGACCATCGAGCAACACCGCGGCATCCGTTTCCGCCGTGTAGCCACCCTCGTCGCCCACGATCCCCTCAAGCTCGCCCAGTCGCATGCCGTCTTCGTCCGTGTAAGCGTTGGGATCTTTGTCGTAAAGTTTCTCGCGCTCCTGGAGCGCCTCCCACAGCGGAACGTTGCCCATGATCACCGTATCGACCACACGAAATGCATCGAACGCAAACTGGTCCTGCCGCAGAACGCCCATTTTCTTGGGCCGCGTGACGTCGCCTTTGGAAGGCTCAATCTCGCCGGTCAGGATCTTCATCAGCGTCGATTTCCCCGCACCGTTCGGGCCGGTAATCGCATAGCGGCGGCCGGATAGAAAGGTGGTGGTCACCTCATCGAACAGGATGCGGGCGCCGTAGCGCATCGAAATGTTATTCAGCGTAAGCAACTAAAAAATCCTCGTGGTGGGCGCGCAGGGACTCGAACCCCGGACCTCCTGCGTGTGAAGCAGGCGCTCTAACCAGCTGAGCTACGCGCCCGACTGGCGGGCAACACCACCATTGTAATTCACGCGCCCCAATGAATGCTACCTTTAGAAATTCATGGCCGATTCAAATGACTATTTTCTAATCCCGCATCGCTCATTGGCCGACTTCGCGCGCGCCGTGCTCGAAGCCGTTCATGTCCCTCATGAGGCCGCCGCGCTGGTCGCCGATTCCCTGGTTTCCGCCAATTTACGCGGCGTCGATTCGCACGGCGTGCAGTTGCTCATCTGGTACACGCAACAAATCCAGGACGGCAATATCGATATTCATACGACCGGCGAAATTGCCAGCGAAAATGGATCCTGCATGGTCTACGACGGTATGAATGGACTCGGCCAAGTCGTCTCAAACGCCTGTTGCGATCATGCGATTCGGCTGGCCCGTGCGCACGGACTCGGTATGGTGACGGCGCGAAATTCCAGTCATTTCGGTGCCTCCGCGTGGTGGGCCCAGAAGCTCGCTGCTGCTGGATTGATTGGAATTGTCACCTGCAACGCGACGCCGCTCGTCGCCGCGTGGCAGGGCCGCGACAAAATTCTCGGCACCAACCCGATTTGCATGGCCGTGCCCGGACCCGACACTTTTCTGCTCGACATGGCAACCACCACTGTTGCGCTGAATCGAATCCACAAAGCGATTCTCAGCGGCGACACCGAGATCCCGCCCGGCTGGGCGATGGACGCCGAGGGCAATCCGACCACCGATCCCAAAACCGCTCTGGAGGGGCTGCCGATGCCGCTCGGAGGATATAAAGGAACCGGCCTCGCACTGATGGTTGAAGTGTTGTGCGCTGTCCTCTCCGGCGGCGCGATGATGACCGGCGTCGGCGGGCTGCGCGTCAAAAATCGCCCCATGCGGGTCAGCCATTTTTTCCTGGCGATCGACCCCGCGCGCTTTTTGCCCATGGACGAATTTCAAGCTCGCATGCAGGATATGCGCGCTACGGTGAAAGGCTCACGGCCGGCGGCGGGTTTCGACGAAGTGCTGATCGCCGGCGATCCGGAATGGCGCACCGATGCCGAGCGCCGCGAAAATGGCGTGCCCGTCTCGCGCGGAATCTGGCAGCAGCTCACCCTGCTCGCGGAAAGTCTGAACGTCCCCGTGCCTGTTGGCTAGAATAAAGTCTCATGCCCGAAGAAGCACCCTTAAGTTTCGAAACAGGCCTACAGCAGCTCGAAGGGATCGTCAAGGAAATGGAAACCGGCGATCTGCCTCTGGAGCGCGCTCTGGAACTTTTTGAAAAAGGAATGAAGCTGAGCGAGACCTGCCGCAAACAGCTTGAAGACGCCGAAACGCGCGTGGAGACTCTGATCAAGCGCGCGGGCGAAGTGACGCCGGAGCCGTTTAATATCGATAAATGAATCTCGCCGACTACATCTCCGCGCAGCAAAAAACCGTCGATGCCGCGCTGGACCGCTGGGTTCCCCTCGAAACAGAAAACCCCGCGACCATTCACCGCGCCATGCGCTATAGCTTATTCGCCGGCGGTAAACGCATCCGCCCTCTGCTGGCGATCGCTGCCGCGGACGCCGTTTCCGATGCGCCAGTCGGCATCGAATCCGCCGCCTGCGTCCTCGAACTGATCCACACCTATTCACTGATTCACGACGATCTGCCCGCACTCGATAATGACGATCTTCGGCGCGGCCGCCCCACCTGTCACAAAGTATTCGGCGACGCGATGGCGATTCTGGCCGGCGACGCGTTGCTGACCCTCGCCTTCGAAGTGCTTGCGAAACTTCCCGATGTGGATGCGGAGCGTCGTATCGCGCTTGTCCGCGAACTCGCCACCGCTTCCGGCACGCTCGGAGGCATGATCGGTGGACAGGTGAACGATATCGAAGGGGAAGGAAAATTTCCCACCGCTCCCCTGCTCGCTTCCATCCATCGCGCCAAGACCGGAGCGCTGCTGCGCGCCAGCGTCCGCATGGGCGCCATCTACGCCGGCGCATGCGACGAACAACTCGACGCCCTCACCCGTTTCGGCGAACACATCGGTCTGGCGTTCCAGATTGTCGACGATGTGCTCGATATCGAGCAATCCTCTGAGGCGCTCGGCAAGACTGCCGGCAAGGATGCGCAGCAAAAGAAAATTACCTTTCCTGCCGTTTACGGAATTGAGCGATCCCGCGAAATGGCCGAGCAGGAGCGCCTGGAAGCGCATCTCGCCTTGAAAATATTCGACGAACGCGCCGGACGCCTTCGCGAATTGGCCGACCTCATCGTGCGCCGCAACGCATGAAGCATCGACTGGATCAACTCGTGCTGGAGCGCGGGCTCGCCGATTCGCGCGAGAAAGCCCAAGCGTTAATCCTCGCCGGGCAAGTGATCGTCAACGGACAGAAAAGCTCCAAGCCCGGCCACAGCATCGCCGATGACGCCCGCATCGACCTGCTCGAACGGATGCCCTATGTCAGCCGTGGAGGCTACAAGCTCGCCGCCGCGCTCGATCATTTTTCGATTAACGTCACAAATTGGACCTGCCTCGACGTCGGCGCCTCCACCGGCGGATTTACCGATTGCCTTCTGCAACGCGGCGCCGCGCAAGTCTGGGCCATCGACGTCGGTCATGGCCAGTTCGATTGGAAACTCCGCAACGATCCGCGCGTCGTCGTACAAGAAGGCGTCAACGCGCGCTATCTCGCGCCCGCCGATTATCCCGTCAAATTCGATCTGGCCGTCTGTGACGCCAGCTTCATTTCGACCACCCTTCTGATCCCCGCCATCGCCCCTCTGCTCGTCTCACCCCGCCGCATGATCGTGCTCGTGAAGCCTCAATTCGAAGTCGGCCGCGCCGATATCGGCAAAGGCGGCATCGTGCGCGATCCCGCGCTCCACGAATTCGCCTGCGCCCGCGTCCGCAATGCCGTCGCAGCCCTGGGCCTCGATTCTGCTATCATTCCCAGTCCGATCCTTGGAACGGAAGGCAATCGCGAATTTCTTCTCTATGGCCACGATTGAGACGGTCGGCATCATCTCGAAGCCGCGCATTGAGCACGCCGCGCCTCTCGTCAGCGGCATCGTTCAATGGCTCGCCACGCGCGATATCAAGGTCCATCTGGATGAAGAAAGCGCGCGCTACGCCGGCCGCACCGATTTTCTACCGCGCACAGATGTGCCTCGTAATGCGCAGCTCGTCATCGTTCTCGGCGGCGATGGAACGTTGCTCTCCGCCGCGCGCGCCATCGGCGGGCGCGATATTCCTCTCTTCGCGGTGAACTTCGGCGGCCTCGGATTCCTCACCGCCATCACCGTCGACGAAGTTTATTCGCAGCTCGAACACGCCTTGCAAGGCGATCTTCATATCGGCCGCCGCCGCATGTTGCATTGCGGATTGTGGCGCGATGAAAAATTGGTTTCCGCTCACGACGCCCTCAACGATGCCGTGCTCACCAAGGCCGAAATCGCCCGTATGATCGACCTGGAAGTCAAAGTCGACGGCAAACAGATGTGCGTTTATAAAGCCGACGGACTCATCGTCTCCACGCCCACCGGTTCCACCGCCTATTCGCTTTCCGCCGGCGGACCCATCGTCTATCCTTCCGTCGCCGCTTTTTGCATCACCCCGATTTGTCCGCACACGTTAACCAATCGCCCCGTCATTCTCCCCGATGAGAGCGTGATTGAAGTCATCAATCGCGGCGACGATAACACCACCTACTTGACGATTGATGGTCAAGTAGGCGAACTTCTCATGAATGGCGACCGCGTCGTCTGCCGCCGCTCGCAACACTCCATCAGCCTCATTCGGCCGCCCGACAAGCTGTTTTTCGATGTGTTGCGGGAAAAATTGAAATGGGGAAGCAGATGAAACGTCCGTCACTCACCACCTGGATTCTGATTGCTCTTGTCGCCGGCGTCGCCTTCGGCGCTTTTTTTCCCGGACCCGCGAAGGAAATGGGTCTGCTCGGAACCATTTTTCTGCGCTTGATTAAATCGATCATTGCGCCCTTGATCTTCGCCACCCTGGTCTACGGCATCGCCGGAACCGGCAGCGTGAAAACCATGGGACGCATCGGCGGCAAGGCGATTCTCTATTTCGAAGTGGTCACCACCGTCGCGCTGTTCGTCGGACTCGGCGCGGTGAATCTCGTCAAGCCCGGCGTCGGAGTGCACCTGCCTGATAAGCCCGTGGCCAATCTCGCGACCTCCGCCACCAGCGCGGCCGCGCTCGCAGAGCATACGTTCCCCACCAGCATTATCGACGCAATGGCACGCGGCGAAGTCCTCCAAATTGTCGTGTTCTGCTTCATTTTTGGAACCGCCTGCGCGACCATTGGATTCAAAGCGCGCCCCGTCGTCGACTTCTGCAAAGGCCTCTCTGAAGTGATGTTTCAGTACACCAACTACGTCATGTTGTTCGCGCCGCTCGGCGTTTTCGGCTCCATGGCAGCCACCATCGGCGATAAAGGACTCGGCGTTTTAGTCAATCTCGGCAAGCTGGTGCTCACCCTTTACGGAGCCCTCATTTTCTTCGTCGTCGTCGTTCTCGGCAGCGTGATCTTTCTCTGCAAAATTCCACTGGCACGCTTCATCACCGCAGTCCGCGAGCCATGGCTGCTAGCCTTCTCCACCGCCTCCAGCGAAGCCGCTCTGCCTCTCGCCCTGGAGAACATGGAAAAATTCGGCGTCCCCAATCACATCGTGGCGTTCGTTTTGCCCACCGGCTACAGCTTCAATCTCGATGGCTCCACGCTCTATCTATCGTTGGCCGCGATGTTTGTCGCACAAGCCGCGAATCATCCGCTCTCCTTCGGCACACAAATCACGATGCTGCTGACATTAATGCTCACCAGTAAAGGCGTCGCCGGCGTCCCCCGAGCCTCGCTAGTAATTCTCGCCGGCACGCTAGGCACCTTCGGCCTTCCTGTCGAAGGAGTAGCCCTCATCCTAGGCGTCGATACGCTAATGGATATGGCGCGAACATCAGTGAACCTGCTAGGAAACTGCCTCGCCACTGCCGTAGTAGCCCGCTGGGAAGGCGTCGACCTCTCGATCGCGCCCCCCGTAATCGAAGACATCCCAATCCCCGAAACCCCCGCCACCAACTAGTCTTCTCTCGAAAACAGCAGAACCTGCGTGCCTATGGGCGGCGCTGCCAGCGACCGCTGTGGCGCACGCGCCCACGCGTGCCGTGTCGCCACTCGTGGCGACACGTTAGCCACGCTAAGCCGCCGCACCCAACCTCTTCGACCACGGCACAGCCCCACCCAACGCCGCATTCACCGCATTAATATTCTTTACGCCCTGATCTTCCAGCCAATCTTCCAAAGCCTTCACGCCCTGCTTAGCGTAAATCCCCATGCCCTCTTTCCACGTCGCCCGTCCGCACAACACACCTGAGTAAGCAGTGCCCGCCTCCGTCGCCATGTTCAGACTTTCCACGAACTGCGCATTGCCGACTCCAGCGCTCAAATAAATGAACGGCTTCGTGGCCACATCCGCCGCGCGCCGATAGTGTCCCAGCGCCTCCGCGCGCGTGTACGCTTTCTGGCCCTTATAAACTGAGCTGCCCTCGACGAACTCGGCATTCACCGGTACTTCCACTTTCAGCACGTCAACGCGATACTGCTGCTTCGTGAACTCTTCCATACTCCCAATCACGATCTGCGGCTTCGCCTTGGCGTACTCCAGCCCTTTTTCATCGCCGCCCTTCGGATCGTAGCCCACGAATTCCAGGAAAAACGGAATGTCGTTGTATTCGCATTCCGCGCCCACTCGCTCGATGAACGCGTGCTTCACGTCGTTGATATCCGCGCTGTCGAACGGCGTGTAATAAATCAGAATCTTCACCGCATCCGCGCCCCAATCCACAATGCGTTTCGCCGAAACGTGCGGCAGCAGGTCCGGCAAGCGGCCGGGCTGCGTGTTGTCGTAGCCGGTCTCTTCATAAGCAAGCAACAGCCCCGCGTTCGATGACCTGGCCTTCGCCGCATCCAGACCAAATTCAGGATCCAGCAGAATCGCCGAAGCGTGAGGCGTCAACACTCGCGTCACCGCCGTCTTGAATTCCGACATCATCTCCGGCGTCACCGCCTTCACATCGACGCCTTTCGCCGTTGCGATCGACTTCTGTAAACTGCCGCGCTGATCCATCGCGGCTGCGGAGATGATGCCCTTTTCATTCGAGAGGGCCTTCAGATGTTTCAATTTTCCTGGAGATAGAGACATATTTACTAGTGTAAACCGAGCCGCCTGAAGAACGTCTGCGCACGCCCCACATCGCGCAGAATTTGTTCCTTCAATGCGTCCGCGTTCTCGAACTTTCGCTCGTCCCGAACCCGCCGCAGAAACTCGACCGAGATGCCGGCCGGCGTCAGCCCATCGAAGGACGACAACAGAAAAGTCTCGATGGTCAGACTGTCACCGTCGAACGTCGGTCTGTTTCCAACATTCGTAATCGAATTCCACCGGTCGCCTGTTTCCAGATCGCGAGTGCGCGTAATGTAAACCCCATTCGCCGGAATCACCTCGCAAGGCGTGCGCAAATTCAACGTCGGAACCGTTTGCTTTGACCCGACTCCGTGCCCCGAAATTACGTCTCCCGAAAGCGCGTACCGCCTTTCCAGCAGCCGGCAAGCCATCGCGACATTTCCCTCTTCAATCAATTTTCGGATCGCGCTCGACGACACTGCCTGGCCCCGCCGATGTACGGCATCCACGATGTGCGTCTGAAATCCGAAGCGCGCGCCGAGCTCGGTAAGGGTGTTGATATCACCCGCCTGCTTATGGCCGAAGCGAAAATTGTCGCCCACCATCACGATCCGCGCATGCAATTGTCCCACCAGAATTCGCTCCACAAACTCGTCCGGATTGAGCAGCGCCACTTCAGCCGTAAACGGCAGCACTACCACTTCTTCCACGCCCTGCTCCCGAATCAGCGCCACCCGTTCTTCGATGGTCGTCAGTAACCGCGGTGCGCGATGCGCCGCCACCACTCGCGTCGGATGCGGATCGAACGTCAGCACCACGGGCTTCAACTTATGCTCGCGCCCCAACTCCACCACGCGCCGCAATAACTGACGATGCCCCGCATGAACCCCATCAAAATTTCCAATCGTAACCACCGAGTTCAGCATGCGCGCCCCGCCAGTGAAAACTCAGGGGTAGTGGCGTTGTGGGGCAGGTTGCCAACCTGCGGACCGATTGCCAATCGGTCCCTCCGGGCGCAGCCCGGACGCCTGGCACCGGAACGGCCTCGCAGGTTCGAAAATACCCGTCGCTTCCGGATCTCTACCGAGCCGTGACCGCAGGGAGCGGAGCCTGGTAGATGTTTCCGAGACGCTCTGAACTTTCTAATCACAACTTCGGCTCCACTATAATTTCCAATCCGTCATAAGCAAGATATACACCCGCCGGCAGCGCCGCCTCCGTCCGTGCATGTCCCAAGTCATGAGAAATATGAGTGAAATAAGCCCTCCGCGGCTTCAACTCCTCCACCCATTGCAACGCCTGCGCCACGGTCGAGTGCGTCGGATGAGGCTTATGCCGCAGCGCATCCAAAAACAACACATCCAGATCGCGCAGCTTCTCTTTGGTCGCCTCCGGAATATCGCTCTGATCCGTAATGTACGCCGCGGGGCCGAAGCGAAACCCGAGAATCTCCGCCGCGCCGTGCATCACCGGCAGCGGTGTGATGGTCAATCCGAATAAATCGAACGGCTCGTCTTGAATTGCATGCAGCTTCAACCGCGGAATCGACGTTTGTCCCGGCTCCGCTTCGAAGGCATAGCGAAACACGCGCCGGATCGCGTCGAGCGTATCCTGCTTCGCATAAATCGGAATGGCCGCACGCTGCCGGTAGTTGAACGGCCGCACATCGTCCAAACCGAGAACATGATCGGCATGGGGATGCGTGTAAAGAATCGCGTCAATTCTTTCGATGGACGCGCGCAACGCCTGGGCACGAAAATCGGGCGTGGTATCGATCAGAATGCCGTGGCCCGCGTAGCGAATCAGAATCGACGGCCGCAGCCGATTGTCACGTGCATCGGCCGACGTGCATACCGCGCACTCGCAGCCGATCGTCGGCACGCCCGTGCTGGTGCCCGACCCCAGCACTGTGATGTAAAGGGGCAGATCCATTTAGGACGCCGTTTCGGCGCCGCTGCTCTCGTCGAGCTTCGACTTTCCTACACTTTCACTCACCTGCACGTAGCGGAACCGCAGTTCGGTCAAGGAATTTTCAATCAGCCGCTGCTCTTCCATCGCAAGATTGTTGCGCGTCTTCTCATGAATCATGGCAAGCAGATCGATGGCGTGGCGAGCGGCCTTCAAATCTGGCCCCTCCTCCTGCTCCTCGCCAAACTTCAACAGCCCGAGCCGCACTTCCGCTTGCGTCTTCAGCGAAAACACCAGAAATTCAAATGTCGGCGGGGGCAAAGGAAAATCGTTTTCAGCCATATTATGTCTCCAGTTTAGTTCGTAACTGAGGTACTGTGTAAGCTACACCTATGCCAGAAGATGAGAGGCTGGAGGCCATTTCGGAGGCTCTTGCCCGGTTGATTCGGCGGCAGGACGAATATCAGCAGCAGACCGAACGCCGTTTGGCGCGCATCGAAGCCGCGATGGAGATTCCTGCGGAGCCGAAGCCCATAATCACACCTCCGCCGATCCCCCGACCTGCGCCGCCGCCAATTCCGTATCAGCCGCCTGCCGTACTCCCGCCAGAGCCGCTGCCGCGCGCGGAACTCGAAACGCGCATCGGCCTCAACTGGATTAATATCGCCGGCGTCGTCACGCTGATCTTCGCCGCGATCTTCTTCTTCAAGTATGCGGTCGATAATAACTGGGTCGGCCCAGGCGCGCGGGTCGCGCTCGGCATCGTCGCGGCGATGGTTTCGCTGTTCTTCGGAGACCTGATGTGGAGGCGAGGCCAGAAAACATTCGGCCAGGGGATCACCGGGCTCGGACTCGCATTGCTTTATCTTTCCTTCTGGGCCTCTTATGGCCTCTATCATTTAGTGCCGCAGCCCGCGGCATTTTTGCTGATGGTGCTGACCACGGTGGCATCCGTCGTGTTCGCTATGCGCTACGAATCGCAGGCCATCGCCGTAATCGGCATGCTGGCCGGATACTGGACGCCTGGCGCGCTCTCCTCCGGCGAACCCCATCCTTGGGTTCTATTTAACTACCTCTTTCTGCTAAACCTTGGCGGCCTTGCCTTGACGCGGATGCGCCGCTGGCGGGCGCTCGAATACCTCTCCGGGATCGCGACCATTCTTTGGTTCGGAGCGTGGCTGTTTGAAGGGGCAAAACCCGCCGACAATCTAGTAGATACCGTTTTCGCAATCGCTTTCTATGCCCAGTTTTGCTGCGCGCGATCGTCCTGGCTGTGGGCCGCCGTGCAGATCCTGGGACCCCTTGCCATTCTCGAAATCTCGGACACACCGGAGCGATTTTTACCGCTCCTATTTGTCTATGCCATAGGCGGTTTGGCCGTCGCCGAAGTGCGGGGCTGGACGCGAGCAGCAGCTTGGACGCTTACCTGCTACTGGGGCGCTTATTTTCTCTCGACGAGAACCAATCCGGAGCTTTCTTTTGTCTATCTTACCGGGGCCTTCGCGCTTTTCTTCTTTTGGATCATTCGCAAGACCGATTTGCTCGTCGTCGTGGCCAACGCGGCGGCCTATTTCGGAGCCTCTTATTATCTGCTTAACCCCAATTATCACGCCTACATGGGATTGTTCGCCGTGGCGCTGGGGGGCCTGCATTTATTGCTCGCTAAGCTGGTCTGGAAAGAGACTGACACGCGACCCGCGCAAATCGCTATTGCGGTAACTCTAACATTCCTGACGCTCGCGGCGCCGATTCAATTCGCCGGATTCCGCATCACGATGGCGTGGGCGCTCGAAGGAGCCGCACTGGCATGGCTTTCGGCGCGATTCGAAAGCACCAGAATGACGATCGGCGCGTGCATCGTACTGATTCTGGTTGTGTTACGTCTATACTCGCTGGATGCCGCTATCCCGGATCGGCGATTCCTGACCTTTGCGGTCAGCGCGATCAGCCTGTTCCTGGCGGCGAAGTTTTTTGTCGATCGGGCGCAAAAACTGACCGCGTATGTTGCGGCGCATGTCGTTACATTGACTGCACTTGGACTCGAACTGGTGGCTTGGGTGCAGCGCACTGTGGCCAAGTCCGATCAGTTTGAAACGAGCACGGTTTCAATATCGATTTTAATGGCCCTTTACGCCGTGATGCTGGTCACTATAGGAGTGCTCACAAAGACGTCGATTAACCGCATATTAGGTCTCTTATTGATGTCATTATGTGTGATTAAGCTCTACTTAAGCGACGTATGGGAACTCGGATTCGTATTCCGCATCGTGTCATTCCTGGGATTGGGCATCTTGCTGCTCTCGATGTCCTATCTCTATTCGCGATTCCGGCCGCTGATTGAAAAGTTGTTGAAAGATGACCCGAGCGCCTAAATTTCTCCTCATCTTCGCTATGCTAGCGAGCGCCGCGCCGCTCGATTTGTCGGCGTGGAAATATCGGAAGAGAATTCCGTTAACGCCGGGCGATGGATTGACGATCGTGAAACTCGACCGCGAGGTTTATACAGGAAGTTCCAATTGGCTCGCGGACCTGCGGCTGATTCGGGACGCGCAGGAAATTCCGTTTGTTCTGCGGACTCTCGGCGCGCAGCCGGAGCCCGTTGTAGAGGTGGAAGAACTTCTGGATCGCTCGGTGGTTCCTGGTGTTGGGCTTCAGTTCGTGATTCATCTGAGAAGGGCGGCCAAGCACAACAGCGTCGTCCTCCAAACTGAAGAAAAGAACTTCCGGCAGCGAGTGCGAATCGAGACCAGCCAATCCGGTGTGCGGTGGGCAACGGTTCGCGACGACGGCGCCATTTTTAACTTCTCCCAAGACGGGCGCGAACTGAGCTCGACGATGGTTGAGTACCCGGTTTCCACGCGTCCGTTCCTGCGCGTCACGGTGTTTGGCTGGCACAAGACGGACATGGTCACATCCGCAACGGTCGATCAGGCAGATTCTCAGCCCGCCGTTTACGAGATTTTTTCAACCCTGGTTCCGCAGGTTTGGGAGGATCCGGAAACGAAGTCGACGGTGGTTTCGACTGACCAGGGAGTGACGGGTCTGCCGGTCAGCCGGATCCGTCTGGAGACTTCGTCGCCTCAATTTCAGAGGGCCGTCGCGATCGAAACAAGCGACGATGGAAAGAATTGGCAATACCTGGTGCAGCATGCGATCGCGCGATTACCGGGGCCGGAGTTCACTGAGGAATCGCTATTGATGCCCGCCGCGGGAGCCCATCGATACCTGCGCCTGCGAATTTACAACAGAGACGATCAGCCGATTCAAATCGGTAAAGTGTCGCTCGAAGGCCTGGTGAGTGAGATTGCGTTCCTGGCGCCTTCGAGCGGCGCTTACTGGCTGTATTATGGAAATCCCGCCGTCACCAGGCTTTCTGAATACGATTTGGGCGCCGTTCTAGCGCGTGGGTCATTCCACGAAAATTCCTGGATTCTAGGACCGGCCGAGATCAATCCAGGCTATCGTGCTCCTGCTGCTCCAACGAAACCTTGGAGCGAGCAGCATCCGGCTATCCTTTATACTGTGCTTGGCGGCGCGGTGTTGGCGCTGGGGATTGCTACCTTTCGATTTGCCGCGCGGTTGCGATAAATGGCCCGATATTTTACAGTTGCCGAAGCCGAGAAGGCTCTGCCTGATGTGGAACGCGCGCTGCGCGACGTCCTCTTTTATAAGGCCGAGTATCAAAAGGCGTACGACGACGTCGAAAATAATACTAAGCGGATTCGCATGGCGGGAGGATCGCGCGTCGATCCGGGCGCGCATCTGGCTCTGCGGGCGCGCCGCGATACCAGCGCAGCGGCTTTGAAAGACGCGGCGGACCGGGTGGAGAACGCGGGCGCGCTGATCAAGGACCTGGACACTGGGTTGATCGATTTCCTCTCGCGATATCAGGGCCAGACGGTGTGCCTTTGCTGGAAATTGGGCGAGGACAAGATCCGATTCTGGCATGGTCTCGAAGAAGGATTTCGCGGCCGCAAGCCGATTGATGACGATTTTATTCAGAATCATCGCGGCGAGATGACGAATTGAGGACTCCGTTTGCTAGACTAGATGCGAGGAATGCTGCTCGCACGAGAGTTCGTTGATTACGTTTCGCGCCAAATCGTCAGAAAGCTGACGCCACAGTGGATTGAGACAACCGATGCCCAGGTTGCGGCCGCGTTTATCGCGAACGTGATCGAACAGGATCTGGCTATCGAGGATAGTCTGAACGAGGAAGTGCGGGAAATGCTCGGCCAGTACACGGAGTACATGCGCCGGGAGGGCGTGAGTTATCAGGACATGTTCCGCAAGATCAAGAACACCCTGATCACACAGCGCAAGGTGATTCGCGCGGCCGGCCGGGATTCGGGCGATCACATGAAGCTATCGCGCGATAAGATCAACGACATCTCCCACAAGATTGTCGCGGAACTGCGCAAGAGCCGCGATTTCCGCATCAAGCGGCAGCCGAACGATGTGCGCCTCGAACTGGTCAAGGTGGTTACGGAGCTTCTGGTCACTGAAGAGAAGGTGGACCGCGCGGCGCGCACGAAAATTCGCACGCAGAAGCGCGAGATTTCAGAAGGTACGGAAGAGTGGGAGCTGCTGCACAAGCGCTACTACGCGGAAGAGCTGAAGAAGCTCGGGATCGATTTGACGCATTAAAAAGGCGGGTTACCAACCCTCCGCAGGCTGCCAGCCTGCCCCACAAAGAAGATGGCCTAGGCCAAGCGAATCCCCGCCCTCACGGGACGGGGCTATAACCCTTGTGGACCGGGCGGCGCGCACTAAGCAGAAGCGCGAGAGCTGGGGCTGCTGCATCAGCGCTACTACGCCGAAGAGCTGAAGAAGCTCGGGATCGATTTGACGCATTCGCCGCAGGCTGCCAGCCTGCCCCACAATAAGATGGCTTAGGCCATTTCAGCTAATCCAGCTCCCCCTCCCTAACGGGCATTCTGCAGACGGGGTCCGCCCCACGAGGGACTGGAGACCACTTAAGCTAGTGAAAACGCATGCCGGCGAAGGTTACTACGCTTTGGTCATCGATATTCCATTGCTGATAGCGGAGCAGGTGGCCACGGGCTTGGGGGACGGCTTTTAGGAACGTGTAGATCGGGGCGGAGCCGCACCACTTCAGGTCGTCGTGATTTTGCTGGACCAGATCCCAGAAGCCGCGGGCGTCGCCGGACTCCATGCGATCCATGCGGGCGCGGTCGCGAAGGGCAACATCTTCCATCTCGCCGCGATCGGCTGCGGCTGAAAAAGCATCGCCGTAGCGGCGTCCCATATGCGCCATATCGATGCCGAGAACCCACAGGAGACGGTCGCCTTCGCGGGCGGCGATTTCGCCGAGGGCGCCGAGCATCCGGTTGACGTGATCGTTCGATTCCGGTGCGCCGCCGCGATAAATGCTGTTGGCATAGGAGCCGCAGAGAATCGGCACGATGCGGATTTTGGGTCCAAAAAGATGTTGGAGGAAGACGACTTGAAATTCGATGGAGTGCTCGATGGAGTGGCAGTAGTCCTCCATGGCGGCGGCGTCTCCGGATTTGGTGAGGATTTCGTTGATAAGGGCGGTGTCGGGGATGGTTTCGCCGAAAGGGGTCAAGAAAGGCTTGCGGGTGAGGCCGAGGCGGTCGGGCGCGCCGTAATGAGAGGTCCCGAGGATGACGAAGGTGCGGTCGGCTGCGGCGGGACTAAGTGCGGAATAGGCGGCGCGATAAGCATCGACGCCTCCGAAGGGGCTGACGTGAGGGGCCGCTATGGCTATGACTTTTTCGCGCGGTGCGGGAGGTTCTCCGGCCAGGTATTCATTGAAGGTGCGGATCAGTTCGGATTTTTCATCGGGATAGCCGGAACCGGCGTGGGCTGGTTCGCGGACGGGAGCTTCGGCAAAGGCTCGCTCGGCGTCGGCTTTGCGGCGGAGGAAAGCTTCATCGTCGAGGAATCCGGCGGCGCTTAGAGTGTCGATAAGATGTTGCTCGATCTGGTTGGCTTGCGAAGGGTCGAGGTATTGGCGGAGGTCGAGACCGCTGTGTTCACCGTCGAAAAATTCGAGGCAGGGGATCAGGCCGGGTGGAACGATCAGAGTCGCGTCCGAGTATTGATAAGGATCGCGGATCACGAGGCCGGGCTTCTCGGGAACGGGCGAGGGGAAGAAATCGAGATTGGTGCGCAGGCGCGGGAGCACGGACTTTCCAGTTTAGCGGTTTAGACTGAAGAGTGTCCTCATCTGAAGAATATCGTGCGCGGTTGAAGCGGTGGAACGAAAAGCTCGCGCGGGCGCAACGTCAATATAGCCAGTTTGGCAATGCGCGCCTGGCGACAGGGATCGCGGCGCTGGCGGTTGCCGGGTTTTCGATCGGCGTCGCGATGATCTCACCGTTATGGCTGATTGCGCCTTTGGTGGTCTTCGTGATTCTGGCGATCGTGCTGCACCGGCTTGATAGGGATCGGGAGGCGGCGGCGCGCGGGGTCGCCTATTACGAAAAAGCGATTGGCCGGACGGAGGACCGGTGGATCGGAAAAGGAAATCAGGGGGAGCGGTTTCGTGACTCGAAACATGTTTATGCGGACGATCTGGATTTATTTGGGCGGGGATCGTTGTTCGAATTATTGTCGACGGCTCGGACGGGGGCTGGAGAGCGCACTTTAGCGGAATGGCTGCTGGCGCCGGGCGAGCGGGAAGAAGTCGCGGCGCGGCAGGAAGCAGTTGTGGAATTGCGGCCGCTGATCGATCTGAGAGAAGACATCGCATTAATGGGCGAGGATATTCGCGCGGCGGTGGATGCACGCGGACTGGCGAGGTGGGGCGTCGCGCCGGAGGTTCACTTTTTCAAAGGGGCTCGCTTGATCGCGCCGGTGCTGGCGACGGCGGCGGTGGTGACGTTGGGTGGATTTTTTGCGCAGCGATTTTCGGCGGCACCTTTCCTGATTGTCGTGTTGGCGGAAATGATTCTCGGTTTCGCGGTTCGGCCGGGGGTGGGGCAGGTGAAGGAGTCAGTCGCGGCGCCGGCTTACGAATTGCGGATGCTGGCGCTGCTGCTGGAGCGATTGGAGCAGGAGCGGTTCACGTCCGCGCGGCTGAAGGGGCTGGTTGCGCAATTGCAAATCGAAGGGACCACGGCGTCACGGCGCATCAAACGGCTGACGCGGCTCATTGAGCTGCTGGATTCGGCGGAGAATATGTTTTTTCGTCCGGTGGCCGCGATGCTGATCTGGACGGCGCAATTCGCGATGGCGGTGGAGGCGTGGCGGACGGCCAATGGTCCTTATATAGGAACGTGGATCGCGGCGGTGGGTGAGTTTGAGGCGCTGTGCTCTCTTTCGACTTATGCGTTCGAGCGTCCGGATGCGACATTTCCTCAGCTCGAACTAACGGGTCCGCTATTTGATGCGGATGCGCTGCGGCATCCGTTGATTCCGGCGGCGGTCGCGGTTGCGAACGACGTTCAGATAGGAAAAGGAACTTGTCTCTGGATCGTGAGCGGGTCGAATATGAGCGGCAAGAGCACTCTGATGCGGGCGGTGGGGCTGAACGCGGTACTGGCGTGGGCGGGAGCGCCGGTGGCTTGCGCGCGGCTCAGTATTTCCGCGCTGCGGATCGGGGCGTCGATGAGCACACATGACTCGCTGGCGGATAACCGGTCGCGATTTTATGCCGAAATCAGCCGGTTGCGCGATGTGGTGGAATTGGCGCGGAGCGGGCATCCGACGCTGTTCCTGCTCGACGAACTACTGAGCGGCACCAATTCGCACGACCGGCGGATTGGCGCGGAGGCGGTGGTGCGAGGGTTAGTCGAGCGGGGGGCGATCGGGCTGGTCTCGACGCACGACCTGGCGCTGGCCGAGATGGTATCGACGCTCAACGGGAAGGCGGCAAATGTTCATTTCGAGGATCACATCGAAGGCGGCGAGATCCGGTTCGATTACCGGCTGCGGCAGGGGGTGGTGACGCGGAGCAATGCGCTGGAGTTAATGCGTGCGGTCGGGTTGGACGTTTAGAATGGAGCCAAATGAGCGTATTAATTACGGGAGCGAACGGCGGGCTGGGAACTGCTGTTTCGAAGGCGTTTCTGGAAACGGGCGCGACGGTGATCGGGGTCGCGAAGAGCTGGCCGGAGAAGGCGCCGTTTCTCGCGCTGTCTTTAGACTTGACGACGGCGGAAGGCTGCGACGCGATGGTCGCGCAGGCGCTGGAGCATGGGCCGATCGAGGCGCTGGTGCACATCCTGGGCGGATTCGGAGGCGGCGAATCGATTGCCGAGACCAGCGATAAAACCTGGGATGGCATGATGACCTTGAATCTGCGCGCGGCATTTTGCGCGATGCGGGCGGTGTTGAAACCGATGACGGCGGCGAAGTACGGGCGCATCGTGGCGGTGGGGTCGCGCGCGGCGGTGGAACCGATGCCGAAGTTCGCCGCCTACGCGGTATCGAAGGCGGGGCTGGTGGCGCTGGTGAAAAATGTCGCGGCGGAGGGGAAAGACCTGGGGATTACGGCGAACGTGGTTCTGCCGAGCACGATCGACACGCCTCTGAATCGACAGGCGATGCCGCAGGCTGATTTTTCGCGATGGGTGACGCCGGATTCGATCGCGAAAACGCTGGTATGGCTGGCGTCCAATGCGGCAGGCGATGTGAGTGGATCAGTGATTCCGATATACGGGAGGGCGTGATGAAGAAGATAGACGATGGCGAGGTTTCAGCGCGGGTCGAAAAGATGCCGGGCTGGTCCGTGACGGGCGGGAAACTGCATCGGGAATATAAATTTGCCGATTTTCCGCATGCGTTCGGCATGATGGCGACGGCGGCTCCGGCGATCGAGAAGATGGACCATCATCCGGAGTGGTCGAATGTCTACAACCGCGTTACGGTGGATCTAACGACGCACGATGCCGGGGGCATTACCCAAAAAGATTTCGAATTGGCGGCGCTGCTGGAGGGGATTGCTAAAAAACTAGCATGAAAACTTTATTGCTGGTGATGTGCGCCGGTTTGGGCCTGGCGCAGGAAACATTTTCAGGGTCGGCCGCGCTGGATCGGGCGATCGATCAGGCGGTGCAGGATGGGCTGATTCCGGGAGCCGTGCTGATTGTCGGACACGACGGCAAGATTCTGCATCGCAAGGCCTACGGGAGCCGGGCGCTGGTGCCGCAGCGCGAGGCGATGACGCTGGATACGATTTTCGATCTCGCATCGCTGACGAAAGTGATCGCGACTACGTCGGGGGCGATGAAGATTTTCGAAGACGGGAAGCTGCGGCTGTCCGACAAGGTGACCGATTATTTGCCGGAGTTTCAGGGCGGCAAGAGCGAGATCACGATTCGGGACCTGATGACGCATTTCTCGGGATTTAAGCCCGATTTCGATCTGGAGCCGCCGTTTAACGGGTATGACGCGGGGATTCACAGGGCACTGATCGAGAAGCCGCAGAATCCGCCGGGGGTGCGGTTCGTGTACAGCGACACCAACTTCATCCTGCTGGGCGAGATCGTGCATCGGAAGAGCGGAAAGAGGCTGGACGAGCTGACGGCGGAGGAGGTTTTCAAGCCGCTGGGGATGAGCGATACGCAGTTCAATCCACCGGCTGCTTTGCGGGAGCGGATCGCGCCGACGGAGGTCGACACACAGACGGGCTTGCCGTTTCGCGGCGTGGTGCACGATCCGCGAGCACGGCTGATGGGGGGAGTGGCGGGTCATGCGGGTCTTTTCTCGACGGCGGCGGACCTGTCGCGCTTTGCGGAGATGATGCTCGGCATGGGGACTCGCGATGGAGTGCGCGTGTTTTCGCCGCTGACGGTAGCGAAGTTTACTTCGCCTGAGACCCCGCCCGATCAGCCGGTGCTGCGCGGCCTGGGATGGGATATCGATTCGTCCTATTCGTCGAACCGGGGGGAGCTGTTTCCGATCGGCTCCTACGGGCATACGGGATTTACGGGGACTTCGGTATGGATCGATCCATCGACGAATTCGTATGTGATTCTGCTGACGAATTTCGTGCATCCGAAGGCGGGGAAGAGCCTGACGGCGCTGCGTTCACGAGTGGCGACGATCGCGGCGGCGGCGATTGGGACGGATGCGCCGGGCGTCAGCGTGGTCGGCTACAACGAGGCCCTGGAAGGAGTGGGTGTACGGCGGATGATCGCGCCGAATCATCACGTGCTGACCGGGCTCGATGTGCTGGAGCAGGATAAATTCGCGGCGCTGAAGGGCAAGCGGATCGGGCTGATCACGAACCAGACCGGGTTCGATCAGAACGGGCGGCGCGGGGTGGACGCGATGCGGGAGGCGGGCGTCAACGTCACGACGTTGTTTTCGCCGGAGCATGGACTCGACGGGAAAGAGGATTACGAGGACGTGGCCGATGCGAAGGACGCCGCCACAGGGTTGCCGGTCTGGAGCCTGCATTATAAGGGGCGCTATCGGATGACGCCGGCCATGATCCATAATGTCGACGCGCTGGTGTTCGATATTCAGGACGTGGGGGCGCGGTTTTATACCTATTCCTGCACCATGCTTTACGCGCTCGAAGAGGCGTCGAAGGTCGGGCTGCCGTTTTATGTGCTGGACCGGCCGAATCCGGTTACGGGTACGCATGTCGAGGGTCCGCTGTTAGATGACGACCTGCAAAGTTTCGTCGGATGCTACGCCATGCCGATTCGTCACGGGCTGACGTTGGGCGAGTTGGCGACCATGGCCAACGGCGAACGAAAATTCAACGCGGATCTGCATGTCGTAAAGATGAAGAACTGGTCGCGCGGAGACTGGTTCGATTCGACCGGGCTGACGTGGGTGGATCTTTCGCCCAACATGCGCAGCCTGAATTCGGCCACGCTTTACTTCGGGGTGGCAATGCTCGAATACGCGAAAGGGTACTCGGTCGGTCGTGGGACGGATGCGCCGTTCGAGCAGATCGGCGCGGAATGGATTCGCGGTGCGGAACTCGCGCGGTTCCTAAACGAGCGATCAATTCCCGGAGGGCGGGCTTATGCGACTCGTTTTACCCCGGCTGCTGCTCCTTTAAAGGACCGGCCGCTTGAAGGAGTTCGTTTCGTGGTCGTGAATCGGGAGCAATTTTCATCGGTGCGGCTGGGGCTGGAGGTGGCTTATGCGCTGGGGAAATTGTATCCGGGAAAGATCGACATCGATTCCTGCCGGAAGCTGATTGGTAGCAAAGATGTAATAAAATTGCTCAAATCCGGGGAGGATCCGCGGGTGATCGAGCAGCGGATTGAAGAAGAACTAAGTACTTTTGATAAGCGCCGAAGCCTGTATTTACTGTACTGATTGAAAGAACGATGTTAAGTAAATTAGATAGATTTTTAATTTAACGGCGAATAGTTAAAGAGACTAAGCCTTTTGGGCAATTGACAGCGCTATAGCTCGCAGGCGAAAATTGCCTCAGTTTTTGCTTTCAGGCACTGCAACTGCTTGGGTCTGCCAGAATAGGACTTTTTAATACAAATGAAACGAATACCAGGATTGTGTCCGTTGCTCCGCATATTGGCTATAGCCTGTTGTATCGGCCTATCGGTCTTTGCACAGGCTCCAGTTGGCACTATTTCGGGGGTGGTCGCCGACGAAACCGGGGCGGTCATCCCGAATGCCAGCGTGAAGATTCGCAACAAGGCGACGGGGGTGGAGCGGGAACTCCTCTCCGGTAGCGACGGGAGCTACAGCGCGCCCGCATTGCCTGCCGCCGTTTACGAAGTGCGAGTGGAAGTAAAAGGATTCCGCACGGTGATTCGCGACGCTACGGTGGAAACCGGTCTTACGACGACTGCCGACATCCGGCTGCCGGTTGGACAAACCTCCGAAGTGGTGAACGTCGAGGCGGCTACGGCGCAAATCGAATACGAAAAAAACGCCATCGACGGCGTGGTGACGCGGCAGCAGATTGAGGATCTTCCACTGAACGGTCGAAATTTTCTGCAATTAGCCGCGATCGAGCCCGGCGTTACGATTGGAACGGGAACGACATCGCAGTACAACTCGCTGTTTAGCGTGTCGGTGATGGGAGGGAATTCGGGAAGCACTGCCATCAGCGTCGACGGCGGCTCCATCCGCGATCCGATTGACGGCGGCGCCTCGATGAACTTTTCCCAGGAAGTGGTGCAGGAGTTCCAGCTTTCCTCGGTGAACTTCGATCTATCGACCGACATCACGAGTGTGGGTTCGATCAACGTGGTGACGCGTACCGGCGGCAATCAATTTCATGGGGCCGGATACTTCTATTACCGGGATCACAACATGGCCGCTTATCCGAATCTGGTGCGCGATCCACTCTCTTCCAGTCCATTTTTTGCGCGGAAAAATCCCGGGTTTTACGTCGGGGGCCCAATCAAGAAAGACAAGTTGTTCTTTTTCTTCAACTACGAGTACCTGACCCAGGTGCAGAACTACAGCATCCAGCCGAATCTGCCGTCGGTAGCCGGACTGGCGACGAACTATGGCAGCCCTTACTCCGGCGACCAAATCAGTTTCCGGCTGGATTATCACCTGGATGCCAAGACCAACATGTTCGCGCGCTACTCCCATGATGGAAATAACAGCTTTGGCCCCAGCGGTGGAGCGACCTTGCCGTCCAGTTGGCTGAGGAACGTGAACTGGGCCGATCAGAGCGTTCTGGGAGCCACCACGGCGTTCAATTCGACGCTGGTCAACGATTTCCGATTCGCCTATCAGTTTTGGAGTAATCGCAACCTGTTTCCGACGGCCTCCGATTGTCCGAGTTGCCTGGGCCTGCTGGGTCCCCAGATCGAATTTGCCGGTATCTCGAGCAATTTCCAGGTCGGAGACACCGAGAACGCAACGCAAGGACGCGATCTGCGACACTTCGCGTGGCAGGATAGCGTGACCTGGCAGAAGGGTAACCACCGGATGAAGTTCGGCGGATTATTCGAAATCGACACAGGCACCGGGTTCTATGGTTACTGCGACCCCTCCTGCGTGGATGTGTTCTCGCCGGAGTATATCAATCAAACATTAGGCGCGTTCGCCCCACTGTTCTTCCCGAATCTGCCGAAGACGATCGCGACGAATAACGACCTGTTGAATCTGCCTTTCGCGGGTTCTGAAGTCGGTATCGGCAATCCCGAGCAGCCGCCGCCGTTCAACATCAATAAGGCCAAGATCAACGACCGTTCGCGCATCTATTACCAGGACACCTGGAAAATCACGCCGAAGTTTACTTTCAACTACGGCTTGGCTTACGAGTATGAGACGAATTTGTACAACGAGGATCTGGCGAAACCGGCGTACCTGGCTCCGCTGTACGGCAACAATCTGAGCCCGACGCAATCTTATCACGGGGAAATTTCGCCGCTGATCGGATTCGCCTGGAACGTGGGCCACGATAACAAGACTGTGATCCGCGGAGGCGCGGGCAAGTACTACGATACGGTGCAGCTCTATCAACGATTGCAGGAGCGTTCCGAAATTGGCCCGGTGGGCAACGGACGCGTTCTCTATCCCTATACCGGCTATACCAACACCTTCCCCGGAATCATCAACGTCGGCGTTACCGCGGAGAACTATGAGGCAACCGGCAAGCTCGTCCCGGTGATTATCCAACCCGGCCAAGCGATTCCCGCGAATGCGATTACGACCCTGACGCTGGGGCAGTATGAGCAGATCCAGGCGGCGCAAACACCTGCGATCGCGCAGAGTTTATCCCAGCCGGTTGCCGGAGAAACGCCGGTGGCCGTCGCCAAGTCCGGTACGGATCTCTATCCGCTGCACTTTCCGGTGCCGAGCTCTTATCACATGTCTCTAGGTATCCAGCGCGAGCTGCGCAGGGATATGGTGATCAGCGCGGACTTCGTGCGCCGCGTTTTTGAGAACGAACAATACGGCGACATCGATCTGAACCGCTTCAACCGCTATATCAACGACGTGCAAACGCCGGTGATTCCGATTTGTACCGGCTCCCAGGCCAGCAACCCGTCCGCGGAGTGCTCGACCGGGTCCATCTCCTTCTGGCAAGCGGGCGCGCGCGATACCTATACAGCGCTTCTGATCAAGGTGGATAAGCGTTTTGCTCACCGCTATCAGTTCACCGCCTCTTACGCTTTGCAGAGCCAAATGGGAGTAAACGGCATCGTGAACCTGAATAACTACGATCAGTCGTGGGGACCGCAGGCTCCGCGCAATGTCTTGCACGTCGTGGGTACGGTGCAGTTGCCGTGGGGATTCTCTCTTGGCGTCATTTCGACGACGTCCAGCACTGGTCCGGTCGAGCCGATCATCGGAGGGTATGACATCAACGGCAACGGATCGGGTGAGACGCCGCTCCCTGGGCTCTCCTTCAACTGCCTGAACATCAGTTGCGGCGCGGGCGCACTGGAAACCGCGGTCGCGAACTGGAATGCGAATGAGGCCGGCAAACCGGATGGCACGGGCCAAGGCAAAATTCTGCCCAAGCTCACGCTGCCGGCGAATTTCAACCTGGGACGTCCTTTCAATTCCCAGGATATTCGCCTGACGAAGACGTTCACCTACCGCGAGCACTATAAACTGAACATTTTTGGCGAGATGTTCAACGTGTTTAACTACGCCAACTACAGCGGCCAAAGCTTCGACCCGAGTTCCAGCGAATTCGGCATTCCGACCAACCGCGTTACGCAGGTCTTTGGAACCGGCGGACCGCGAGCCGTTCAGGTCGGCGCACGCATTACCTTCTAAACAATATTCCTTCGCTTCACGGATCGCGTGAGACTCTCGACGCCCAGGTTCGAGGTTCTCACGCGATTTTTTTGGCCGCAACTCCTCCTCGAAATTTCCCCAGAAAATCAGCGATTGCCCTTAGCCGGACTTATGCGACTCACGGCAGAATAGGCTGGCTGATAGGCAGTGGACGAAAGGGCGAATCAGGGCTTCTCCAACAGCGGCGAGGCCCGTATTTGCTGTCCGAATCGCTAATACATCGTTAAGTGCATTAACATCGTTCTGATTTTAAACGAATAACATTTATAAGTCATTGGTTTCAAGCCCCTTGACAGCACGGCAAGCTTAGAGTCACAATTGCCTAGTTTTGCCTTGACCATTTGCAGAAGGGGAATCAGAAAAATGAGATGTAGACCGCAACTCTGTCCGTTGCTCGCCGTGCTGCTTTTAGCGATCGCATGTTCTATCAGCCGCCCGGTGTTTGCGCAGGCTCCCGTGGGAACGATTTCCGGTGTCGTCGCCGATGAAAGCGGCGCTGTAATCCCGAACGCCAGCGTGAAAATTCGCAACAAGGGAACGGGTGCAGAGCGAGAACTGCTTTCGGGTGGCGATGGCAGCTTTAGCGCGGCGGCGCTGGCGGCCGGCGTTTATGAAGTGCGAGTGGAAGTGAAGGGTTTCCGCACAGTGGTTCGCGAAGCGACGGTCGAGACTGGTCTTACCACGACCGCCGACATCCGGCTCCCGGTGGGACAAACATCGGAGGTGGTGAACGTCGAAGCGGCCACCGCGCAAGTCGAATATGAAAAGAACGCGATTGACGGCGTCGTGACGCGGTCCCAGGTCGAGGATCTTCCGCTCAACGGCCGGAGCTTTATGCAATTGGCGTCAATCGAACCCGGCGTTACAGTCGGAACGGGTACGACGTCCCAGTACAACGCGCTGTTTAATGTGTCGATACTGGGCGGCGATTCTGGAAAAACAGCCATCAGCATTGACGGAGGCGCAGTTCGCGACATCATCGAGGGGTCGGGTACCTCAATCAACGTATCGCAGGAAGTGGTGCAGGAGTTCCAGGTTTCCTCGGTAAACTTCGATCTGTCGACAGACATCACGAGCGTAGGTTCGGTCAACGTGGTCACGCGTAGCGGGAGTAACCAGTTTCACGGCTCCGGTTACTTCTATTACCGCGATCACAACATGGCGGCGTACCCCAATCTGGTGCGCGATCCGATCGCGAACAGCCCCTTTTTCGCGCGGCGCAACCCTGGGTTTTACGTAGGTGGACCGATCAAGAAAGACAAGCTGTTCTTCTTCTTCAACTACGAGTACACAAACCAGGTGCAGAACTACAGTATCGTCCCGGATCTGCCGTCGGTCGTCGGCCTCACGCAAAACTTTGGCAGCCCCTACGTGCAGAAGAACATCAGTCTGCGATTAGATTACCGGCTGGATAGCAGGACCAACATGTTCGCACGTTATACGCATGACGGAAATGCCGGTTTCGGCCCGAATGGCGGAGCGACGCTACCATCAAACTGGCTGCGGAACACAAACTGGAGCGACCAGAGCGTATTTGGAGCCACCACAGCGGTGAAACCGACGCTGGTGAACGATTTCCGCTTCAGCTACGCGTTCTGGAGCAATCGCAACCTGTTCCCGACTCCTTCCGATTGTGCCGGTTGCCTGGGCCTGGATGGTCCGCAGATTACATTTGCCGGTGTGTCGAGCAATTTCGAGGTTGGAGATACTTCGAACGCAACCCAGGGCCGCGACCTGCGGCGCTTCACCTGGCAAGACAGCGTGACGTGGCAGAAGGGTAACCACCGCATGAAATTCGGCGGGTTATTTGAATACGCCCCCGGCACCGGGTTCTGGGGTTATTGCGATCCGTCCTGCGCCGAAGTATTTTCCCCGGAGTCTCTGGTTGGATATGGTTTAGGACCGCTGATCCCGCTATTTTATCCGAACCTGCCGAAGACGATTACGACCAATGCGGATCTGTTAAATTTACCCTTCGCGGGATCGGTTGTCGGCATCGGCAACCCGGCACAGCCTCCGCCGTTCAACGAGAATGTAGCTAAGGTCAATGACCGCTCGCGCGTCTACTTCCAGGACACCTGGAAAATCACGCCGAAATTTACCTTCAATTACGGCCTCGCCTACGAGTATGAGAGCAATTTGTTCAACGAGGATCTGGCGAAACCGGCGTATCTGGAGCCGCTCTATGGAAGCAATCTGAGTCCCACCCAATCCAATCACGGAAATGTTTCGCCGCTGATCGGTTTTGCCTGGAACGTCGGCCACGATAACAAGACCGTGATTCGTGGCGGCGCGGGCAAATACTACGACACGCAATACCTGTATCAACGCTTGCAGGAGCGTTCCGAGATCGGCCCGGTGGGGAACGGACGCGTGGAATATCCCTATACCGGTTATCTCAACACTTTCCCGGGAATCATCAACGTCGGAGCCACCGCGGAGAATTATTTGAAAACTGGCGAGCTTGCCCCGGTCGTCGTCCCGGTGGGCGCTGCTCTGCCGGCGAACGCCATCACTACTTTGACGCTCGGCCAGTATGAGCAGATCCAGGCCGCGCAAACCCCCCAGATTGCCGCCAATTTGTCGGTGCCGGTTGCGGGCGAAACGCCGATTGCCGTCGCTAAATCGGGCGCGGATCTCTACCCGCTGCATTCTCCGGTGCAGGACTCCTATCACATGTCGATCGGCATTCAAAGGGAATTGCGCAGGGATATGGTTCTCAGCGCCGACTTCGTGCGCCGCGTCTTCCTGAACGAGCAGTACGGCGCGCAGGATCTGAACCGGTTCAATCGCTATATCAACGGTGTTCAAACGCCGGTAATTCCGATTTGTACCGGCAGCCAGGCGAGTGACCCTTCCGCCGAGTGTTCCACCGGGTCCATTACGTTCTGGGAGGAGGGCGCGCGCGGCACCTATACAGCTTTGTTGGTTAAGGTGGACAAGCGCTTCGCCCATCGCTACCAGTTCACCGCATCCTACGCGCTGCAGAGCCAAATGGGCTTGAACGGCACAGCCGACCTGGGCAACTGGGATTCGACGTGGGGACCGCAGGCTCCGCGCAATATTCTGCACATTGTGGGTACCGTGCAATTGCCGTGGGGATTCTCTCTCGGCCTCATATCGTCGACTTCCAGCCTGGGTCCGGTGATGCCGGTCATCGGTGGAATCGACATCAACGGCAACGGCTCGGGTGAAACGCCGCTGCCCGGCCTTTCCTACAATTGCCTGAACATCAGTTGTGGAGTCGGCGATCTGGAGAAGGCGGTCGCGACCTGGAACGCGACCAACGCAGGCCACCTGGATGGTACGGGGAAAACGATGCCCAAGCTCACGCTGCCCGCGAACTTCAACCTTGGCCGTCCGTTCAACTCCCAGGATATGCGGCTGACCAAGACCTTCACGTATCGCGAGCATTACAAGCTGGCCATTTTCGGGGAGATGTTCAACATCTTCAACTATGCCAACTACGGCGGCTACACCTTCGACCCAAGCTCCAGCGAATTCGGCATCCAGACACAGCGCGTGACGCAGGTGTTCGGATCGGGCGGGCCGCGAGCCATCCAGGTCGGCGCGCGAGTTACCTTCTAGATTATTTTCATTCGCTTCGCCACTCGCGTGAGAATCTCGATCGCACGTTCGAGAATCTCACGCGAATGCGTTGCGGTGACGATGGTCCGCACCCGGGCTTTTCCCTCGGCGACGGTCGGGAATCCGATGCCCGTCGCGAAGAGTCCCTCCTCAAACAGAGCCCGAGAAAAAGCGTGCGCGGTAGCCGCTTCCCCCACCATGATGGGCGTAATCGGAGTCTCGTTGCCGCCGGTCGAAAAGCCGTTCGTGCGCAGCCCTTCCTGAAAGAAGCGCGTGTTGCTCCAGAGTTGCTCGATGCGTTCCGGTTCCTGCTCCATGATATCGAATGCCGCCAGACAGGCCGCGGGTACGGCGGGGGGATGAGACGTCGAGAATAGAAACGGCCGCGCCCGATGATAGAGA
>Ga0116129_1000263_pt1 | contig 36414 bp, 21 predicted proteins | sample June2015DPH_17_2_FD_89732 | JGI IMG/M metagenome (GOLD analysis project Ga0116129, IMG submission 89732) | Peatland microbial communities from SPRUCE experiment site at the Marcell Experimental Forest, Minnesota, USA - June2015DPH_17_10 | ecosystem: Environmental > Terrestrial > Soil > Wetlands...
GTAACGCTGGAATTGGAAGGGGACGCCAACGACTACGTGGGCAAGGGGCTCTCTGGCGGACGCATCATTGCCTATCCACCCAAGACTTCCAGCTTCCTGCCGGAGGAAAGCATTCTCGTTGGTAATGTAGTTCTCTACGGTGCCACTACAGGCGAGGCCTTCCTGAACGGCATTGCCGGGGAACGTTTTGCGGTGCGCAACTCCGGCGCCACCGCAGTGGTCGAAGGCGTAGGCGACCATGGCTGCGAGTACATGACCAACGGAATGGTGGTCGTGCTTGGATCGACCGGGCGCAACTTCGCAGCCGGCATGAGCGGAGGCATCGCATATGTCTACGACGGCCAGGGCGACTTCTCCACGCGGCGCTGTAATCGGGCCAGCGTGGATCTGGAACCGCTGGTCGGCGGCGAAGATATCGATCGCGTGCGCGGTCTGCTGGAGCGGCATCGCGACCTGACCGGCAGCCCTCGTGCGGCCTGGATCCTGGAGCATTGGGCCGATGCGCAGCCTCGCTTCATCAAGATCTTCCCGCATGAATATAAGCGCGTCTTGGGATGCGCGCGCACCGAAGGTTTTTATAGCTCTCCAACAACGACGCCGCCTCTGGTGGCGGCCATAGAGGTGCAGCATGGGTAAAGATACCGGTTTCCTTGAGATTGGCCGCGAGCAGCCCACGCGACGCAAGGTGGAAGAACGGATTCATGACTGGTTTGAGATTTATCAGCCGTTTCCAGAACATAAGCAGCGGGACCAGGGCGCCCGCTGCATGGATTGCGGAGTTCCCTTCTGCCATACCGGCTGCCCGGTCAACAACCTGATTCCCGACTGGAACGACCTGGTGTACAACGGCCGCTGGGAAGCCGCGGTGCGCCGGCTGCATGCCACTAATAACTTCCCTGAGTTCACGGGACGCATCTGCCCGGCTCCCTGCGAGGCTGCGTGCGTGCTGGGCATCGACCAGCCGCCGGTTTCAATCAAGCTGATTGAGCGCTCGATCGTGGAGCGCGGATGGGATGAGGGCTGGATTCGCCCCGAGCCACCGGAGTTCAACACCGGCAAGCGCGTGGCAGTGGTAGGCAGCGGTCCTGCGGGCCTCGCAGCTGCGCAGCAACTGCGGCGCGCCGGCCACTCGGTGACCGTGTATGAGAAGAACAACCGCATCGGCGGATTGATGCGCTACGGCATTCCTAACTTTAAGCTGGAGAAGCATGTGCTCGATCGCCGCATCGAGCAGATGCGCGCCGAAGGCGTGACATTCATCACCAATGCGCATGTGGGCGTGAACGTGCCGGTCGAAGCGTTGACCGACCATTACGACGCAATCCTACTGGCCGGCGGCGCCGAACAGCCGCGCAACCTGAATATTCCGGGGCGCGAGCTGAAGGGCATTCACTTCGCCATGGATTTTCTGCCACAGCAGAACAAGCGCTGCGAGGGCGATCGGGACGAACAGTTTCTCGCCCACCCGTCGGAGTCGATCAGCGCACACAACAAGCGCGTAGTCATCATCGGTGGCGGCGATACGGGCGCCGACTGCCTGGGCACCACGCATCGCCAGGGGGCGATCAGCGTGCATCAGTTCGAGATCATGCCCAAGCCTCCCGAGACGCGTGCAGCTTCCACGCCGTGGCCGCTTTGGCCGCTTCAGCTGCGAACAGAAGGCGCTCATGAAGAGGGCGGCATTCGCGATTGGAGCATCAATAGCGTCAAGTTTACCGGCGACGAACACGGCAATGTGAAGCAGCTGCACCTGGTGCGGGTGGGTCCGCCCCCCAAATTCGAACTGATCCCAGGGTCCGAGCACGTACTCGAAGTGGATCTGGTGCTGCTGGCCATGGGCTTCCTTGGTCCGGTGCGCAGCGGCATGATCGAGCAGTTGGGGCTGGCTGTCGACAACCGCGGGAATGTAGCCGCAAACGCGGACTACATGACGTCCGTCGATGGCATCTTTGCCGCCGGCGACATGCGGCGAGGACAATCCCTGGTCGTGTGGGCTATTTCAGAAGGACGCAAGGCGGCCGCTTCGATCGACAAGTTCCTCAACGCCAACTCGGAATCCGTGCTGCGGCACCAGCGCACGCTGGTCTAGCCAATCGACTCCAAGGGGTCTGTTTCTCGAACAGCTACAGGCCCTTTTTGACCCACCGGTGTCGCCCCCCCATACCGATGTGGCATTGGCGCGCCCGTCGTCCTTCTGTAAGTCGTCCTTCCGTAACTCAATCAGCGAATTGTTCATACACCTTGAAGCCACAGTCGATGCCCTTTTCATGCCGTCAAATGAGGACGACTGCACTCTCGACAGTTCCGTCCAGGCACCGAATGGGTGAAATCCCCAACAACTGCAAGTGTTGGGGGATTCAAGCAGGTCGAGTACTAAGAGGAGCTCAACTGCTGCCTTTAGTATCTTTCCATTGAGATTGCGCACAAGTCTGGCAGAAAACGGGTGAGTTATTGCGCATATTCGCGGTCTAGCTGCGGGAGGATGACGAGTTCGGCCGAGCTTGAGGCCGGCGGTAAATCGAACCGGCCAGGCGCGCGATGGGGACGGCTCATTGCTCGCACTTCTGGAGCACCGCAGAAAGATGAATTCTGCCGTGAGCCGAGAAATTTCTAGCGTACAATTGTGAAATTCGACACACGCTTTAACTCAAGCAGGCTCAAATCCCATGCATTCCCAATGCATTTGATCCTATGAACGTGTGCTCAATCGGTCGAAGCCTAGATCGCCCTAAGAAACCAACGTCAGAGATCTGGGTTAACGGAGAACTAGATGAATCTTATTTTGATCGGCAGGGGCGCGCGATCATTCCGCATGCAGCTACTTACATTAAGGCAAATGAATGCTTTGATCGGGCTGAGTGCTGCCGTATGGGCTCAAAGCTTTGTGTGCACTCCGGCGAATGCACAGGCCAACGAGTGGACCTGGGTTGGGGGAAGCGGCGCCTCCGGTGGGGCGGGCGTCTACGGCTCATTGGAAACGGCGGCAGCTGGAAACATTCCGAGCGCCCGAAGCAGCGCTGCAACCTGGACCGACAGCAGTGGTAATCTCTGGCTCTTCGGAGGAGCTGGGGTCGATGCCAATGGCACCGAGGGCACCCTGAACGACCTATGGGAGTTTAATCCCACCGCGAACCAATGGACCTGGATAGGCGGAAGCAGCTCCGTCCCCGTCGCGAACTCGGGGCAGCCGGGCGTATACGGCACCCTGGGTACGCCTGCGGCTACCAACATTCCCGGCGCCCGGCAAGGCGCGGTCTCTTGGATCGACAGCAAGGGCAATCTCTGGCTATTCGGAGGCAATGGCTACGATTCAGGCGGAACATTGGGCGATCTCAACGACCTGTGGGAGTTTGCCCCAGGCACCAAGAAATGGACCTGGATTGGGGGCAGCAGTATCCTTGAAAACCTCGAGGGCCATTTCGGCGAATCCGGCGTCTATGGCACGCTAGGCACGCCTGCGCCAGCAAATGTGCCTGGCGGAAGAACTGGGGCGGTTAGCTGGACAGACAGCCAAGGAAACTTCTGGCTATTCGGCGGCGACGGCTTCGCGTCCTTTGGCTCTTCCAACCTGCTCAACGACCTATGGGAGTTTAATCCCACCGCGAACCAATGGACATGGGTGGGTGGAAGTGACACCTTCACTGACTTCGGCGCTGCTGGCTTTCCCGGGGTATACGGCAGCAACGGTGTGCCTGCGGCGGCAAATGTGCCAGGAGGCCGGGCAAACGCGGTCAGTTGGAGCGACAGCAAGGGCAATTTCTGGATATTCGGAGGGCATGGTTTCGATTCGCTCGACGGCTTGGGCATCCTCAATGATCTTTGGGAGTTCAACCTCTCGACCGGCGAATGGACGTGGGAGGGCGGAGGAAACTCCCTGGGAAGCTATGACGGAGTGAACTTTCAGTCGGGCGTGTATCAGACGTGGATGACGCCCAGTAGCGGGAATTTTCCTGGTGGCAGGCAGTTGGCGACCAGTTGGACCGACAAGAGCGGCAATCTGTGGCTCTTTGGTGGCGATGGTTACGATTCGGCCGGAACGCTCGGTGATCTGAACGACTTATGGGAGTTCAACCCCGCGACCAATCAATGGTCGTGGATGGGCGGAAGCAGCACGCTCGGAAACAGCTCCGGGCTTACCGGTGTCTATGGCACTCTGCAGACGCCAGCATTTGAGAATGCTCCGGGCGGCCGAGTGAGTGCGATCAGTTGGACCGACGGCGGCGGCAATTTCTGGTTATTCGGGGGCAATGGTTACGGATCGTTGAACACGGCGGGCCTTCTGAATGACCTCTGGAAGTATCAGCCGTATGTGGGTACCATGCCTCTGGCCGCCACTCCATCCTTCTCGCAGAGTGGAGGAACCTACACTTCAATACAGACGGTAACGATCTCCGACGCAACCCCGGGATCAACCATCTATTATTTCATCGATGGAAGCACGTCGCCGGCACAATACACCGGCCCGCTCACAGTCTCGTCACAAGAGACAATTGAAGCTATTGCCGTGGCCGCAGGTTTTGCTGAAAGCGCTGTGGCGACGGCGGCTTACACTGTAAACCCACCTGTCGTGGCCACACCAACCCTCAGCCTTCCGGCAGGAACCTATGCCACTTCACAGACCGTCAGCATCGCCGATACGACACCCGGTGCGACCATCTATTACGCGATCAACGGAACGCCGACGACCAGTTCCAACGTCTATTCTGGCGCAATAACAATCTCTTCGTCTCAGACGATTGAAGCGATGGCCGTGCTGGCTGGCTACGTAAATAGTTCGGTTGCAACCGCTGATTATGTTTTGTGGCCGGCCTCAGATCTGAATCAGTGGGCATGGATGGGCGGAAGCAACACCGGCGCCGAGAACGCAGTGGTCGGAACACTGGGAATCGCGGCTGCCGGAAACATCCCTTCCCCCCGGGATCAGGCATCAAGCTGGACCGACAAGAGCGGCAATCTCTGGCTCTTCGGGGGCTCGGAGGCCGCTGGAGGTGCCACACTCGGCCTGAGTGGGAGTGGAGGCAACGATCTGTGGAAGCTCAACCCTGCCACGACCGAATGGGCGTGGATAGGCGGAAACACCTCGGACAGCTGCGCACCGAACGGAAGTGGCCTGGTAGTATGCAGTCTGTCTCAGCCAGGAGTCTACGGAACGTTGGGAACCGCCGCGGCCGGAAACATTCCCGGGGGCCGATCAGGCGCTTCGAGCTGGACCGACAGCACCGGCAATCTCTGGCTGTTTGGTGGACTTGGCTTGGATGCCAAAGCTGCGAGTGGCACGCTCAACGACCTCTGGGAGTTCAATCCGGCCACGAATGAATGGACGTGGATAAGCGGGAGCAGCACGATTGGCACTAGCTGCTTCACGAATGGAAGCGGAGAATTGGATTGTTCCCAGCCCGGAGTCTACGGAACGCTGGGCACGCCCGCCGCCGGAAACACACCGGGAGGCAGGCAGAATGCAACGACGTGGACCGACAGCAACGGTAACTTCTGGCTCTTCGGGGGCTCCGGCTTCGACGTTCCGACTCAGTCTGAGTATCTGTTCAACGATCTTTGGCAGTTCAGTCCCTCCGCGCAGCAATGGACATGGATGGGCGGGAGCAACACGACGACGGATGCCCATTGCTTCACTGATGTCCAAACGGACATCCAGTCCTATGGGATTTGCGGGCAGCCCGGAGTCTATGGAGCGATGGGATCCGCTTCCGCAGGGACCTTCCCTGGGGGACGGGCTGGGGCCACGGGCTGGGTCGATCCCAGTGGCAATTTCTGGCTCCTCGGGGGCCAGGGTTGGGATGCAAACGGCAATCTAGGCAGTGCAGGCTTCCCTGACGATCTTTGGGAGTTCAATCCGTCCACCCAGAAATGGATCTGGATGGGCGGCAACAACACGATTCCATTAGGCTGCAGATATCCAGCGTTTACGTGTGCTTCTACGGCCGTGACTGGCACAGTGGGAACTCCGGCCGCCGGAAACTTCCCCGGACCCATCTTTGAGCCCGCGAGCTGGACCGACAAGAGCGGCCAATTTTGGCTCTTCGGAGGAGGGGGAAACCAGCTTTGGGAGTTCAATCCTTCGACAAACGAATGGGCTTGGATGGCGGGAAGCACTAGCACCTCGACGGGCACCGCCACTTACGGCACGCCGGGAGTCCCTGCAGCTGGCAACAATCCTGGAGGTCGAACTTCCCCTTCGGCCTGGACCGATAGCAGCGGTAACTTCTGGCTGTTCGGGGGTGAAACCTCGAGCGTTGCCCTTAACAACGATCTTTGGGAGTTCAAATCCTCGGCGCCGGCGCCGGTACCTGGGTTCGCCTTGTTGGATTTGAACACAGCGACCTTCACCGTGCAGCCGGGAACAAGCGGAACAACGACAATCAATACCGAAGTTGCAGATGGGTTCACTGGCGCAATCTCGCTGAGCGCCGCCGGGCTGCCGAGCGGTATCACTGCAACCTTTTCCCCGAGCTCGATAAGCGGCTTTGGCATATCGCAGGTTGCAGTTTCGGTCGGAACAGGCGTCGCCGCTGGAAACTACACATTCACCGTAGCCGGAACGAGCGCGGGCGTCACGGAGACAACAAACATATCCTTCGCGGTCGCAACTACCCCACCGCCTAACTTTACCCTGGGAGTTGCGCCCCCATCGATTACCGTTGCTTCGGGTAGTCAAGGAACCGTATTACTGACTGTGACGCCACAATATGGGTTTAATGCCCCCATCCTTTTTGCATGCTCTGGACTGCCCGTCGGAGCCACTTGCTCCTTCGGCCTGACAAACATCACATCCGGTGTCACCACGGCTACTACTCTGCTCACCATCTCTACCGCTGCGCAATCCTCGCTCTTGCGGCACAATTCCCGTCCACTGCTCCCACTTGCATGGGCGGCCGGCTTGTTCCTTGTGGGAATTCGAAAGCGGAATTTCAGCCGCTCGCTCCTGCTCACCTTCGTTGCAATCGGGATCGGACTGATCAGCAGCTGCGGTGGAGGCGGTGGCGGAGTTGGAGGCGGAGGAGGGAGCACAGGCGGCGGAGGGGGTTCCACCTCTGGGGTGACTTCCACGGTCACCGTTACAGCGACAGGGGGCAGTTTGCAGCAGACTACCTCGCTCACACTAACAATCGAGTAGAAATCCACAAGCCGATCTGTCGGCGCTGTACACCTCAGGGCATGAAAGAGGTCATCGGTTCGATCCCGGGCAGGTCCACCGATAAATCAATACGTACAGCTAAAACTCGAGCCGCTCCGCCCGCCTTGAACTTCACGGTATCCTCCCACGCCGCAGCCACGGCTGCGGCGCGGGAGGATATTGCATTATCTATACTCTTCCCGCCTCTTGCTTTCCTTTCCACAGATCTGCGGAACCACGCTGCCACGCAGCTTGGGATGATGCCGTGCCGTCCCTTGCTCAGGGCACTTCTGACGAGCACAGATGGGGCATTTCTGCAAAGCGCGGAAGAATCGTGATCACAGTAGCGCCACACGGCGGCATCCAGGCTCGCTGTTCGAACTGTCAGCAAACATCGGCCGTGGCTCCCATTACCCGGCCTTGAAACGTGTTTTTAGTCGAAGGAAGGAAGTCTCGAAGAGGTCGTAGCTCGCCTTTGCCAACAAGAAGACGCATACAATTTCGACCACTCCCGCGAGACATTTGGCGAGTATGCCGAAGCGGATTCCCAGGCCGGGTCGCAGGGTTAATCGAGCAATGAAATAGTGGCGAAAAGCAAAAATGATAATCAGATGATACACATATGCCCCATAACTGTACTTTCCCGACAACTGCAGCCAGCGCAGTGTCAACAGCCTTTGTATGAAGGAGATCTTATGTTGCGACACGGCAACAAGCGCGGTTGAAAGCAGTGCGAACGAGGTAATACCAACCGTGCCTAACCACTTGTCAGGCCCTATAAGTTCCTGCCGCTGAAACACTGCGATATACAACATGATGCACGATCCGACGGTGCCACAGGCAATGATCCAGCCCATGGGGACTGGCCTCTTGCGCGAGAACATGTAGATCGAGCAGATCGCTCCCATAAACAATCCATCCACCCTGCTCGGAGTGATCTGCAACAATCCGAACTGATTGCCGAAGTAGGAAAAATAGAGAAAAGTGCGCAACAGGAGCGCGCACGGAAGCGCGATATAACAAAGCCTTATAATCGCCTTCTCGGAAAGAAGAAAAATCACAAGCGGCCAAAGAAAATAAAATTGTTCCTCGACCGCCAGGCTCCAGTAAGCGCCCCATAGTCCTCCCATGGTCTTATCGCCATGCCAGAAGACAGGCCAATTCTGCAGATAGAAGAAGTAAGATACCTTCCAGGAAGTCCAAGGCGGCAGGATACTGGCGATGATGGCTGAAAAATGCCCTATGACTACCGAGAGTGTCAGAACAAGGTAATAGATGGGGAAGATTCGTAAAATCCGGCGGGCATAGAACGAAGAGAAGTAGTTCTTAGCGGACTTTGTTCGCAGCAGTATGCCAGTGATCAAGAAGCCGGAAAGAACGAAGAAGAGGTCTACGCCGGCATTTCCCATGGGAATAAATGCATGCGCCAGTAACTTTTCAATAAAAGTTGGTGATTGAGCATTGAAAATGCCGCCCAGCCCAACAAGATGAGAGCAGAGCACGGCCAGAATGGCCAAGCCGCGTATGCCGTCGAGTTCAGGCATACGATTTAGGGAATCCTTTTCAACCGTGGCCATCACGCAAGTATATCGAACCCCGTGTCGAACACTCATAGTTGCGATGGCCTCGATTGCCATGGCATTGGAACGGCAGACATCGCGCATTGGCGTGAGGCGATTTCCTTAAGTTTTTCGCGCCTTAGAATTTCAGCGCCTGTCTTTTCCGCCCTGGGCGATGCTCTTAGAGAGTATAAGCGACTATGCACTCCCTCGCGACGGGCTGCAATGATCGTGTAGCCCGATGATCCGCTTAAGAAACGGGCACAATCACGCCAATACCCGTTCGAATATAGCTTGCCATCCGGGTTGACAGGATTGAAACGCCATTGCGCTCTCGCCGCAGGTTTCTGGTTCCATAGATGGCGCAGACGGCGAAATATTCCTTGACCGCTGGTCTCTATGACTTGTCGACTGCAGCCGGTTCTCCCGGGAACGGGATTTGAACTTGTTTCCGGGCAGCAATCGAGCCTGAGAGAGCAACCAGAATCAACAGGCAGGCGACTCCAGTAAAAGCGACCCCGAATCCTTTGGAATGCGCTACGAAGCCGATTATGGCAGGACCGGTGAGGATCCCGGTGTAGCCGAGCGTCGAGACGAATGAGATGTTGCTCCCGAGCGTACCTCCCGATTCCGAAGCCAGAGAAAAGATTAATGGAACGACATTGGCTGCCCCCAGCCCAATCATTGCAAAGCCAAAGACCGAACCAGCGGGATTGGCCAGCAATGTCACCAACAAGAAGCCACTCGCTGCCAGCAGCGCACCCGCTGTTATCGTCCATCTCCGTCCGATTCTTTGAATGATGTAGTTCCCGCCGAATCGGCTTATCGTCATTGCGATCGAGAAGGCGGTGAATCCGATGCCCGCATTCTTTGCGATCATTCCTGCCTTATCAACGAGGAACACTGCGCTCCAATCGAGCATGGAGCCCTCCGCAAGCATCATGATGAAAGCCAGACATGCAAGGAAGAAGACATAGCGATCTGGCCAGATGAATCTCTTTGTTCTCTCTTGTTGGTCGTCACCATAGGGAAGCAAAGCCGGATTCGCAAGCCACAGTAGTATGAAGAGCAGCAAGATAATGATTGGCGCCGCCAATCCAGCAGGCGTGTTCAGCCACAGAAGCCCGCTCATTACCAGTGCGCCCGCAAGCCCGCCGACGCTGTAGAGACCATGAAAACCAGACATCAAGTTTTCACCACTGTGCCTTTCGACCAGTGAGGCCTGCACGTTCATCACGACGTCAATCGCTCCGATCGAAGCACCGAACAGAAAAAGCGATAATGCAAGAAGGGTTGACGAAGGAGCGACCGAAACCGCCGCCAGCCCAAGAAAGATGGCACCTGCGGAAAATTGAATAAGGCGTTTGCAGCCATAACGGCTGACAAGGCCCCCCATGGCCGGCATTGATAGCATGGACCCAGCTCCAAAACACAACAAGAGAAGGCCGAAATGCTGATCGTTCGCGTGAACACGGACTTTGGCATACGGTACCAGTGGGGCCCAGGACGAATGTGCCATTCCACACAGCAGGAAGATAAGCCGCGTTGCACGGCGTTCACGGGTACCAGACTGGATCATCTGCATTTCGTACCTTCGGTACAAGGTTCAATTCTAGGTTCTCGATCCTTCCTTAAGACACTTTGAGAAAAACCACGCTCCCGGGGCGCCACTTTTCGTAGTGATGGCGCGCCTGAACAAAGATCATGCCCGGTGACCACTATGTTCACAATCATCTTTGGTTGGGTAGTTTCATTGCGCGAGCCTTTCGGAGATAAACACTGGGATGTTATCTCTGAGCACTCTCGGAATCGTCTCCAGGGAACCTGACAAGTCCAGGAGCCGCTTCTGGTGAGGATGAGGAACTCGATTGTGCGCGAAGGATTCATCGCACGAGCAGACACTCTCCCAAAGCCTTGGTCCATAGCGACAAGACTCCTCTTCTGAGCGGAGAACACGTGCCACCTCACCCTCAATCCGAGCAGGGCAGCGATACGCCATATCGACAACCATACCCGTATTCCATTCCCTCCACTCGCCCCCTATCTTCCCAGAATCGGTTGTCGAATTCTGCATCATCCGATCGAGGATCAATGCCGACCGAGGATCAATGCCGATCGAGCGCATTGAGAACGGCCCCTGGGAATGGTATGGTCGAGAGGGTGGATTGACTTTGATTGATTGCCATGGGCTTGCAACCCACCTTCTGTGAAGGCTACAACTCCCGGGCCAGGTTCGATATTGGCTCAACGAGTTTTGACAGAAACTCCTCTCACATCAGGACTCTTTCAAGGGTGTTCCAACTCCGTTTGCCTCCCTCGAACTCAACAGCGTCTTCAGTTCCGAGTACGACCCAACCACGATGTCTGCGCCAGCCTCTCGCAGAGATGCTTCTGAAAAACTGGTTGTCAGGCCAGCCGAGAAGCATCCGGCCGCTCTGGCGGCAACGATTCCGTTCACGGCGTCTTCAATCACCAAACACACGGTAGATGCTAAGGCAAGTCTTTGCAGGGCAATCTGAAAGACTTCCGGGGAAGGCTTTGGTTGGGAAAAACAAGCACTGTCAACGGCAATCTCAAACATCGATTCGAGCTGAAGCGACTTCAGTGTTGCCACCCGATTGCGGCTCGTCGCAGATGTAGCCAGAGCGAGCCGATAGCGAGATCTTGCCCAATGCACAAACTCGATGGCTCCCGGAACCGGACGAAGCGTGTATTCGAGGGACTCGTAAATGCGATGTTTGCGCTCAAGGATCTCGGCGCAGCGCTCATCGGTTTCGCCATGTGCGGCAGCCAGCTCGTAGATCATGGCCTTGTCGCTGCGCCCGGTGTAGTTCGCAAACAGGGATTCGGGCACCACGATTTCCGCTTCCCTGAGCGCTTCACGTTTGGCACGCTCATGCAGAGGCTCGGAATTGATAAGCACGCCATCCATATCGAAGATCAGTGCCTCAAAGCGGCGTGATTGCGGAGTTTCCTTATCCATGCTTCGTTTCCTGCTCTTGATAATACACACTATTGCATGTTTATGCCCGATGATGCATAATTATTTCGATGGCCTTCCCGCCGAGGTGATGATGCAAGGAAGAGATCTGATGCCCGCAGAACGGCAAAAGGAGATCCTGGAACGTATCCGAAAGGATGGCCGGGTTCTGGCCACAGACCTTGCACGAGAGTTTTCAACCTCTGAGGACACAATCCGTCGTGCTCTGCGCGACCTGGCCGCTCAAGGATTGTGCGCGCGTGTCTATGGAGGGGCGCTCGCCATCTCTCCGGCCTCGGGAACCCTCCTTCAGCGAAGGAGGGAGGCTGTCGACCGGAAGCTTGCCCTCGGTCAAAAGTTGGCTGCGATCATTCAACCGGGTCAATTTGTCTTTATCGACGCAGGCTCTACCAATCTGGCAGCAGCCCGTTCCCTTCCCCAGAGCTTTGGCTTGACTGTGGCTACGCACGACCCGACGATCGCCTCGGTTCTTGCTGAGCGGACCGATCTCACGCTCGTTACGATTGGGGGTCAGGTCAACCCGCTCATAGGCGCTGCGGTGGATGGCCGGGCACTCCGTCAGGTCTTGGAGCTTCGCCCAGATCTGCTTCTATTAGGAATATGCGCGATCGACGCCGACGACGGTCTCGCCGCCTTTCAAAGTGAAGATGCACAGATGAAGAGTGCGTTGATTGAAAGATCCGGCTCGGCTGCGATAGCAGTGTTGAATGAAAAACTCTCCACCTCAGCTCCTTTTCAAGTGGCCACAGTGGATCTTATCAGTGATCTCGTCGTTGAGGAAGATGCGCCAGAGCAGGTCATGTTGGGCTTCGAATCACGGGGAATTCGCGTACACCGGGCCAAATCTCCCAGTCCGAAATCGATTGGCAATCCGACTCCAATCATGGCTTAGAGGACGCCGGAGCGGCTTTCCTGCAGTTTCCTGCGGATCAGTTGAGCAGGGTAGGATGATGTGCTTGTCTGCCACATCTGCGTCCGCGCTCGACTGACAGGAGACCATCATTCAGTGGTCCATGCTACTTGGACGGAACAGGACGGCGCCACTTCACTGACCTCGCTACTCTCCGCCCTCGCTACTCTCCGCAAGGTTCGGTCAACGCCTGCGGCCGAAGCGTCAACCGCGACTCGATCACCAGCGACCGGAAGCTCACACGCAAGCAAGCACGAAGATGCAGGAGTCAAGCACGCGGGCTCGGTACCAGAGTTCGCTCTAAGTGAAAGATGCAGCGACCAAGAAAATTGAGACCCACCACAGAAAAAAAGCTCGGCGGCCGAAGCCGCCGAGCTTGCAACGAGTGAGGTGCCTTAGAACACCAGGCGAGCGCTGATCTCGATTTCTCGCGGCGTATAGAGGAAGCCGCTGTTGTTGGAGCTGGTTGGGATCTGGAAAGTATTATCAGAGGGGTTCGACGAGCCTTGCCCCTGGTAAGTCGCCAGGTTCGTTGTTCCCGAGCTCGTCAGCTTGTAGGCCGTCGTGCCCAGGCCATCGATGTTCTGATGGTTGGCGATGTTGAACACGTTGGCGATAAGCTGCAGCTGGTAGGGCCGGGACTCATGGAACGTGAATTGCTTCTGCACGCGCGCGTCGTCAACGACGTGCCGCGGATAGCGCGCAGTGTTGGGGCCGATCATCGGGATCATGGACGATCCGGAGCCGCCATTCCAGTCAGTCAGAATACCGGCGCTGAAGAAACCGCTCACCCCGACCGTATAGGGCAGCCCGTTCTGCATCTGGAAGCTGTCGTCGATGCTCCAATCGTTCGCAATCCACTTGAGCATGCTTTCCGACCTCACATTGGGGACGTTGTACATTGCATAAGCCACAAAGCGGTTCGGCACGTTGTAGCTGGAGTTGCCGTAATTGACCCGATAGTCGCCATACGGATTAAACCAGTTGTTGGTTGCGACGCTGCTCGTATCGGCGTTCTGCGCGAAGTCCAATGCGTGAGACCAGGTGTAGTTGGCGTCGAATTGAACGCTGCGCAGTGACCGATTCGTGATTTCGGCAACGAATGCATTGTAGTTCGAGTTGATGTTGCTGATCATTTCCGTAATGACCTGGTAGTTGTTGGCCACCGAACCAAACAACGCCGTGTTGCCGTACCCGGTAAACTGAGGAACCTGATACGTCGTGCCGTTCGGGCCCAGCGGTCCCTTATTACTGCCATCGGAGACCGTAACTGTCACCGGAGTTTCAGTCGGGTTCAGGTTCACGTCAAGGAAGTTCGGCAATCTGCGACCCAGTGCACCAAGGTAGCTGAACGACGCCACCGTACCCTTGCCAACGGCTTGCTGCAGCTGAAGATCGAATTCCTGCACCTCCGGATTGCGAAGGTTCGAAGCCAGGAAGTTGGAACTCGGCATAGCTGCCGCGGCGCCGGCACCAGTCACGATATCCGGGAATTGCGGAGCGCCTGCGTTTGTCGCCTTATACTCGGTGGTGTACTGGCCGTTCGGGCTGCCCGTATTCAGTCGAATGTTCAGCAGCTCGCCATTGTTCAAGCGGCCGTAGTAGATGCCGTAACCGCCGCGTAGAACGGTTTCGCCTTTGCCGTACAGGTCGTAGGAGAAGCCCAAGCGGGGGCCAAAATCGGTCTTGTCACTGGGGTTGTTGTTCAACTGCGAATAAGGCGTGAACGATCCCACCGCGGAGGTCAGATTGGGATCGGCCGGCGGCAATGCTTCATAGTCCCACCGCAGCCCCAGTTCCAGCATGAGCCGCGGGGAGACCTTCCAGTTGTCCTGCGCAAACACGCCATTGTCCATGGTGGTGATGGCGTAGATCGGGTTACCGAAGCCCTGATTAAAGGTCGAGTAACAGCTCGAGGTTCCGACGGCGGTGCCGGTAGCTGTTGCCGCCCCGGAGGCGCTGCTGTTGCACGAGGTCGGCTTTCCGTTATTAGCGTTCAACTGATCGTTGAAGTAGTTACCGAGAAAGCTGTAAGTGAATTCGCCGTTGCTTTCGAAGGTGTTGTTGACTTCGTCCCAGTTGTGGACTTCGTCCACGCCGAATTTGAAGCTGTGGTTGCCCTTGCTCCAGTAGAGCGTATCGCCGATCTGCCACTTCCGCTCGTCGGGAAAAGACTTGCGGTATGAGTAGTACGGCGAACCAATGTTCATGCCCTCAGCAGTATCCACCTCCACCTCAGGGACGTTGCCCGCCGAAGCGCCCGTTCCCACCAAGTTGGCTTGAGTATAGGGCGTGAAGGGTTGCTGGCCTTCGTCGTTGAGCTCGCGTCCGTACTGGTAGAGAACCTCGTTGCTGATGGTAGACGTAATCAGGCTGGTCAGTTTGGTCACACCATAGTCCAGCTTGACGAAGTCGTTGCCCCAGGTATCACGGGCGTAGTCGGCGGTCGACGAAGTCTGCACGCCGCCCGGTGAATCCCAGCGCAGACGATGGTAAAGGAAGCTGACGTGCTCTTTGTCGCTAATCTGCCAATCAAGCTTGGGTGTGTTGATCTCCTGGTATCCGAAGCGAGGCACCGAGCCGATGTCGGAGACAAGACCAGCAACACCGTTGTCGAAGTCGGTCACGCCGGTGTCGTAACTGGTGGCATGCTGACGGGCCGCCAGCGTACAGGCCTGGCTATCAAGGGTGTAGTTGGGGTCGGTCTTGGTGGCACTGAAGTAGCCAGTAGCCAGGCTGCATTGGGCCGCGGTCACACCAGCGGGAAAGTTAGCCGACGGGGTGGGCAGCGAATAGAACGCATTGGCGTTCTCGGGCACACCCGTGCCGGGAAACACGTGGGTGTGCTGATCGTAGGTATAGATCCAGAACAGCTTGTTCTTAATCAGAGCTCCGCCGACAGTGAATCCGTAGATCTTGCGCAGATCTTCGGGCTTGATTGGCTCAGAGGTGTAGGTGTTGGTCACCGGATTCAGAATCGATTCCGCGGCGTAGTCATTAAATGCTGCCCAGTTGCTCTCGCGGTCCCAGAAATACGCCTGGCCGTGAATTTGGTTGGTTCCGCTCTTGGTGACCGACGTGAGCACTCCGCCGGCTGCGCGTCCATACTCCGCGGAGTATACACCGGTATTTACTGCGAATTCGCGCACCGCACTCCCGGAGGTCGAATACGCTTCGCGCGTGCGGCCCCGCTCCTCGGAGAAAAACGCCTGGTTGTCGTCGGCGCCATCGATTTCGACGTTGTTCAGCACAGTGCTGATGCCTCGGACGCTGACCAGGCCGAATCCATTGCTATCGGAGACAACGCCGGGCGTGGTCATGGCGAGGCTGGACCAGCGGCGATTGTTGATCGGAATCGATTGCAGTGAGCGCAGATTCAGCGTGTTACTGAAGTCTGGCGAGTCGAGGTTGATGACCGGAACCTGGTCGGCAACTTCGACCGTAGCCGAAGCAGTGGAAACCGAGAGGGTAGGGTTGACCTCAGTCACCTGGCCAACCACCACAGTCACCGTGCTCGCACGAAAAGTTGCAAAACCGGACGCAGTGACCGAGACCGAATAAGTGCCCGGCTCGAGCAGGGGCGCCTTGAAGAATCCGCTGCTGTCCGAGATCACGTCGAGGGTAAAGCCGGTTGCGTCATTGTGGATGGTCACCTTTGCGGCGGCCACCGAGCTACCCGAGCCATCCACGCTCGTTCCGGCGATCGCGCCTTGAGTCGATGTTTGAGCACTTCCCTGGCGGTTGGGCAAACCAAGCGCCAAGCTCAGTACTGATATGGCAAGCCACACCAATCGAGATTTTTTAAGCGACATCTGGATTCTCCTGAGGTATTTCAATTTGGGGTTTGTTGAGGATGAGAACATTCAGCGATGGTTCAGCCACGCACCTTGTACAAGGTGCGTGCAGACAGATAGTCCCGGCCAAAAAAGTCGGAATCTATTTTGCGGTCATCCAAGAAAGGAAGTTACTGCTCGGAACTTCCACATTGAGATGCCGGCGAATCCCATAGCAGGACCCATGGATGAGGGCAAAGTCAGATTGTTCGCCCTTCAAGGAACCAGTCAACATTTGGGTACTCCGAGGTTGTGACACGTAACTGTGTTTGGTCTATTCCCATCTGCGGATCTGTCCGCCCGGAAGCCTACGCGAGGAACCCAATCCAACTCCTTGAGGGCCACTCCAAGAGGCTGGCGCCACGGTGCGGTACCTTAGAGTCCTTGGAAAATCGGTCTTCAAGGCTCCTACCCCAGAATCTCACAGCTTGATGAATAAGGTGTTACAGGCCCAGTCAGATCCTGTTCCGCAAAGAATTAGGTGAGCGATCTCCCGCGGCTCTACTAAATTTATAACTCTATTTTAATCAATGACATGAATCGAATTTTGAGCTTCGCACCCTCCCCCGGGGTGAGACCGGCAGCAGGTTATGCCTTCTGAAATCGCCTCAGGCTATCTGTGCGTTGCCGGCCCGCTCCTCCGCTTGGCCGGCCGGATCCCAATCCCCAGCCTCTGCTTCTGCCCTCTTGGTCGGGCCGTCACGGGCTCGAGGAGTCTGCCGGGAATAAGCTATTATATTTTATAATTTGTTTATAATCATTGGTTTAAGAAAAATAATCGATTGGGCGGGCTATCCATTCTGGACGAAGATAAACCTGTTCCCGACAGACTCCCAGAGCGGACCTCATTGCACGATTGAATACATCACGCCGTTCGATTGAATCTGCAGCGTTCGATCGACGTTGACTTGGGCACTGAACTGAGCTTTGCCGACGATCGTGACCACGCCGGGCCCCAGGTTCTTCACCTCAACCCCCCAAGGCTTCCTTTCTGAATCGAGCACCGGCGGTATGCCGGGCAAATGGAGCACGGCGGGCCCGTTGGCGAGCACAACCATATCGCCGCCAAATTCAACCGGGATGTTGTCTTGATGCGGGTGCAGCCGGACCACAGGTTTACTTTGCAGCGTGTTCATCTGACCCGCGAACAGAGCGAGATAAATCAGCAGTGATTTCATGCGGCACCGATCAATCCTCTTCTCCAGAAAGGCCGGATTCAGGTCGATCCCGGGAATGAAACGGACAATTCCCATTCACGGGGCAATTTGGTTACTGCGCCGAACAGCTCACTTTTGGAACAGCTACCCGGCAACCGGCGGCAAGCGCGGACTCACTCGATGCTCAGACCCGCATCCGGAACCTCGTCTCTGGCGCTGAATGTGTGGCCCCGAATCGTCAGATAAAAGAGCAGCTCGACGCGGTTTGAAACTCCCAGCTTATCGAATGCGCGGAAGAGGTAATTTTTGACCGTATGCTCACTCAGTCTTAATTCGCTGGCGATGGTCTTATTCGTCATTCCCTTTGAGGCGCATTGCACAACCTGCAATTCACGCACCGTAAGTTCCGGCCCGTCGTTCGCGAACAAAACGTTGGGGGCAGGAATGCACTTGAATGCCTCCAAAAGCGCGCTGGTCTCTGGCTTTCCCGCCCAAATCATACCTTTCGCGACATGCTTGACACAGTCGAGGAATTCGCTCATGGCCAGTTGCCTTGAAAATACTCCCCGTGCCCCGGATCGAAATGCGTTGATTACGAGTTCGTGCGTCACTTGATTCAAAAGCATAATGACGTAAGTATTCCGATGAGCACGACACACTTCGTTGGCCAGATCGAAGCTTTTTCCCGGATTCGAGTTGGCGTCAACGGCAATGACAACAACGTCCACGTCCGTGGCTGAAAGCGCCCGCAACAGATCAGACGCTTGCACCGCCGCTCCTTCGAATCGCTCCTCACGGGAAAGCGCATTTGCAAGCAGATCGCTGCTCATCGAATCCCCATCGACGATCAGAACTCGGGTTGAAACCTGAGGATGCTGCGTGATTTCGACTACCCGCTCTGTATTCCCTACTTTCGAGGCCCCCCAGCGAGACCGCATTTGACTTGTTTCAGACGAATCATTTGGATCGGATGCGAACTGTGCCATGAGACGACTCCTCATTGCCGCCTGGAACGATCTTCACAGGAGCAGGTTTTGGTTCGTTGGATGTCACTTAATTCGTTTGTCTTGCATAAAATGGCTGACCGAGACAACGATATGTGCGTTAGGGACACGGCCGGTAGACAAGCCTTGGCGGGTGATTTTTCGTGCGTCAGGAGGTGCACTTTCCGATCGCTCTTCGCCTCAAATTGCAGCATCTCGTAAGGCTACTTTACTCTGAGCTGGCAATTTTGCAATGTTTTTTTCGTATTAAGAACTTCCTTCTCTAGCAATTTAGTGATGTCTACTCCCTTCAAGACGCCTCTGGCATTCCCACTCCCCGCCCACTTCATCCTTCTGATTTTTCAAACGAGCGGGCACTTGTGAAGTGCATGTCGAGAATCTACTCTGAATCCACGTATGCACCTCCATTTGGTAAAGCAGCGCACGATGCAATCCCGAGCCACCGTTCGATACAAACTGCGGCTCCCTGCCATCTTCCATTGGAACGATGGGACCGAACACACCGAGGCAGGCTTCACCAACGATGTCGCTCTGGATGGAGCCCTGATCCTAAGCAGTCGGTGTCCTCCGCTCGGGACCAGCATTCGGATTGAAGTTCTTCTTCCCTCCCCGGCGGAGAGCGGAGCGGAATTACGCATCGAGTGCATCGGCAGCGTAGTGCGAGTTGCCGAAAAAGATGGATGCTTTGGCGTGCATGGCCTTTTTGACGATGATCACCTGACCTGCCATATCTTGCATTGAATGAATTGTTATGTCTGTCTCATACAGAACATGCACAATTGATGGCCGGGAACGATGACACGCCCCCAGCAGTGAACAACTGTCAGGGAAAAACATCAACGATCTCGCAAGCAAGACACCCGTCCGATGCACGTTGCACTGGATGGACCTTGGCTCTGGGCCATTGCGAGTCTACATCAGACCTGAAAGCTGAGCCGTTTAGATGCCTGACCATGCTTGAAATTGGTCCTGGGGCTGAAAGGGCGAAGCTACGCCTGCAGCCACGAACAAGTCAGCAACCAGCCTGGAGAAAACTGATCATGAACGACACGGTCGAAATCGATTCCACCGACACTCGATGGTTCGCAGTCTGGACCCGGTCGCGCCAGGAAAAGGTTGCAGCCGCCATGCTCCACACGGTTGGCGTCGATCATTTCCTTCCCCTGAAATCCGAACTCCGGCAATGGAGCGACCGCAAACAGACTGTCAGCGTGCCGCTATTCTGCGGCTATTTGTTTGTTCGCATGAATCCAACCAAAGACAGCCGCCTGGAAGTGTTGAAGGCGCCCGGAATTGCCGGCTTCGTCGGAAACAGCGCAGGCCCATTGCCGATCCCGGATCAACAAATCGAAGATATTCGCACCATCCTTGGCCACCACGTCGACTGCACTGTAATTCCCATTTTTGAACAAGGCGATCTCGTCCGCGTTGTGCGCGGGCCGCTGACCGGAATTGAAGGCCGGCTGCTGCAAAGCAATTCTTCCTCGCGCCTGTTGATCTCCATCGAAATGCTGCACAAGTCGATTGCCGTGAGCCTGTCGAGTCGGGACGTTGAATTAGTCGGCTGCACGGCTGCCTGAATCGACAATCTGATTTCAACCTGAGTTAACCCGAGCCCGATCTCCCGTGGCCTTGCCGCATCGCTGCAAAGTCCGTGATGTGCTGGAGGTATCATGTCGAAACGTTTCGCTAGACCCGCCGATCAACTGATGGTTGTCGAAAGCATTCCGGAAAACAACGAGCTGACCATTCGAGGGCTATTGATGGTTTTGAAACGGCGGCGATCGATCATCCTGTTGGGAGTCTCAGCGTGCTTCCTGCTGGGTATTGTCGCGTGCTTCTTTTTGAAGCCCCGCTACAAATCGCTGGGCGAAATCGAGATCCAGAAATCGGCGACAGACGGCGTTGGCCTGCAGAATCTGACGAACCCTCTTCAGGAGGGAGAGCAGTCGGACGCCCTGGACGCCAGTATCACGCTGCAGACACAGTCAACGATCCTTCAATCCTCGAGCCTGGCCTTGAAAGTAATCGAAGACCTGAATCTCGACAGCACCGAGGACTTCAAACCTACCTTCAGTCCGATTGGGTGGGCGATTGCGCTTTTCACCCCCACTGGCGTGGCCGCCGACCCGCAAAGCGCAACGCTGGAGGACTCGCCGCATCGCAGAGATCACGCACTTAAGGTCTTTCAGAAGCGCTTGAAGATCACTCCCCAGTCCGGCACGCGGCTGATCGACATCCAGTACACCAGCTCCGACCCCAGGATGGCTGCCGCCGTTGTCAACGACGTCGCCAAGTCGCTTGTCGATTACACCTTGAACAGCCGCTATGCTGCCACGAGCCAGGTCTCAAGCTGGCTCTCCGGGCAACTGGGCGATATCAAGAAGGAGGCCGAAAGACAGCAGGGCAAAGTTGAGCAACTGCAACGAGAATCCGGCGTGTACAGCCTGGGAATTTCAGACTCGCAAGGAAAAGAGATTGCTTATAGCGCAACCCTGGATCGGCTGCAGCAGGTGACGCAGGAATTATCGACCGCCACATCCAACCGCATCTTGAAAGGAGCGCTCTATAAATCGGTCGAGAATGGTGATCCGGAGCTGATCTCTGGTCTGGCCGGATCTTCTCTCGCGGGCACCTCTGCTGCCGTAAACAATTCCTTTCTGCTGATCCAGAATCTGCGCACCCAGCAGGCGTCCCTGGCGACACAGGTCGCATCCGATAGTTCCAAATACGGCTCGGCAAATCCCAAACTCGCCGATGACAAAGCAGCCCTCGAGTCCATCAGTGCGGAGATCGGCTCTGAGGTGAAGCGAATTGGTCAACGTGCAGAGAACGACTTCAAGGCCTCCCAGGTCGTCGAAGACAAAGTACGCGCGGTTTATGATCAGGAACGCCAGGCTGCCGACACGCAGAATGGTAAAGCAATCGCCCTCCTTATTGCGCGCCAGGAAGCCACCGACGCTGGCTCGCTCTATCAAACCCTCTACTCCCACCTCAAAGAGGCTGGAGTGATTGAGGGCCTGCGCTCGTCCAATGTGTCGGTGGTCGATCGAGGAAGAGTCCCATCCCGGCCAGTTCCCGATGTGCCAATCGTTCTCGCGCTCTCACTGGTTTCCGGTTGCTTTGTCGGCGTCTCAGGGGCGCTGGTCGCCAACGCGACCAACGACCGCATCGAAACGATGGCCACCATTGAGCGCTCACTCAAAACCCCGATACTCGCCATCCTTCCCATGACGCAGGTGCCTGCCAAGGTTCGCCCCTCCCTTACGGCGAACACCGATGGCAGCCGGGTCGCGGTGCTGGGCGGCCCCAACACGGCGTATGTCGAAGCGTTACGCGGTCTGCGAACCTCGCTCTTACTTTCACCGAGCGGACCACCGCCCAAGACGATGCTGATTACCAGTGCCGCCGAGAAGGAAGGAAAGAGCACACTAAGCCTAAACCTGGCGGCACTGCTGGTGCTCAATGGATCGCGCGTTCTGTTGATCGACGCCGACATGCGGAGCGCCGGACTCTCGGGGTACATCGGCTACAATCGCGACGCATCCGGCACGCATGATCACCGCACCAAAGGCTTGAGCGATGCCCTGTCCGGCGCGGGCGAACCCGACATCCTCACGCCGTTCAGTCAGATCCCGAACCTGTCGGTGATCACCGCCGGATCGATGCCGACCTATCCGGCGGAGCTGTTGGGATCGGGCAGAATGCGCGACCTGGTCCAGGTGTGGTCGGCCGACTATGACTACATGTTGATCGATAGCCCGCCGGTTCTGGCCGTTGCCGATGCCCTCATCCTCTCGCCTCTGACCGACACGACGCTCCTTGTTGCCCGCCATGGACGGAGTACGCAGAAGAGCCTGGAGCGCGCCTACATGACACTCCATGGCAATGAAAACGGGAACGTCGGGGTTGTCGTCAACGCCGTGCAGCGCAACTCGGTCTCCTTCAACGAGTTCTACGGTTACAGAGGCACCAGTTACTATAGCGAGGCTTAAGATGAAGACATTGTCCATTTCCGCAGCCGCTTTGTTTGTCGCCATGTCCTGGATGGCCGCCGCCCAATCCCCGCCGGGCAACAGCCTCCTGATCAGCGCGGGAGACGAGTTGCACATTTCAATTCTGGACATGCCCGAAATGGATCAAAACCCCCGCGTGACCGATGCCGGTGAGGTGCCGGTGCAAGGGGTCGGCAACGTGCATGTGGGAAACATGACGCCGGGCGACGCTGCAACGGCGATTCATGATCGCCTGGTAAGCGCCCACTATCTTATTCATCCCCAGGTATCTGTGGTTGTCGACCAATATGCGACCGAAGAAGTGACCCTGATTGGCGAAGTGAAGACTCCAGGCGCCTATCCAATCGCGACTCCGCGGCCCATTCTCGACGTGATCGCACTGGGGGGCGGCCTGAGTGATGACGCGGATCGTGACATTCTCGTCGAGCGTCATGGAGACCAGACGCATCCGGTCCACTACAACGTGAATAACGATGCCGAACAGGCGATCAAAGAGCAGGTTCTGGTCAACCCGGGAGACATGGTTGTCGTAGCAAGAGCCGGCATCGTCTACGTGCTTGGCGATGTGAACCGCCCTGGCGGCTTCACCATGAGCAATAACGAATCTAAAATGACTCTGCTCCAAGCCCTGGCCACCGCAGGCGGCGCTACGAAGACTGCCAGGATGGGCCAGGCCCGGCTGATCCGCAAAGCAGATCACACCGAAACGCGAATCTCCCTCGGAGACATCCAGAAGGGCAAGCTGCCCGACTTTGCATTGGCCCCCGGGGATATCCTCTACGTCCCCTTCAGTTATACGAAGAACCTGATTATTACCGGCTCTTCGGGAATCGCCGGAGCCGCTGGCGCCGCAGCCATTTACGCCAAGTAGCGCGATCCCCCAATCGCAGTCTTCGGCAAGGATTCTTCTTTAATTCTTTGCTCTGCCCTAGGCCCACGGCGGGCTGAAGCCCTGCCCGCCAATCGGCAGCCTGGCGACCGACCCGAGCGGCAGCCAGGCTTCATCGACACACCTAAATCCATCCCCATCCTGCTTCTTTGTTCGCGATCAAAGGTCGTCCGCTGCGTCGCACAAGCGCCAACCAGCGCTCCTGCCGGCTCCACGATCAAGCGCGAACCGAGGGCTCGCAGCTGAACTGAATAGCTCAATCGCCCTCGTTCTGTTCTGGGGGCGCTCAATGGTCGATCACCAACAGTTCCCCCAACCTTGTTGCTGGAGAGAAGCCATGAATGAAAAGCATCGTATCACCATCAGCCTGCTTAGGCTGTTTGACATTGCAATCGTGCTGCTGGCATTTGTGCTTACAACCTTTTCGATCGTCAAGGTAGAGCACAGACTATCCCTCATGCGCTTCCTTTCGATGAGGATCAGGGTCGACAACTTTCTCATCCTCATCTTCGCTCTCTTGATCTGCCATGCCGTGTTCCAGATCTGCGGCCTCTACCGGTCTAAAAGACTCTCGATGCGGCGCACGGAACTGCTGGACGTAGTCAAGGCCATGACTTTCAATACGGCATGCTTCGTGCCCATCGCTTCTTTCTTCTCCATCCAGATGATCACCATTCAGTTCCTGGGGATATTCTGGCTGATCAGCACTCTATTGCTCTTGGTTGCCCGTCTGTCGATGCGGCGCATTGCCGGCTATGTCCGCGTTCGAGGCAGGGATCTTCGCAACATGCTGGTGCTCGGCACCAATCCGCGTGCGGTCGAGTTAGCCCGCCGACTGCAGGCGAGTCCGGAGCGAGGTTATCGTCTGCTCGGCTTTGTCGATGACGAATGGGAGGGAATGACTGAGCTGAAGCGTGCCGGATTCACAGTGGTCAGTGATTACGCCGGACTGGCTGAATACCTGCGCCGCAACGTGGTGGACGAAGTAGCTTTCTATCTGCCGTTTGATTCCTTCCACAAGCTCGCCTCCGAAGTCGCCAGCCTCTGCGAACAACATGGAATCACCATGCGCTTCAGCTCCGATGTCTTGGGACTAAAGACAACCCGCTGGCGGGCGGACGAATTTGACGGCGACCAATATATTGAGACTTACACCGGATCAAGCGGATTGTGGCCCAGAACGGCCAAGCGACTGGTTGACATTATCGGCGCCTCGGCTGCTTTGCTGCTCTTCTCGCCGATCCTGGTCGTCGCGGCAGCCGCCATCAAGCTCACGTCGCCAGGCCCGGTATTTTTCCTCCAGGAGCGGATCGGCATCAACAAGCGCCGCTTCAAGATATTTAAATTCCGCACCATGGTCCCCAATGCCGAGCGGCTGATGGCCGAATTGGAAAAGCATAATGAAGTCTCGGGCCCGGTATTCAAGATAAAGAATGACCCTCGGATTACAAGCATCGGCAGATTCCTGCGCAGAAGCAGCATCGATGAGCTCCCGCAACTGATCAACGTGCTGAACGGCGATATGAGCCTTGTTGGCCCACGACCGCTGCCGGTGCGCGATTACGAGGGATTCAATGAGGACTGGCAGCGCCGGAGATTCAGCGTCAAACCAGGCATTACCTGCCTGTGGCAAGTCAATGGACGGAGCGGAATCTCCTTCAACCAGTGGATGCTTCTTGATCTCCAATATATGGATGAGTGGTCGCTCTGGCTCGATTTGAAGATTCTGGCCAAGACGGTTCCGGCGGTATTCAGAGGAGCCGGCGCCGCATAGCATTGGCGCCCGTTGCTTGGCGCAGAGAATACCGAATCAACAGTAAATCATCCTCATCGCGCGCTCGGCTCGATTACCCACAAATCCAGCCTGCAGATTGAACCTGGTTATCCATGCGGCGCTGACGCCGCTTCAACTTGAACCAATGAGGCAAACCATGAGCACGTTTCTGCCGGTAGCGATCTCCGCAGTTCGATCCTTCGACGTCCTCGGCTGCAAAGTCCACGCCGTAACCGCCACGGACTTGACGGACCTCGTCGAGCGTGCGGTCTGTTCGCGCGAGTCATGCATCGTCGCCAATCACAATCTGCACAGCCTCTATCTGTTTCAGCGCGATTCAAAGCTGAGGGAGTTTTTCTCCAAGGCAAAGTGGATCCATGCCGACGGGATGGGAGTTGTTTTGCTGGCCCGGGCCACAGGAGCCGAGGTCGATCGCTCAATTCGGGTAACTTACGTTGATTGGCTTCCTCTTTTGATGGAGCGCGCCGCTCAAAAGAACTGGCGTGTGTTCTATCTAGGATCGAAACCCCACGTCGCCGACAAGGGAATCGCAATTCTGCGGGAGAGATTTCCGGGATTGAGCATCACTGCGACACACGGCTACTTCGACCCCGCCGGCAATGAGAATGACAAAGTGCTTGAGACAATTCGCGCATTCTCTCCCGACATTGTTCTGGTGGGAATGGGAATGCCGCGCCAGGAACGGTGGATCATCGACAACCTGGACCAGCTCCCGCCTGCAGTGCTGCTGCCATGCGGAGCTTCGATCGACTATGTCGCCGGCGAGATTCCTACCCCGCCGCGGTGGGCCGGACGCTGCGGCCTGGAGTGGCTTTACCGGCTGATTGCAGAGCCGGGGCGCTTGTGGAAGCGGTATCTTGTCGAGCCGTGGGGCTTGCTTTTTCTGATTGGAACTCGCTGGCTTCGCCACAGCTGAAACTCGCGGCCTGGACAATGAATCTTCGCTCGCGAGAACCAGAGCCCCCTACTGAAGCCAGATTGACATTGGGAACGCAATGCAACTGATAGACGCCGGAGAAAAACAAGATGACTGATGCGGATGCACCCCTGATCACGGCGGTCATTCCCACCCGGGGCCGTGCCGACATTGTGGCGCGTGCCGTTCACAGCGCGCTCCACCAGACCTATCCGCGCGTTGAGGCGATCGTTGTTGTCGATGGCCCTGATCCGGTCACTGTGGCGACGCTCAACGCCATTGATGAGCCTCGCCTGCGTGTGATCGCTCTGGCTGAGAACGTGGGTGCAAGTGAAGCAAGGAACATCGGCGTGCGCCAAGCGCGGGGAGACTGGATTGGCATGCTAGACGACGATGATCAATGGCTCCCGGAAAAGCTTGCGGCTCAGATGGCGGTTGCCGACCTCGCCGAGCGCCACTCTCTTGTCACCTGCCGAAGGCTCGAGAGGCAGCCTGGACGCCCCGACGTCGTCGCGCCGCGACGCGGACTGCGCGCCGGCGAAGACGTGAGCGAATACATGTTCTATCCCGAAGACGGGCGGCATCACATTTGTGGTCCGCAGACTTCCGGCTTTCTGGCAACCAGGGAACTTTTCCTCGCCGTGCCCTTCAGCAAAGGGCTTAAGTGCCATCAGGACTGGGACTGGTATCTGCGCGCGATGCACAACCAAGCGACCGTGGCCGTCATGGTGGACGAACCGCTTTACATTATGGATGTCGAGCCGGAAAGGCCTCGCATGACGCAGATCGCAAAGTGGCAATTTTCCCTCGATTGGGTCGAGGCACGCAGGGACCTTTTTACCTCCCGAGCATACAGATCCGTCCTCATCAACGAATGCATGTTCCGCTGTGAGGAAACAACTCATCGAGCTCAGACTTTCGCAAAACTGCTTTCGCTGTGCCAGAGCAGCGGCAGACTTCGGAGTGAAGATCTGCTGGCGGCTGCCAAGTGGTATCTGTTCCGACCGTCCGTGCGGATGGGCATTCGACGCTACCAGCGGCAAATCAAAGCGAGTCTGTGGGGAGCCGCCCTGGGCGCCCGCTCAGGAAAAAAGTCGCCAAGGAATCAGGAGGTGTACGATTGAATCGTCCACAAAAGATTGCGCTGGTCGATCTCGGCACCGAGTTTACCGGAGGCCAGTCCTATCTGCGAAATCTGATTTCTCTTCTCGGCGGGGACGTCGAATTATGGCTCCTTAAACTGAGTCCGCGACTCACCGTATCGCCCGAACAGACCGGCGTAAGGACTGTCGATCTGGGCTTTGCAATCCAATGGGGAAGGCCGTTCCAGATCCCGATCTGCATGATGGTGCTGGCTTGGCTTCGAGTCAGGCACGGGCTCGACGCCGTCTGGGTCAATGGCTATCCGGAGATCACGCTGATGCCGTGGGCGCGAATCATCGGGTGCCGGGCGATCGCAACGCGCCACTTGACGCTGTTAAGCGACAAACCGAAATGGCATTGGATTCGAAGCGGCTGGCGCGTCCATTTCCTCTATGAGCACATGGCGGCGGCGGCCAACAAAATTGTCTGTGTGTCCGAAGCTGTTGCCGACAGTCTGAGAATGTGCGTAGGTTCGGAAAAATTGGCGGTCATTCAGAACTGGATTCCGGTTCTTCCCGAACCTGTCCCGCCCAACAAAGAACAGGCCAGACCCCTCCGCCTCCTGTTTGTAGGCCGGCTGATCCGCCACAAAGGCGTGTTCCTGATTCTCGATGCGATGCGCCAAATCCAGGCCCTCGACGTCTCAGCTCAGCTGTCGCTGACCATCGTGGGCGAGGGAGAAGATCGCGCGGCTCTGGAAGAGGCGGCGGCGGGTTTGAACGTGACATTTGCCGGCTTTCAGAGCGACACGTCGGGGTTCTACAAATGGGCTGATGTCTTTGTGAATCCCACACTTGGGCCGGAGGGACTGCCGCTGGTTTCGCTCGATGCGATGTCCTATGGGCTTCCCTGCATCCTGAGTGATCTTCCGGTACATAAGGAAATCAGCCTCGGCGGTCAGGCAGCCCTGTTGTTTGATAGCGGAAACCCGGAAAGCTTGAAAGACAGCATCGAATTTTTATTGGGAGCACCGCGGTTCATCAGTCACTACGGCCGCTTGGCACGAATGACTGTAGAAGCCAATCATCAAGCCGAAACGGCGCGCCTGCGCTACGTTCAGGAACTTGGATTATAAAAAGGAGAAACTCAATGCGAGTTGCCATTGTGGCGCCCTGGTATACAGCCAACGGCGGGGCTGAAAAGGTCGATGGGATTCTCGGCGGCATGTATCCGGATGCGGACTTCTATGCGCTTTTTTTTCGCGAAGGAGGAATTCCCGCCAGACTCAAGGGCCGCCACATTCAGGGATCATTTCTGCAGCGGATTCCGGCCATCGACCGGGTCTACCGGCCGCTACTTACACTGCTGCCCTACGCGGTCGAGTCGTTCGATATGACCGGCTATGACCTGGTCATCACTTCGGACTGGGCTTGCATCAAAGGTGTAGTGACCGATCCGAAAACCGTCAATGTCTGCTACTGCCACACTCCGATGCGCCACATATGGGACCTCTACCGCACCTATCTTGCCGATGCGGCGCCCTGGCAGCGGGCCGCCTATGCCTGGACGACCAAGTCGCTGCGGCAATGGGATTACCAGGCAGCGCAGCGCGTCGATCATTTCGTGGCAAATTCCATTTACATTCAGCGCCGGATTGAAAAGTATTACGGGCGCATCTCGCCGGTGATTTATCCGGCCGTAGATACGAGCAAGGGCTACATCTCCTCCTCCACCGGAGACTACTACCTTTCCGTGAGCCGGTTGAATCGGACCAAGCGAATTGATCTTCTCATCCATGCCTGCAATCGCCTGGGAAGAAAGCTGATCGTCTCCGGATGGGGTCCCGAGGAGGCTGCCTTAAAAAAGATCGCCGGCAAGACGATCGAGTTCGTAGGCCGCGTCCCGGACAGCGAGCTGGGAGGACTTTATGCCAACTGCCGCGCACTGCTGTTTGCCGCCGATGAGGACTTCGGCATTGTTCCCATCGAGGCCCAATCCTACGGCCGGCCGGTGATTGCCTACGGTCACGGCGGTTCGCTTGAGACCGTTCGGGTAGAGCAACCGCACATCGGCCCCGACACGGGCGTTTTCTTTCCTGAGCAGACGCCGGAATCGATGGCCGACGGCATTGTTCGATTTGAAGCCAGAGAAGATTCCTTTAGCGCGAAGGCGATTCAACAGCACGCGCAAACCTTCGCCATCGAGGAGTTCGTTGGCCGTTTCGGTCAGTTTGTCGACAAAGTGATGAGCCAGCAGAAACAGATGGCAATGAGTTAACCGGCAGAATAGATCTGCGGTTTTCCTAAAACCAGGCGGCCCCTGAGCCAGGATCCTCAGAGACCGGGAGGATGCCTCGAAGGCACCGATCGGCCTCAACCAGGCGTTGAGTGAGTGGCTTTTAATCCATTGAGATCGTAATCGAACAGGAGACGCCGGCCCCATGGAAATGGTCGAGACGATGAACAGGCAGAACTTTCTCAGCCTGACAAATACGTGGGTGCTTTCAGCCATTCTGCTGGTATTTGCTTCTTTCTACGGTTTCTCGTTTGAACGCGGCAGCCTGAATTCATTTACCGGCGTCGACGCACAAGCACTTCAAGCCGACGATACGGGCCGGGATACGTTGATCAAAGCTCAAGCCTCGCTTATGTATCTACTGAGCGTGGCCTGCATTGTGCCCTTGATCAAGCCGGTTTGGAAGCAGGTAAAGCGTAACGCACTGATCTTCTCGGTCGTGGGCTGGGCTATCCTATCGGTGCTCTGGTCGGACATGCCATCGACAAGCGCCTTCAATTCCCTGCGCATGGTAATTAATCTCGTACTCGTGATCTATCTCTTTGAGCGATACTCGGCCAACGATATCCAGAAGCTGATCATGCTGGTCGGATGCATCGCGGCCACCTGCAGTGTCTTCCTGGTGATTGTGTTTCCCCAGTACGGACTTCAATCGCGAGGCGTTCAAGCGCTCGGCGCCTGGGAGGGCATCTTCGGACAAAAGAACATTTGTGGACTGGAGATGCTGATCCTGCTCTTGCCCGCGTTCTTCGTCAACCTGACCGGCCCATACGCCAGAATGCTGCGCGGCGGCTACATAGCTACGGTTCTGGTCATCATCGCCATGACCCACTCGGCCGGGGCATGGGTTGTGGGCAGCCTCTGCTTAGCTTTTGTCGGCTTTTTGAAATTGATCGTACGCATGCCCAGAAAAGACGCGGCCGCGGTGCTGATCGTCCTCGCCGGCCTAGGAGCACTCATCGGAGTGCTGGCCTACTCTCACTACGACTCACTCATGTACGCGCTCGGCAAAGACCCTACCATGACCGGGCGCACGGAGTTGTGGGCAGGACTCTCGCATCTGGCCATGAAGCGCCCGGTCATCGGATACGGCTACACGGCCTTCTGGCAGGGAATAACCAAGGGCCCGAGCCGCAGCCTGGCGCTACAAATGGATTGGCTTGGCCTGGCGGGTGCTGAAAACGGCGTGCTCGAAATGTGGCTGGAGCTAGGCATTGTCGGAGTGCTTCTTTATGCCGCGATATTCCTGCGCGCAGCCAAGGACGGCCTTTACTGCATTGGACGAGGAGCTTCTCCGGCCGCTCTCTGGTACGTTTCGATATTGTTCTACGTCGTCGCCACCAATATAGAAGGCGGCCTCTTGCTGGCGCCATCGAATCTTGCCTGCATTTTGCCCTTTGTCGCATTTGTCGGCTTGAGGCGCGAAGCGCGGCTGATCGAGGAGACGAGGACCGCATGAGCGTTGTAGCCGCCGAGATCGCCAAGTTCCGCACCAGCCCCATGGCGAAAAACGCCACCTGGCTGTTTGCCGGGCAGGGACTCGGCCTCGTTCTACAGGCCGCATATTTCGTCATTCTCGCTCGCCTGCTCGGGCCACTGCAATACGGCGTCTATGCCGGGGCCTTTGCGTTCGCGAGCCTGGTGGCGCAGTATAGCGCCCTGGGAACAGGAACCGTATTTCTTCGCTACGTCTCCTCGGATCATTCCGCCTTCGCCGTCTACTGGGGCAATATCCTGGTTGTGACCTCTGTGGTCGGAGGCGGCCTCGTCGTTGCCCTCGATCTGCTGGGTCCACACCTGTTGAACCCGGCCAGCGCCGCGCTGGTGTTGCTTGCCGCCATTGGCAACTGCTTCTGCTCCCAGTTGACAATCGAGTCCGCCCGCGTCTTCCAGACATTCGAACAAATGCGGTTGACTGCCCTGATCAGCCTGCTCACCAACCTCGTCAGGACCATCGCAGCAGCAGTCATGCTGATCACCATGCACCGATGCACGGCATGGCAATGGGCGCTGATTTCAACCTTGGTTTCCGCTCTCGCCGCGGCGGCCATTGTCAGTACCATCACGCTCCGCTTCGGCATGCCCAGGTTTGACTCCAAGCTCTTCCTCAGGCGGGGTGCTGAGGGGGTCGGGTTTGCAGTCGCGATGTCCACTTCGTCGCTCTACAACGATCTGGACAAGACCATGCTCAGCCACTACGGCATGAATCATGACAACGGCATCTACAGCATGGCATATCGCATCGTCGATATTGCCACCATCCCCATCTTTTCCATCCGCGACGCCGCCATGCCGCGCTTCTTCAAACTGGGGCGCGAAGGCATCGCGTCATCGGCTGAGCTTGCGCATCGGCTGTTGCGGCGGACTCTGGCGCTCGGAGGGCTGGGCACGGCCGCTATGTTTCTGGCCGCACCACTGATTCCCATCGTGCTGGGACATGGTTTCATTGAAGGCGCTGCGGCGCTGCGGTGGCTATGCCTGATACCGCTGTTCCGCAGCGTTCACCAGATGACCGGCTGCGCGCTCACCGGCGCGGGCATGCAGAGATATCGCACGGCTACACAGTTGCTTGCCGCCGCGCTGAATTTCTTCCTGAATCTATGGCTCATTCCCAAGTGGGGCTGGCACGGCGCCGCCTGGTCGAGCCTGTGTACCGACGCGGCACTCGCGGCAATGAACTCCGGAATTCTTCAGTTCCAGTTGAGGCAGAATACTTATGCCTGAAATCCTTCGCTACATCGCCAGCAAGCTGCTCAACCCCGGAGACACATTCCGCGCACTCCGGCTGCGCGCGGATATGCGCTGGCTGATGCTGTGCAATCGCTTCCGATGGTCCGCTGTCGCGGGGGGAAACTCGGGCCCGGTCGTCTCGCTGACAACATATGGCAAAAGGGTTCAGGCCGTCTACCTCGCGATCGAGTCCATCGCACGGGGCAGCGCGTTGCCTTCGCGGCTTATCCTTTGGATCGATGACCCGGCTTTATATGCAAATCTTCCCCCGACCCTGCTTCGCCTCAAGCGTCGCGGGCTCGAAATCAGGTACTGCAAGAACTTCGGTCCGCACAAAAAGTATTATCCCTACGTTGAAAGCCAAAGGGCATTCAATGCTCCGTTGGTCACGGCCGACGACGACGTGATCTATCCGCGTTCCTGGCTGGCCGGATTGCTGGCGGCTCACCAGCAGTTTCCCGGCTGCGTCAACTGCTATCGCGCGCGCGTCATTTCGCTGCGCGACGGTAAGGTCGCGCCCTATCGCGAGTGGCCGCTCTGCGAATCCGTCAGGCCTTCCCTGACGACGGTAGCAACCGGTGTGTCAGGCGTGATTTACCCGAGTGCGCTGCTCGTAGATTTGAAATCCGCGGGCACCGCGTTTGAAGCCCGTTGCCCCAAGGCCGACGATCTGTGGCTTCACGTTCAAGCGATCCGCTCCGGATTCCAGATTCGGCAAATCCAGCCTGAATCGATTCACTTCCCCATGATTCCTGGAAGCCAGGAGTCATCGCTCTATGCGGAAAACTGCGCGCTGGACGACGGCAACGACAGGCAACTGGCTGTCACTTACGAGGCGCGCGATCTGGAGTTATTCGAAAGCAGAGGGTTTCAATTACAGGCCTAGGCGGTTGCCCAAGTTCTACACTTCGACGCCCGTGAACCGATGTCGCTTTTTTCTTCAACAAGCCTCCCGCCTGGCATTCTTGACAACGGGCGCCCGAATTGTGGAACCGCGCTCGACGAGCGCCGGCTCGATGTGGATGGACCGGGCATGAGGATCGAAGCAGGTTCGTGTTCTTTAGGAATGGAGATCAACGCCAATGCCGGCCTCATATTCGGAAACCCGACGAATGGCCGCCTCCGTTTTCAACCGGACGGCACGAGCATCGTCTCCATATCGGAAAGACATCGACGGCATTCGCGCGCTTGCGATTCTCAGCGTAGTGCTCTATCACGCCGGGGCGCCGCTGCTCTCCGGCGGATTCACCGGCGTCGATATCTTCTTCGTCATCTCCGGCTACCTGATCGGCGGACATATTTTCTCCGAGATTGAGGAAGGCAGGTTCAGCTTCGCCCGCTTTTATCAGCGCCGCGCTAAGAGAATTCTGCCCGCATTTTACCTGGTCATCTGCGTCACGTTTGTATTCAGCCTGCTCCTGTTTTCGCCCTCCGAGCTCACCGAATACAGTACCAGCGCGATTGCCGCCGTGTTCTCGGCATCGAATATTCACTTCCTGCGCTACTCGAATTACTTTCAGCAGTCAAGCGAGTTGAATCCGCTGCTGATGACCTGGTCGCTGGCGGTCGAGGAGCAGTTTTACCTGGTGATTCCACTGCTCATGCTGGGGGCAATAAAGATCCGCCGCAGCATGCTGCTCCCCGCCATCCTTGTCGGTTGCGTGGTTTCCTTTCTGTTCGCCTGGCGCCAGGTACACGTTGCCCCCGACAAAGCCTTCTATCTTCTGCCCAGTCGCGCCTGGGAGCTGGGAGCGGGCGTGGCCTTAGCCGTTACCGAGCTGATGCGCAAGCGCTTGCTTGTTCCCACGCAATGGGCATGGCCAGTGAGTGTCTGCGGCCTGGCGGCTATGCTCGCGCCCTTCTTGCTGCTCAAACCCTCGCTGCCCTTTCCAGGCCCCTCCGCCGCTGCTTCAGTGCTGGGCACGGCGCTCGTCATCTCATCTCCCACCAGCTGGATCAACCGCTCCCTGCTTTCCATGCCGTGGCTGGTGTTCATCGGCAGCGTCTCTTACTCCTGGTACCTGTGGCACTGGCCGTTGATGGCGTTTCTCCGCGTTGCATCGGGCGGCCCGCTTCCCCTACCGGCTCGCATCATTGCCGTGCTGCTTTCCTTTGCACTCGCTGTTCTGTCCTATTACTTCATCGAGCAGCCGTTCCGTAAATCCTCGCTCCCCCCCCTGCCCTTGATTCGACGCTACGCCGGCGTCGGCATCGTGCTCGCCGTTGTGCTCGCGATCGTCTGGAAAGACGGCGGCCTGCGCGAGCGATTCCCCGGTCTGCACCAGGAGCAGGCAGAGGCCCCCTCCCATTGCATGGTCGACTACGGCATAAGCACCCCGGAGCTGTCCACCTACTGCTATACCTCGACCGACGCCGCCTCCTCGGTCGCGCTTTGGGGCGACAGCCACTCCGCCGCTCTGGCGCCCGCACTCCGGTCCGAAGTCACCTCGCGCGGATATCACTTCGTTCAGTTCAGCAAGTCTTCCTGTCTGCCTCTGGCGGGAGTGGCCAAGTACGTGCCCTCGCATCCATCGGTCGTCGAAGAGTGCGTCCAATTCAACCAGATTGTGCTGAAAACAATCCTCGCGGACGCCAGAATCCGCACCGTCATCCTGGCCGGTCGGTGGGCCGACCCGTTTGCCGACGGCAACGTGGAACCGCTGCTTGACGTAAATCTTCTGCGCGCCCATCGCCGAGGACCCGCGTCTGCAATGACCGCCATCTTCGTTGACGCGCTGTCGAAGAACATCACCGCGCTCCAAGCCTCAGGCAAGCGCGTCGTGCTGGTTGAAGATGTTCCCAACTTCGACTTCGATCCGCTGTGCAGCATGCTCACCGCGCAAATCCCCATCCGCCGCACGCTCGCCTCGTGGTTGATACCCGGCAACTACCCACCGGGCCTAGCACAGGCTTCGTTCCTCGATGCGGCTGGCCGGTCCGATGAGGCGCTGGAGTCGGTTCGCAGCCGGTTTCAGAATGTCGAGCTAATCGACCTGCGCCCCATGCTCTGTGATCGAACCGGTCTGTGCGCTTACATGCATGCAGGCCGGCTTCTCTATTCCGATGGCCAGCACCTCACCGCGGCCGGATCCTTCTACGCGCTGCGCGGCGTGAATCTGGCTGGAATGTAAACCCGAACCTCGCTCGGCCGGGTGCGATCGACTCATTCACCCGCACCATCAAATACTCTCCACTTAAGGGATGCGATGCCCCGACGTACCCTGATCCTATGTTTGGCTTCCCTGCTCGCGGCCGTCCAAGGCTTCGCCGAACAGGCCCGCACCTCCGATCGCGCCGAGCCCTCGATCGATGTACGTTCCTCGGGTGCGGTGGGAGACGGCAGAAGCGACGACACCGAGCCCATTGCTGCGGCGGCAAAATCCTGCGCCGCAAACGGCGGCGTACTCTATCTGCCGTACACGCGCGCCGCATACACGACCACCAAGACCCTGGAGCTGCCCGCCAACTGCGACCTGAAGATCGACGGCGTGCTCAAGGCCACCGCGCCCATCGAGGCGGTCGTCAAAGTGGGCGCTGATGGAACCGCATACCGCCACCGGATATTCGGTCTCGGCAGCATCGATTCGGCCAACCTGGCCAAGCGCCACATAGCGCTCGACAACTACGGGCATTTCGAAGTCACGGGGATTACGCTGCTCAATGGCGCATCGATCGCGGGCATCGACATTGGACCGCAGGGATCGAAAGGTGGCTACGAAGCCTACGTCCACGACATCAACCTGTTTGTCCCGCACGGGGTGGCGCGCATCCCGGCCAGCGCCGGGATCTGGGCCGACAGGGGAACCGATTCCTCGGTCTACAACATTGCGATCGTTGGCTACGATATCGGTGTCCGCAACAGTATCCACAACAACCAGCCGTTTGCCAACATCCATGTGTGGGGCTTTGGACCCAACCCCGGATGGAACAACGTCAGCAATCTTCCCTCCGTCTGCTTTGATGACGTCGCCGGAGACGCGCAGTGGGCCAGCGACGAGTGCGACACGCCGACACTGATCGGTCTCGAAGCCCACGGCTACAACGACCAAATCACCGGCTTCAGCTGCTACAACAATGAGATCTGGGGCACCGAC
>Ga0116129_1000264_pt1 | contig 36376 bp, 31 predicted proteins | sample June2015DPH_17_2_FD_89732 | JGI IMG/M metagenome (GOLD analysis project Ga0116129, IMG submission 89732) | Peatland microbial communities from SPRUCE experiment site at the Marcell Experimental Forest, Minnesota, USA - June2015DPH_17_10 | ecosystem: Environmental > Terrestrial > Soil > Wetlands...
CCTCCCGGGTCGGCACCGCGATCCCGGCCAACCCCTCCACCGCTTGGTCCTCGACCGCGGTCGGCTTCACCAGATCGATCCAGACCGCGCTTTCCGGCAGTGCGGAAAGCTCCGGGGAAGCGACTTTCTTCAGCGAGGATTCGCAGGGAACGAATACCGAGAACATGGAGGACCCACCCCAGGATCGAGCACATTTTACTACTGAAGAAGTGTCAGCCCGATTCTGGCAAGCGCCATACGGCCCGGCATTAGCCGCCGATCCACATTTATGGCGGCCAAAGGGCAGCAGCATGGCGCTGATTTGGCGGTCACTCCCTGTTTGCCCAAAAACAAGCCGAAAATCGAGGAACCTATGGCAAAAAAGCAACAGAAAGCGACCGCATTGCGAGACGGGCATCTAAGCTCTGGAATTGTGAACGATTCCGGCGATAATGTGCTTAATGGAATGGTCGCGTTTCGGGCGCAAGATCGGCGCTGTGAACGCTAGCTTTAGATTGGAAGCATCGATGTCGTCGCTAAAGCTGGGATTCGGACTTCTGGCCATGGGCCTGCTGCTGTCGGGCTGCATGGAAACCACGAACTATGAGGCCACCAATCAGGCCAATTTCAAGCAACACGACAAGGATCTGCTGGCCCAGATTCGTTACACCAACACTCCGGTACCCGAACAGTTCCGCCGCGCCATCGTCGAATATCATCGCAAGGAAGCGCCCGGCACGATCGTAGTCGATTCCGACAATCATTATCTCTATTTGGTGCTCAATGACGGCAAGGCGATCCGCTACGGCATCACCGTCGGCGAGGAAGCGATGGCGTGGTCCGGCATCGCCAAAGTCGGCAGCATGACCGAGTGGCCGGCCTGGCATCCGACCAAGGGCGAGATTGAGCGGCTCGGCGTTCCCACCTTCGTGGCGCCCGGGCCGGACAATCCGATGGGTTCGCGCGCGCTCTATCTCTATTCGGGCGGCAAGGATACGTTGTTCCGGATTCACGGCACCAACCAGCCGGAATATATCGGCCAGTCAATCTCTTCCGGCTGCATCCGGCTGACCAATGAGGACGTGATCGACCTGTATGGCCGGGTGAAGATGGGCGCCGTCGTCGTGGTGCTTGAGCCGCATGGCGGCACACCCTACAGTTCGACCCTGGCGCTGCAAGGCGGCACATCCAGCACAACTTACGGCATGGTGACGCGGTAACGCGACAGCAATCGTCACAGTCGATGACGAAGCCGTCACGACGGGATTAAAAGCGCCGGTTTACCGGCGCTTTTTTGTTGGCGGGCTGGCCGCGTCGGCGTCCGGCTCCCGGGTATCCGGCCCGGCGCCGGACTTCGCGGCATCTGATTTCGCGGCGACCTCGCGCGGCGGCGCTTCAACAGGCCGCTCGGCCGGCAACAGCGGCGCGACCGGGGGCAGCGGGTCATAGACGTCCCACTGGCAGATTTTATAGTTGTTGTGCCGCTCCATCAGGTCGAGGTGAATATGGTCCTCGTGGTAGCCGTCCGAACCCGGCCCCAGTACCGTGGAAAACCTCGTGCACACCGAATGCAGCACGGTCTCGCGCACATCGCGCGGCACCGTGCGATCGGTGAGCGAGATCGACTGGCCATTGCCGAGCTTGAACGCTCGAACGTCGAGCGCGTTGGCGCGGCCGTGCTCGGACAGGAGGGCGCCGGCGACGCGGTTACGGCCGCGGCATTCGAACGAGTCGAAATTGTCCAGATCGCTGATCTCGCCGCCCAGGTTTTGCGCCAGCGGCGCGACGTCCGTGCGGATCCAGTCCGCGATCGCCGACGCCATCGTGCAGCGCAGGATCGCCGCGGGCTTGAGCGAAACCGGACGCCCGTCCGGCAACACCACCGCCTCCAGCCGCACCAGATCCTCGCCGCCGCAACCGCCGGGACCGTGGATATCCGGAATGCTGGGGGCGATCGCAATCGCTTCGGTCAATGCCAGCCGGCAGGCCGAGGGCGGCTGCGGTGCGGGCGGGGTCCGCTCGGCCGGTTTTTCAGTCGCGGCAGGCGGCGGACTTCCGGCCTCGGGTTTGTCCGGCCCGACCTCCGGCGCCTCGGCCGGCCGTGGCTTCGGCAACAGCACCGGTTCGGGAAGTGCGGCCCGGCGGCGCAGCCTCGGCCTTCTCTCGGCAAACAGGCCGCCCCGCAGCCCGAAGGGCCAAGCCCCGGGCTCGCGCGCCGGCGCGGGAACGGTTGAGGCGCAAAGCACCGTCAGCAGCACCGCTACAACGGCAACCAATACCGCTCCGGTGCGGCCACAAGCCCATTTGCGGCCAGCTTTCTCCACGCTAAACTTCATGCCAAGGCATAACATATTGTGGAGGGACGTTCGCATGCTTGGATTGATGCAAGACTGGCCTTTGCTTTGCCATCGGATTATCGAGCACGCCGCGCAGATTCATGGCTCCCAGGAGGTGGTCACGCGGTCGGTCGAAGGCCCCATCCATCGCACCAATTACGCCGAGATCCGTGATCGCGCCCTGAAGGTCTCGCAACGGCTGGACCGCGACGGCATCAAGCTCGGCGACCGCGTCGCCACCATCGCGTGGAACACCTGGCGCCATCTGGAAGCCTGGTACGGCATCATGGGCATCGGCGCGATCTGCCATACCGTCAATCCGCGGCTGTTCCCCGATCAGATCGCCTGGATCATCAACCATGCGCAAGACCGCGTGGTGATGACCGATATCACCTTTGTCCCGATGCTGGAAAAGATCGCCGACAAGCTGCCAAGCGTGGAACGCTACATCGTGTTCACCGACAAGGCGCACATGCCGCAGACCACGCTGAAGAACGCAGTGGCCTATGAAGACTGGATTGCGGAGGCGGATGGGAAATTCAAGTGGAAGACGTTCGACGAAAATACCGCGGCCGCGATGTGCTACACTTCAGGCACCACGGGCGATCCCAAGGGCGTATTGTATTCGCATCGCTCCAACGTGCTGCACGCATTGATGGCCAATACCGGCGATTCGCTCGGCGCCAACGCCGGCGATACCATGCTGCCGGTGGTTCCGCTGTTCCATGCCAATAGCTGGGGGATCGCTTTCTCGGCGCTTTCGATGGGTACCAAACTGGTGCTGCCCGGCGCCAAGCTCGACGGCGCGTCGGTGTTCGAACTGCTGGCGACCGAGAAGGTGACCCATACCGCCGGCGTTCCGACGGTGTGGCTGATGCTGCTCAATCATATCGCCGCCAACAACCTGAAACTGCCCTATCTGCGGTTCGTGGTGTGCGGCGGCTCGGCGATGCCGCGTTCCATGATCAAGGCGTTCGTCGATATGGGAGTGACGGTGCGCCACGCCTGGGGGATGACCGAGATGAGCCCGATCGGGACGCTGGCCGCGCTAAAACCTCCCTTCGCCGAACTTGCCGGCGACGCCCGGCTCGATATTCTGCAGACGCAAGGTTATCCGCCGTTCGGCGTCCAGATGAAGATCACCGACGATGCCGGCAAGGAACTGCCGTGGGACGGCAAGACCTTCGGCCGGCTGAAAGTGAGCGGTCCGTCGGTATCGAAGGCCTATTTCCGCGTCGATAGCAACATTCTCGACGATGAAGGCTATTTCGACACCGGCGACGTCGCCACCATCGACAGCCACGGCTATATGCGGATCACGGATCGCTCCAAGGACGTGATCAAATCCGGCGGCGAGTGGATTTCTTCGATCGATCTGGAAAATCTCGCGGTCGGACATCCCGCGGTCGCGGAAGCCGCCGTGATCGGGGTCTATCACCCCAAATGGGACGAACGTCCGCTCCTGATCGTGCAACTCAAGCAGGGGCAATCGGCGACGCGCGAGGACATCCTGAAATACATGGACGGCAAGATCGCCAAATGGTGGATGCCGGACGACGTCGTATTCGTCGACGGCATTCCGCACACCGCCACGGGGAAAATCCTCAAGACCGCGCTGCGCGATACGTTCAAGGCCTACCGCTTCCCCAACGCCGCGGCGTGATTTCGATCACCCTCCCTGGAGGGGGAGGGTGAAGCATCCGCCGCCGAAGTCCCTTGAATTTGCCGCGGGACCGTGGTCTCAAACAGGCCAATGTAAAGGCCGCCGCCCTTTGCGCCGGCTAGTCCAACCCGGCAGATTTCTTTCCATGGCCCGCAGGTTTTCCGCCCCCTATCAGTTGGAGCCGGTGTCCAGCCTCGCCTCGTGGGCGCGCAATCTCGCGGTGTTCTCGGTGGTCGCGGTGCTGGTCTCGATCATCATCGTCCGCTTCGGCTTCCTCGAAATGAAACCGGCGCTGGCGACGTTCTTTGGCGCGCTGACCTGCGCCGGTCTTTCAATTCTGGTCGGTCTTGCCGCCTTTGCCGCGATCTGGCGCAACGGATCGCGCGGCATGAGCCGCATCCTGCTGGCGATGCTGATCGACGCCGTCGTGCTGGCCTACCCGGCCTATCTCGGCCTGCAATATCGCCGGCTGCCGCCGATCCACGACATCACCACCGATCCGATCGATCCGCCGCGCTTCGACGCGCTGGCGCCGCTGCGCACCGGCGACGGCACCAACTCCGCCGTCTATGCGGGCCTGTATTCCGCCGAACAGCAGCGGCTGGCCTATCCCGACATCGAGACGGTGGAACTCGAGGTCCCGGTGCAACGGGCCTATGAGGTCACGCTGCAACTGGTCACCAAACGCAAATGGCTTGTTATCGACGCGCGCGCTCCGCAGCCGCCGCGCCGCATCGGCCGCATCGAGGCGGTGGCGCGGACGCCGATCATGGGATTCCGCGAGGACGTGTCGATCCGCGTCACGCCGGACAACGAGGACTCGCGCGTCGATATCCGCTCGTCGTCACGCTATTTCGATAGCGATCTCGGCAGCAATGCCGCGCGCGTCCTCAAGCTGATCGACGACATCAACTTCGCCGTCGACAACGCCAAACCGGAGAAAAAGCCGCAAGCGCCGGCCAAGGTTCAGGCCAAGACCGTGAAGAAATGAGAGGGCGAATGGCGAATAGCAAGCATTCGCTAAAGCCTTCCTGCCCTGTTCGCTACCCGCCATTCGCTATTCGCCCCTAACTCGCCAACCGATACGTCCCGCCGATGACGGGGTCGCCATCGGTCGCGACGATGCCACGCCCGACCAGATCCTCCAGATGCGCCAGCACCGAGTAGCCGGCGGCACCGGTCAACCGCGGGTCGATGCCGATATAGATCGCGCGCACCATGGTGGGAATATCCGCCTCGCCCTTGGCCAGCCGATGCAGGATGGAGGCTTCGCGGGCCTGGCGGTGCCTGATCAGGAATCGGACGTAGCGCGGTCCTTCCGGGATTTCCGGTCCATGACCGGAGAAATACAAATCCTCGTCGCGCCGCGTCAGCCTGTCGAGCGAGGCCATGTAGTCGATCATTGATCCGTCCGGCGGCGCCACGATCGAGGTCGACCAGCCCATGACATGATCGCCGACGAAAAGTGTTTTGCGCTCGCGCCAGGCGAACGCCATGTGGTTGGCGGTGTGGCCCGGCGTCGCCACGGCCTGCAGCGCCCAGCCCGCGCCCTCGATGGTCTCGCCGTCGCCGATTGCGATGTCGGGCTTGAAGTCGCGGTCGGCGCCGGATTCCGGACTGTGTTTCTCGCTCTCGAAGCGCGGACGCGACGCCCGGTGCGGGCCTTCGGCATAGACGGTGGCGCCGGTGACTTGCTTGATCCGCGCGGTGTTCGGCGAATGGTCGCGGTGGGTGTGGGTGACCAGGATATGGGTCACGGTCTCATTGCGCACGGCATCCAGCAGCGCCGCCGCATGGGCCACATCATCGGGGCCCGGATCGATGATCGCAACCTTGCCTTGGCCGACGATATAACTGACCGTGCCGGTGAAGGTGAAAGGGCTCGGATTGTTGCAGAGTATCCGCCGCACGCCGGGGCGGACCTGATCGACCACGCCGGGCTTAAGCGGGAAATTTCGATTGAACGGGACGTCGTCGTTGTCGGCCATGGGGAAGGTGCTCGGTTTCAAGTGCCCGTCATCCCGAGGCGCGAGCTCCTGCGAGCCTCGAAGGATGGCGGGCACTACCCTCTCGTTATCCTTCGAGGCGCGCAAAAAGAACGCGCACCTCAGGATGACGTACTCCAGAGTTTACGAAAATGCCTGAATGCCGGTGATGGCGCGCCCCAAGACCAGGGCATGGACGTCGTGGGTGCCTTCATAGGTGTTCACGGTTTCCAGATTCTGGGCATGGCGCATCACATGATATTCGATCTGGATGCCGTTGCCGCCGTGCATGTCGCGCGCCATGCGGGCGATGTCGAGCGCCTTGCCGCAATTGTTGCGCTTGACGATCGAAATCATCTCCGGGGCCATCTTGCCCTCGTCCATCAGCCGGCCGACGCGCAAGCTTGCCTGCAGGCCGAGCGCAATCTCGGTCTGCATGTCCGCGAGTTTCTTCTGCACCAGTTGCGTCGCCGCCAGGGGCCGATTGAACTGCTTGCGGTCGAGCGTGTATTGCCGCGCGCGATGCATGCAGTCCTCCGCGGCCCCCATCGCACCCCATGAAATGCCGTAGCGGGCCCGGTTGAGGCAGCCGAACGGCCCCTTCAGGCCGGAAACGTTGGGCAACAGCGCGCTCTCCGGCACCTCCACGCCCTCCATCACGACCTCGCCGGTCACGGAGGCGCGCAAGCTCAGCTTGCCGCCGATTTTCGGCGCCGACAGGCCCTTCATGCCCTTTTCCAGGATGAAGCCGCGAATCTGGTTGTTATGCTCGGCCGATTTCGCCCACACCACGAACACGTCGGCGATCGGTGCATTGGAAATCCACATCTTGGTGCCGGTCAGCCGGTAACCGTCCGAGGTCTTCTCGGCGCGGGTCTTCATGCCGCCGGGATCGGAGCCGGCATCCGGCTCGGTCAGGCCAAAACAGCCGACCCACTCGCCGGTGGCGAGCTTGGGCAGGTATTTCTTGCGCTGGTTCTCGTCGCCATAGGCATAGATCGGATGCATCACCAGCGACGACTGTACCGAGTTCATCGAGCGGTAGCCGGAATCGACGCGCTCGATCTCGCGCGCCACCAGGCCGTAGGCGACGTAGCTGGCACTGGCGCAACCATATTCTTCCGGCAAGGTGATGCCGATCAGTCCGAGTTCGCCCATCTCGTGGAAGATATCGCGGTCAACCTTCTCTTCCAGATAGGCCTTGGTGACGCGCGGCAGCAGCTTGTCCTGCGCATAGGCGCGCGCGGTGTCGCGGATCATGCGTTCGTCTTCGGTGAGCTGTTCGTCGAGCATGAACGGATCGTCCCACTGGAAATTCACCGGGGACGGCTTGTCCTTGGTCTGAGGGCGCACGCTCATGAAAATTCCTTTCGCATCGTGTCGGACGGATTTGTATTCCAAGTTAAAGCTCTCCGCGCTGAAGCGCAATTGAATTGGAACAATACCCTCGACGTCATTCCGGGGCGCATCGAACATGCGAACCCGGAATGACAATGTCTACCCTTCGAGCTGTTCGCTGGAGACGATCTCGATGCCGAAACCGGACAGTCCCTTGTAGTCGTGCACCGACGACGTCAGATTCCGGATCGAGCTGACGCCGAGATCCCTCAGGATCTGCGCGCCGACGCCGACCTCGCGCCATTGCCTGTTGCGGTCAGCCTCCGCCGACGTCTCCTCGGGCAACGGCTCCACCGGAACCCCGGCCGCGCCGTCGCGCAGGTAAATCAGCACGCCACGGCCCTCCTTCCTGAAATGCTCGAGCACGGCCTGGATGCGCTTCGGCGCGGTGAAAATGTCCTTGATGATATTGGGTTTGTGAAAGCGCGTGAGCACGTTCTTGCCGTCGCCGACGCCGTTATAGACAAAGGCGACATGGGCGATGGAATCGAACGGCGATCGATAGGCATAACCCTGCAGCGGACCGATCGGGCTTTCGGTGGTGAAGGTCGAGACCCGCTCGATCAGTTTCTCGCGCGCCTGGCGATACGCGATCATGTCAGCGATGGTGACGTGCTTGAGCTTGTGGGCGGCGGCGAATTTCGCCACCTGCTCGCCCTTCATCACCGTGCCGTTGTCATTCATCAACTCAGATATGACGCCCACCTGCGGCAGGCCGCTCAGCTTGCAGAGATCGACCGCGGCCTCGGTGTGTCCGGAGCGCAGCAGCACGCCGCCATCGCGCGCGATCAGCGGGAATACGTGGCCGGGCCGCGCGAAATCATTGGCGCCGGCATTCGGATTGGCCAGCGCGCGGCAACAGGACGCGCGTTCATCCGCGGAAATCCCGGTACCGCCATCGGGCTTGTAATCGATCGACACCGTGAAGGCGGTGGTGTGGTTGGATTCGTTGTGCGCCACCATCGGATCGAGCCGCAGCCGGCGCGCGTCTTCCGTCGTGATCGGCGCGCAAACGATGCCCGAGGTGTGGCGGATGATAAACGCCATCTTCTCGGCGGTGCACAGCGACGCCGCGACGATCAGATCGCCCTCGCCCTCGCGGTCGTCGTCATCGGTGACGACGACGAGCTCGCCATTGGCAAAGGCTTGCAGAACTTCCTGGACCGGATCGGCCATTCTAAGGGGGTCTCTCGCTTGGTGTGAGGCGAGCATTAGCCGGGTTAGCCAGCCCGCGCCAGCATCAATACGCAAGGCAGAACGTCTGCTGCCGGGGGCACGGCCTGGCGACAAAAGCCCAATACTTACTTATGGTCTGGCCCAATAGAGAATAAGGGGGACGCCATTCATGATTTCTGCAGCTTTCGACTTCGCCCCACTGCTCCCCGCAGGGCTGCCCGCACCGGCGACGAAATGGACGGGACTCGCAAAGTACAGCTTCGTCGGCGGCAACAACGACCCCGATCAGGTTCCGGTCGAGGGCCTGATCGACGCTGTCAGCGCCGTGCTCAGGCGTGAGGGCAAAACGCTCGCCACCTACGGGCTTGCCAGCGGTCCGCAGGGTTACCGGCCGTTACGCGAATTTCTCACCGCCAAACTGAAGCGCGATGCCGGTATCGACTGCGTCGCCGACGACATCCTGATCGTCTCCGGCTCGCTGCAGGCGCTCGATCTCGTCAACGCGACGCTGCTGGCGCGCGGCGATACCGTTATTATCGAGCAGGACAGCTATCAGGGCGCGCTGAACCGGCTGACACGGCTTGGTGTCAATATGGCCGGCATTCCGCTCGACCATGAGGGCATGCGGATGGATGCGCTGGCGAACGCTCTGGCCGGCCTCAAGGGCCGTGGCATCATCCCGAAATACATCTACACCATCCCGACCGTGCAGAACCCGACCGGCACCATCATGCCGCAGGCGCGCCGCGCCGAACTCTTGAAACTGTCGGAACAATATGGCGTGCCGATCTTCGAGGACGATTGCTACGCCGACCTGATCTGGGACGGAAAACGCCCGCTTGCACTCCATGCCATGAGCAAGAACGGCGGCGTCATCCACATCGGCTCGTTCTCAAAATCGATCGCGCCGGCATTGCGGGTCGGCTACATCGTCGCGCCCTGGCAGATGCTGTCGCGCATGCTGGCGCTGAAGACTGATGCCGGCTCCGGCGCGCTCGAGCAGATGGTGCTGGCGGAATATTGCGCGCCGCATTTCGCGACCCACGTGCCGAAGCTGACGCGCGGCCTGCGCGCCAAGCTCGACACGCTGATGGAAGCGTTGAACGAACAGTTCGGCACCTCCGCGGAATTCGAGGATCCCAAAGGCGGCATCTTCCTGTGGGTGAAACTGCCCGATAATGTCGACACCCTAAAACTCTACCAGGCCGCACTCGCCGCCGGCGTCGCCATCAACCCGGGGCCGGAATGGTCCACCGACCAGGCCTATGCCTCCAGCCGGTTACGGCTTTGCTTCGCCAGTCCCACGCATGAGCAAATCCGCGAAGGCGTCGCCGCGCTCGCCGAGGTGTGCCGAAAGGAATTCGGCGTGCCGGCCAGAATCGCGAATGTGGAGAAGCACACGCGCTCGGCAATTTGAGTTCGCCTGCCGATGGCGCGGTCAGCCCATGCGAAAACGAATAGACGCGCCGCTGGCCTCAGGCGGGACGTTGTCCTAGCCTGCCGCCGCCAACACAGCGGGCCGAAGAGCCCGAACGGGAGACGCCGATGGCTGCACTACGAATTCTCGCGACCACGCTTTGCCTGCTCGCGTGCGGCGCCGCGTTCGCCGATGACCCGCTGCCCCGCGCCAGGCCCGAGGAGGTCGGCCTCTCCAGCGAGCGACTGGCGCGGATCAGCGCTGTGCTGAAGGCCGACATCGAGGCCGGACGGATTCCCGGCGCCGTCATCGCCATCGCGCGTCACGGCAAACTCGTGGCGCTGGACGCCTATGGCTGGCGCGACAAGGCGGCCGGCGTTGCCATGACCACCGATACCATCTTCAACATCGCCTCGATGACCAAGCCGATGACGACGGTCGGCGCCCTGATGCTGTATGAGCAGGGCAAGCTCCTGATCGACGATCCGCTTGCGAAATACTTCCCGAAATTCACGCAAATGCGCGTCGCCGTGCGCGACGCCGGCGAACCCACGGCCGAGACGCTGCCGGCCAGCCGCCAGATCACGATCCAGGACCTGATGCGCCACACCTCCGGCCTGATCTATGGCGGCCGTGGCGATACGCTGGTGCACAAGATGTATCCGGCAGGCAGCAGCGACGCGGCGCGCGACTATGACGGCACAGCCTTCCTGGACAAATTGGCGTCACTGCCGCTTTTGTATCAGCCCGCCACCGTGTGGGATTACGGTTTTGGAATCGACGTACTCGGCCTCACCATCGAAAAAATCACCGGCCGGAAGCTCGGGCAATATCTGCAGGCCAATCTGTTCACGCCGCTGGGCATGAGCGACACCGGCTTCTCGATTCCCGCCGACAAGGCGGCGCGCTACGCGAGGCCGCTGCCGACCGATCCCGACACCGGCAAGCCGCAGGCGCGCAGCCCGGATCTGACCGAGCCGCTCAAATTCGAATGCGGCGGCGGCTGCGCCGCCTCCACCGCATCAGACTACCTGCGTTTTGCGATGATGCTGATGAACCGCGGACGCTCCGGCGAGGCCCACCTGCTCGGACCCAAGACTGTCGACTACATGCTGTCGGACCAGCTCGGCCCGAACATCAAGAATCTCGTCGGCAACGCCGACCCGACCCGTGCCGATTACGGTTTTGGGCTTGGCCTAGCGGTTCGTACGACCCCCGGCGTGGTCCGGATGATGGGATCGGTCGGCCAGTTCTCCTGGCCCGGCGCCAGCGGCACCGACTGGTGGGTCGACCCCAAGGAAGAACTCGCGGTGGTGTATCTCTCCGCGGCGCCCGGACCGATCCGCTGGCACTATCGCCAGAAGATCAACGCGCTGGTGTATCAGGCGATCGTCGAATAGCCCTGCGCATAATATTGAGACTTGAAACAGAAATGGCCCCGAGAGGGGCCATTTCTCTTTCGCTTTGGCGGGGTAAGACGAATGTGAGTGCTCAGCTATAGATTTCGAACAAACCCGCGCCGCCCTGGCCGCCGCCGATGCACATGGTGACGACGCCCCACTTGGCCTTGCGCCGGCGACCCTCCTGCAGGATGTGACCGGTGAGCCGCGCGCCGGTCATGCCGAAGGGATGGCCGATGGCGATCGAGCCGCCGTTGACGTTGTACTTGTCGGGATCGATGCCGAGCTGGTCGCGGGAATAGAGGCACTGGCTGGCAAAAGCCTCGTTGAGCTCCCAAAGATCGATATCCCCGACCTTCAGACCATGGCGCTTCAAAAGCTTCGGCACCGCGAACACCGGGCCGATGCCCATCTCGTCCGGCTCGCAGCCCGCCGCCGCCCAGGCGACAAAACGGCCAAGAGGCTGAAGGCCGCGCTTCTCGGCGTCCCTGGCTTCCATCAAGACCACCGCCGCCGCGCCATCCGACAGCTGGCTGGCGTTGCCGGCCGTGATGTATTTGCCGGGCCCCTTCACCGGCTCGAGCTTGGCGAGGCCCGCCAGCGTGGTATCCGGCCGGTTGCACTCGTCGCGGTCGACGACATAGTCCACGATGCTTTCCGCCTTGGTCGCCTTGTCGACCACCTTCATTCTGGTCTTCATCGGGACGATCTCGTCCTTGAACTTCTGTGCCTGCTGCGCCGCGGCCATGCGGCGCTGCGATTCCAGCGAGTACTCGTCCTGGTATTCACGGCTGAGCTTGTAACGCTCGGCGACGATGTCGGCGGTATCGATCATCGCCATGAAGATGTCGGGCGCGGCCTTGAGCAGTTCCGGATCGACCGCTTCCTTCGGCACGCCGCCGCCGGCGACCGAGATGCTTTCGACGCCGCCGGCAACGATGCAATCGGCGCCGTCCGAGCGGATGCTGTTTGCCGCCATGGCGATGGTCTGCAATCCCGACGAGCAGAAACGGTTCACCGACACGCCGGCCGTCGATTTCGGCATGCCCGCCAGCAGCGCGGCCTGGCGGCCGATATTGGAGGCGCCATGCGCACAATTGCCGAGATAGCAATCCTCGACGTAATCCTTGTCGACGCCGGCACGCTCCACGGCGTGCTTGATGGCGTGGGCCGCCATCGACATCGGCGGGGTGATATTGAACCCGCCGCGGCCGGATTTCGCCAGTCCCGTACGTGCGTAGGAAACAATAACGGCTTCACGCATTTTTTAACCTCCCTTTGAAGCGGTTCAGTATGGCTTGAACCACAACCCGTGTGCAGCGGAAAGCAAATTTGCAGGAGAAATGGCAAGAATCGGCCTAATCCCACGCCGGCGCGAAGCCGGGGCTGACCAGGCGCTTGTCCTTCGGCAAGCGCGCAATGGCCTTCCTGTCGTCATCGTCGAGTTTGACCCGCAGCGCATCGAGATTGGCCTGTTGGCTTTCGGCGCGCGACGCCTTCGGGATCGCGGCAACGCCGTCCTGATCGAGCAGCCATTTCAGCGCCACCTGCGCCGCACCGACGCCATGCTTGCGGCCGATCGCGGCAAGCGTAGGGTCGGACGCCGCCCGGCCCTGCGCTAACGGACAATAGGCCACCAGCGGGATGGATTTCGCCGCCAGATATTCGCGTAACCGCGTTTGATCGAGCAGCACATGATATTCTACCTGGTTGCAGGCGATCGGGGCCTTGATCTCCTCGACCACGGTCTTCAACAGCGCGATGTTGAAATTGGCGACGCCGATGGCACGGGTGCGACCCTCTTCCTTCAGCTTGATCAGTGTCTCGAACATGGCCTGCAGGTTCATGCCCTTCGCCGGCCAATGCACCAGGTAAAGATCGACCCGGTCGAGCTTCAGCTTTTTCAGGCTAACGTCGAACGCCCTGCGGATCGCATCGGGGGCGAGGTTCTCGTTCCAGACTTTTGTCGTGATATGCAGATCCGCAGGAGCCATCCCGGAAGCGGCGATCGCCGCGCCGATGGCGTCCTCGTTGCCATACATTTCCGCGGTGTCGATATGCCGATAGCCGAGCGCAAGCGCGCTCTCGACCGCCGCGCGGCCGACATCCCCCTGCATGCGATAGGTGCCGAGCCCGAGCCGCGGCAGGCTGATGCCCTGGGTTTTGAGGTTCTCCATGATGACTCCTGAAGGAAGCAAACCAGCGAATGCGCCGAGTGTGGCGCGCGAACAGGTTTTTCGTTGCGGGGCGAGACGAAGCAGCGGGTCCGTGGCTTGATAATCTGACCGCAGGGCAGAATGCAAATCAAGATGGGGCTGGCATAGCGATGGTCAAGGCGACCATGGCTGGAAACCTGCGAATTTGCCGCGATCGTCACCGGCGTTCTCGGCACGCTGATCGGGGGAAGGAGCGGCAAGATATGAACTCAAAACCCTTTTCAAACATATCCAATTGCATCGCTTCGTCAGATGTGGCTGTTACGTTGTTGCACGCTACTTGATGGTTCTTTTATGAATGAAATGAAATCTGTGCCCGTCAACGGGCCGCCATCCGCGAAGCGGTCCTTCGCGGCAATGCGCCACCCGGGCTTCCGCGCCCAATTCGTCACCTTTGTGCTCGCCATGATGGCCGACAACATCGAGCACGTCATCAGCTACTGGATGGTCTATCAGAAATTTCACTCGCCGGCTCTGGCGGGCTTCGCCATCGTATCGCATTGGCTGCCGTTCCTGATGTTCTCGGTCGCCTCCGGTGCGCTCGCCGACCGCTTCGACCCGCGCCGTATCATCCAGATCGGCATGGCCCTGTTCATCATCGCATCGCTGAGCTGGAGCTATTTCTTCATCACCGGCACCCTGCAGATGTGGCAGGCCATGGTGATTCTGGTGATTCATGGCTGCGCCGGGGTGCTGTGGCAGACACCGAACCAGATGCTGCTTTACGATATCGTCGGCCCGTCGGATCTGGAGAGCGCGGTGCGGCTCAACGCGATGGCGCGTTATCTCGCCGTGCTGGTTGGTCCGGGAGTGGGCGGGGCCATCCTGCTGCTGCTCGGGCCGGCACCCGGCATCATGCTCAACACCGCGTTCTATCTGCCGCTGGTACTGTGGCTTGTGAACGCGCCCTATGGTCCACGCTTCCGCGCCGGCGCGCCCGCGCCGCGCCGTGCCGTCCGCGGCCTTGGCGACATCGTGCAGACGGTGCGCGACATCAAGGGTCATTCCGTCATCGTCCCGATGACGCTGCTCGCCGGCGCGGCGTCGTTCTTTGTCGGCAATGCCTATAGTTCGCAAATGCCCGGGTTCGCGAGCGATCTCGGCCATGGCGATCCCGGTGTGTCCTACAGCATGCTGCTGGCCGCCGATGCCGCCGGCGGATTGCTTGCCGGCGTAGTGCTCGAAGGCAGGGGATTGCTGCCGCCACGACCGCGCACCGCGATCGTGCTCGCCATGCTGTGGTGCGCCGCGCTGGCGATCTTCGCTTTGGCAAGGAGCTATCCGCTTGCGCTCGGTTTCCTGTTTGCCGCGGGATTTCTGGAACTATCCTTCAACGCCATGGCGCAGAGCCTGGTCCAGCTCAACGCTCCACCCGACAAACGCGGACGCGTCATCGGCCTGTTCAACATGGCGAGCCTCGGCCTGCGCGCCTTCAGCGGCGTTTCCGTCGGACTGCTCGGCAGCCTGATCGGCGTGCATTGGTCGCTGGCGCTGTCGGCGCTCGCCACCCTGACGATCGCGAGTGGATTACTGGCGCTGCTTTGATGCGTTGCGCCTGCAAAATCGCCCGGAAATGCCGGGCCGGCATCCGTCCCGGCCGCGGCTCGATGTCGACCGGCCACAGCGTGCGGTTGTCGACATCGTCACCGCGATGATGCCGCACTGGCCGCCGATATCGACGCGGCCAGAGGATCGCCTGGTGAAATCATTTGGGCCACGAAGGGAATCTTCCGCAGCAGCACCGTGAACGCCCAGCTCAGCGAAAGCGTGCCGGTGAATACGATCGCGAATTTGACGAATGCCGGGAAGGCCGGATCGTAAACGACGTATTGCAGCCAGATAAGGGGGATGAAGTGCAGGAGATAGATGCCGTAGGCCGAGGGCCGCATCGCGTCGAGCAGCCAAAACGAAGATCGCGCAAAGCGCAGGAAAACCGAGGGGAGCGTGAACGTCATCGCCGCGCTGAACATCGCAAAGGCAAGGCCATAGGCCGTGTGCCACCAAAGCGGCGGTGAATTCAAGTCCACCAGACCGCTGTGATGGACATAGACCAGAAACAAGATTGCCCCATAGGAGGCAGAAGCAAAGGCAATCCACACCATCCAGCGCTTCGCCAGCATCCCATTCTCGGCAAGGACTCCGGCTCTCAGGTCGACCGCGCCGACACCGACACCGGCAAGGAAATATCCGACATAGAGCAGGATCCGGCTGGTCTGAATCGGAAGAGGATAGTGACCGGGCCAGATCCAGGATGAATCGCCAAAAAACAGGTGCATCGGCAGGTAGATTATCATCGAGAAGATCACGAACGCGGCGAAGGTGGTCATCGGCCGGTCACGCAGAGCATAAATGAGTTGCCCGAGCGCCTCGATCACTCGGGGGGCCGCGGCCCACAGCAGCGCCGCAATCGCATCGAGCGCCAGCAATACCCACAAGAACCACGCCGCTCCTGACGGCCAGGGACCGATCGTCAGCATATGCCACCAGAAATGAAAGAAATTGAAGTCCGTCGCTTCCGGTGAATGGTAGCGCAGGAAGCTTGGATAGTAGGCAATCGGAATCAGCACAAAGACGGATACCAGATATGGTACGCCCAGGCGCCAGGCGCGGTTGCCGAGGTAATTGGCTGCCCCCCTGCGAGCCAGGCTGCCGCGAACGAACAATCCGGAAATGAAAAACATGCAGGCCATGAAGAAGCTGTCGGTGAACAGCACGACCAGATCGAATCCGAGCCAGCGCTGCGGGTCGCCCTGACCGAAATAGGTGTAGTTGAGAACGGAGTGGTACAGCACCACCAACAGCGTGATCAAGGTTCGCGCGTGGTCGAGCGCAACGATGCGTGCCGGAGCCATCATTGTTTGATCTAAAATTGTTTGATCGACATCGTCCGGTTTTTGCAACATCGCTTCTCGAACGCTCGATATTGCTCCCGATTGATACAATCAATGAACGCCAATTGCCAATTATATTGTAAAAAAAGACCTTTGCGCACAACCGCAAATTTCGCCGGCGCCTCGAACTCCCCTCTTGAAACCCCTGCGCGGGAGACGAGATTGAGTAGTTGAACGCCAGGTGACTTCCCCTCATTTCCATGCGGATGGAGGATCGACATTGACGCCCAGGGCCGCACTGCTGATCGCATGTTTTCTCACCGTCGCACCGGTTCTTGCGCAGGACGATCCGGAGAAAGCGCCGACGCAGCTTACCCTGCAGGTCACAACGGATAATCCCGGCGAACAATGCCGCCGCATCGAAACGCTGGATCCGGCATCGCTGGCGCCGGTGTCGCTGCATCGCACCTTTCACGATGATTTCGACCAGCATCCCTTGTCGGACGGAAGATGGGTGCCGCACTACGCCGGCGGCGCCGCCTGGCCGGAAGCGCGCTACTGGGGAGGAGATGGCTCGGACGTCAAGCGGCAAGACGCCCATAATGGCGAACAGCAGATATATGTGGACCCGCGCTACGCCGGACGGGCACCAGCTCCGCTGGGGCTCGACCCGTTCAAAATTCGAGATGGCGTTCTCTCGATCGTCGCCAACCGGATACCGCCCACGCTCAAGCCGGTACTGTTCAACAATGAATATACCTCAGGCATCCTGACCACCCAAAGCAAGTTTGCACAAAAGTACGGATATTTCGAGATTCGTTCGAAGATACCGGTAGGGACCGGGGTATGGCCGGCCTTCTGGCTGCTCGCCGATGACGGCGGCTGGCCTCCCGAAATCGACGTGATGGAAGGCCGCGGACAACGGCCCGACGACATGGTGATGACGACACATTGGCGGAATCCGGCCACCGGTCACGTGGAATCTTGCGGCTTTGACTTCTCGGTGCCGGACACATCGACCGATTTTCATGACTACGGCGTGCTGTGGGCGCGGGATCGCATCGTCTATTTCATCGACCGCAAGCCGGTATCCGATATCAAGGTCCCGGCCGGCTTCGAAGATCCGATGTACCTGATCGTGAATCTGGCGATGGGTGCGAAGTATTTCCAGGGCGTGGGATTCGTTGACGGTGAATCTCCGAATTTGGTGGAATTCGAGATCGACAGGATTTCAGCCTATCAAATTGACGAATAGTGGTTGCGAACGGTCGATGGCGACCGCTAGCGCGGCGTCAGCGGGATGTTCTCTCGTGGATCCGGTTTGCCGGCCTTTCGGGGCCACTCCGCTGCGCAGCGATCGAGGTCCTTCAGGTTCTGCCGTATCTGCTCAAGCGAAAATCCAACCGCGAAAAACCGCTCGGCCGCATCTCCCGGCAAGCTTCGCGTCAATCCTTCGCTGCGCAGCGCGGCAACTTCCGCGGAATAGGCCTGCAGCGCAGCCTCGACCGGCCGAACAGGAGGCGAGCCGGCGCCCGTTCGCAGCGCCACAGCCGTTTCCTTGAGATAATTGACAATGGCGGCGCTGACGCTCGCCAGCGGCGCGGCCAAACGAGACCGCAGGTCGGGCGGCAATGGCGTCACGGTCGCCCGCCCGATCATCACGAGGTCGTGGCGCAGCCGCAGCACCGTTCGCAGGAGCGGCCCCGTATCGGGCCCGCTCGACAGATATGCGGCACGCTCGCGCTCCGCCTCGGCGCCGACCGCATTCAACCCGGCCAGGGACGTCCCGATCCCATCCTGGAGGCTGCGGAGGGCGTCATTATCGCGCTGCCGCGTCAGCCCCATCAACAATTCGTTCAGCACCGACGCCATCAATTCGAGCACGCGTGCCGCACCGGTGCGAATCTGACTGTGCGCCCGCGATGGCAGCACGAGAAACGACACCAGCAATCCGCTGATTGCTCCGACCGCCACCTCGAGCACGCGATCGATCGCGGAGTCCAGCGGGCTCATGTGGTTCATCGCGGGAACCAGCAGCACGATGATGGCGGTCACAGTCGCTACATTCAGGCTGGGATTGATGGCGGCGATGAACGCCAACGGCGCCACCGCCAGCACCAGCACCGCCAGCAGCGCGCCCTCGCCGGAATGTGGAATCAATACCGCAACGGCGCCGCCGTAAATCGCGCCGCCCACGGTACCTATCAGATAATCGCGCGTCGCCTTCAGCGACCGTCCGACGCTCATTTGCGTCACGATGACCGACGTCAGCACCGCCCACAGCGGCAGCTTTAGACCCACCGCCGTCGCAATTGCCAGCGCGCCCATCGCGGCCACGGTGACGCGCACGCCCAGTCCCATTTCGACTTTTCGAGACTGCAACCGTGCGATCAAGCGTTTCGGAAATGCGAGCATGTCCTGCGTTCACACGATCTATTCAACGCGCCCCTGCAAGCCACTCCTGCCGGTCGGATGTGAATCCGTCGGTCACCTTCTGCAGGAAGGCACGATTGCGCCCTTCCCCGGATGCCAAAGTCAAGTCTTGTTCAAGTTGTCCGTCAATCCCTGGCCCGAGGACCAGGCAATGAATTGGCGGGAATTCATCCCACGTGTTGGCGGCGTTTGGCTTATAGTTGGCGGCATGAGCGCAGACCACATCTCATTTCCGAGAATCATTCCTTTCGCACTCAGTTTTATCGCGGGCTATGTGGACGGAGTGATGTTTCTTGCTCTTTTCGGTCTCTACGTGGCCGGGGCAACCGGCAGTTTCGTGCTTGTTGGATCATATTGGTGGCACTCGGAGCCCGGGTTTTTCCTCAGGGTTCTTGCGATTCCGACATTCGTCCTGGGCGGGGTCGTAAGCGCCGTCATTGTCGAGATTTGGGGGAAGTCCCGTTCCGGTTTGCTTTTGACGCTTGGACTGGAGGAGCTGTTTCTGCTTGGGCTGCTGTTGGCCGGCCTGCTAGGCTTGCCGGCGGATACTCCTGGCGATCTGGCTGCCCTGACGGCGGGTCTCTTCGGGCTTCTGGCGATGGGAATGCAGAGCGCAATGGTACGGCTTTTCATGCCGAACTTTGGTTCGACAAATGTGCTGACCACAACGACCACCAATGTGGCCATCGACCTCACACACACGCTGATATTCTGGCTGCGCAACTGGTGGTCGGGAAAAGAGGGCAATGACGCGGGTGCGAGGTCGAGACTCGCCAACACCCTTGGCGTGGTTGCCGGCTTTCTGCTGGGTACCGTGATCGGTGCTTTCGGTTTTGTTCACGCGGGGCTATGGGTTCTTCTTGTGCCGCTTATGATCATCGATGCCATCGTGGCGTGGGTATTCTTCAAGGTCACCGACAGAATGGCCGATAAGGACACTGCAAGCTGACAGGCACGCGATCGGCCAGCAAGCGCCAGGCAGCGGCCCAGATTCCCGCCAACACTGCTTGCTCACTTGGCCCATTTGCGTCGTTCAGAACAAAACGCAGATATTGACTAGGCAATAAATGGAGTGATCTACTACAGAAAAATTTTGGGCTCACAGGCATCGTAGCCTGGTTCATGATACATGATAGTTGTGTCACGCCCGGACGCCGAAGTCTCGGGAAGATGCCGCCGCTCAAGCCACGGCCTCAGGAACCACTTGAGGACGACGCCGCTATAGACAGTTTGCACTCACTTTGCACTCACTGGTTCGGCGATGAATATTCTTGATCCCCAGGGTCCGATCGGAGTCGCCAACAAGACCATTCTGATCGATTCGGTCGCGATCATGCTCGCGATCGTGGTGCCTACCATCGTCGCGATTTTCGCCTTCGCGTTCTGGTTCCGGCAATCCAACACCCGCGCCGCCTACCGGCCCGATTTTGCCTATTCCGGGCGCATCGAGCTGGTGGTCTGGTCGATCCCGGCCCTCACCGTGATCCTGCTCGGCGGGGTCGCTTGGATCGGCTCGCATCAGCTCGATCCCGCCATACCCGTGGAAGGAACCGGAAGCCCGGTCCGCATCCAGGTGGTATCGCTCGACTGGAAATGGCTGTTCATCTATCCCGATCAGGGGATCGCGACCGTCAATACGCTGACCGTGCCCGCCGCGGCGCCGCTGCAGTTCGAACTGACCTCCGGCAGCGTGATGAACGTCTTCTTCATTCCGCAGTTCGGCAGCATGATCTACACCATGAACGGCATGGTGACCCGGCTTCACCTGCGCGCCGACAACGAAGGCGATTTTCAGGGCCTGTCGGCGCATTTCAGCGGAGACGGCTTCCCCGACATGCTGTTCGACGTGCACGTCGTATCGCCGCTGGCTTTTCCCGATTGGGTGGCGAGCACGGCGCGCTCCGCTGAGGTTCTGGACCCGGGCAGCTACGGCAAACTCGCCCGGCAGTCGGTAGACATTGCCAGGCCGACCTATCGGCTCGACGATCCCAGGCTGTTTGACGCCATCGCAACCCAGCAGATCCCTCCCGGCCCCGGGCCGCATATCACCCGGGAATCCGCGCAATCCCATCTCGGAGCCGCCGATGCTCGGTAAGCTTGACTGGTCGGCGATCCCGTTCGATCAGCCGATTCCGATGATCACTTCGGGCGTGGTGGCGCTGGTCATTCTCGGCGTGCTCGCCTGGGTCGTGCTCGCGGGCCACCTGCCGTATCTGTGGCGGGAGTGGATCACCAGCGTCGACCACAAGCGGATCGGCGTCATGTATATGACGCTCGCTTTGGTGATGCTGCTGCGCGGATTTTCCGACGCCATCATGATGCGCGGGCAGCAGGCGATCGCCTTTCATTCACAAGGGTACCTGCCGCCCGAGCATTTCAACCAGATCTTTTCCGCCCACGGCACCATCATGATCTTCTTCGTCGCGATGCCGTTCGTGATCGGACTGATGAATCTGGTGGTGCCGCTGCAACTCGGCGTTCGCGACGTGGCATTTCCGACCCTGAACTCGGTCGGCTTCTGGCTCACCGCCACCGGCGCGCTGCTTGTCAATATGTCGCTGGTGATCGGCGAGTTCGCACGCACCGGCTGGCTGCCGTACCCGCCGCTGTCGGAATTGACCTATTCGCCGGGCGTCGGCGTCGATTATTACCTGTGGTCGCTGGAGATTTCCGGCATCGGTACGCTGGTCGCCGGCATCAACCTCGTTACCACCGTCCTCAAGCTGCGTACCCGCGGCATGAGCTATCTGCGCATGCCGATGTTCTGCTGGACCACGCTCGCTTCGAATTTGCTGATCGTCACGGCATTTCCGATCCTGACCGCGACGCTGGCGATGCTGATCCTCGATCGCTATTTCGGCTTTCATTTCTTCAGCAACGAAGCCGGCGGCAACGTCATGATGTTCATGAACCTGATCTGGGCCTGGGGCCATCCCGAGGTCTATATCCTGATCCTGCCGGCGTTCGGGGTTTTTTCGGAAGTAGTCGCGACGTTCTCGGGCAAGCCGTTGTTCGGCTACCGTTCGATGGTGCTGGCCACCATGGCGATCTGCGTCATCTCGTTCATGGTGTGGCTGCATCATTTCTTCACCATGGGCGCCGGACCCAATGTCAACGCGATATTCGGCATCGCCAGCATGATCATCGCGGTGCCGACCGGGGTGAAGATATACAACTGGCTGTTCACGATGTATGGCGGGCGGATTCGTTTCACCTCGCCGATGTTGTGGTCGATCGGGTTCATGGTGACCTTCATCCTTGGCGGGTTGACCGGTGTCCTGGTCGCCGTGCCGCCGGCCGACTTCCTGCTGCACAACAGCCTGTTCCTGGTCGCTCATTTTCACAACGTGATCATCGGCGGCGTGCTGTTCGGCGCCTTTGCCGGCTACACCTACTGGTTTCCCAAGGCATTCGGCTTCCGGCTCCATGAGGGTCTCGGGAAAGCAGCGTTCTGGTTCTGGCTGATCGGCTTTTACGTCGCCTTCATGCCGCTTTACGCGGTCGGCCTTCTCGGCATGACCCGGCGCATGCAGCATTACGACATCCCGGAATGGCGCCCGTGGCTGATCGCGGCCGCGTTCGGCGCCGTCCTGATCCTGATCGGAATCGGCTTTCAGATTGCCCAACTCGTCGTCAGCATCCGCCGCCGCGAGGAATTGCGCGACCGCACCGGCGATCCCTGGCAGGGACGGTCGCTGGAATGGGCCACGGCCTCGCCGCCGCCGGTCTTCAACTTCGCCATCATGCCCGACGTCCGCGGCGGGGACGCGTATTGGGAAATCAAATCGCGCGCCCGGCAGCAGGATATCGAGAAGCAGGAGCCGGACTACGAGGACATCGAAATGCCCCGCAATTCGCCGACCGGATTTGTTTGCGCGTTCTTCGCCACCGTGATGGGCTTTGCGCTGATCTGGCATATCTGGTGGATGGTCGCGGCCGGCTTCGTCGGCGCGTTCGCGACATTCGTGGTGTTCGCATGGCGCGATCACGACGAATACGTCATCCCCGCGGCGGAAGTCGCCCGCATCGACCGCGCCAATCTGGCGGAACGGCGCGCGCTTGCCGGCGCCGCAGGGAGCGCATGATGGCCGACACCACGATGGCGTACGCGCATATCGACCCGCACCAGGTGCGGGGCATCGATGAATTTGGCACGCACGCCGGTCCTGCGTCCAGGCGCATCGTCACCGGTTACGGCTTCTGGATTTTCATCCTCAGCGACATAATCATGTTCTCGGCGTTCTTCGCCACCTACGCCGTGCTGCTCGGGCAGACGGCGGGCGGGCCGAGCGGGCGCGACCTGTTCGACCTGCGCAATGTCGCAATCGAAACCGCATTTCTTCTCGCTTCAAGCTTTACCTGCGGCATGGCCAGCATCGCCGCCGATATGCGCAACAAGACCTGGTTCCAGGTGGCGATGGCCGTCACCTGTCTCTTCGGGCTCGCCTTTCTCACCATCGAAGCCAGGGAATTCGCCAGCCTGGTTGCCCGCGGCGCCGGACCGACGCGCAGCGCGTTCCTGTCGGCGTTCTTCTCGCTGGTGGGCCTCCACGGGCTGCACGTCTCGGCCGGCATCCTGTGGCTTTTGACGATGATGGCGCAGGTTCTCGCCAAGGGATTCAGGGCGGACATCCAGCGCCGCATCCTGTGCTTCGCGCTGTTCTGGCACGCCCTCGACATCATCTGGATCGCCGTGTTCACCGTGGTGTATTTGATCGGGAGTGCGCAATGACGCACGGACACGATGACGCCTTCGACCGTACCGACCTCGCACCGGGCGACGAACACGTCGAAGGCGGCCGCCTCCGCCTGCGGGTGCTCGGTTATGTAACCGGACTGGGGCTCGCCATCCTGCTCACGGCAACCTCCTTCTTCGTCGCGGGCACCAACCTGGTGTGGGAGCCGAGCATTCCGGTCGCGCTTGTCGTGCTGGCGATCGCGCAGATGGGCGTGCACCTGGTGTTCTTCCTGCACATCACCACGGGGCCCGACAACACCAATAACGTGCTGGCACTCGCCTTCGGCGTCCTGATCGTCCTTCTTCTGATGAGTGGATCACTTTGGATCATGGCGAATCTCAATCACAACATGATGCCGATGGATCAAATTATGCAGATGCAGCGATAGCGGCGCCGACACATTTGGATCGTTGCTGAAAGCGTTTGCCACGCCCAGCGTCACTGGTAGTTGCTTTCGCGCAACGCTCGTGTCTTGGCTTTGCTGCCCCCGGCGTCCACGGAAATCCCGTGTCAGCCGCATCTGGGATTGACCTCCCTAGATCGTGCGGCTTACCTCGGCATCCATTTCGATCAGATCCAGCCGGGCATTGAGCTTGTTGAGCAGGTCGGCGAATTGCGCCTGCTCTTTCGGCGACAGCGCGCCCAGCAACTGATCACGCAGCCGTTCCCGAACCGGCTCCACGCTGTCGAGCAGCTTCCTGCCCGCGGAAGTCAGGGACAACACCTTCGCACGGCGGTCGGATAAATCCGCGCCGCGCACGACGTGCCCATCCGCTTCCATCGCGTCGATCGCCTCCGTGACCGTGCGGGGGGCAAGGCCGAAGGTCTTGATGATATCCGCCGAACGCACGCCATCGTGCTCGGCGATGTAGCTCATCAGGATCATACGCGCGGCCGATAGACCGTACGGCGCACCGAACCGATCGAGCATGCGCTGGCTCCGCACGTAAAACGTCCGCAGCCCCTCGCGAATATCCGCGTGTTTGTGCATTGCCATATATATAGCTAATACCATATAATATGGTCTAGTGTAAACCGGGTGGGATGATTTCCCACCGTACAGGACATCCGGCCGTGAAACATGCGCCAGTGATCGAACCGACGGATCAAGTCGCCAAACAGCCCTCGCCGGGCAAAGCCGGGCCACGAAAGCCCGGACGCCGCGCCAGGACCGTGCTGCTGGCCGGCGCGGCGCTTTTGACGCCGGCGGCCCTCGTCTGGTTCGCGCACTACGAAATCTCCGGCAAATACTTCCAGAGCACTGATGACGCCTACGTCCAGGCGGACATGGTGGTGTCTTCTCCCAAGATTTCCGGATACATCGACCAGGTCTACGTGGTCGACAATCAGCGGGTGAAGGCGGGCGACCCGCTGGTGCGGGTCGACCCGCGCGAATACAAGGCGCAGGTCGCGCAATATCGCGCGCAAGTCGACATGGCGGCTGCCAATGCCGACAATGCGCGCGCCGCCATCGGCGAGCAGGAAGCCGCCATCACGATGGCGCAGGCCCAGCTTGACTCCGCCGAGAGCGATGCCCGCTTCGCTGCGGCCCAGGTCGTCCGCTACGAACCGCTCGCAAAGAGCGGTGCCGAGACCAGCGAGAAACTGACTTCGCTGCGCGATCAGGCCGCCAAGTCGTCGTCCAGCGTCGTCGCGCAGCGCGCCTCCGTGCTGCAGGCCCAGCGAAAGATCGATTCCCTGAAGGCCCAGGTCCGCCAGGCCGAGGCGCAAGGCGAGTCCGCCCAGGCGCAACTCGACGCCGCCGCGGTGAATCTGGCAGAGACCACGATCCGGGCGAGCATCGATGGGCGCGTGGGGGACAAGACCGTCCAGCTCGGTCAGTACGTCCAGGCCGGCACGCGGATGATGTCGATCGTTCCGGTCGCAAAACCCTATGTGACGGCCAACTTCAAGGAGACGCAGATCGGCCTCATGCGTCCGGGGCAGCCGGTCAGTATCAGCGTGGACGCGCTTGCGGACGTGACGCTCAAGGGACATGTCGAGAGCATCGCGCCCGGCACGGGGTCGCAGTTCTCGGTGCTGCCGCCGCAGAATGCCACCGGCAACTTCACGAAGATCGTGCAGCGTGTCCCGGTCCGGATCGCGATCGATCCCGATGCCGCCGCGCTCGGCGTGCTGGTCCCCGGCCTGTCCGTGACCGCCGAGGTTGACACCGGCGCGGCGGTCGCGGCCGATCGCGTGGCACAGGCCAAGGCGATCGAGGTTCCCGCGCGATGACCGACCTGCAACCGGGCGAGAAAGCCGACAGCACGGCCTGGCTTGCGGTCGCGGCGGGCACCCTGGGCGCGCTGATGGCCACCTTCGACATCTCGATCGTGAACTCGTCCTTGCCGATCATCCAGGGTGAAATCGGCGCCTCCGGCACGGAAGGCACCTGGATCTCGACCGGCTACCTCGTTTCGGAGATCGTCATCATTCCGCTGTCGGCCTGGCTGTCGCAGTTGCTCGGCCTGCGCACCTTCCTGCTTATCGTGGCCGGCGCCTTCACCGTCTTTTCCATGGTGTGCGGGCTTTCGACCACGCTGCTGACGATGATCATCGGCCGCGTCGGTCAGGGCTTCACCGGCGGAGCATTGATCCCGACCGCCATGACCATCATCGCGACACGGCTCCCGCGCTCGCAGCAGCCGATCGGCAACGCGATGTTCGGCGCGACCGTGCTGATAGGTCCCGTGCTCGGTCCCCTGCTTGGCGGATGGCTCACCGAGAACCTCAGCTGGCACTATGCGTTCTTCGTCAATCTGCCGATCTGCGTCGTGTTGATCACGCTGCTCCTTGTTGCATTGCCCCACCAGGCGGCGAAACCTGAACTGGTCGGCGAAGCGGACTGGCTCGGAATTTTCGGGCTGGCGGCGGGCCTTGGCGCGCTGACGGTCGTCCTCGAAGAGGGGCAGCGGCTGCAGTGGTTCGATTCGGCGCTGATCTCATGGCTGTTGTTCGTCTCGGTGATCGGGTTCGCCCTGCTGTTTGCGGGGCAGATGTTGGCGGAGAGGCCGGTCATCAGGCTGAGGCTTCTGCTCAATTGGCAGTTCAGCGGCGTCGTCATCATGTCGATGGTCGTGGCGATGGTCGGCTACGGCACCGCCTATGCGATCCCGCAGTTCCTCTCCGGCGTCGCCAACTACAATGCGATCCAGTCGGGCGAAATCGTCGTGCTGTCGGGTTTGCCGATGGCGTTGCTGATGCCCTTCACGCCGCTGTTGATGAAGACGCTCGACATCCGCCTCGCGGTCGCCATCGGACTGGCGCTATTGGCTCTGAGCGCGTTCGTCGAGACCGACATCTCGCCGCTATCGGGCGGCGAGGCGTTCGTGTGGTCGCAGGTCATGCGCGGCATCGGCACCACGTTCGCCGGCATGTTCCTGAATCAGGCGGCCATCCGTTCCGTCACGCGCGAGGAGGCTGGAGACGCCGCCGGCGTCTACAACGCCGCGCGCAATCTGGGTGGCTCGCTCGCTCTTTCGGCCTTCGCCGTCCTGCAGGACCAAAGGATCTGGCTGCACAGCCGAAGGCTGGAGGAAAGCATGCACGCCAACTCCGTCCTTGTTCAGGAATATCTGTCCGTGCCGGCAGGCGGATCCGCGGGAGGTCCGTCACCGGCGCTGCGTTCGCTCGAAGGCATCATCCAGCTCCAGGCCTCGGTGATGACCTTCGCCGACATGTTCTGGCTATTGACGGTATGCATCGTCGCGATCATTCCGTTGACGCTCATTCTCCGTCCGCTGCCGATGGGCGCGACCCAGGGTGCGGCCCATTGAACCGTGCGCCGGGATATCTCGCGTTCGCCGGACTGCTCACAGCCCTCGGCGGCTGCACCGTCGGGCCGGACTATCAGGGACCGCCGGGTGTCACGCCTCGCGCGGAGACCGCGACAACGTTCGTGCGTGGCGAACATCTCGACGGCGATGACCCCGCGGTCCTTTCGGCGCGGTGGTGGGAAACGTTTCGCGACCCGATGCTTGACAACATCACGTTGCAGGCATTGGCCTACAATCCGACGATCGGCGCCGCCGTCGCCCGGCTGCGTCAGGCGCGCTCCGAGGTCAGGCTCCAGTTCGCCAACCTTCTCCCGACGGGATCCGGAGACGTGCTGTACGCGCGGACCCATCTGCCGCCGCTGGGGGGTCTGTTCGAAACGCCAGGCAGCAGCGGGGGCACCAACTTCAATCTCTATGCCGACTCCTTCGATGCGAGCTGGGAAATCGACGTCTTCGGCGGCCAGCGCCGCGCGCTCGAGGCCGCGCACGATACCAGGGAAGGCACCGAAGCCAGCCTCGAGGACGCCCAGGTCAGCCTGTCCGCGGAGGTGTCGAACGCCTACATCAACCTGCGCGACCGGCAGCAGCGTATCGCGCTTGGCAATCGCGAGGTCGATCTGCTTGAGAAGACGCTGGCATTGGCGAAACAGCGATACGACGGCGGGACCGCCACCAAGCTCGACATCAGCCGGATTGAAAACCAGTTGGAATCCACGCGCGCCACTCTCGCGCCCCTCAAGGCCGAACGCGACGTCTACCTCGACGAACTGGCCACGCTCACCGGCCAGGAGCCGGGCGCGCTCGACGCGACGTTACGGGTTCCCCGCCGGATTCCCCTGCCGCCGGCGCGTGTGAAGGTCGGCGACCCGGCGAGCCTGTTGCGCCGGCGCCCCGATATCCGCGCCGCGGAGCGGACGCTTGCGGCCGATACCGCGAAGATCGGTCAGGCCGAAGCGAAGCGCTTTCCCGAAGTGAGACTGCTCGGCATCATCGGGCTCGGAGGCACCAGGGCTTCCGATCTGACGAACCTGGACGACTACACCGCGTTGCTGGCGCCGCAGATCAGCTGGAGTTTCCTGGATTTCGGCCGCAACGAGGCGCGTGTGCACGAAGCGGAATCCGTACGCGACGAGGCCGAGGCCCAGTACCACGACAAGGTCCTTGCTGCGCTGCGTGACGCGGAAGACTCCCTGTCACGCTTCAAGTACGGCCGGGAGCGTGTAGCGACGCTGGCGCGCGCAAGGAAATCCGCCGACGAGGCCGCATCGCTGGCGTCCGAACGCTACGAAGCGGGGGCGGCGACGCTGACCGATCTTCTCGATACCCAACGGCAAAAGATCGATGCCGAGCAGGATCTCTCGCAAGCCGTCGGGCAGCTAAGTTCCTACTACGTCGGCATCAACAAGGCCCTGGGCCTTGGGTGGGAAGCTCCGAAAAGTTAGTCTGGAGCATGATCCGGACAAGTGGGTACCGGTTTTCCGAAAAGATCAGGCTGAGGGTCAAAGCGGCCGAAAGAAACATCTGCATCGCAATCGCGGAGCTGCCCGGCAGCTTTGCTCCAGCCGAACGTGCGAACGACTTCAAAAACTCGGGCTATGCGTCACCTAAAATCGTCACGCTCTAATAGTTCATGCGCAGCCCGATGCCGCCGTGGATGGTGTTGCCGACCGGCTGCGGCCCGAGCGTGCCGTCGAGGAAGAGGTCGGCGACCCAGCCCTTGGCGATGCGGAAGCCGAGGCGGCCGCCATATTCGAACCAGCTCTGGTTTCCGATCGTCGGCACCACGGTGCCGTCGCCGGTCACGGTCGCGACGATGCCGGAATGCGACGCAAAGGACTGCACGAATCCGCCGTTGATGTTGGTTTCGACGACGGCGCCGAACAGATGCGTCCACTGGCCGCCGAGCTTGACCAGATTGGTGCGGTCGGTGCCGGTGGCGACCGTCGCATCGAACGGATTGAACGCGGCCGACGGATCGGCATAGCCGTTGACGCGCTGCCAAAGCTGCCAGACCTCGACCGAGGCGGCGATCTCGTCGCGCGACGACAGCCGGCTGATCCAGCCGGCCCGGCCGTAGACGTCGTAGTCCGAACTGCTGGTCGAGCTATCGAGCGACACCGCGCCGAGGCTGGTGAGATAGTTGCGGCCATAGCTGACCGTTTCGAACGGCGACAGGATGGCGCCGAGGTCGAAGAACGGCCGCGACGATCCCCAGTCGGTGAAGTCGTAGCGTAGCGCAACTGCGCCGATCGGCGCGCTAGTGACGTTGTATCCGCCCTCGCCGTATTGAGTGTAGGCGATGCCCGCGAGCAGCGACAGGTTGTCGGTGATTTCCTTGCGGCCATGGACGCCGGCGGAAAACGATCCCGCGGAGCCAAATGCGCTGACGCAGTCGCTGCAGTTGACCTGTTCGTTGACACCGAGCAGCACCGTGCCGAGCACCCGGTCGGTGACCATCTGGTTGAAGCGCTGTTGGGCCAGGCCGTCGATCGATCCCGCGCTGGAACCCGCGCCGGCTGTCGGTAACGACGACGGTGGGGTCATCGGCGGTGGCGCGGCACCCGCGGATGCGGGAATGGTCTGCGCCGGGACCAGCACCAGCGTGGTCGCGACGGTGAGTGCGGCCACCACGATCCAGTGTCGTGCGAATCCGGCCATCGTCAGCGTCCGCACAGCATGGAATCGCTAGCATAGACCGGCGGGGCGCCCGCGGGCGTCGCATCGGCATAATTCGTGACGCTACACAACCCCGCCGCGGCGGCACAGGACGCGGCAAAGCTCCAGGGCGGGTTGTTGGTCTTCTGGATCGTCACCTTGCCGCCCGCCACGGTGACCACCGCGGTGTCGCCGGGTTGGGTCAACTCGATGCATTGACCCCCGAACGTGCAGACCCGCGAGGCGCCTTCCTGCAGCACCACGGTGGTCTTGCCCCGCTGCGACAGGATATCGAGAATGGTGCCGCGCACGCCGATCGTCGCCGCTGGCGTGGTGATCTTGTAGGCGGTTTTTTCCGAATGCCCGGTCACGAAGCGAAATGCGCCGCTGGTCAGCCGGATAGCGATATCGCGATAGCTGTGCTCGTCGTTGAAAACGGTACGGTCGAGCATGATCGTCGCGTTGGGGCCGAGCGACAGGTTGGTGCTGTCGGCCATTACGAGTCGCGCCGCGCTTTCGAGGCCGGTGCGCACGATTTCGTCGCGAAGCACGCCGTCGCCGACGTTGATCCGGCTGTTGCCCGATGCCATGACCCGCACGACGTCGTTCTTGATGATGGCAGCTTCGCCGACCCGCGCTTGCGCGTGGGCCGGATTGGCCCCCCATGCCGCGGCGAGCAAAAGCGCAGAACAATAAAAAACGCCGTGGCGCCAATTCATTTCAGTACCGATCAATTACTGCCGCCGTTTGTAGCGGATCGCGCGCGCGTACGATGTCGCAAATCTGCAACAAGCGATATTTTTCCAATCCGACTCTACGGAAGAGGCACAAACTCGGTGTAGTTGGCGTCGGTCCGATTGCCCCATGCTCCGCCGGCCTGGCCGCCGGCATAGAGGCCTTCCCACGATGCCGATCGCGATCCCGTCGGCGGAAAGTGCCAGCTGAAACCAACCGTGGCGACCTGGAATTGGGCATGCGCGCTGGCGCTCTCTGCGATCCTGAGACCGAACTGTGACCCTTCCGCGGAGGTCAGGCTCACTGTGCCGAGATCCACATATTGATAGCCGAAGTTCAGGCTCAGGTTCGGACGCAGGAGATATTCGATTCCGCCGCCGACTACCCAGCCGGCCCTCAGCGGAGACGCCTGCGAATCGAGCGACAGTGCGTTGGAGGTGAAGTTGCTGTTCAAGCTGGGGTGCCGTAGGCTAGGCCCGCGGTGCCGTAGAACAGCGCTGGCCCCGTCGAGAAGCCTAATCGGCCACGGAGCGTACCATACCAGTCGACCTGCCCGGTGGTATTGGCCGCATCGCCGGGTTGGCCAACGGCCGGAAAAGGATGGCCTCCGCTCGTCCCGCTGTTGAGATGCGTCGCCGACAGGTCGGCTTCAAAGCCGTAGACCGCCGCACCACGCTGCCAGTTGTAGCCGGCATGAGCGCCCGCCAGCCAGCTATCGGCGGACGTGGAGTTCGATCCGGATCCCCCTAGAGGAAAGGGGACACTTGCGCCCGCAGCGGCGTATTCGCATGACAACCCCAGCGCCGCGATGCAAACGAAAAGAGTTGCGCTCACGGCTCGCGTCAAACGTGACATGGATTGCCCTTCAGTCATAAGAGAATGATTCTCAGCGCGGGACCGAGGGCTATCAGATGCAACCACAACCTGCAACAGGCTCGCAGTTCTCAATCCGCAATCAAGATGGGACATCGGTAAGTTGCTCACGCTCGAAGGCGGGCAGGTAGACTAGGTCGAGGCTCTCGGAGCATGGTCCGGAAAGGTGGGAATAGGTTTTCCCTCGCGATGAACGCGAAGCGTTTGCGCGGAGATCACGCTCGAATAACAAGACAAGGGTGGGACGACGTTCGAAGGTATGTCATGCCGCCCTAATCATCCCGTCCCAAGCGTTCCGCCGTCCGCAGCGCCAGTGCGTGTATCGTGAGAGAGGGCGCTTCGCCTCCGCCAGACGAGGGAAACACGCTCGCGTCCGTGATCCACAGGTTGTGCCAGCGATGGCTGCGGCCGGCGGCATCGACCACCGAGCTTTTGGGATCGTGCCCCATCCGGCAGGTGCCGAAGACATGGGTCGCGCCGAACCAGTCCCAGCTCGAGTAACTCTCGAAAATCCGCTCCACGCCGCTCGCGGCGAGCAGCTCGTGCGATTTGGTCGCCATGAAGCGCAGGCGGGCGATGTCAGGCTTGTCCAGGAACGAGGCAATCCGCGCCACCGGCATGCCGAACCGGTCGCGGGACGCGGGATCGAGATCAACGCGGCTGTCGCGATTGGGCAACCTCTCGCCGATCGCGCCGACGTGCAGCGAATGACCCCACAAGCGCCGTACCGATTGCGCGTGCGCGCGCCCCCAGCCTGGAACGGCGCGCAGGGCGAATGCGGCCAAACCCTTGAGCTCATTCTCGCCGGCGGCATTGTAGAAACGGCAGCCTCCGATCACGCCGGGAATCGCGTCGGGCGCGTTGAAGTCCCAACAGATAGCATCGCTTGGGAGACCGCGGCGACCGTGTTGGGCTTCGGGATGCAGCGCCCCCACGATGACCTCGAGCGTGTCCATGAAGTTGCGTCCGATCTCACCGCTCTCGTTGCCTAGTCCGCCCGAGGCCAGCAGCAGACGTGGCGTTTCGACGGCGCCGCAAGCGAGCACAAGATGGGGGCAGGTGACGCGTTCGATGCCGCCGTCGGGTCGTCCGACCAGCACGGCCGCCACGCGATCGGCGCCGGCCTCGATTCGGATGACCGGACTGTTCGCGCGGACCGTGCAGCGGCCAGTCGCCTCTGCCGCAGCGATGAAGGTGACGTCGGCGCTGCCCTTGTCGCCGCGCGGGCAGCCATTGTTGCAGGCACCGCAGTAGTTGCAGGGCGGACGGCCGTTCCAGGATGACGACAGTGCGGCGCGGCTGTTGGCCTGCCAGCCAAGACCGAGCGCCGCCGCTCCCGCCCCCAATGTGCGCGCGGCGTAGGACAAGGGATGCGGCGGCAGCGGAAACCCCCGCGAGCGCCAGCGCGCGCCTTGATTCGCCGGGCCCGCGACGCCAATCAGTTCCTCGGCGCGGACGTAATACGGCTCGAGGTCCGCGTAGTCGATCGGCCAGTCCGCAGCGACGCCGAAGCGGCTCCTCATTTTCATCGCCTCGGGGTGCATACGGTGCGATTCCCCGGTGAAATGCAATGTGCTGCCGCCGATTCCTCGGACGTGGTGATATTTCTCCATCCAGCGCGCGCCGTTGGTGACCATCGGCCCCAGGCCGCGGCTTCCCGACACCAGCAGCGGCTCGCTACCAATCAGCTCCTGGCCCGGAGCGAAGGTGACCGTCGCTGTGCTGCCGGGCTTTTCGGGAAAATCGCGCGCGTCCCAGTCGCCCCCGGTCAATGGATAGTCGGTCGAAGGGTCGAAGCGCGGTCCCGCATCGAGCAGCAGCACTGACAGGCCGCGCTGGCAAAGTCCGTAAGCCGTCGCGGCACCGCCGGCTCCAGCTCCGACGATTACGACGTCCCAGCCGGCGCCATCGCTCATGCCGGCCGGTCCACGAAATCGACGAACCCGTTTGGCTGCGGCGGACCGGTGTAGGGAAAAGCCGCCTTGATCAAGGGCTCCGAATAGTAGGCCGTGCCCAGATGAAACCGCAGCGCGAGCACGAATGGCTGGGCGCCGTCGTTACCGGATGCGAACGCCGCATCGACAGCCGCAAGCCTCCCGGCCTCGTCAAGGGCAAGAAAGTCCGAAACGCCCTGCGCAGCCGCACTTTTGTCGAGCCAGGCAACTCCCTGTGCCAGCAAAGCATGAAGATCCGGCATCGCGAGGATACGCGTGTGCAGTCCCAGTTCGGTCGCCCGGGGAAGTCCATCGCCAGGGAACATCAGGTCGGCAACAGCCGCGACCGTGCTGGCGATATGCTCGTGCGGGGCCGGTTGCCATGCCGACGCCATCGTGCGCCACAACACACCAACGCTGCCGAGCGACAGAAACCCGAGAAGCTTGATGACATCTCGCCGCTTCATATGCCCACCCCCCTTTTGTTACTTCGATACCTAACACGACCGGGCGGCGAGTGCGAAACGGCAAACGTCCGGTCTCTACCCGGCGAGTTCGTGCATTGGAGACAGGGTTTCAACGCATCCGCGCCGGATTAATGTGCGAAAAGAGATCGCAGCCGCGGACGACAAGCGGAACTCGATCGGCAGGTTCAGAAATTCAGATGAACTGTTGGGCGTGGAAGAAATTCGCCACTGTGCGCTCCACCCGGGCATTGACCTCTTCAACGGTGGGCTGGGCACGGGTTCGAAGTAACAGGCCCATCAGAACGTCGCCGGCCGCGGTAAAGAACAGCATGTTGGAAACCTCATCGGGATCGTCGATCTTCAGCGATCCGAGAGCTGCCTGGCTGGCCAGCCATTGTTCCAGCGCACCCATTCCCCGGCCACATCCCTGCCGGTCCAGGGCCGCCGCGATTTCCTCGGAATACGGGGTTTCGGCGATCAGCAGACGAGTCATCAACACTTGCCGTTCGGCCAGCGCGAAATTGATTATTCGAGACAGGACCTCCGTCAATACTTCCCGAGGCGGGCGACCGTCCGATTCGACCGGAATCGTGACAGGAGCCAACCAATCGCTCAGCAGCGCGTCCAGAAGTTCGGATTTCGCCGAGAAAACCTGGTAGACAGTCTTTTTCGACATACCAGCGCACCGGGCGACATCGTCCATTGTCGTGGCATGATAGCCTTTGTGCAGAAACAGCTCCGCAGCGGCCGTGATAAGCTGGCGGCGGCGTTCGTCCTCGAGCATCTGGCGAGGCCGACCGGCACCAACGGCCTTGGTCTGCGTTTCCATCAAATCCATGTGTCCTCCCGATAGCCCGTCCGATGCGATCGGCTGAAACCAGCCATAGCTTGATAAACCTTCGACGCCCCATATTGACATAAATATGGAAACCAGTCAGTTTCCTTGTTAGGGAACTGTTAAGTTTCTTAATTAGACGCACGCCCATCAGGCAGATGGCGGCGCCGGCGGTTTGTGCTGTGCGCTGCATTTGTCCTATGGGCGTTCGGCGCAGCAGCAGTGAAACATGCCAGCAAAGACCCGTCGGACCTCAACGCCGCAATTCGGCTTCGCCGGTATGTTGGTTCTCGGCCTGGCTCTGGCCGGATGCAGCGAAGAGAAGCAAAAGCAGGCCGGTCCGCCGCCCAAACCATCGGTGGATGTCGTCACCCTGCACGCCCAACCGGTGACACTGACCACAGATCTGCCGGGGCGGATATCGCCTTTTCGAACGGCGGAGGTCAGGCCGCAAGTAAACGGGGTCATCCTCAAGCGTCTGTTTACCGAGGGCGATGTCGTTCAGACAGGCCAGCAGCTTTATCAGATTGATCCGGCGCCCTACGAGGCCAGCCTGGCCAGCGCGCAGGCGACGTTGCTGCATGCGCAGGCATCGGTAAGGACCGCGCAGTCAACCGTCGAGCGCTATCGGCCATTGGCCGAGGCAAAAGCCGTCAGCCAGCAGGATCTGGACAACGCGGTGGGCGCGCTCCAGCAAAACCAGGCCGACGTTGCTTCCGCCGAGGCCGCGATCAAGACCGCTGCGATCAATCTGGCCTACACCAAAGTGCTTTCGCCGATCACCGGCCGCACGAGCCGCTCCGCGGTCACGGAGGGCGCGCTCGTCACCGCCAATCAAACCACGACACTGGTGACCGTGACACAGCTCGACCCGATCTACGTGGACGCGACTCAGCCGACCATCACGATCTTGCGTTTGAAGCGGGAATTGGCCAGCGAGCAGATCAAAAGCGTCGGCGCAGGCAAAGTGCCGGTCAAGCTCTTGCTGGAGGACGGCTCCAGCTACGATCGGGCGGGCATCTTGCAGTTCAGCGAAGTGACGGTCGACCAGGGGACTGGCGCCGTGACCCTGCGGGCGATCTTCCCGAACGAAGCGAGCATGCTCCTCCCCGGCATGTTCGTTCGTGAGCAATTGGAGGAAGGCATCCGGCAGAATGGCATCCTCGCCCCGCAGCAGGGCCTGACGCACAACCAGAAAGGCGAACCGACGGCGCTGGTCGTCGACGCCGACGGCAAGGTACAAAATCGAGTCCTGACAACCGACCGTGCGATCGGCGATACATGGCTCGTCACCAGCGGCCTCAATGACGGCGATCGGCTGATCGTAAGGGGCGTGCAGATGGTGCAGCCCGGCATGCAGGTAACCGCCAACGAAGTGACGCTCGATAGCAACGGCGCCGGGCCCCTGGCAACTCCAGCCGGCGCGAAGCCGGCCACGCAATAGGGCGCCGATCTCATGTCGCGTTTTTTCATCGATCACCCGGTCTTTGCTTGGGTGCTGGCCATCGTAATGATGCTGGCAGGC
>Ga0116129_1000265_pt1 | contig 36364 bp, 29 predicted proteins | sample June2015DPH_17_2_FD_89732 | JGI IMG/M metagenome (GOLD analysis project Ga0116129, IMG submission 89732) | Peatland microbial communities from SPRUCE experiment site at the Marcell Experimental Forest, Minnesota, USA - June2015DPH_17_10 | ecosystem: Environmental > Terrestrial > Soil > Wetlands...
ATGTCGAGCGGCTACGACACCAACTGGCACAGCATCATGGAACAGAGCCAAGGCTTCTTCCTTGGACTCGCTTTGGCCGTCACAATGGGCTTCCTGTCGGTTCGCACGCCCAAGTTGACCGAAGCGCCCTCCGTGCGGCGCTGGACGGAAGTGTTCAGCGTAGTTACTGTCCTGTGCCTGCTGCCCTATCTGAATCTCCGCCACGCCCCGGAGGAGTGGACCAATGAGATCGAAGGCCTCAAACCGGTGATCTACGGCATCCGCATCAACGGCGATTTCGTCTTCTCCCGCGGATTTCTCGGTTGGTTCGATATGGTCTTCCTGGCCATTGCCATCGCCATGGTTTTCCTGTTGGCGCTGCACCTGCGCCGCCCCCTCCCGCTGATTCCGGAAAGCTGGATGGGCAAAGGTCAGTTGTTCTACCTGGTCTTTCTCTGGACTGTGGTTTCCATCAACTTCATGGACGTCCTGCCTCGCTTCACCCCCATCCGGCTGGTGACGGAATGGTTTATCACCATCAACGCCGCTGCGTGTACCCTGCTGGTGGTAGTGGGGTGCTTCCTCCGCGACGGCCGTACCCTGCCGGGCCAGGCAGATGCGCGTTACGGTGGCTGGATCCGCAACCTGGTTCTGGCGGGGCTGGCTGGGGCCGTGGCGATGTCGTTTTCCGGATGGGCCATAAAGCGGGCCCTGTATGGCGACGGACCCGCGGGGAAGGTCAACGTCGATCAGATTCGCTTTGGCCCACGCAACACCAACACGAAAAGATAGCCTCGGAGTCATCCTATGACCTCACTGAAAGCCATTCTCGCCTTGGGATTGTGTTCCCTTTTCGCGGCCGCCGCGGACCTCCGCAATGCCGCCATCCTGGTGGCGCGCGACGCTCCCGAGCCGGAGCAGAAATCGGCCCAGATGCTGTCCGAGGAAGTGGCCAAGCGGACGCAGATCCGTCTGGAGGTTCTCTATGCCGCCCCCGCGGGGAATCGTCCTCTCATCGCACTCGGCACGGCGTCTGAGTTGGGCGCCCGCGCCGCTGGCCTACCGCCGGTGGTGGCCGGCGCCGATGGCTATCGTGTGAAGACGACCACCAGCGGGGTGGTGATTGCCGGCAACGACGTCCGCGGGTGTTTGTTCGGAGCCGGGTACCTTCTGCGTCATCTCCGCATGGAACGCCAGGTTTTGGAGGTGGACGATGCCTTGCAGGCCGCCACGGCTCCCAAGTATCCTCTCCGCGGACATCAACTGGGCTATCGCCCCAAGGTGAATACCTATGATGGCTGGACGCCCGCGCAGTTTGAGCAGTACATCCGCGACCTGGCCGTCTTCGGCGTCAACGCCATCGAGTTGATCCCGCAGCGCTCGGACGATGCCGACGACAGTCCGCATTTTGTGCTGCCCAAGATCGAGATGATGGTGGAAATCTCCCGCATCTGTCAGCAGTACGGCATCGACGTGTGGATCTGGTATCCGGCCATGGATCGGGACTATTCCAACGCCGCCACGGTGGAGTTCGCTCTCAAGGAGTGGGCCGATGTGTTTCGCCGCCTGCCGCGTATCGATGCCGTTTTCGTGCCGGGCGGCGACCCCGGCAATGCCGAGCCTAAATACCTGATGCCCCTGCTCGAAAAGCAGACCCGATCGCTGCACCAGTTTCATCCCAAAGCGCAAATGTGGATGTCTCCGCAAAGCTTCTCCACCGAGTGGATGAAGGAATGGTTCGACCTCATGGACCAGAAGCCCGCCTGGCTAACCGGTGTGGTGTACGGTCCGCAGGTCCGCATCACTCCGCCGGAACTGAGAGCCAGGACGCCCGCCAAATACCCTATCCGGCTCTACCCCGATATCACTCACAGCCGCCAAAGCCAGTATCCGGCGCCCGATTGGGATCTCGCCTTCGCCACCACCGAAGGCCGGGAGGCGATTAATCCCCGGCCTACGCAGGAGGCGCAGATCTTCCGTCTTTACGAAACGAGCGGTATCGGCTTCCTCACTTACTCGGAAGGAGTCAACGACGATGTCAACAAGTTCGTGTGGAGCGGGCTGGGATGGAATCCCGATACGCCGGTGGTGGACATACTCCGCGAGTTCGGACGGTATTTCATCGGTGAGCGCTTCGGCGATGGCTTCGCCCAGGGATTGCTGGCGCTGGAGCGCAACTGGGTAGGACCCCTCGCCAGCAATGGCGGCGTGGACACCACGCTGATGCAATTCCAGGCCATGGAGCGCACCGCACCGCCGCAGGTGCTGGAAAACTGGCGCTTTCAGCAGGCCCTTTATCGCGCCTATTACGACTACTACACTCGCGCCCGGCTGATCTACGAAACCCAACTGGAGAACGAAGCGCTCGACCGGCTCCGCGAGGCGCCGCGCGTCGGATCTCTGACCGCCATGGATGAGGCCGAGGCCACGCTGAAACGCTCGCTCACCCACCCAGTGGCCCAATGGGCCCGAGCCCGCGTCTTCGAAATGGCCGAAGCGCTGTTCCAAAGCATTCGCATGCAGCTCAGCGTCTCGCGCTACCAGGCGATCGCTTCGGAGCGCGGCGCCAATCTCGACACGATCGATCTGCCGCTCAACAATCGCGGCTGGTTTACGGCGCGTTTCACCGAAATCCGCAAAACCTCGGACGAAAGCGAACGCCTGCGCGCGATCGATGAAATCGTCAATTGGACCAATCCCGGTCCGGGCGGCTTCTACGACGATCTGGGAAACCTCTCGCGCCAGCCGCACCTGGTGCGCGGTCCGGGGTTCAGCGAGGATCCGGCGTACTTCCAGTCGTCCCTGGCCGGCTTCGCCATCCGCAGCCTCGGCGGAACGCTGCTGAACTACCCGCGCTCATGGTGGGACGACGCCGAATCGCTCTATGACGCGCCGCTCGAAATGGCCTATACCGATCTCGACCCGGCCGCGCAGTACAAAATCCGCGTGGTCTATGCAGGCGACTCCACTCGCCCCAAGATCCGTCTGAGTACCGCCGACGGCATCGAAATTCATCCGCTGCTCTCACGGCCCGTGCCGTTCCAACCTCTGGAGTTCGACATACCCCGGCAAGCCACGGCCAAGGGCGAACTGCACTTGAAGTGGCGCCGCGAAGCCGGTTTGGGGGATAACGGTCGCGGATTGCAGGTGGCTGAGGTATGGTTGATGCGGAAGTAGACCGGCGACATGGCCCAAATTCTTGCCATTCACGCTCACCCCGACGACGTGGAAATTCTGGCCGGCGGCACGCTGGCGCTGCTGGCGGATGCCGGCCACCGCATTACCATTGTCACCTGCACCCCCGGCGATTGCGGTTCGTGCGACTGCGGACCAGAGGAGATTGCCGCCGTTCGGCGGAGGGAAGCCGCTGCCGCCGCCGCGCTGATCGGGGCCGCGTATCTGTGCCTGGAAATGCGCGACCTCGCCATCTTCAATGACGATTCCTCCAGGCGGCGCGTCACGGAGGTTATCCGGCGCACCAATCCCCAGCTGGTGCTGGCCGCCTCGCCCAACGATTACCTCTGCGATCACGAGGCCGCCAGTATCCTGGTGCGCGACTCCTGCTTCGCGGCGCCGCTGCCGAATTACCAGACCGGCAGCGCGCCCATTGGCGCGATTCCACACCTGTATTTTATGGACCCAATTGACGGGCGCGACCGGGACGGCGCCCCGATCCGGCCGGATTTTGTGGTGAACGTGGAGGCGGCGTTTGAGCGAAAGCGCCGGATGCTGGAGCAACACGCCAGCCAGCGCGAATGGCTGCGCCACCATCATCATGTGGACGAGTATCTTTTGGAAATGGAACGATGGACGCGCGAACGCGGCGCGCTTGCCGGCGTAGCGTACGGGGAAGGATTCCGCCGCTACGGCGGGCATCCGTATCCCAAAACGCCGCTACTTGAGGAATGGCTCAGCGGAGCCGCCATCGCCGCGCGGTAAAGTCTGCCGTATCCTGGTTCCACACGCCAAACTTGGATGCCATTTGGCCGCCATCCACGAACAGCGTGGCGCCGGTAATATAAGATGCGGCTTCGGAAGCCAGGAACACGCAGGCCTGCGCCACCTCCTGATGTGCTTAACCTTTTGGGGGCTTGGCGTAGAAGGCGGCTTAACACGTCGCATTCACAGTGTTATAGCGCAGGCCGGCGCGAGCCAAATTGGTTCGCGCGTGGCGAGTGGGGCGATTCATATTCAATTGTCAAAGAACTCTTGGGGCGGCTGGGCGAAATACGCCGGGAGCCGGGCCACAGAATATCGTTTCTGGCAGGGGCAGAGCGCGACCAAACGGGGTAAACAAGGGGGTGGCGCGTAGACCCGCCCTATTTCGGAGGCCTGGCGGGGCTGGAGTAACGTCCGGCTCGCTGATGCCCACGGTTCCGTGCGTTTTTCATGCGGCTGCGGGCATTTGGCAGCCAGATTCGGGGTTTACGCGGGTTTTCGCGTAGTCGCGGGCCTGGTTGAGGCGCTGATTCCGGTCAATGAGGCGGGTGATTGCGGCAGGTGAAAAAACAGAATCCGTTCCCAGGAGTTCGGGCGGGAAATCGGCTGCCGCATCGTACTTTTCGCCTTTGCTCTGTGCGTGTTGGGCCAGGAGCAGGGCTTCTGCGAGGGCTTGATCGAGAGCGGCTTTGCGTTCGGCCCGCAGGGTGCGGAGTTCGGCCATATTGCGCTCAACGGACCGCTGGATACGCTGCTGATAAAGAGACAGCAACTGGATGTGCTTGCCGTCATCGAGCCAAGTTCTGGCTTGCGACAGGGATTGGCTGATTTCAGGCTGGTCGATTTCGCGCTGGTCATTTTGGAGTGAAGGTTCCGATTCATCCGCCAACTGGCCGAGCGCGAAGATGCCGGATTCGATGACGCGGGCGCGGTTGAGGCGCCATTTGTCTTCGGCGATGGCTTGGGCGAGCCCTTGCTCGAGAATGCCGACGGGGGCGAGCGCTTCGACGATGGGCCGGCAGTGTTTCTCGAAGGCGGTATGCTCTTCGGGGGTGAAGAGGTGGATCTGGCCGGTGAGTCCGTGTTTGTAGGCGTTGAGACGGGTGCGCTGCGTGCCGGGCTCGCTTTTGGGAGCGGTAGGGCCGGCGGATCCTTTGGGAAACTCGGCGTAGTAGTCAGCGACGATCTTGGCTCTTGCCTGCTCGAAGTCGGTCATGGATCGGTACCTCTGTACCCATCAGAGCATAGCGAAATGGCCTAAGAAGGAGGGAATGGCGGTCTGAAGCTCGTATGAGATTGAAAGGAAAGGGCGAACTTTATTTAACGAATCTGTGATCGGGTTGCGGGCCAGTCTCAGAATGCCCACCTGGGCGGAGATGGCGGCGAGCCTTTCGTGGTGAGGCGCCAGGGTGATGGCCACAGATAAAACGGGGATAAACGCGGATAGGGGCAATGCCGCGACCACGCTCCGGACTGATCGACAGGGCGAAGCGACAGGGCGAAGCGACAGGGCGAAGCCCGCCGGGTACGTGGCAAGCCTTCTGAACGTGGGCCGCTCGGCGCTCTATCGGGCGCTTGTCGCGTAGTCCGTCGTTTGAGTAAATGCTACGGCGTTAACCGCGGTTGATCCCGCACACTTTTTCGAAACCGGACATATGGCCAGCGTCGCCGGGGCGTTAGACAGCAAACTGAAGCGCGGCATTATCGGCGGATGCTGGCCGACTTCTCGGGAGTAATCGGGCCACGGCGATTTCTACGGGTCGGAAGTTCGCTCCTGCGCTTTCCGTCAGCATTTCACGGGTGGAATCGGCCGCATGTAATCCCTTAGAATGGTCGGCGAAAGGAGAACATCTCGTGCCCGCAGACGATAAGCTCACGAATCGCCATGTCTGTGCCGATTGTTTTGGCGATGACCCTATTCGGCGGTTTGTTCGGGACCACGTCGTATCGGGTATGTGCGACTTCTGCGGGCGCCAGTCCGATGGTCTTGTGGCAGCGCCTTGGGAAGACGTATTACGGTTCATCCTCGACGGACTGGAGTCATGTTGGACGACAAACATTTACGAGAGCGTTGAGGATCCCGAGGATGAATTTCAGCACTCGTACGACACGCGTCAGCTTATTGAAAGTGTTAGTGGGGACGGAGGGGTTCCCCCTATCCGGAACGAATCGGTCATCGAAGAAGTGCTTCGGTCGACGGACGCCCTGACTTGGTATAACCGAGCCCTCACATCGCGGGACCCGTATGGTGGGCTTGTCCTGAGTTGGGGCGATTTCTGGGACCGCGTTATGCGGAAAAGCCGCTTCTTCTTTCATGTTCCGATGCGGGGTGACGACGCGAGCCTCGAACCACCGGAGATGCCAACGGCAAAGATACTGGATGAGCTCGGTGAAATCGTGAGGAGGGGAGAGCTCGTCAGAACATTGTCTTCGGGAACAAGGTTCTTCCGGGCACGCCAACATTCTCCCGACCACCCAGTCCGCTCAGCTTTCGACCTCGGTCCACCACCCCGCAAAGATCGGAAGGCGCTGTGCGCCAATCGGATGAGTCCAGCTGGCATTGTAATGTTCTACGGTGCGTCCGACCAGCGGACCGCCTTAAGGGAAGTGTATGACCCTCGCCGCGCGTATGACGAACCCGAACTGACCGTTGGGCAGTTTGTCACAACAACGGATTTTGGGATCGTCGATCTCACCAACGTGCCCCCTGTTCCGAGCATATTTGATCGGGACCGTCGCACGTTGAGGTCCGGCATTATGTTTCTCCACCGATTTGTCGAAGAGGTGAAACTGCGGGTGACGAAGGACGGAACAGAACACTTGGAGTACGTTCCGACGCAAGTCGTGACCGAATACTTCAGGCACGTCTTCAAAGCGGCAGACGGCAGCATTGTCCGAGGTATTCTTTACCCGAGTTCGATAGAAGACGGTGGTGACTGCTGCGTTCTCTTTTTCGAAGCCGATCAATGTAGCGACCAACGCGGCGGACGCTTCGACCAGCGCTCGCGGTGGCTCCAGCTTGACACCGACTCGATCGAGCATTTCAGCGACGAGCCAAATTTCGTTTCCAGCGGACTAAAGAAGAGGCCAGACCGCAGCTAGTCAGCACGAGGAGATTTGAACTCAGGCCTAAAGTCCGCGAAGAACATCCGCCTGCGTCCCGCGGTTGGTTCTGGTTAAGCCCTGATCCCCAAGCGATTACTCCCGATAAACGCGCTTGCGTCAGCCGCCGGGCGAGACGTGGGTGACGACCCGCTGGGCGGCCAACACGGCGCGCCCAAGACACGGCGTTCGAGGAAGCGCTAAGGCATCCGTTGGACAGCCCTTCCGTCGGACGTCTTCGATGAACTGCGGTGAAGAGTCCCGGCCGGGACGGGCAAAATCCTTCCGGCCTTGTTATTCCACGCGTTTCCTTGATCGCCTTCTGCGGCCTGTGTTATACGTTATGTATAACAGGATGCGTTTCGAGTGGGATGCGAAAAAGAACCAGTCGAACCGAAAGAAGCACGCTGGCATAGATTTTGAGACCGCATCCCGCGTATTCGCTGATCCAAGGCTGATGCTTCGCAAGGACCGCGTGATCGGCGATGAGCAGCGCTGGCATGGGATCGGCGCTGTACTTAACGCTGTGCTGCTGGTCGTGCATGTATATCGTGAGGAGGACCCAAATGGCGAAGAAGTCATCCGCATCATCTCGGCTCGCGAGGCAGATCCGCGTGAGCGCCGAATCTATCTGGAACAAGCCCCTGACTGAGCGCCAAAAGGCGGCTTTGGACGGTGTTGCGAAGAGACAAAAGCGCGCGGACGTTTCGCAGATCGATTATTCCGATATTCCCGCTCTCACCGAAAAGCATCTCGCCCAGTTCCGGCGTCCTCCAAAGAAATTGGTGGCCGTGCGCTTAGATGCCGACGTATTTGAATGGCTCCAGCAATACGGCCCCGGTTATTCCACGCGCATAAATAACGTTCTTCGGGTGGTTATGTCTCAGGAACGATGATGGCGAGTATGTACTCGGGCCGGTGTGCCGCCGGAGTTAGTCCCAAACGGCGTTCTGGGACTTTACCCTGGCTGCATCGTCCCCGATCCGCACAGAGGCCGGGCACGAGCGTTTCCGTTGAGAGTGTTCTATGAGTGGCGCGTAAAACGGCCTTTCCGCGCCCAAAGCAGCGCGTCATCCACGACGGAAGATGGTACAGGCGGCGAGATGTCGACAGAGGTAGAATTGAGTCGATGCCGAAGGTGAAAAAAAGTGGCCGATCAAGGCCGTCTGACAGGCTCGCTGCTGTTAACGATGAAGCGCTGCCAGCACCCAAAGGACTCACCGTTGCGGCAGACCGGCTTCCTCGCCGAAAGTCTGAGACGCCGGTTCTCAAAGCGAATCCTGAGGAGTTGACGAAGGTTGTTGCTCGGGCAACGGAAGTTTTTGGTAATGAGGACGGGGCCTTTCGTTGGCTTGGAACGCCCGTGGCGGCTTTGGACTACGCTACACCGATCTCGTGCCTAGGCACGCATCAAGGCGCCATGCGCGTAAATGACGTTCTGACGCAAATCGAACACGGTGTCTGGTAATTGACCGTTTACCGGATTTGCATGGCAAAATATCCGGCCAATGATGGCGAGGGCGCAAGGCGCGCCGGTGGCCGCTGGAATCACAAAGGAACGGCTATGGTGTATTGCGCGGCCACGGCTTCTTTGTGCGCGTTGGAAGCGCTTGCGCACAGCGCCATGCCTCCGGCCGACAGACATGATCGTCGTGCAAGCCAGAATCCCGAATAGCCTTTCTATACAGACGGTTGAAGAATCAGATTTGCCTCCGAATTGGAGCCGCCCGATACCTTCCAAGAAAACGCAAGACCTCGGACCTCGGAACAGGTTGGGTAATAAGGGCAGCTACAGCAGTGCTGTCTGTGCCTTCGGTTATTGTTCCAAGTGAGCGAAACTACCTGCTGAATCCGGCTCATCCGGATTTCGTCAGAATTCGCTTTTCGCCGCCCCGGCCGTTTACGTTCGACAAGCGCCTAAAGCCAGCACGCTAATCTAAGGCGCTTTCCGCCGAAGCGCCCCTTTCAAACGGCGCTCTAGTATCGACCGGACGTTCGGGCGAATCGTCGGCCACTCGTACGAAGTTCAGGCGGTTCGCGATCGAACACCCACACCGAAGCGTCCTTGCCGGCGAGGGGCCGGACGGCGGCCGCACCGATGCCGTTCGCTCCGCCAGCCACGACGGCGATCTTTCCAGCCGGCACATCGATCAGGGCCTGGATGCTCCCAGAAAGAGCGCGCGCCATTGGCTATAGGACATCGGTTCGCGGCAATCTGGTGGGCCGGCGGACGGGACTCCACTTGGCGAAAGGCCTTGGACGTCCGGGGCCGCGGTGGATTGGGTAAACTGAAGCCGGCAGCCGGAACGCTGCAGCCATAACTGCACATTCCAGTCATATCGCGCCAGGATGTTGTGAAGCGCATAGGGCCGGTTCTCGCGTCCCCATGCCTGTTCGTAAAGGTCGTGCAGAAGTCCGTAGCCGTAAACCAAATCCTGATAGTAATACTCCACGTGAAAGAGCGGATCCCCGGAGTGGCGCCCTCCGTTGCGCTGCCGATCGGCCAAAGCATACCGATCGGCAATCTGTTGCGCCGCTTGAAACTTGTAGACGATAAAATCCATGCGGCGGGCGCCCAGTTCCATCGCGCGAAGCGCGTCTGTTTCGCGCAACCGGGCAGAGGCTTCCGCCTCTTTGATGAGGGTAATGGCGCGTTCGGCGTGCAGGCGAATTTCGTGCCCCATGGGCAGCAGCCGGGCGGATGTATCCTGCCCCTGCCGCGACCACGGATCCATCCAAAACAGATCCGCCATGGCCCCGTGCGTGGAGCCGGCCTGGCTGAAGCACACGTGCGCCGCCGAGAGTTCTTTCTGGGCCTCATCGATCTTGCCGGTGAGGTCCCCGTGAAACACCTGACCGAAGCTATTTTCGAAATTGGCGATGCTGCTCTCGCCCGGCTGCCAGCCCGCCGCCGCCCCGAATAGCAGACCATACCAATTGGCGTTGAAGAGGCTTCCATCGTCCGAGTTCCAGACGGTGTTCAAGACTCCGGTGGCTCCCAACCGCTGGCCGTCGCGCACGAACCGCTGGATATTGAGCAGCGCCTCGTAATAATTCGGGTAAACGCGATCCCAGTTATTCAAACCCGGGGACACCCAGGTTTCTATTCCGGCGTCCACATAGGGCCGCAGCCACTTTTCAAAGCCCTCCGGGCGCGGTCCATATTCCCAGGCGACCGCGATCACATCTTTCGGCAGGGTCTTCACTAACTCTGGGTGGTCCATCGCAATGTCGCCCCAGAAAAGCATCCTCTTGTGGAGCGGTTGGACGACCGCATAGATCTGCTTCAAAAAGTCGATGTAGACCTTGGCGGCTCCGCTCTCCGCCACGGCGGCGTGGCTTTGCCCGGTTCCCAACTCGTTGACCTCATCCGCGCCCACGTGGAGAAATGGGCCCGGGAACATGCCGGCCAGTTCGGTGATCCATCGCCGCACCAGGTCGATCGAGCCCGGCTGCCCGGGAGCGAGCGCGCTGCCGTGGGGCGTCTCGCCCAACGGCAGATACTGTTCGAACATCAGAGTGTGGTGCATGTGGCCGAAGGCTTCCTGCTGCGGCACGATGGTCACATGAAACTGCCGGGCGTAGCCCACCAGCTCGTCGACATCCGAACGCGTCATCGATCCGCCCGGCTGAGCCGGAAGGGGCTCGCTCTGGTATTCCAGCGAGTTTTCCATGTATGGCGAATAGATATTGATTTTGTATTCGGAAAGCAGCTGGACGATGTGTTTCTGAAATTCGAGCGTCGAGATGGGGCCGCGCGAGATATCGTGCGAGATGCCGCGAAAAGCCATCGCCGGCCAGTCGCGGATTTCGGCAGTTTGGAATACGGGGCCGCTTGCATTCACGGAGATCAGTTGCTTGAGCGTCTGCGCACCGTAATAAACGCCGGCGGCGGAAGAGCCGATGTCATAAGCGATGCCGCCATCCGCGATCAGGATGTAACCCTCGTTGCGCATTTCCGGAGAGAGTGCCAGGCGCCTGGACGAGAGAACCGCGGCCGCGAGCTTGTTCGTGTCCCGCAGCAGCACGATTCTTACCGCGCCGGTGGTTCCGTTGCGGGCCGCGATTCCCCGGTTCTTCAGGGTGGCAATCAGATCGTCGGCGGCAAACCGATCCTCGGAGTCGCCGTCGGGCGCCGAGATCGCAATCCCGTCGCCCAATCGTAAGATGGGCCCGGGCCGTATCTCTCGGGGCAATGGAACGAGCGGCAACGGGGCGGCCGCTTCCTGTGCCAACAGGAACGAATTGCCGGCAAGTATAAAAAGCGCCGGACACCAAAAGCGCATTCCGAACGATGGGCCCATCAGCATGCCGTCCGCCTCCCGTTTCTCCAAGAAGTATAGCGAAGCGCTCCCACACCCAACCGGCTTCGGCCTCGAAGCGGATTCTCTCGTGGAATGCGCATATGCGGCTGTGAGCGACTGGTTCGACGTCTGGCAAGGCGATCGGATACCTCTCGCGACAACCTGGAGGAAAGGTGGATTGGGGTCCCGCGCCCGCCCTCCGAGACCGCCCTTGCAGTCGCTTTCTCTGGTTCAGCAATTTCGACCTCTGGTCACAAATCGGCCCACCACTGGCAACATTGAGTTCGTCGACATCCTATAAACGCGCGAATAACTCGTTGGAGGAAGCGTGGGACTCGCTAGTGCGTCGTTCGTTTGACGAGCGGAAGTGGCGAAATTTGGCAGACGCACAACCTTGAGGTGGCTGCGCCCGCAAGGGCACGGGGGTTCAAGTCCTCCCTTCCGCACCAATTATTCAGAGTAATCGCAGGGGCTGGCACGAGGATAGTTTGCGGATGCGGGCTAAAGGTGATCCTGGCACAATCCGCCGTCTGATCGGATACACTTAGCACAATCACCGATATGCCACTTTCCGCGGGCGACAAACTTGGCCCCTACGAAATTATTGCGCCCCTCGGCAAGGAGAAGCTGACACGGCGCGGGTTTCTGACAGTTGCCGCCGCGGCTGCGGCTGACGTCGCGTTCGCCCGAGCTTCGCAAGTCAGCACGCCGGTGAACTTCGCGATACCTGCGCACGCCTGCGATTGTCATACGCATATCTTCGGCGATCCGGCCAAGTTTCCGCTGTTTGCGGGACGCACCTACACGCCTGAGACTGCGCTGCCGGAGGAGATGTCGAAACTACATGCGGCGCTCGATATGCAACGGGTCGTGATCGTGACTCCCAGTGTCTATGGCGCCGATAATTCCGCAACGCTCTATGGAATGAAAGCGCGAGGGGCGAATGCGCGCGGAGTGGCCGTGATCGACGAGAAAACGCCTGCCAGTGAACTGGATCGGTTGCGAAGGGCCGGCTTTCGCGGTATCCGTCTTAATCTGGCAACCGGCGGCCAGGCCGATCCAGCCACCGGGCGGCGGCGATTTCAGGCGGCCATCGCGCAGGTGAAGGGGCTGAACTGGCATGTCCAGATGTATGCCAGTCTTGCGGTGATTGCCGGAGTTCGCGATCTGGTTCTCGCATCGGCTGTGCCGGTTGTGTTCGACCATTTCGGCGGCGCCAATGCGGCGTTGGGGATGGATCAGCCGGGATTCGGCGATCTGGTGGATCTGTTGCGATCGGGCAAAGCGTATGTGAAGATTTCCGGCGCTTACCGGGCATCGACTCACGGCCCGGACTATGCGGACGTGGCGCCGTACGCTAAGGCGCTGATCGGGGCGAACGCGGACCGGGTGCTGTGGGGCTCCGACTGGCCGCATCCGAATACCGCGATATCGACTGACCGCAGGGCGACAGACATCGCACCTCTGTTGCAGATCGACGATGGCCGATTGCTGAATCAACTTCCGGTCTGGGCGCCGGACGCGACAGTGCGGAAGAAGATCCTCGTGGATAATCCTGCGCGGCTGTACGGATTCTGACTGAGAAGGCCAACGCCCCTGCCACGCGGCGAGCGGAGGAGGTTTGGGAGGGGGAAGGGGTCACTCCTGATTGGTCAAATATTGCACGCGGGCTAAGGGGCCTCAAAGTGCCTGTCAGCCGTGAAAAGGCCCGCCAACTCGCCAACTTCCGGATGCGCCGTCATCCGGGAACGATTGCCAAGGTGCTCGCATAGAGTGCATGTGAGGTCTGCCGAGTGGCCACAGCAAGGTAAGATTGCTCAAAGCAGAGGCCGAATCACCGCGATGACTAAAAATGACATTCAGCTACTCTACGAATACGACCGCTGGGCGAACAACAGGGTTTTGTACGCCGTCTCCACTCTCCGCCCTGAGGAGTTCACGCGTGATCTGGGCGGCAGCTTCCGTTCTGTGCGAAACACGCTCGTGCACATCGTTGGCAGCGAGTGGTGTTGGCTAACATATTGGAAGGAACCGTCCCCCAGCTCGGCCTTCCTCACAGATTTGTGGGCGCGGGACAACGCTGTATTAGATCCGAATTCGTATCCCGATCTCGCTGCGGTGCGGCTAAAGTGGGAGGAAGTCGAAAGAGAACAAGTCGAGTTTGTGAATCGCGTAACAAACGAATCCTTGCAACGGATGCTTCCTGTGCTCGAAACACAACTCACTCTGGCGCACCTCATGCAACATCTCGCGAACCATTCCACTTACCACCGGGGTCAAGTCGCGCTCATGATGCGGCAGCTTGCCGCTGAGCCGCTCGCTACTGACTTCGCCATGTTTTTAATGGAGGGCCGCCGTGTGAGAGCCGATGCACAGTAGCCTACTAAAAGACGATTTGAGCGAGCCCAAAAAACACTCCGGGTATCCTCGGCCTTCCCAATCACCGCACTAGATCCGACCGCCAGGAAATCAGTCCCGGATGGCCGGGTACACGGAAGTTGGGCCACCTTAGAAGCTAGGAGCGTTGCGTAAACTACCGTTTACGAAACAGGGCGAGGGCGCTTCCGCAAAGAGCCGGGATCAGTCTTCCGCTGAGATCGCGACCAGCCGGAATCGACGCCTCAGCCCATGTGTTGAACTACAGATGGTTTCATTCCGAATTTCGCTCGGCGATAATATACGAGAATTCTCCGATGAACGCCCCGACGCTCCATCCACCCGCGGGTGACCTCGCGCGGCTGCTGTTTTCCGACGGCGTGATTCGAGATCCCGCCGCAACGATGATCCCGCTTTCCGGCGGCGTCTCCAGTGAGATCTATCTCGTCAACGACGGCGGCCGCCAGTTCGTCGTCAAGAGAGCTCTCCCTCAACTCAAGGTGGAACAAGCATGGTTTGCCGACATCAGCCGGAACGCCCATGAAGCGGCATATCTGAGCTACATCGCCCGATTCTCGCCGGACAACGCGCCGCAATTGCAATACGTCAGCGCGGAGCACGGCTACTTCACGATGGAGTATCTGGGCGCGGACTGGCAAAACTGGAAAAGGACGCTGCTGGATGGCCGCTCGGAACCGCGGATCGCGCAGGCAGTGAGCGGCCTGCTGGGAAAAATTCACGCGCACTCCGCCTCCGATCCGGAAGCTCGCGAGCGCTTCCAGACGCTCGCTAATTTCGAGCAGCTTCGCATCGAACCGTATCTTCTGGCTACGGCCCGGCGCCACCCGCGATTGAAGGCGGTCTTGGAAGCCGAAGCCGCCCGCTTGCGGGCCGAACGCAGCGTTCTCACCCATGGCGACTTCAGCCCGAAGAACATCCTGGTCTCGCCGCAGAGAGTAGTGGTGGTGGACTGCGAATGCGCGTGGTATGGCGACGCGGCCTTCGATATCGCATTCCTCTTGAACCATATTTTCCTCAAATCGGCGGCGCGGCCCGCCACGGGCATTTGGCGGCCGATGGTAGAGTTGGTCTGGTCCTCGTACCTCGCTGCACGCTTTGCCGAAGCAGCGGATGCCAGGACATCCGCGCTGGAGCGAAATGTCTCGGGGTTGTTGCCGATGCTGATGCTGGCCAGGGTGGATGGGAAATCGCCGGTCGAATACCTGAGTGAAAGCCAACGGGATCGCGTTCGGGAGTTCGCCGTTTCCGGCATCGAACGCAGGTGCGTCAGCTTGTCCGGGATCACGCAAGAGTGGTTCACATGACCATCCAATCCGTTTCGGCGCACCAGGTGTATGATTCACGCGGGAATCCCACCGTTGAGGCCCAGGTCACACTGGCGGATGGCAGTGTTGGCAGAGGCATAGTCCCGTCGGGAGCTTCCAAGGGCCGTTACGAGGCGTTGGAACTGCGTGACGGCGACCCGCTGCGCTTCCGGGGAAAGTCGATGTTTACGGCCATTCGAAACATCGAGACCATTCTCGGCCCGGAACTGGTGAGATCGGCCGCTTCCGACCAAGCTTCGCTGGACCGGCGCATGATCGATTTGGATGGCACGCCTCAAAAGTCGCGCCTCGGCGCCAACGCCATATTGGCGCTCTCCATGGCCTACGCTTACGCCGCGGCTCAGTCCAGCCGCCTGCCGCTCCATGCGTACCTGGGTGAGGGCGTGCTGCTGCCGTTTCCGGAGATTCAGATCATCGGAGGGGGCGCGCATGCCAACCGGCGGATCGACGTGCAGGATTTCATGATCATGGCCATGGGCGCGCAAACTTTTGAAGCAGCCCTGGAGATCGCTTACAACGTCTACCAGGCCACTGCCGATGTGCTGCGGGATCGAGGCAAATTATACGGAGTCGCCGACGAGGGCGGTTTCTGGCCCGAGATAGACTCCCATGAGGAGGCCTTCGAGCTTCTTTTATACGCCATCCGCCGCGCCGGATATCGGCCCGGCGCGGACGTGGCTCTTTCGCTCGACATTGCCGCCAGCGATCTTTATGACGGGCCAACGCGCCGGTACACGCTGCGCACCGAAAACCGATCCTTCGATTCCGATGCATTCGCGGATATTCTTGCCGGTTGGTGCCGCGCCTATGACGTGGTGTCCATCGAGGATCCCATGGCGGATGACGACTGGGAAGGTTGGCAGCGGTTCCGGTCCGTGGCTCCAGCGGGCCTGCAGATCGTGGGTGACGACCTCTTTGTCACCAACGTGGACCGCATTCGCGGGGGCATAGAGCGAGAAGCCGCCAATGCCGTCCTGATCAAGCCGAATCAGATTGGGACGGTGACGGAAACGCTGGATGCCATCCGCCTGACCCAGTCTGCCGGTTGGAAGCCGGTGGTCTCGGCCCGTTCCGGGGAAACCGAGGATGCCTTCATCGCCCATCTGGCCGTGGCGACGGAAGCCGGGCAGTTGAAAGTGGGCTCTTTTTCCAGGAGCGAGCGTATGGCGAAGTGGAACGAAGTCTTGCGCATCGGGCGTGGTTTAGGTTCGCGAGCGCGGTTCGCCGGCAAGGGCGCTCTGGGACGTTAGCGCGCCACCAGGCGGACCGGCCGGATTCCAGCAACGGCTGAAAATGCCTTGGCCGATGGTTCGATCTGACAGTTCCTTTTCGTAAAGTAACTTGGCGAGTAATCGGATGCTTTTTGAGGTGGATGGCCGGTTGGCTCCTGGATGGTCGGCTAGGCAACACGCATCGAAAGTGTCGGTCGCGGAGACTTAGCTATTTCGGCGTAAGCTTCACTAACTTGCTGGTAAGAGGCGTGCGAGGCTGGATGCCAGCGGCGCCGCTGTCGGTCAGCACATAGACGGCGCCGTCGGGTCCGACACGCACGTCCCGGATCCGCGCGTGCATCTCAACGAGCAGCGGTTCCTCCGCTACGACCTTATCGTTCTTGACGGTGAGCCGGTCGAGCATCATGCTGCGCAGACCGCCGACGAAAAGGCTACCCTTCCATTGCGGAAACAAGTTGCCGGTGTAGAAAGCCAAGCCAGAGGGCGCAATGACCGGATCCCAATAGTACGTTGGCTCTTCCATGCCTTCCTTGTGAGTGATGCCTTCGCCGATGGACTTACCGGGATAGTCGATGCCGTGTACGATTACCGGCCATCCGTAATTCTTTCCTCTTTCGAGGATATTCAATTCATCGCCGCCGCGGGGGCCGTGTTCGTTCTCCCATAAACGACCGGTCGCAGGGTCGAACGCAAGGCCTTCCGGATTGCGATTGCCATAGGCCCAAATCTCGGGCAGAACACCCGGCTTGCCGATGAATGGATTGTCCGGCGCCGGCGCGCCATCCGCGGTGATGTGAACGATCTTGCCTAAATCGGTATCCAGTCGCTGGGCGACGTCCCATGGCGGCGAATCCGAACGGTCGCCGATACTGAGGAAAATACTCCCGTCACGCCCGAATGCCACACGGCCTCCGGTCTTGCCACCTAGTCTTTTCGTTGGTATCGCGGGTTGGGCGCGAAAGATGACTTTCGCATCGATCAAAGCGGCTTTGGCTTCGTCGAAGCGGCCGCGAGCGACGCAAGTATTGCCGTTGGTGTTATCGATGTAATCGAAAAACGTCAAGAAGATCTGGTGAGTGGTCGAAAAATGCGGGTCGAGCTGGACGTCGAGCAGGCCAATGTCCTTTGCGCCGGGCGACGCGAGCTCGGATATGCCGGCCACGGGCCCCGAAAGGATGCCGTTCTTATCCAGAATACGCAGGCTGCCAGGCAGCCTTTCCGTGAGGAGAATCTTTCCGTCCGGCAGAAATGCCAGGCTCCAGGGAGCGGGCAGACGATCGATCAGCGTGGTTACCTTGTAGGGTGCTGAGGCGTGATAGGGTGCGCGGGTCTGCTCGGGGAATGCGGGTTTGTCGTCAGCCTTCTCGGGGGGACGTCGATCGATCGGTTTACCTTCTTCCAAGACTGGCGCCGGGTCGGTGACAGGCGCCGGCGCGGAAACGCGCGCCGTGGCCTCTGGCGCAGCTTGAAGCGCAGCAGGCGTCTGGAACTTGATCTCTTTGAGCACTTCGGTTTGGGCGCCGAGTTCGGTGTTCCCAGCCGGGAACTTGTTGACAGCGAGAATGTAAGCCAGGATGTCGACGTTTGTTTGACGGCTCAGGCTTCCAGGCTTGTCGGCGGGCATGGAGACGCGAACTTTCTCGAATAGATCGTCGACAGACCGTTGGCGCCAATTCGCCAGGAACGCGTCCCCCGTAAGTCCGGGAGTCTCGTCATTGCCACGCATTTCCGCGCCGTGACAACTGACGCACTGCGCAGTATAGGCAGTCTTGCCACGGTTGGCTTGTTCCTGCGTGTAGACGCCAGCCCCTACCAAGCGCGATGTTTGAGCGACCGCAATTGAGGCGATCGCGAGGGCAGTGAGTGTAACAGATTCCAGCCTCATACCGGTATCGATCATTATGGCAGCTAACGCACGCGACAGGGAAATTCGAACGGGCCACGCCCGCGCCTAAGAGCCGCCACGGGAGAACTTACTCAGTATCGACCACTTCGCAATCCAACAGCCGCGTTTAATCCCACCCACCCACCGGCATGGATGTATGTGCCGATCTCTTGTTACCAGGTTTGCCAGTTATACAAAATACCCCTGTTAGACCAGGCCGGTCACATTGACGGTTCGGTCTGGCGAGAATTGATTAGCTATCTTCAACTCGCGTAGGGCGTCGCCGACGGCTGCAAGATTCGCGGGCTTCATTTCGGAATACGTGCGCGAGATGACGAGACCTTGTGCTCCGCCGCGGTAAGCGGCCAAGGTTATGTTCGCACTTTCTGTACTTGCCTCGCTGTTTCTCGTGTATTCGCAGTTACTCGACTTCGAACCGCGCCGGGAGTTCGGTCGCCTCAGGTAAAGTCAGGACCGCAACAATTCAGTTTTGCGTAATTGGGTGACAGCAGCCTGTCACTCAATTACGCGAACGTCTATCTACAAGTGAACAGTCGCGGCGTTGAGCGGCGTCTTCCAATACCGGCTATCGTATAGGTAATGGACTGGCAACACAACGGCGTCAAAATCGTTCCCGCCGGCGAGCTGGACCCCAACACGCCGCAGACTCCCGGCATGACTCGCGCGGCCGCCATCACGCATGCCCGAACCGGCGCGGCCAAGCTATGGGCCGGCACGGTGGTGGTGCAGCCCAACGCCAAGACTGGGCCGCATCACCACGGCGAACTGGAAACCGTGCTCTACATTGTTCGCGGCAGGGCCCGCATGCGGTGGGGAGACCGGCTGGAATTCAGCGGCGAGGCCGGACCGGGCGACTTCATCTACGTTCCACCTTACGTGCCGCATCAGGAGATCAACGCTCTCCCGGACGAGCCGTGCGAAGCCGTCGTGGTCCGCAGCGGGCAGGATCCGGTGGTGGTGAATCTCGACCTTGAAAGCCCCGAGCCCGCCAGCGCCGGCAGCCCAACTCCGTTCCATCCCAAGCCGTAATGCCGATGGCAAATGGCGGCCGCAGTTGCGCTACTTTGAAACTGTGAATCCGGTTCAACGGGCGAAGCTCGAGGCGCTGCCGCTGCACTCGCATACCCCGATCGAGTGGGGACGCGCGGTGCTGGCCCACCCGATCAGTTTGCTGATGGATCACGCCTTTCTCGAAAAGAAGGCAGCCACGAACGCGCTGGAACTGCTGACGCGCTGGCCGAATGACTGGACCGAGGGATGGGTTGAGACGATGACCAGCGTCGCCCGGGATGAAGCGGCCCATCTGTCGCAGGTCATGCGCATCCTGCTTCGCCGCGGCGGGCGGCTGGACAGGGTCCATAAAAACTCCTACGCAAACTCGCTTCGGGAACTGGTGCGGAAAGGAGAGCCGACGGAAGTTTTGGACCGCCTTCTGGTTTCAGCCCTGATCGAGGCTCGTTCCTGCGAGCGTTTCGCGGTGCTGGCCGCAGCAGCCGCCGATGGAGAAACCAGCGACGAGGAACTGGCGAGTTTCTACCAGGCGCTTTACTCTTCCGAGTTCGGGCATTACCGAGTCTTCCTGAAGCTCGCCGTCAAGATCGCCGGCAAGACAGCGGTGGATGCCCGGTGGCAGCAGATGCTGACGCTGGAGGCGCAGATCCTGGCGCGGCAGGCTGCCGGTCCGCGCATCCATTCGGGGTTCCCTGGGCAGTGAGCGGCAGTGACGGAGGTTCCGCCCTACAATGCCGCCGCATCGCCGGTTGGCATGCCTTTCGGAACCATCGGCAGCGATCGCAGACGCTTGCCGGTGGCGTCGAAAATGGCGTTGCCGATGGCGGGAGCCACCCCTACTATAGGGGTTTCGCCGGCGCCCGCCGAAGGCAGATCTTTGCGGTCCAGCAGCACGCTCTCAATCACCGGCATGTCCGAGAAGCGCGGAACGCGATACTTCGAGAGGCGGTCTGTGAGTATCCTGCCGTCCTCGAAATCGATGTGCTCGAACAGCGCGCCGCCGATGCCCATGGCCACGGCGCCATCCACCTGGTTGCGCAAGTGCTCGGGGTTGACGATGGCGCCGCATTCAAAGGCTTCTACGATGCGCACCACCCGCACTTCGCCCTTCGGCGATATCGCCACCTCGGCGCAGGTGGCTACATAGCCGCCCTTTTCGAATCCGGCAGCGATGCCGAAACCGCGGCCGGCAGCCTTCTTGCGCGCCTTCCAACCGAACTTATCGGCCGCGGCGGCGATCGCGTTGCGCAGGCGCTCGTCCTTGGCGTTCTTGAGACGGAATTCCAGCGGGTCCATCTTGATGGAATGCGCCAGCTCATCCATGTAGCATTCGCGTACGAAGTGATTCGCAGTGGCGGCCAGGCCGCGATAACTCCCCTGCCGCAGCGGCATGGGGGTTTGATGAAACTGCTCGCGCTTCGATGCCACTTCATAAGGCGAGTTCAAGCCGGAAGAACCGGAGTTATAGTTGTGAAACTCCCAGTTAGTCAGCGTGCCATCCGCACTTACTTTGCCAGTTACTTCGATCAAACCGGCAGGGCGGAAATACGCCCAGGTCATCTCTTCTTCGCGGGTCCAGTTGCGCTTCACCGGTTTGCCGGCCGCCTTGGCGAGAACGGCCGCTTCGATGGCGGCGTCGCCTTCGTGCTTGCCGCCGTAACCGGAGCCGGTATCGGGCATCAGGACGTGTACCCGGTCGTCGGCCAGGCCGAATTTGGCGGCCAGCTCGGTACGCACGCCGAACGGACGCTGCGTGCCGGTCCACACGGTAAGTTTTCCGTCGCTTCCCCACTCGGCTACGGCCGCGCGCGGCTCCAGCGGCACGTGCGCGATATAGGCCACCGAGTATTTGGTTAGCGCGGCGCCGCCGTTGGGCGCATTTTGCGCGTGACTCTTGAAGAAGGCGAATACGTCGCGGCTGTTGGTTGGCGCCGCAGCGGGTTTCCACTGCGCCTTTAAGGCGGCCAGCGCCTTTTCGGCGGTCGCCATATCGGGCGCGGTCACTCCCACAAAGTTGCCTTCACGAACCACCTTGACGCCCGGCATGGCTTCGGCGGCCGAGCTATCGAGCGAGGCCAGTTGCGCGTCGAACGATTCCGGCCGCAGCACCTTGCCATAGAGCATGCCGGGGCGCTTCACGTCGAACGAATACTTGTGCGCGCCGGTGACGATCTGGGGCCCATTTACCTTGGCCAGGGACGTTCCAGCCACTCGCCATTCGGTAGCTGGCTCCAGTGTGACGCTCGCGGGAATCGACTTAGTCAGCTTCTGCCCGTTTGTCAATTCTCCGAAGTTGGCCGAGCGCGCGGCGGCGGAGACGCGGCCGTTCGTGACAGAGATTGCAGTGCGGTCCACGCTCCACTTCTGCGCCGCGAGATCAATGAGCATTTCGCGCGCGGCCGCGGCGGCCTTGCGAATCTGCGGCCACATTGTAGGCGTAGTGCGGCTGCCGAATGTGCCCATGTCGTACGGCGTAAGGTCGGTATCGCCCATCACCATGTGGATGGAATCGGCGGGCGCGCGCAGTTCTTCCGCCACCGCCTGGGTCAGCGAGGTGCGCGCGTTTTGGCCCACTTCCACCTTGCCGGTGAAGACGGTCACGGCGCCGTTTTCGCCGATGTGCAGCCACGCGCTCACCTGCTCGGGCAGTTGCTCGCGCATGCCGCGGCCGCGCCCGCCGCCGGATTCCTGCGCGTCGGCATCATCGGCGATCATCAACACTACGATGCCGCCGCCCAGTACCGCAAAGAAGTCGCGCCGCGATAAATGCTGGGATACATGCTGGGATACACGTGGACTCATGCGTGCACTCCTTTGCGCGCCGCCGCGCGGATGGCGGCGACCACGCGCGGATAGGTCCCGCACCGGCAGATATGGCCGTCCATGCCCTTGACGATGTCGGCCTCGCTGGCGTTGGGGAAGCGCTTCAGCAGGCCCACTGCGCCCATGATCATTCCCGGAGTACACCACCCGCACTGGAGCGCGTCGGCTTCGAGAAACGCCTCCTGCACCGGATGCAGCTTGCCCTTGGGCGCAAGGCCTTCGATGGTGACGATGCGCCTGGCGGCAACGCTCGCAACTTTGGTGATGCACGATTTCATAGGTTGCCCGTCCACCAGGACGGTGCAGGCGGCGCATTGCCCTTCGCCGCAGCCGAACTTGGTTCCGGTGAGATCGAGGTCGTCACGCAGGACGCTGAGCAGCGAACGGTCGCCATCGGCGTCGATGCGCCGGCGGGTTCCATTGACATCGAGTTCCGTGATGCTGGCCATGTCCTATTGTGGCGCCGAAACCTGCGGTACGGTTGACAGACGAAAGCGTCTGTCCCACGTTGCACCAGCTGGCGATCCTTGTCACCCGGAGTGCTGAAAGATCTTGTGCTGACTGACACTGTCGCCGTCGCCGCTTTTCAACTCGCGGAAAATGATGGTCGAAAGGACGGTCAGTGCGCCCAGAACCAGGAACGCGCGGTGGATGCCCAGAATCATCTGAGGCGCGCTGGAATGGAAGCGGTCGGGAATGAAGAAAGCCGTGGTCAGCGACGCCGACGCCACGCCGAAACTGATCGACATCTGCTGCATGGTGCTGGCGATGGTGGAGGCGCTGCTGGTCTGTTCCTCAGTGACGTCCGCATAGACCAGCGTGTTCATGCTGGTATATTGCAGCGAGGTGAAGAAGCCGAAGCAGAACACCTGGATGACGATGAGCCACACCGGCGTGCCCGCGCCGATGGTCGCGAAGAGCAGAATAAGCAGGCCGAGGATTATGGTGTTCGAAACCAGCACGCCGCGATAGCCAACACGCGCCAGAATTCCGGGCATTGACGTCTTGAGACTCATGGCGGCGATGGCCTGCGGCATCATCAGCAAGCCGGATTGAATGGGAGTGAAGCCAAGCCCGACCTGATAGAGCAGCGGGAAAAGGAACGGAATGCCGCCGATGCCCAGCCGCGTGAAAAAGCTGCCGCTCACCGCCGAGCGGAACGTACGGATGCGAAACAGGCTCAGACGCAGCAACGGAAACCTGGTCCTGGCCGCGCGAAATCCATAGGCTGCCAGCAGTAGGGCGGACACTGCCAGCATCGCCAGAATCTCGCTCCCGTTCAAGGTGTGTTCGCCGAACACTTCCAACACGTAGGAGAGCAGTCCGATGCCGGAGCCGAACAGAAGAAGTCCGGCCACATCGAGCGGATTCGAATGCTCCGCCCGATAATCCGGCAGATGGAGATAGACCATGCAAAGGCCAATCAGGCCGATGGGGATGTTCACGAAGAAGATCACACGCCACTGAAAGTATGCCACGATCAATCCACCGGCGATGGGGCCGAGCATGGGGCCAATCAGGCCGGGGATGGCGACGAAACTCATGGCGCGGACCAGCTCGGATTTCGCAAACGTCCGCACCAGCGTCAGACGGCCGACGGGGACCATCATGGCTCCGCCGCAGCCCTGCAGGATGCGGCACGCGACAAGAATATGGATGTTGCTCGATATGCCGCAGAGGAACGACCCCAGCGTGAAGAGGCCGATGGCGGACGCGAATACGCGCCGCGTGCCGAATCGATCGGCCATCCACCCGCTGATGGGGATGAACACGGCGAGACTCAATGTGTAGCTTGCCAGGACCGATTTCATGCTCAGCGGAGCCACCTTAAGAGCAGCCGCGATAGAGGGGACGGCGGTGTTGAGAATGGTCGTATCCAGCGATTCCATGAAGAACGCGACTGCGACGAGCCATGGCAGCAATCGCTTGCTGGCTGGGTGAAGCGACGGGGCAATGTTGGGATCGGACATGGCGCTGTGGTGCGTCGGCTGGAAGATCGGCTCCCGCCGTCAGTTTAGCTTATCGAAGGGATAGAGCGCCGCGAAAGAGTCGTGCTTCCCCGTGGCATCATCAAAGCGTGAACCATGTCTAACATGCGAGCGGTTGAAATCACACGCCCCGGCGGCCCGGAAGTACTGCAACTGACGGAGCGGCCGATTCCGCGTCCCGGCCTTGGCGAGATCCTGATTAAAGTGGCGGCGTCGGGAGTAAACCGGCCGGACGTGTTTCAGCGAATGGGGCGCTATCCGCCGCCGCATGGCGCATCCGATCTGCCGGGTCTCGAGGTAGCGGGCACGATCGTGGAGGGGGACTTCTCAGGCGACAACTCTTTCAGGCTGAAAACGGGCGACCAGGTTTGCGCGCTGTTGGCCGGCGGCGGTTACGCGGAGTACGCGGCCGCGCCTCTGGGGCAGTGTTTGCCGGTACCAAAGGGTGTGAGCGTGATCGAGGCCGCGGCGCTCCCGGAGACCTTCTTCACTGTGTGGAGCAACGTCTTCGACCGCGGCCAATTGGGCCGTGGCGAAGGCGCCGCGCACGAAAACCTGTTGGTGCAAGGCGGCTCCAGCGGCATTGGCGTCGCCGCCATACAGATGGCGCACGCGCTCGGGCATGAGGTTTTCGCCACCGCAGGCAGCGACCAGAAATGCCGCGCCTGCGAAGCGCTGGGCGCGCGCGCCATCAACTATAAGACTGAGGACTTCGTGGAACGCGTGAGGTCTTTTACCGCCGGGCGCGGCGTGGACGTGATTCTCGACATGGTGGCCGGCGACTATGTGGCGCGCGAGTTAGACGCGCTGGCAGAGGGCGGCCGACTTGTCTTGATCGCCACGCTGGGCGGATCTGGCGCCACAATCGATTTTGGTAAAGTGCTGCGCCGCCGGCTGACAGTGACCGGTTCCACGCTGCGCCCGCGTCCGGTGGCGTTCAAGGCGGCCATTGCGCGACGGCTGCATGAGGTGGTGTGGCCGTTGATCGAGGCGGGCAAGGTGCGGCCGGTGATCCACGAAGTGTTCCCGGCGGCGGAGGCCGCCAAGGCGCATGCGCTCATGGAAAGCGGCGCGCATATCGGCAAGCTGGTGCTGCGCTGGTAAGTGCGTCACCAGTTGGTGATGGATCCATCCGGCCTGTAGTAAAGCTGCCGGTTGCGGACGGGCTCGGTAATCTCGATCAGTCTTTGGGGCTTTGGGGTTACCCTGGAGCGATGGTCCAGCCCACGCCATGGCTCGCGGATGTCCGGAACGCCGCACGCATAACCTGCACAGCCAGCGCTTTGGCTCTCGTCCTACCGCTATGGAATGAGACGCGGATGATTGTCGCGATCAGATCGACGCATCCCGATCTAGGGTGGTGGACCATTCCTATGCTGGCACTGACGTATCTTTTTTCGGCGACGACCCCGGTGTTCTGTTTCGCTTTGTATCGCGACGAAGGTAGCCTGAGCCTCTCGAAGCGTCTCCGGCTGCTGAGCGTTGCAGCCTCGATCACGCTTGGCGTCATTCTCGCCTTTGGGCTGGCGAATTGGATCGCATCGCTGGGGCCGTATTGGTCAACGATGAAGGCGGCCGACTGGCAAACAGGCGCCACAAGCATTTTGACCGTCGCGCGCGATCCCAGAACGATCAGTAAGATCACCACTCTGCTGGGCGCGTTTTCAGACTTGACGATAATCCTGCTGCTAATCGCACTGTCACGCCAGGTCACAGATCAGTCTATAGCGGACGTCCCCGCTTCGAGGTTTCTCACCGTGGTGACCAAAGTGACGATAATCGCGTGGGGTGTTTGGTTGGCATTCCTCGTGGTCGGGCTGGCTGTTACTCCGTACACTTATTCTCTGGCTCGTTATTATGCGTTACAGCTCAGGCGACATCCACCGGAGTTATCGCACATGCTGGTGGACGCAATCCGCGCGCTACTCAGCCAAACCTGCTTCTTCATCGCGGTTTATGCTGTCTACATAGGCCGGGTAAGGCGGAGCTCGAAGACCGGCTGAGGCCCAATGGATTGGCAGAGGCGCCAATCTTATTCTCACCAGTTGGTGATGGATCCATCCGGCCTATAGTAAAGCTGCCGGTTGCGGATGGGCTCGGTAATCTCGGCGATCAACTTCAACTGCTTCATATCCAGCTCCACGCCCAGACCGGGGCGGTCGTTGGGGTAGAGCTTGCCCTGCTTGAAATCGAGGCAGACCGGAACCTGCGGGTTGGTGCGGCCCTCGAAGTTGTATTCCATCAGCACCGGGCCGCTGAATGCGCCGAGCGTATTCACCAGCGCGGCCGTGGCGATGGGGCCGGTGAAGTGCGGCACCATTCCCACGAAGTGCGTCTCGCAAATGGCCGCCACTTTCACCATCTCGGTGATGCCGCCCACGTTCGGCAGCGTGGCGCGCAGAAAGTCGATGTCGTGCTCTTCCACCAGGTGGTTGAAGTCCCACCGGTTGCCCCACTCCTCGCCCGCGGCTATAGGTACCTTGACCGCGCGCCTGAGTATCGGCAGGTCCTGCTGGAAGGCCTCGGTGCGCACCGGGTCTTCAACGAAAAACGGCGCCAGGCTCTGGATCAGCTCGCAGCCGCGGATGGCTTCGGAAAGGTCGAACCGCTGGTGGAAGTCGATGCAGAAATCGCCGTTGTCGCCCACGCCTGCGCGCGCCTCCTCGCAATCCTTGAGGACCTGGTTCAGGCGCTCGCGGGTGTTATAGGTGCTGCCGGCGCGCAGGTCGGCGGCGCCCATGCGAAACGCGCGGTAGCCGGCTTCGATGGTGGCGTGCGCGCGCTCGCGAATGCTCATGCCCGGCTGGATGGCGGCAATGATGCCTGAGGTGTTGTAGCATTCGCAGTAATTGCGCACCATCCCGCCCAGCAGCGCGTGTACCGGGAGTCCCTGCACCTTGCCTTTGATGTCCCACAGCGCCAGATCGAGCGCGCCCAGCGCGTGCATCTTTTCGCGGCCCGGAGGGTAGAAGAACGAGCGCGACATATCCTGCCATAGCCGCTCGATGTAATGCGGGTCCTGTCCGATCAGCCGGCCCGCGCACTGCTCCAACGTGTCTGCCGCGCCGCCTTCGCCCACGCCCACAATGCCGGCATCGGTCTCCACCGTCACCACCATGTTGCTTTGGTTGAACAGCGTATTGAGCTCGGGCGGCGTATAGACGCGCACGCGCGTGATCTTCATCTTCGCGACCGCGGCTTTGGCTGGCGGCAGACCGGCGGCGCCCCCGGCCGCGCCTACCGCCGCGGAAGTCAGAAACGATCTTCGATTCACGCCGCTGTACCTCATGTAGGACAGGCCTCCTGGCCTGTCCTTTTCGATTAGGATAACAGGCCGCGTCTCCAGCCCGGCCCAGCCTCATTCGCGAAGCAGGTCCCGGGGGGGCAGACTAGCGGGCCAGTCCAGGATAATATGGAACCGATGCAAATGACAGCCACCGGTATCGCAGTCTTTCTGCTGGCCACGGCGTCCAGCCCTGCCCAGCCTTACACGGCGCGGCAGATGGAGGACCACGGCGTCGCCATCGTGCGATTGAGCGACGCGGCTCACGGAGTGGAAGTCTCCGTGGTTCCATCGATCGGCAACCTCGCTTACGAAATGAAGGTGCACGGCCACAACATCCTGCATTTTCCCTTTGCCGATGTGGGCGAGTTCGCGCAGCGGCCCGCGCAGTGCGCCATTCCGCTTCTCGCCCCGTGGGCCAACCGGATGACCGAACAAGGCTTCTGGGCGAACGGCAAGAAATACGGCTTCAACCTTGGGTTGGGCAACGTGCGCGGCGCCCTGCCGATTCACGGCCTGCTGGGCAACTCGCCGCTGTGGCGCGTGACGGCGGCCGCCGCCGACGCGCATTCCGCCCACGTCACCAGCCGCCTCGAGTTCTGGAAGGAGCCCGACCTCATGGCGCAGTGGCCGTTCGCGCACGAATACGAGATGACCTACAGCCTGGCCGAGGGCGTCCTGGAAGTGCGGTTGACGGTCACCAATCTCAGTTCGCAGCCCATGCCGCTGATGATCGGCTTCCATCCGTACTACCGCATTCCCGATATTCCGCGCGACGAATGGACGGCGCACATTCCGGCGCGGCAGCGGGTGGTGGCCGACGAGCGGCTGATCCCCACCGGCGAGTTCAAACCGATGGATTTGCCGTCGCCGCTGCCGCTCAAGGGCCGCACTCTCGACGACGGCTTTATCGACCTGGAGCGCGATTCCCTGGGCCGCGCCCACTTTTCCATCGAAGCCGCGGGCCGCACCGTGGAGGCGATGTTCGGGCCGAAATACCCGGTGGCGGTGGTTTGGGAGCCCGCCCCGCCGCCGGGCCAGACGCGCGATTTCATCTGCTTCGAGCCGATGACCGCCGTCACCAGCGGCGTCAATCTGGCGCACGACGGAAAGTACTCGACGCTGCAAAGCATCGCCGCGGGCGCCCGCTGGACCGAGAGCTTCTGGGTGCGCGCCGGCGGCATATAGAGGCATGCGCTACTCCTGCAAAGCGAAACAGTCATGCCGCGGGGCTTTCCGCCACCGAGCGAAAGTTATTTCGCCGTTCGAGACATTCCGGCGTCTTTTCGATAACCAACTGTCGATTTCTGGAGTACGATATATAACAAACGTTGAATGGGGCGCCCGGATTAGACGCCGCCGTGACCATAAGGAAGGAAAACCATGGAACCTGAAGAGAAAACGCCACCTGCTCCAGAAGCCACACCGTCCGATGCCCCCGATGTTGCGGCGCCTCCGGTAGTCCCCGCCCCGGCAGCTACACCGCTCGCGGCCAAACCTCCAGGCAAGAAGCCGGTGAAAAAGGCAGTCGCCAAGCCTGTCAAATCGGCCAAGAAGGCGCCGGTTAAGACAGCCGCGAAGAAGGCTGGTCCAAAACAGGCAGCTAAGAAAGTCCCGGCCAAGAAAGCCGCGCCTCCGCCTAGGGCAAAGAAGGCTGCGCCCAAGAAAGCCGTTAAGAAGGCCGCGAAAAAGGCCGCGAAAAAGGCTGCGCCCAAGAAGGCCAAAGGCAGGAAGTAGATAGCAATCCCCGCCTCTCGCGCGAGGCCGATGCCGATTGCGGGTGGAGCGCAGACACGACCTCAGCTCAGACGCCGGGGACCGTTTATGCGCTCCACGCGGCGTGCCCCGGCCATTCGCGCAACCGGTCTTTCGATAAGACCATGAACCCGGCGTCTACTTCTTCTTCAGTAATTGCAGCAGACCTTTGCCGATAGTCCCCAAGTCCGGCTTGATAGTCCAATCCCCTGCTTGTATCTGCATGTGCTTCTGAATCTTCTTAGCAAGGTCATCTATGCTATTCGAATTCTTGGCGGCCGGTCCAAGCTCCTTCAGAGCCTTCTCGATGTCCCGCGAGGGATCGTCGCGCCAGGGTCCTGGGCCTCTCAGGATTTGATCGATGCGAAGCAGGTCGTCGGGGGTCAAGAACAATTTCACCTTACTCGGATCGGGATTAGTCGGATCGAACGTCCACCCCGGCGCAGCCGGCGCGGCCGGCGGTGGCGCGGACGGACCCGTATTGGGAAGGACGAGAGTGTCTCCCGGATAGATGAGGTTCGGGTTGGGCCGCTTAGTCCGAAACACCTGATTATCGGGATGAAAATAGATATCCCGCCAGGACTTGTATCCTTTCGTCTGAGCAATTCCGCTGAGCGTGTCCCCCGCTTTCACAACGTAAGTATTCGGCACAATGCCTCCATAAGATCGCCGTTCATTTTGTCGCGGCCTGGCGGCGCCGTCCCAGCCAGCCTACTCATCGCCGATTCGCCGCGTCGCAATCATCCTTCGCTCCGATAATACGGCGGCTAAGGAATCGCTGAGCGGCTTGAGGCCGAAATGGGTACCAGCCGATCATCCGAGTGAGTACTATGCGGTCGATATGACGATGCAGTTGAACCAAGTTCAGTGCAGGACGATCAATGGGAAAGTGCACGAGTGTCGTCTCTTGGTGCGACCGTCCCGCCAGGTTTCCTCAGTCCGGTAGCGCAAACGCCACAAATCCGCTGCCCGTCGCATTGTTGCGCCCCTTGCCTCCGAAGGCCGCGATCACCACATACTGCCGTCCGTTCACTTCATAGGTGGCCGGCGTAGCGTTCCCCGAATTCATCATGGTGGTTTCCCACAATAGCTTGCCAGTGTCTTTGTCGAACGCGCGAAACTTCCGGTCGAAGTTGGTAGCCCCAATGAACACCACTCCTCCAGCCGTCGCGATCGGGCCGCCGTAATTCTCCGTGCCGGTGTCCTTCAGCCCTTTCGCCACCAGATCGGGATATTCGCCGAGAGGGATCTTCCAGGCGTATTCGCCGGTGTTCAAATTGATGGCGTTGAGCGTCCCCCAAGGAGGCGCGGTAGCGGGGTATCCTTCCGGGTCGAGAAATCGCTTGTAGCCGGTGAAGCGATACTTGAGATCGAAGGGCGATGGCGCGGCCGGCGCACTCCCTTCTTTGGAATCGCCCGTGATCACGTATTGCACCAGCGCGCGCAACGCCGCCGGGCGCAGGCCGGGAAAGCCAGGCATGCGGCCCGCCCCTTGCTGCACGATCTCAGTCACCTGCTCCGCCGTGCGCCGGCTCTTGATGCCGCTCAGCGAAGGCGCCTGGCCACCGTTTCCAGCCATGTCAGCGCCGTGACAGGCGGCGCACTGCGCGGTATACAACTCGCGTCCGCTGGCCGCGGGCGTGCTTATCGCCATACTCGACGTCCATGCCAGGTCGTTGGCGTTCACAAACAGCAGCCCGGATTCCGGATCGAATGCCGCGCCGCCCCATTCCGCGCCGCCATCGAAGCCGGGAAAGACCACCGTCTCCTTGCCGACGCTCAGCGGGATAAACTGCCCTTCGCTGCGAAACGTCCGGAACTGCTCGAGCGCCCACTGGTGCGCTTCCGGAGTGCGGTTGGTCAGCATGTCTTCGGTTAGCAACTGGCGCGCGTATGGCGCCGGCTTTGTCGGAAGAGGCTGTGTCTCGGACGCCACTTCGCCGTCTAGCGTACTGGCCGGGTACTTACGATACTCAATTGGAAACAGCGGCTTCCCACTGACTCGATCGAAAAGATAAACGTAGCCTTGCTTGCTCGCCTGGGCCACGGCATCCACCGCCTTGCCGTCGCGCATAACCGTCACCAGCACCGGCGGCGATGGAAAGTCGCGGTCCCAGATATCGTGCTTCACCGCCTGAAAATGCCAGATCCGCTTTCCGGTCGCCGCATCGAGAGCCAGCAGGCAGTTGGCGAACAGGTCGTCACCCACACGGTTGGCGCCGTAGAAATCCGCTGACGCGGACCCCGTGGGGACATAGACAATCCCTCGTTTCCCATCGACGGTCATGCCGGCCCAATTGTTAGCGGCGCCAGTGTAGGTCCACGCATCCTTCGGCCAGGTTTCGTAGCCGTACTCTCCGGGACGCGGGATCGTATGGAAGCTCCAACGCAGCTTCCCGGTGCGCGTATTGTAAGCGCGAATGTCGCCGTAGGACGCCGGCAGACCCTCACTTTCGCGGCCTCCGACGATCAACAGATCCTTGTAGATCACGCCCGGACTGGTGAGAGTGACGGATTCTTTTTCCGGGTCGCGGTTGAGGTCCTGCTGCAGATCGATTCGCCCATCCTTCCCGAAAGCGGCGATCGTCTCACCGGTCCTGGCATTGAGCGCATATACGTATCGCCCCACGCCGGCAAAGATCCGCTCATCGGCGCTGTCGGCCCAATACGTCATGCCGCGCACCTTCTGCGCGGCGTTGTGAGAATCCCACGACCAGCGTAGCTTTCCGGTCGCGCCATCGAGCGCGATCACCAGGCCGCCGGGCGTGTTGCCGTAAAGCGTTCCATGCACCACGATGGGATTAGTTTGCAGGCCGCTGCCCGGCGCTTCGTACGTCCATGCTACCCGCAGCCGGCCGACATTGGAGCGGTTGATCTGCGTCAACGGCGAGTAGCGCGTGCCCTCGGGGTTTCCTCCATAAACGGGCCACTCGCGGCTCGGAGCTGTCGCGGGCGGTTTCGCGCGGCCATTGGTGGTGGTCTGTGGCAATGCCGGCAGGATTACCAGAAACGCGGCCGCTGCCAGACGGGTTCGGTAGCTCATGGAACGCCCTCGAAGTTCGATCCGAAGTATCCTACTGCTTCTTCATGGCAACGAACGGCTGCGCTGCATCGCCGCCGCTTCGCTGCACTTTGAAATCGATTTTGTCCGCCGCCACTTTGCCGGTATACTTCAAATCGATACCGTCCCCGAAATCCAGGTGAACCGTAAACGAGATGTCATCGCCGTGGATCTCGCCGTTCTGGATTGGCTGCTCGAACTGGTCGCCGCCCATCGTTCCGGTGAGCTTCCCGCCATCGGCTTTCAATTTGAAAGTGATGTTGTAGGTATTGCCGTTGGGACCCGGCTGGTCGCCAGTCCAGGTACCGGAGGGATCCGCGGCCAGCAGAAGAATCGCGCCCGCAAGCGCCGTAACAAGAATGCGTCCGATCATGCACGTCATTATATGGCGAATCGCAAGAGCGCGCGCGCCGGCAGCGTACGTCTCCAGCCAGCCCTTTGATTGATCGCACAAATCGTAGTAAAAAGGTGACACTATGCCCTCACGAATTAACCTGCTCTTCCACGCACTGGCTGCCCTGGCCGGCCTGACCTTCCTGAACGCCTCCGCGCAAATGTCACAGCCCGTATTAGGGGAGAACGCTACCAAGATCTCCGATCACGTATGGGCCATCATGGGCTTCCCGAATGTCGCCATCGTGGTTGGCGAGCGCGCCACGCTGGTGGTGGACACCGGTCTCGGTCCGCGCAACGGCGCCACGGTCGCGCGCGCCGCGGCTAAGCTCTCGGGAAATCAGAAGCTCTTCCTCACCACGACGCACTTCCATCCCGAGCACGCGGCCGGCGACGCGGGTTTTCCCCCGAACACGATTCTGATTCGCAACGCGGTCCAGCAGCAGGAAATGGAACAGCACGGTAAGGAGATGATTGAGATGTTCAGCAGCCGGTCGGCGCAGAACAAGGAGTTGCTGGCGGACGTCAAGCTGCGTTCTCCGGACATCATTTTCGACGCCGAAGCGAAGATCGATCTGGGAGGCGTGACCGCCCGGCTCTTGTGGTTCGGCGGCGCTCACACCAAGGGCGATGAACTGACCTTTGTGGAGCCCGATGGCACGCTGGTTTCGGGCGATGTCGTGCAGAACAAAGTCGTCCCCAACATCTACGGCGATGGAGGAACGCCGGCAAGCTGGATCGCCGTTCTCGACAAGATTTCGGCTCTCCCCGTGCGCCACGTTCTCCCCGACCACAGCGCGCCCGGCGATGGGTCTCTAGTCTCGAAAGAGCGCGCCTTTATCGACGACCTTCGGACGCGCGGTCTGACGCTGAAGAAGCAGGGCGTGTCGGTTGACGACGCGGGTAAGCAACTGAGCGCTGAGTTCAAAACGAAGTATGCCGACTGGCCCAGCATGAACGTGGCCGCGTTCGTCCGCAGCATTTACGCCGAGTGAATCGGGGCGAGCAGAAGGCGGCACTCAAATCCGCGGCATCGGGACCACGCTCGGCACGTTACTGCGTTACGTTACTGTGCGACGTTACTCCGCCAAATAAAAAAAGGCGCCCCTTGTGGGACGCCTATAAGGAATAAAGGCCGTTACGCCAGCAGGCCGCCGTGGCCCAAGCCGCCGAGTTCCCACCCAGTCACCCGGTAGCGCGCCAATAGCGGAGGTAATACCATATCGACTACATTCGTCTTGGCCGAACGGAAGCATCCCGGAGCCGAGACCACTGGAACATCGTCTTTGTACGCCAGCAGCAGCAGGTTTCCCGGCTCCACCGGCGCCAAAAATCGCTCTACCTGTGCGCCCACGCGAATCATCGCCTGACCCACGATGTCTTCCGGGCCGGCCGGCGCGGTGGTGGAAGCCACCAGAATCGCGCAGGGCTTCGACCGCAACAGGTGCTGCAGGCAGCGCGTCACCGAATTCTCATCCTCCACGCAGGAAAGAACGAAGTTGGCCTGCGCGCCGAAGCGCTCCAGCCGCTGCCGCATGATGTTTTCGAATAACTGCCGGGCGCGCTCGCCGCTCAGCGGGTCGCTATACAGAACGCCCACAGTCGCGTTGCGAATGGGCCGCGCCTGCAGAATGGGGCCGCGCTCCTTGAGGATGCCGATGATGGCCTCCAACTGCTCTTTGGCAACGGCGAAGGGCGCGCTCTTCACGGTAGCGATGCGCTGCCCGGCCACTGCGTAGGTGAAGTTAGTTGCGGTCGCAATCACCACGCTGGCGGTGCAGTTGATCTGCCGCAGCAGCTCGTCGTCCACCAGCACGCAGCAGTTTTCCGTGGCCACCAGGTTCGCGCGGCCGCCCGCCGCCAGACGGATCTCGAAGCTGCCGCACCCCATCTCGCTGGCAACCGCGCATACCGCCTCGTCCTCGCCGATCTCGCCTTCTTCGAGCTCGGTCACCCAAATTTGAGCCATGCCCTCAGACTCGAGAACGCGCACATCCTCGTCGCTGATCACATGCCCCTTGGCCAATAGCTTCTTACCGCCGGGGCGAAACACCGTACAGCAAAGTACCCGGCCGGTTGAAGATTTCACGTCCACCGTTAGCGCTCGCATATCTCAAATCCCCCAATGCTGGCTAAATTCGCCCCCAAACCTACAGTGATTCTACATTCGGAGAGTACGAATTCAAGCGGGAATTTCTCAGGTCTTTTGCGGGCTATAAGGGGGTTCCCTAGTTTGAGGGTACTGGCGGGATTTTGAGGGGTATCGGCAACTGGATCAGGTCGTCGGCAGCGTGCGTTTGCCCCCATATGGGAGATTGCGACTCGTTCCATCGTCCCGGACGCAAGACCCGCAGCACGGCGATCTCGTCGCACGCCTGGAATTTCGGGCACCGCAGGCAGTCTTTCCACGCTTTGAGCGGCAGCGCGCCGCGCTCCACTACTTGAAACCCTACCTTCTGGAAGAATTGCTCCACATATGTGAAGGCGAATACGGCGTCGAGCTCGAACGCCTGCGCTTCCAAAATCAGCGCGCCCACCAGCTTTCGGCCGACGCCCTGAGTCTTGGCGTGGCTAGCCACGGCCAGCGAGCGAATCTCGGCGACGGTGGGGCTATAGAAGTGCAGCGCTCCGCAACCGAGTAGCGATGAGCCTTGAGTTACTACCGTGAAGTCGCGTATGGCTTCGGACATTTCGAACTCGGTGCGCGGCAGCATGACGCCCTTGGCGGCGTAGCTGTTGATGAGGTCGAGAATCGTCGGGATATCGCGCATCACGGCCTTGCGTATATCGAGCCGCCCCACGGCGCCGTGCGCTTCGACGAATGCGTCGGCCTGTACTCCACTGATCATGCGGCTTGCTCCTCGCGTAACACCATTCTGGTTCCGATCTCTTCCCCAGCGAGCGCTCTGGCCAGCGCATTTTCCGCCGCGCCCGGCGCGATGCGCACCTGCTCCACGCCCGCCATCAGCGCGGACAATGCGGCGTTGAGCTTGGCCTGCATCCCGCCGGTCGCGACGCCATCGGCGATGAGCTGCCGGCTCTCGGCCGCGGTCAGCGAGCGGCGAATCTGCCTGGAAGCGTCCAGCACGCCTTCCACATCCGTCAAAAACACCAGCTGACTGGCGCCGAAGCCGGCCGCGCACGCCACCGCCATCTGATCGGCATTCACATTGTAGATGTTGCCCGCGCGATCGCCCGCGACGCACGCCACCACCGGAACATATCCGTTGCCAACCAGCAGATTCAACAACGCCGCGTTGCACCTGGTGACGCGCCCCACCGCGCCCAAGGCCGGATCCATCTGCTCGGCTTCCGCCAGAAACGCGTCGATGCCGGTCAGCCCCACCGCCGGCGCTCCGGCGCGGTTGACGCTGGCCACCAGCTCGTGATTGACGCTGCCTGCGAATACCTTGAGCACCGCGTCGATGGTCTGGGGCGTGGTCACGCGCAGTCCGTCGACGAAGCGGCTCTCAATGCCGCGCTCCGCCAGATACCGCGTCATCTGCTTGCCGCCGCCGTGTACCACAACCAGCTCGACGCCGCGCGCGCGGGCCTCCGCGATTTGCCTGGCCATGCTCTGGCGCATTTCGGGCGTATCGAGCAGCGCGCCGCCCAGCTTGACTAAGACCTTTGCAGCAGCGACCTTTGCAGCAGCGACCTTCACAGCAGCCCTTCCGTCTCAGGCAAACCGAGCATCAGGTTCATATTCTGCACGGCTTGGCCCGCCGCACCCTTGACCAGATTGTCGATAGCGCTCACTACGACGGCGCGGCCGGTCTTGGCGTCGAGCGCGACGCCGATATCGCAGAAATTGGTGCGCGCCACGCCGTGCAAGTCCGGCATATGGCCAGGGTTGTAGAGGCGGA
>Ga0116129_1000267_pt1 | contig 36198 bp, 34 predicted proteins | sample June2015DPH_17_2_FD_89732 | JGI IMG/M metagenome (GOLD analysis project Ga0116129, IMG submission 89732) | Peatland microbial communities from SPRUCE experiment site at the Marcell Experimental Forest, Minnesota, USA - June2015DPH_17_10 | ecosystem: Environmental > Terrestrial > Soil > Wetlands...
CCGTACCGACTTCGAGATGATCGTCCGCATCGCCGACAAGATGGGCGCGGATGTCCGCAAGCTTGTCCCGTTCGGCAAAGGAGTTCGCGCCGATATGGGCCAGAGCCGCGGCGCGCAGTCCGGCGAAGCCGATCGTCACGCAGTCTGGCTCACCGCGAACAACCTCGAGCCGAAGCTCAGCCCCTTCGATCCGTTCGCCATTCTGGATGAGATTCAGCGTCTGGTTCCCGGTTACAATCTTCTGCGCCTCCAGCTTCTCAGTGGCAACGACCAGCATCTGCAACCGGCCGCAGCCGCCGGCGATCTTGTCCAGATCGGCAATCGCCGCGACCTTGTCCTGCCCGCGAATGACTCTCTCTTTACCTCGGGCACGCTCGGCCGCTACTCCGCCATGCTCTCCGATCTTCAACAGAACGAGAAACTCCGTCCACCCACAGGCCTCACCCAGATCGAAACAGCAGCCGATTAATGTTTATGGAGACGTAGTGAACCGAAGAATTCAACGATCAACTCCCGTGACTGAAAGCAGACAATGATCCACCTCACCGAATTTCAGACATTCCTGCTGCTCAGTATCCTCAAGGTACTTGTCGTCCTCGTCCTCACACTGACGTCAGTCGCCTACACGGTGCTGCTTGAGCGCAAGTTCCTGGGCCGCATCCAGAATCGCTGGGGCCCCTCGCGTGTCGGACCATTCGGCCTGCTGCAGCCGCTCGCCGACGGCATCAAGCTCTTCCTCAAGGAAGACCTCATGCCCATCGCCTCCGAGCGCCCGCTCTTCATCCTCGCGCCCATCATCGCGCTGACCTGTGCGCTGATCTCCATCGCCGTTGTCCCCTTCGGCGGAATGCAGACTGTCAAAGTCAACGGCGTTGCTATCGAAATGTTCAACGTCGCCGACCTGAACATCGGCCTGCTCGTCATTCTCGGCATCACGTCGATCGGCGTCTACGGCATCGCTCTCTCGGGCTGGTCGTCGAACAACAAGTTCGCTCTCCTCGGCAGCCTTCGCGCCACCTCGCAGATGATCAGCTATGAGCTGGCCCTCGGGCTTTCGCTGGTCGGCGTCGTCCTCCGCGCGCAATCCCTCTCATTACGCGATATCGTCAACAGCCAGTCGGCCCACGGCGCTCTTTCCTGGAACGTCTTCGGCGGCTTCCAGTTTGTAGCCTTCTTCATCTATCTCATGGCCGCTTACGCCGAAACCAACCGTGCGCCGTTCGACCTGCCCGAGGCCGAGTCCGAACTCGTCGCCGGATATCACACCGAATACAGCTCGATGAAGTTCGCCATGTTCTTCATGGCCGAATACGCCAACATGATCACCGTCAGCTGCGTCGCTACACTGCTCTTCTTCGGCGGAGCCTCCAGCCCCCTGGGTCATCTCCTACCCGCTGACTTTGGCGGGCCTGTGCTCGCCGCCATCTTCCCGATTCTCTGGTTTGTCGTTAAGGTTCTCGGTTTTCTTTTGCTTTACATCTGGGTTCGCGGCACGCTTCCCCGTTTTCGTTATGACCAGCTCATGGGCTTCGGCTGGAAGTTCCTTCTGCCTGTCGCCATGGCCAACATCATCATCACGAGCCTCGTTCTCGCGCTTCGCGGATAGTTCACAGGCAACAGGTTTTGCTCGAAGATACTACGGCACGCTGTTTTACAATCAGCAGATAGCCAAAACAGTTTTCTGCTCTGTTTCAAATAATTTGAAGCAATAACGGCTCACGAAAGATTCAGCGGAATACCATGCAACTGGCACTCTTCATCCTCTTCGGCGTACTGGCGGTCGCGGGAGCACTCAATCTACTCCTGCAGCGTCACCCCATCAACAGCGCCCTCTCGCTGGTGGTTGTCATGATGTCGCTCGCCGTCCTTTACTGGTCGCTCGGAGCCGAGTTTCTCGCCGCCGCGCAGGTCATCGTCTACTCCGGCGCCATCATGGTCTTCTTCGTCTTCGTCATCATGCTGTTGAACGCCGGCGAAGAAGAACGCACCCATGGCAGCCGCGCCTCGTACATCGTTGGATTCCCCGGAGCCGCGGCCATCTTCTGCCTGCTCAGCTTCGTCTTTCTTTCCGAGCGACACGCTCTTGGCACCGTCAACGTTGGCGGTTATCTCAACCACATCACCAGCAATATCTCCGAGGTCAGCGCGCTCCTCTTCACCAAGCTTTTGCTCCCGTTCGAAGTCACTTCGGTCCTCATTCTGGTCGCTATCCTCGGAGCTGTAGTGCTCGCGCGAAAGGAGCAATAGCAAATGTCTGTGCAGGTTCCTGTCGCCGCCTATCTCATCCTCGCCGCCGTGCTCTTTTCGATCGGGGTTGCTGCGTTTCTTATCAAGCGCAACCTCATTACCGTCTTCATGTCGATCGAGCTGATGCTTAACGCCGTCAACCTTACCTTTGTTGCCTTTGCGCACAGGTGGCATCAGGTCTCCGGTCAGATCTTCGTCTTTTTCGTGATGGTCGTCGCCGCTGCTGAGGCTGCAGTCGGCCTTGCCATCATCATCGCCATCTTCCGCACGCGTGAAACGCTGAACGTCGACTCGGTCGACCTGATGAAATCGTGACCTCTATGCCTTCTGACTATCTCTGGCTGATTCCGCTTGTTCCCTTCGCCGGCTTCCTCATCAACGGAACTATCGGCCGCAGGCTGCCTCGCGCGCTGATCAGCGTTGTTGCCCTTATTTGCACTGCGATCCCGGCAGCGATCGTCGCATGGCTCTGGATCACAATGAAGGCCGCGGGCGCGCCTGAAGCGATTCAGGTCGTCAGCCAACCGTGGATTCAGATCACCGGCCTTACGATCAACTTCGCCTTCACCGTCGACCATCTGACTCTCATCATGCTCGGTGTTGTCACGGGCGTCGGCTTCCTGATTCACGTCTATTCGGTGGGCTACATGGCTCACGAGGAGGGGTACTGGCGCTTCTTCGCCTATCTCAACCTCTTCATGTTCTTCATGCTGGTGCTGGTCCTCTCCGAGAGCTTCCTTCTGATGTTCGTCGGCTGGGAGGGTGTTGGCCTCGCCTCGTATCTGCTCATTGGGTTCTACTTCAAGAAGGACTCCGCCGCCAACGCAGGGAAAAAGGCTTTCATCGTCAATCGCATCGGCGACTTCGGCTTTCTGCTTGCGATGTTCCTCATCGTCCGCGAGTTCGGCTCCCTCGACTTTACGCACGTCTTCAATGCGATCAGCGTCAATCCGCAGTGGCACGGCGGCATCCTGACGGCGATTGCGCTGTTACTGGTTCTCGGCGCAGCGGGAAAATCCGCGCAGATTCCGCTCTACGTCTGGCTTCCCGACGCGATGGAAGGCCCCACGCCGGTCTCGGCCCTTATTCACGCGGCAACGATGGTTACGGCCGGTATTTATATGGTCGCGCGCTGCCACACGCTGTTCGATCGCAGCCCCTACGCTCTCGGTGTCGTCGCCATCATCGGGGCAACCACTGCAATCTTTGCCGCCTGCATCGGCATCGTTCAGCACGACATCAAGCGTGTCCTCGCCTATTCGACCGTTTCGCAGCTTGGTTACATGTTTCTCGCCTGCGGGGTCGGAGCTTATGGCGCTGGAATCTTCCATCTCCTTACTCATGCCTTCTTCAAAGCCCTGCTCTTCCTCTCCGCCGGTTCTGTTATTCACGCGCTCTCAGGCGAACAGGACATGCGCAAGATGGGCGGTCTGCGTAAGCGCATTCCCGTCACTTTCTGGACGATGACGATGGGTGTCTTCGCCATCGCCGGCATCCCGCCACTGGCTGGATTCTTTTCCAAGGACGAGATACTCTACCAGACCTTCGTCTCCGGCAATAAGTTCCTCTGGCTCGTCGGCCTCGTCACCGCCGGCATGACCTCGTTCTACATGTTCCGCCTGTGGTTCAAGACTTTCTTCGGGCCTGAGCACTTTGAGGAACACTCCGACCTGCACGACCATGGCGCTGTTGTTCACACGCACTCCGGCACTCACGCCGTTATGGTTGCGGATCCCGAGGAAGATCATGCTACGCACGCACACGGTGTTCATGAGTCTCCGGCGATCATGACCATCCCGCTTGCGATCCTTGCGCTTTTTTCGATCGTTGGCGGATGGGTTGGCGTCCCTGCTGCCCTGGGCGGACATGACGAGATTGGGCACTTCCTTGATCCGGTCTTTGCCGGCGGTACGGCGTCAGAAGCTGCGGCTGCCACATCGAGCCATGGCCTCGAACTCGGCCTCGCCGCTGTCTCCGTTCTCGTCGCGCTGATCGGCTTCTACATCGCCTACATCTTCTATTACAAGAAGCCCGGCGCTGCTGCTGCACTCGCCAGTCGTATGCCCGCTCTTTACCGTCTCGTCGAAGATAAGTTCTACGTCGACGAAGTCTACGGCTTCTTCGTCATGGTCGTGATGATGTTCAGCCGTTTCGTTCTCGGCGGTCTCATCGACGGCGGCATCGTCAATGGGACTGGCGCGGCCGCGGGTGCGACGACCCAGGGTCTTAGCTCACTCGTGCGGCGCGTTCAATCCGGCAACATTCGCTCGTACGCGGGCTGGTTGGCGTTCGGCGCCGCAGCCGTTCTCATTGTCATGATCTTTGGCCGTTCCATCTGGCTACATTAATGGAATCCGCAACTGCTTCACGAAGGACTTTTTTTTGCTTTACCACAAGGAAACGATGAACCCGCGATGAACATAGACCACACCATCCTGACCGCCATCTGCTTCGTCCCACTCGCGGGTGCGGTCCTGCTGGCCTTTCTGCCCGACCGCGGCAAGATAATGCAGTGGGGCGCGCTCGCCGTGACCCTCGTCACATTTGTACTGACTCTGCATCTTCCTTTCCGCTACGATTACACCGCCGCAGCGGGCACCTTTCAGTTCGAACAGAACTATTCCTGGATTAATTCGCCTGCGATCCGCTACCACCTCGGCGTCGACGGCCTGTCAATGTGGCTCATAGTGCTGACAGGTTTTCTCGCTCCGCTTGGCGTCCTCATCTCCTGGAACGCGATCTCCGATCGTAAGAAGCTCTTCTACACGCTCTTCCTGCTCCAGCAGGTCGCGATGCTCGGCATCTTCGTCTCACTCGATCTCTTTCTCTACTATGCCTTCTGGGAGCTTTCGCTCGTTCCGATGACGCTGCTCATCGCCACCTTCGGGCGCACCGCCAACCGTCGCCGCGCCGCCATCAAGTACTTCCTCTACACCTTCATTCCCTCGGCGATTCTGCTGGTCGGGATGCTCTGGGTCTACGCCCGCACCGGCACCTTCCAACTCCCTGACCTTGCCCAACTCGCCGCAACCCACAGCATCTCCAGTAACACCGCTGCCCTGTGGCTGGCCTCGCTGGCCTTCCTGGTCGCGTTTGCAGTCAAAATTCCGGTGTTCCCGCTGCATGGCTGGCTCTCCGACGGCATCGCCGAAGCCCCCACGGCCGCCGTCATGGTCCTCGCGGGAAAACTCGGCCTCTACTCGATCCTGCGCTTCTCCTTCAGCATCTTCCCCGAGCAATCCCGCCAGATTGCGCCGCTGATGATCGCTCTTGGAGCCATCGGCATCGTCTACGGCGCGCTGCTCGCCCTCGTCCAGAAAGACCTCAAGCAACTGGCTGCTTACGGCACGCTCGGACACGTCAGCGTCGTCATTCTCGGCATCTTCACGTTCACCATCGCCGGTCTGGACGGAGGCATCTACGCCACCATCAACGAAGGCATCGGCGGCGGCGCGCTCTTTATGCTTCTCGGCATCCTCTATGAGCGCTACGGCACCTACGACATGCGCGACTACGGCGGCCTCGCCGCGAAACTCCCGTGGATGGTCACCTTCTTCGTTATCACCACGCTTTCCGTCATTGGCCTGCCCATGCTGAACGGATTCGTCGGCGAGTTCCTCGTCCTCACCGGCGGCATGCAATCCGCCATCACGCATCACACCCGCTGGACGGTTCTGGCCACCACCGGCGTCATCCTCACTGCCTCTTACATGCTCTGGATGATCCAGCGCGTCTTCTACGGCGAGCAGAATGACAACACCGGCGACATTGCCGCCCCCGACCTCGACGCCCGCGAACATCTCGCACTCTGGCCAATGGTCGCGGTCATGCTTCTGATGGGCATCGCATCCCCAATCTGGATGCGCGCGATCGACACTGCGGGCACAGTGCTCGCACAGGAGCCCGCGCCAGCGGAGCCTCTGCCGTCAGCCGGCTCTGAAGCCCCATTCGCTCCTGACCGCGCCCATGCCAACAAAACCGTGTTCGTAATACCTGCTATGGAGGCCAAGAAGTAATGCCCACCAACGCCCTGGCCCTCCTTCCCGAGATCATCCTCACCCTCACCGGCGTCCTCATCATGTTGGTCGATCCTTGCCTCGCGCCGTCGACCAGCCGCAAACCACTCGGCTGGATCGCCATCGGCGGCACCGCCGCGTCCCTGGTCGCAGCCTGGTACCAGGTCTTCTCTCTTGGCAGTAACGCCATCCACGCCTTCTCGAATACCATCCAGGTCGACGCCTTTTCCGTGCTCTTCCACTACGTCATCGGAGCGATTGTCCTCGTCACTCTTCTCGGCTCGCTCGACTACTTCGAAGGCAACGCCGGACATGCGGGCGAATACTTCGCTCTGCTCTGCTTCGGCGCAGTGGGCATGATGCTCATGACCTGCTCCGTCGAGCTGCTGATGGTCTTCGTCGGCCTCGAGATCTCCTCCATCACCACCTATATTCTCTGCGGTTTCCGTAAAGGCCAGGCCACAGGCTCGGAATCCGCGATCAAGTACTTCCTTCTTGGATCCTTCGCAACCGCGTTCTTTCTTTACGGCGTTGCCCTCGCCTTCGGGGCTACCGGTTCGACCGACATCTACGCCATCGCCCACGGCCTTGAGACGACCTCCACGCCAGCCCTTGCCTTCACGGCCCTCGCGCTTATCCTCATCGGCCTCGGCTTCAAGGTCTCAGCCGCTCCCTTTCACGTATGGACGCCGGACGTGTACCAGGGCGCACCGGCTCCCGTCGTCGGCCTGATGTCCACCGCACCCAAAGCCGCGGCCTTCGCCGTCCTGCTTCGCATCACCTTCACCGGGTTCCCGACATACCAACACCGCTGGTCGATCCTGATGTGGGTTCTCGCAGCGTTGTCGATGACGGTCGGCAACCTCGGCGCCCTGTTGCAGCGCGATGTGAAGCGCATGCTTGCTTACTCCAGCATCGCCCACGCGGGATATCTGCTGGTCGCCTTCACCGCCTTCCCCTTCGACGGAATCGCCGCCGCTTGCTTCTACACGGCAACCTACGCCGCGATGAACGTCGGCGCGTTCGCCGTCATCACGCAGATCGCCGGATACGACGAGCGCGCCCGCACCATCGACGACTACACCGGCCTTGGTCAGAAGCGCCCCTATCTCGCCGCGCTATTGAGCTTCTTTCTTTTGTCTTTGATTGGAATTCCCTTTACCGGCGGCTTCTTCGGCAAGTTCTACGTCTTCTCTGCCGCCATCCACGGCAGCCACGTCTGGCTCGCGGTTATCGGCCTGCTCAACAGCGGCATTGCGTGTTTCTACTATCTCCGTCTGCTTGCCGCGGTCTACACTCGACCCGGCAGCGAAGCCGCACGCCTCGACCAGCTTCGTCCCATCAGCGTGCCGGCAGCCATCGGCCTTGGGCTCGCTGCGATCGCAACCCTGACCCTCGGCATCCTGCCCAGCGGCGCGGTCTCCTTCGCCGAGTATGCCAGCCACTCCACGCTGATCGAACAGGCCCGCCAGGAGTGCGCCGCACATCCCGAAGGATGCCATCTTCAGCTTCAGTTTGACGTGAAATAACGTTCCGATATCTGAGTATCAGACCGATGCTCCCCGCATCAAGAAATACAAACAGAAAAGCCTCCGCAATCAGCGGAGGCTTTTCTGTGCCAGCTTGTTCCAGAAGAATTAGGGCTGAACCTTCAGGAAGATGATAACGAAGGTGAACAGCGCGAGGGACTCGATGAACGCGAGGCCGAGAATCAGGAAGATGAAGATTCCAGGACGAGCGCCGGGGTTGCGCGCCAGAGCCTCGGTCGCCGAAGCGGTTGCCTTACCCTGACCCAGACCGCAAAGACCAGCAGCCAGGGCCATGCCCAGGCCGGCAGCCAGCGGTACCCACTGACCAGCAGCGCTTCCGCCATTGACAGCAGTAGCCTGCGCAAAAGCCGGCGTTGCAAGCAGCATCGCGGCCAACGACATAAACAGATATTGCAGCTTCTTCATTGTGTTACTCCTGCCTCCGTCAGATCGCCGCCAGTGGGTGGTTGATGCTCACCGTGCTGGCACCCTCACGCTATGCGGCGTTGTTGCACACTGCGAGAGGAGGCCCCAACGCAGCGAAACTTGAAATTAATGATCGTGTGCCACTGCCAGCGAGAGATAGATCGCCGCCAGCAGAAAGAACACATACGCCTGCACGACGGCCACGCCGAGGTGGAGGCCGAGAAAGATCAACGGAATGCCAACCGGCACCAGCGAGAAGAACGCGAGTGTGACCAGGTCACCGGCAAACATATTCGCGTAGAGACGAACCGTGAGCGAGAGCACGCGCGCTAAGTGCGAGATAATCTCGATCGGAAACAGCAGCGGATAGAGCCACCAAACCGGCCCGAGAAACTGCTTGATATAGCCGAAACCGTTCGACCGCACGCCGTGGTAGTGATAGTAGATAAACGTCACGAGAGCAAAGCCCAGCGGCACAACCGCATTGGCCGTAGGCGACTCGAGGCCGGGGATAATCCCCATCAGGTTCGACAGCAGGATGAACAGCAATAGAGCCGTCAGGTAGGTGACGAAGCGCTCCGAGCCATGCCCGATGATCTGCTCCCCCTGCTCCGACACAAACTCGTGGGTCATCTCGGCGAGATGCTGCACCGGCGCGGGTCTTTCGACGCTCAGCGTGAAGCGCACCGCGATAAAGTAGGCGATGAGCACCAAAAATACCAGCAGCTCCATCGCAAACGCGTTCGTGATCGGCGCTTCTGGCCAGGCCGGATGCACGTGCAGCGCACCCAGAAGCGCAGTCACAGGCGCGGCAAAGTGCTCATTCAAGAATCTGGTGAAAAGTAGTTGCGTCGGCATAATAAAGAAAGGCTTTTTCTAATCTCTTCCAAACGTCCGGCCTAAACCGTCCACGCCTTCATCAGCCTCAAACCCTCGACCGCCAGTGCAAACACACCTAGAGCGAGGCCTGCGGCAAGCGCAAAAACCGAACCATTCAGTACCTTAAGGCTAACATAAAGCACTACAACGGTCAGCCCCAGGCGCAGGAAGAATCCTGCCAGCACCATCCCCATCGGCCGTGCGCTTCCGCCGGCGTCCATGCGGGCCATCACCGCCGTCATCAGGCGCAGCCACTCATACAATCCCGATCCGGAGATCGTCGAACCCACCACCAGCAAGACCGCGGACTGCCACCCCATCTTCCACCAAACCAGTGGAACGGCGACCACCGTAATCGCCGTCAGCAGACGCAGCGCGCTCCACATCGTCCGCTTGAAATCTGCGTCGGTGAAACTATCCATCGCCTTCACAACCAATCCTCCGCGCTCATCACGAGCATGTTCCTTTACGAGCGGTCGTTCTTCAAATACCGCGACGCTGTCCTAAAGATTTGCACAAATCCGGCCAGAGCACCGAGTACGATCCCGGCAATGGCGATCCATCCTGTATGAAAGTGCTTGTCCAGCCAGCTCCCTACCAGCCAGCCGATCACGCAACCTGCAGGCAGCGCAATCGCAAGCTGGATCATCGACTCCGCCTTGACCAATTCGCCCAGCGGGCCTTTGCCGCCTGTCTTTCCTGCTCCATCGTCTGCCATAGCAGCACCATTACACCATGCATAGCTATGACTGGCACATCCATGTGAATAACCGCAGCGTTTCTATGCCTCTATACTAAGTTTGTCAGCAACATCCAGCCCAAAGGAACAGTCGTGTACGAGTCGGAGTTCGAGAAAAATCTCTATCAACAGCGTCGCGACAAGCTCCAGCAGATCGCTGCCATCGGCCAGGCGAATGGCCTGACTTATGCCGAAGCGACCTATCCCAATCATTACAGCGCCACGCACACCATCCCCGAACTGCGCGCGGCCTACGATCCTCTGACCGCGGAAGAACTCGAATCCGCAGCTTCTCCCATCAATGTCGCCATCGCCGGCCGTATTATGGCGATCCGCGTCCAGGGTAAAGCCGGATTTGCGCAACTTCAACAGGGCGGCCGGCGCTTCCAGATCTATGTCCGCAAGGATGATGCGGGTGAAGACGCCTTCGCTCTCTACAAACTGCTCGACCTCGGCGACCACATCGGCGTTCGCGGCCACCTCTTCCGCACGCGCACCGGTGAGCTCACCGTCCACGTGGAAAAAGTCGGCGACAAACCCGCCATCACCTTCCTCGCAAAGGCGATGCTTGCTCTGCCGGACAAGTACCACGGCCTCGAAGATACCGAGCTACGCTACCGTCAGCGCTACGTCGACCTTTTCATGAACACAGGCGCGACGAAGGCCGCTGAAAAGCCAGCAACCCCTCCCCCAACCGAGATCATCTCCGGAATTGAAGTTACTACTGAATCGCTTCCCGCTACTCCTGCGCCCGAGACGCCCACAGAACCCGAGACTCCTAACGTCCGTGAGGTCTTCGTCAAGCGCGCCAGTGTCTTACGTGCCATTCGCAAGTTCTTTGACCGTCGCGGCTACCTCGAAGTCGAGACTCCGATGATGCACCAGGTCGCAGGTGGAGCGGCGGCTCAGCCCTTTACGACGCACCACAACGCGCTGGATATGGATCTCTTCCTGCGCATCGCACCGGAGCTTTATTTGAAGCGGCTAGTCGTTGGAGGACTGGACCGCGTCTACGAGATCAACCGCAACTTCCGCAACGAAGGCATCAGCACAAAACACAACCCCGAGTTCACCATGCTCGAGTTTTATCAGGCCTATGCGAACTACCACGACCTGATGAAACTCAGCGAAGAACTCATCAAGTTCGTCGCGATGGAAGTCAACGGAACGACCATTACGCACTTCAACGGCAATGAGATTGACTTAGGCAAATGGCATCGATACTCAATGCGCGAAGCAATCATCCAGTTTTGGCCAGAAGGCCATGGACCAAAACCAACGATGGAAATTTTCGCAGATTCTGATTCATTGCTGCGTTGGATTCAGTCCACTGTTTTATTAATTGAGGATGCGGGAACGGTTGTTTCAGGAATTTTAGCTCAATGTCGCTATAACCTGCCTAAAGGTTTACACGTAGGAAAAGCGATAGCCGCAATTTTTGAGGCCGTGGCCGAACCCCATCTAATCCAGCCTACGATCATCTATGACTTTCCTCTGGCCGTCTCCCCACTCTCCAAGAAAAAGCCGGACGAACCTGCGTGGGTCGAGCGTTTCGAGTTCTACATCGGCGGCTTCGAGGTGGGCAACGCCTTCTCCGAGCTCAACGACCCCGTCGACCAGCTTGCTCGCTTCGAAGCTCAGATGGCCGAGAAAGATCGTGGCGACAAAGAAGCCATGGACATGGACGAGGACTACGTTCGCGCCCTCGGCTATGGACTGCCTCCAACCGGGGGCGAAGGCATCGGCATCGACCGTCTGACCATGATCCTCACCGACTCGAAATCCATCCGCGACGTCATCCTCTTCCCCCTCATGCGCCCGCTGCAGAAATCCCCTGACCAGCTAGCCGCAAAAGAGGGCGAACCGCACGGTGATTCGATCGAATAGCGTCAAAGATGCGTCCTCGCGCATCCTACCTGTGCGCAAACGCGATATTCTTAATCTGTGGCCACCTCCGCGACAACCGATCACGTCCTCGCGCCCGCGCAGCCCCATTCGCTGCTCAGCGACTACGCCACGCTCTTCAAACTTCGCATCTCCACAATGGTCATCATCACCGCGGGAGCCGGCTTTTATCTCGGGTGCCTCCGCAGCGGAATCAGCCCCTTCCAACTAGGCGGCGTCGAGGCTCTCCTCGGAATCTCCATCGTCACCTGCGGCTCGAGCGCACTCAATCAGGCCCTCGAACGTAGGACTGACGCCCTCATGCACCGGACTGCGGATCGCCCTATGGCCGCCGGACGCATCTCGCTGACCCACGGCCTCATCCTCGGATTTGCGGCGACCTTCCTGGGCTCGCTCTACCTGGCATACACCACGAACCTTCTCACCGGAACCCTGACGCTGCTTACCGCCATCGGTTACGTCGGCATCTACACGCCGCTCAAGCGCGTTACGACCATCAACACCTTCATCGGCGCGTTTCCCGGAGCGCTTCCGCCACTCATCGGCTGGACTGCCGCACGCGGCCTCATTGAATGGCCCGGCGTTGCGCTGTTCGCCATCCTCTTCGTCTGGCAGTTCCCTCACTTCATGGCCATCGGCTGGATGTACCGCGACGACTACACCCGCGGCGGCATCCGCCTCACGCCCAACCTGCCCAACACCCGGTACGCCGCGCTCAGCACTGTTGTTCAGGCGCTGTTCTACGCGGTGATGATGATCCCCGTCAGCCTGTGGCCTGCCACGCTGCACACCACCGGATACGTCTACCCTGTTGTCGCGGCCATCCTCGGCTTCGTCTATCTCTGGTACACCATCCGCTTCGCCCGCATCGTGCGCGATCCCAGCTCCGAAGCGTCGCGCCGCGCTGCACGCAATCTTCTCCGCGCCTCTGTACTCTATCTCCCACTTCTTCTAGCTGCCATGATGCTCGACGCCAAAGGACGACTTCTCTTCTAATGCAAGCCACCGCACCAAGCGCCAATCTTCGTACGCCACCCTCGGTCATCGCAACCATTATCGCCATCAGCGCCGTAGCGTCGCTCTTCCTCGCGTGGCTGGTCTACTATCATCCACCTGTCGATGTAGCCGGCACCCATCTCGCCTTTCTTCCGGCGCTCGATGCGGTGCTGAACGCCCTCTGCGCCGTCTTCCTCGTCATCGGCTTTCGCTACATCAAGCGCCGCCAGATCATCGCGCACCGCAACAGCATGTTCGGCGCCTTTATTGTGTCGAGCGTCTTCCTGGTCGCCTACATCATCAACCACGTTCTGCACGGCGACATGCTGTTCCCCACCGCGTACCCAACCGCTCGTTTCATCTATCTCTGGCTGCTGCTGACGCCGCACATTCTGCTCGCCATCGTCTGTCTGCCGATGATCCTCATCACGTTTTTTCTCTCGCTCACCGGACGCTTCCCCGCGCATCGCCGCCTCGCACGCTGGACCTATCCCATCTGGCTCTACGTCTCGGTCTCGGGAGTGATCGTCTACGCCATGCTCGCGGCCTATCGCTAATTGCCAATGCAGCCAGACACCCGCAAGCTTCTTCGCACCGGCCTTGTCATCTTCGGCATCGGAGTCCTCGCCGTTGCGATGGTCTTTGCTGCGTTTGGCGGGGTCACCCGGCAGGGTCCGAATACCAACCCCGGCTGGTTCGCGCTCATTCTTGCCATGGGCTGCATTCCCACAGGCGTCCTCACTCTTCTGCTCGGCTTGCTCAAACTCATCGGAGACCGCCGCCGCTAACCAGTCAGATAGGTTCTAGCCTACCTCTTCACAGCCCTATATCTGCTATCCTCATCCTTCAAAACCCGCAATCATCGGAGCATCGAAATGGCAAAAGGCGTAAACAAAGTTCTACTTCTCGGCAACGTCGGAAAAGACCCCGAGATTCGTTCCACCGCCGGCGGCATGACCGTCGCCAGCTTCTCCCTCGCCACTGCCGACCGGCAGAAGGACGCCCAGGGCAATTGGGCCGACAAGACCGAATGGCACAATATCGTCTGCTTCCAGCGCACCGCCGAGGTTGTCCGCGACTACGTGAAAAAAGGCACGCAGCTCTTCATCGAAGGCAAGATCCAGACCCGCTCCTGGGACGACAAGACCAGCGGCGAAAAGAAGTATAAGACTGAGATCCTCTGCAACGAACTCACCCTCCTCGGCGGCAAACCCAGCGGCGAAGGCGCGTCATCCGGCGGCTACTCCAAATCTTCCAGCACCAGCTACGATCAGCGCACACCCGCCAACCCGGCCGACTACGCCGACGTAGGCATCACTGACGACGACATCCCGTTCTAACCATCTGCGTCATCACAACAAGCAAAATGGCTGAACCGGTCGCGGTTCAGCCATTTTTTTTATGCAATCAAATGACTCTGCCCTGACATCATGATGACAAACTTGCCTTCCGGCGGTTCTAGTCTTTCTTTGTCGAATCGGGGCGCTCCTGGTTCGACCGACGGACTGTACCTGGCCGTGCAGTCGGTCATTGGTCTTACTCTCCTCCAGCCGCCTGCGTTCAGGGCGGCTGTTTTTTTGCAAGCGCGCGCGTACTTCCTTACCGAATCCGGCAAACGATAACCGTGTTGCTGTACGATGAAGTCACGGGAATGAGGTCTCCCACAACCGCTGGATAACCCGGCTGATGACCTCTGCCAAATTTGAAATAACGAGGCAGACGATGTCCTATCTCTGGGTTATGGTCGGTAGTGCGTTCGGCGGACTTTTACGTTTCACCATCGGCAAGCTTGCAATCCCGCTCGATACCGGTTTCGGCTTTCCAATTGGAACCGTCCTCATCAACGTGATCGGCTCTTTTGTCATCGGCTACTTCGGTACGCTCACCGCGCATGGCGGAAAATATCCAGCCTCGGAAAACATGCGCATCTTCGTCATGATTGGGCTCTGTGGCGGATTCACCACCTTCTCCTCCTTCAGCCTCCAGACCTTCGACCTCGCGCGTTCCGGCGCATGGGGCCGGGCTCTGGCGAATATCGTTCTGTCGGTAGTGTTATGCGTCGCCGCGATAGCTGTCGGCCATCGCCTGGCGCAGCATTCGCCCTCCGACGTTGCCATCGCCGAAACGGCTGAGGAAGAGTACACCGGCTGATCCGCCTGCCTCTGCTCCAGCCTGATTCGCGACTGGCCTCTCCGCGAATCAACCCTGAAACCGGCGCCAAAGCGCCTTCCTCTCTCCAATAATTTTGCCCAATCCCGGCCGCCTCCCTTGCGGCAAATATCTCCGTGCGTTTATCGTATCTATAGTCCGTCTATCGAACATTTCGTTCGCCAGCCGTCACTAAAAGGACCCCGCATGAGCCTCGCCGCCGAACCGACTACCCTCCCCACGTCTCTTGCACCAGCCGCGCCCGCACCGAAGACCACCCCAGCAGCTGCGCTCGATGCCTTCATCGGCGATCCAAACTTCATGACCTCCCTCGCCCGGGGACTCGTCGTCATCCAGTCCTTCACTCAGCAGTCTCCGCAGATGACGATCTCACAGCTCAGCATCAAGACCGGCCTCTCGCGCGCTGCCGTCCGGCGCTGCCTGTATACCCTCACCAAGCTGGGATTCGCCGGCGCGGAAGACGGCTCGCGCTACTCCCTGCGGCCGCGCATGCTCAGCCTCTCGCACACGTACACCACATCCAACACGCTCTCGAGCGCGGCCCAGCCCATCCTCGAACGCATGTCCGCCGCCCTTCGTGAGTCTTTCTCCGTCGCCACGCTCGACGGCGAAGACATCGTCTACATCGCGCGTACGCAGGTCAATCGCGTGATGGCCGTCGACCTCCACATCGGCAGCCGCCTTCCCGCCTACTGCACCAGCATGGGCCGCATCCTGCTTGCCTATCTCCCGCCTGAGCAGCTCGAGCAGTATCTCACCAAGGTCAACCTCATCCCCCACACCACACGCACCATCACCTCGGTCGAAAAGCTCCGCCTCGCCCTGCGCAGCATCCGGCGCAACGGCTACGCCATCTGCGACCAGGAGTACGAAGTCGGACTCCGCTCCATCGCCGTGCCCGTCTACTCGTCCTCAGGCCGTGTCGTCGCCACGCTCAACCTCAGCGGCAACGCGCCTCGCCTCTCCGTGCTCGAGATGCAAAGCCGCTACCTCACGCCGCTCCGCAACGCAGCGAACGAACTGAGCGTCTTCCTCAACTAATGCCATCCTCCAAATGCAACGGCGTCAGCCGTCGAGGGGTGTCCTTATCTTTTGGACCGTGGCACAAATTAGGTCTTGCGGTGCCATAAGATATATAATATATTGAATCCCACAAACTCAAAGAGGCTTACTGTTTCTTCTGCTTGATTGAGCGGACATACGGTTATCTGCGCCTATTTTGAGCACGCGGGCCTATCTAACCCTATGTCAACTACTAGCGCTCAGGCGCTCTCTGCCTCCGATCGCTGTGCTCTGCGTAGCAACCGAGCCATCGTCATTCTCTGGGTGCTCATCTTCGCGGCAGTACCCATAGCAGTGGTGTTCAGCCCGCCCGGTTGGGACGTAGTTGTATACCGCAACGCCATCCGCTCTCTCAAAGCCGGCCACGATCCCTATCTGGATTCCATCGCGGCTCAGAAGGTCTATTACAGCCAGGCCGTGCATCCCGCCGGCGACCCGCCCTTCAACTACGTCTACTCGCCCATCACCCTACCCCTCCTGCGCCTCATCGGAGCCCTCCCGGTCTGGTTCAGCGGCGGCCTGTACTGGCTCGCTTATATCGCCGGAGTTCTCTCCGCGATCTGGGTCGCAACCCTAGCCCTTGAAGACAACGAGCGACCCTACTTGCTCTACTTCGCGCCCCTGACCATCTACTTCCCTGGAGGCCTCGCCAACGGGATCGTGCTGGGCGGAAACATCGCCTACATTTTCTACGGCGTTGTCCTGCTCGCGGCCGTGCTCGGCTGGAGGCGCGGGACATGGATATGGTTCTATCTCGCCGTACTGGCCGCTTCATGCTTCAAAGCGCCGCTCCTCAGCCTCACCGTCATTCCGCTTCTGTCAGCGCGCAAACAGTGGATTCCAGCCTCCATCACGACTGTCGCGGGAATCGCTCTCTTTGCCGCCACACCCGCTATCTGGCCGGCCCTCTTCAGGCACTATCTGCAGTCTCTCCAATTCCAGTTCAACTACAACCACGACTTCGGCAGCAGCCCAGCAGGTCTGTTCAGCGACGCTCTCCACAATCGCGGCCTCCCCTATTCGCCCGCCTGCATCTTCATTTACCTCGCCTACGCCATTCCTGATTTTGCACTTCTGCTCTATCTCTCGCGGCGCTTCCTTCAAGGCTATTTCTCGCTCAAACAGTGGATGCCCGTTCTCCTGCTCGGCGTCATCCTCCTCAATCCGCGTCTCATCGAGTACGACCTCGCACCAGTCACCCTGCTCCTGGTGCTAATCGCGTGGCGCTTTCTCGCCGTCTTCACCACCCCGCTCCGGATCATTCTCTGTCTCGCTCTTCTCTTCCTTGCAACGAACTCCATTGCTCTGCAAAGCTGGCAACTCGGGAAGCTCACCCAGGGACCTCTTCTCATCCTCTACTTCGCCGCCGGCTGCTGGCCCCTCTTGAAACAATCTCTCCCCGCAGCAGTCCCAGTACCGGTGATCGCTGCCTATAGCTAAAGCAGATTCCTAATGCTTGAAAGGAAGCAAAACGTTGTCATTTTGACCCTCAGCTTGTCGAAGCCGCTGCATCTCGCTTTCGTCTTCACATCCGTTTGTCTAAACCGGGGCCACGCAACGCACAAACGAAACAGCGGAGTCCGTCCGCACCGTAACGTCTCCGCTCCCCATCGGCGCCACCACCGCCTGCGCCGCCTTCAACTCCACCTCATCCCCGCCAAACCGCACCACTCCACTCCCTGCCAGCCCCACCAGACAACCTGCTCCATCCATAACAACGCGCACTTCATCGCCAGCATTAACGTCCAATCGATCCACGACAAAATATCTCTGCTCGATCAGCCGCGTAAACCCATCCATCGGCTTTGGAGAAACCTTCCCCGCCGCGGTCTTCGTCCTGATCACCTGCAGGCCCTTCTCAAGATGCAGCTCCCTGGGCCGTCCATAGTCATACAGACGATAAGTGACATCGCTGGTCTGCTGCGTCTCCAATAGCACGACACCGGGCCCGATCGCATGCACCGTGCCCGCATCCACAAACAACATATCCCCAACCAACACGGGCACCCACCGCATGAGCGACTCCATCGTGCCATCGGCAACCGCGTTCTTTACCTCCGCAGCGCCAACTCCGTCCCTCAATCCCAGCGCCACCGCCGCCCCCGGCGCGGCCTCCAGCACATACCAGCATTCTGTCTTTCCTCGCGTCTCGCCCAGCGCCTTCGCCTGCGCATCATCCGGATGCACCTGCACCGAAAGCTTGTCCGCCGGAAACAGCAGTTTTACCAACAGCGGAAACTCGCCTCCCAGTTCATCCCCAAGAGAAGCCAGCGTGCGGCCCGCAAACGGCCCTGTCTCAACCACACACTGCGGCCCGGTCAACCAGGCCTCGCCCACCGGCTCCGTCGTCCCCGTATCGGAATACCATGGCCGCAGATCTTTCTTCCCCCACACTCGTTCGCTGAACCACGGATTCAGACGGAACGGTACGAAGCTAGTCGTCATCATCATCTTTCTTCTGTTTCTTCCTCTTCTCCAGCAGGAGCGCCGGAACCGGCTGGTTGCCCATCGCATCCTTCCATAGGATAACGTTCAGCTTCGCCGGATCGGCCCGGTCCTCATGCGTAAAATCCATCTTCGAGCTCTCACGCGCTCCAACCGCCGTCCTCTGGTTTGCCGTGTAGATCAGCCCATTCTCGCGATTGGAGTAATCCGTGGTGTAAGGCGTCTGATCCCCGGAGCCGGTAAACAGTGTGCTTATCATTGAGCTCAACGCATCATTATTGTTCATCGGAGGAACACCCAGCAGCGTCTCCATCGTTCGAATCACGCTCACCGTCGAATAGAACCGGCTGTCGACGAACGCCGTTCCATCCGGCTTCTTCGGCGAATACTTGCTCACCACCAACGCAAGACTCCTGTGCGCATCCACATGATCCGCGCCATTCTGCGCATCGTCTTCAAGAATAAAGAACGCCGTGTCATCCCAGTACGCCGAGTGCGACACCGCCTCGACCATCCTTCCAATCGCCAGGTCGTTATCCGCGACAGAAGACTTCGGCGTCGGCCCTCCCGGAGCAGTCCCGGCCGTATGATCGTTGCCCAGCCGCATCACAATCAGATTCGGCATCGTGTCCTTGCCGCCCTCGCGATCCGCGATCCATCCCTTCAGATGCTTCAGCATCACCTCGGCGCGAATCTGATCCGGAACCCGCAGATTGAAGTCCGGCGACTCCGGGGCGTAGTGCCCCACCAGCTCCGGCTTCGTCGGCGTGTTGCTCGCCAGCAGCGGAATCCCCCACTTCCACTGGTTCACCCCGCCGCCCCACTCCTCCGGTATCGCCTCGCCCGGCTGAATCACGCCATGCCCGCAGTGCGAGCCTTCCAGCACTGGACCCTCCTGCGAACTCCCGCTTTTCTTCGCATCGCAGAAGCTCGAAGAGATGTACTCGCCGAAGTTGTAGTGCGTCTTCCCATGCCGCTCCATGTTGCCCCACAGGTATCCGCTCGCAGGCTCATTCACATCCGGAATCTTCTGCTGCAGCGGATATCCCTGCGCCACCACGCCCTCGAAGTCGTATGTTCTCTGCCCGCCGCGGTAGTTCTGCTGCCACGTCTTCTCCAGATAATCGGTACCTATTCCCGCGGTCGACCACACATGACCATCACCCGAAACCTCGCCTGAATCGTAAAAGTTATCCAACACGCCAAACTGCAGCGCCAGCTTATGCTGGTTCGGCGTAACGCTCTCTCCATACATCGCCAGGCTCGCGTCGCCATTGCCCACGGCGTTGCCATTCTGTTTCAGATCGCCGCAGATCTGGTCGTAGGTCCGGTTCTCTTTGATGATGTAGATCACATGCTTGATGTGGTCCGGACTTCCATCGGCAAACTGAATCTTCTCCTCCGCCGCCTTCATCCGGTTCGACTCCAGCACCTCGGCCGTCCACTTTGGAAGCTCCGGTTCCATCGCCTTCATATCCAGCACCGCAAGCGATCCGTACAGCAGCGTCGCAATATACGTGAAATCGCCGCGCCGTCCACGCTGCCCCGGCGCCTGTCGCTGAGGAAAATTATTCGGCCCCGTTCCCTTCCCTTTGGCGGTCGCGACATACAGCTTGCCGCCGGCAAATCCAAGCGACATCGGCATCCACTCCGTCGGCACAAATCCGATCGGCTCGACCATGCCCTCCTTCGCCGCCTTCGCCGTCAGCTTTGTCGTATCCATCACCGCAATCGCATCCGAGATCGCATTCGCCACATACAACCGCGACCCATCCGGCGATAACACCAGCGCTTCAGGCTCCGCGCCAAAGTAGCTCTGCCTTGGCAGCCGCGTGTCGAAGTATCCCTTCACGGAAAACTGCTCCCCGCCTACATTCAACGCCGCCACGGCATCGCGATTCGCCAACGCCACATACATCGTCTTGCCATCCGGCGAAATCTCCAGCGCACACGGATGCGTTCCGGGAGCAATTGCATTCTCCGGTTTCAGCAGGGCAAGCTTTCGCCCCACTATTCCCTTCTTGAGATCCAGTTCGACCACCTCACTCGCATTCCACAGAGCCACAAACGCCCGCAATCCATCCTTCGTCACCGTGAGCGCGACAGGATACGTCGAAGGCACCGCATCGTTCTCCGACAGATCAAATCTTTTCTCAATCGCCCCTGTTGCTGCATTCATCAGAAGCACATCGTCGGAGAGATTCCCCGCAACCAGCAGTTTCTCCGCGCCCGCCGCGCCCAACACAGCGATCGCCGCCGGAAAGGGCACCCCCTTGTCTCCAGAGGTAGCGCCGATCAGCATCGTCTTCCGCCCCGCAGCCAATTGCTGCAGCGGTATCTTCATCATCCGTTCCCGTTTAATCTTTCCCCCGCTGGAATCTGAGCTGAACCCATACACCACCACTCCGCTGCCCGTGTCTCCATCCGACGTACCCAGAGGATCGGCCTCCGAACCCATGCTCGCGTAGAGATGTTTGCCATCCGAGCTAAACGCCAGTCCCGAGTACAGCGTCTGCTTCGCCCGCGCGCCTGTATCCGCATCGGGAAAATCCGCCACGCTTCCTGTCTGCGTGTCCATCACCGCCAGCGACTGCATGTAGTTCGACTCGAACGTCCCATACCCTGCATTCACCGTCACCACATAGCGTCCATCCGGCGACACCGCCATCGACATCGGCAGACTGTTCAGCCGCTGCGGCCCTCCCGGCACCGGCCGCAGAATCTGTTTGCTCGTCGGCAGGTCGATCGCCTGCCCCCACACCAAACCGCAGTTCAGCGCCAAACCCGTAAACCCCAATGCCATCATCACCGTACAACGCCGTGTCTTCATCTCACCACATTACCAAGTAACACCTTCAGGGAGCATTACAAAAGTCTTACAACCATCAATTTCCAACCCTGTTAGCTTCAGAAATAGCAGTTAGCAACAACAAAAGGACAGCGAAAACGCATGACTCCCCTGAGCACCATCGAAGAAGCCCCGGTAAAGACCGCCCCCAAGCTCGCAACCGTCGTTCCGGCCGTCGCCGAAGCCACACAGAAGATCAAGCAGGACCTCCGCATGGGCCGCGAGCACCAGCAGGGCCGCATCAACTGGATCACCACCATCGCCATGGGCCTCTTCCACGTCGGAGCCATCGCCGCGCTCTTCTTCTTTTCGTGGAAGAATCTCGCCGCCTTCGTCATCACCTACTTCTTCGCCATCAACGTCGGCATCGGCATGGCCTACCATCGGCTGCTGACGCATCGCGGCTACAAGACCCCACGGTGGGTCGAATACTTCATCACCATGTGCGGCACCCTGGCGCTTGAGGGCGGACCGATCTTCTGGGTCGCCACGCACCGCGTTCACCACCAGAACTCCGACCACGAAGGCGACCCCCACACTCCGCGCGACGGCACCTGGTGGGCACATGCTGGTTGGATCCTCTCCGGCCGCGCTCTTCACTCCGAGACTGCGCTCCTCGGCCGCTACGCTCCCGACCTCACCAAAGATCCCGTCCACGTCTGGCTCAGCAAATATCACTGGCTTCCTCTGGTGGTCAGCGGCCTCATCCAGATCGCACTTGGCGCCGCCCTCGCACCCACAGGCCACGTAGTCGCCGGCGCCCTCGGCATGGTCCTCTGGGGAACCTTCCTGCGCGTTACCGTCGGTCTTCACGCCACCTGGCTGGTCAACTCCGCAACACACCTCTGGGGCAAGCGCCGCTTCGAGACCAAGGACGACTCCCGTAATAACTGGTGGGTCGCTCTGCTCACCGGCGGCGAAGGCTGGCACAACAACCACCACGCCCATCCCGTCAGCGCCCGCCACGGCCTCGCCTGGTACGAGCTCGACATCAATTACTACGGCATCTGGTTCCTCAGCAAAATCGGCCTCGCCGAGCGCGTCCAGATCGCCAAGTACGACCCCGAGAATCCCAAGCCAGCAGGCGTCCTATAACCTCGGCGCTCGGACGATACTCTCAATGGCCGTCCCGCTAGGGGCGGCCTTTTTTGCCAACTGCCGGCGTTCTCGACAGGCAACCCGCGCTCGAATATCCTCATCTCGCGAGTAAGGAAATCCTTCAGCGGGCCAGCTACCATCGACTCTCTTCCATCGAAAGAGGCAAGATGACGCGCACACGGAAACATCTCCTGATCTCGGCCGCTATTCTTATAACTGCCTTCGCCGTACCCTCCATTGCACGCGCGCAATCTGGATATACAGGCCGTATCACCTGTTCCTCCAACGACGGCAAACGAAACTGGTGCGACATCGGACGCAGCCGCGACGTCCAGCTCGTCCGGCAGATCAGCGGCTCCGCCTGCATTCGCGACAACACCTGGGGTATCGATGGCCGTGGCCTATGGGTCGATCGCGGCTGCCGCGCCGACTTTGCCTTCCGTCAAGCGGGCTCTCCGCCACCGCCGCCCGCTCCAACCATCACCTGCTCCTCCAACGATGGCCGAAGAAACTGGTGCGATATCGGTCGAGCCCGCGATGCCCGGCTCGTCCGCCAGATCAGTGGTTCCGCCTGCATCCGTGACAACACCTGGGGTGTCGACGGACGCGGCCTATGGGTCGATCGCGGCTGCCGCGCCGACTTTGCGATCGTCGGCGGAGGATATGGCCCGCCTCCAGGTCCGCCACCGCCGCAGATCGTCACCTGCTCCTCCAACGATGGCCGCAGAAACTGGTGTGACACCGGTGGCCGCACAGACATCCGCCTCAACCGCCAAATCAGTGGCTCGGCCTGCGTCCAGGGACAGACCTGGGGCATCGATCGTCGCGGCCTTTGGGTCGATCAGGGTTGCCGTGCCGAGTTCCGCGTCCGCTAAAAAGCAGGAACGTACGCCATTCCCTCAAAATGGCGCACGTTTCATTTCGCAGCATCAAACCGCCGGCGAAAAATCCGTCAGCGTCATAAACGTGATGTCGTGCTTCTCGACAAACGCCCCATTCGCCTCCGACTCCGCCTTCAGCTTCACCCATTCCGGATCCTTGTTGAACTTCGCCCAGTTTTCCGTCGCCGCCACTCTGCTCAGATGCCGCAGCATATAAATCAACGCGTTCCCCTTCAATGGATCGTCATCCGGAGTCCAGTACCCCACTCCATGCATACCGCACCGTGCGAAGATCGCCGTCTCTCGCTCGCGAAACCGCTTCAGCAGCGGCTCCAGCTTTCCCGGATACGTGTGATAAATCCGCAGCTCATACACCGGACCGCCCTCATCCGCTGCACTCTGGGCCTCAGCTCCGCTAGCGGACAACATCATCATCGCCGCTCCCATTCCCTGCAAAATCTCGCGTCGATTCATCGTTTCTCCTCCACGCATCGTTCATCGAATCACTGCACAATCACGGAAAACGCAGCCCTCTTTGCAGAAGCACCTTTGTCCCGCGGCCCACAAAACTCAAACTGCAAATCCTGCTGTCCTGCCTTCACCGCCTTGAAGTGATACACCTCCACGTCACCCACTCTCACCTCGCCATCCGTTGGGTGCAGTTCAACATATCCCCCCACTCCCTGCCTCACCAAGATGGGGTTCACCACCGGCGCAACGAGCCAGTCATATCCGCCATTCGTCCCCAGTCTCACTTGCAGCTCGTCGCCTACTTTCAAACGCACTTTCCCGACTGACTTGTCCGTGACAACCGTCGCTCCGTGCGGTGTTGAATGGTGCTCCGCTACTCCGGTTAAGCGATCAACAACCCCAGGGCTTGGTACAAAAATCACCGCAACCGTGACGCAACCCAGAACCAATACCCATAAAACCCGCCACCGCCTCATCGCCCCTCCTTACTCAGCGCAAATCTTACGTCAACTAGAAATACTCGCAATCAAGTCCCCGGCTGCCGATAATGCGCACCGGCCGCAAACTCCCGTTCCGCTCCACGCGGATCTTTCTCCACGCGCGTTTCGTTATCGAAGATCATCGTATTCCTATCCTTCAAATCGTAGCTCGGCCAATGCGGCACCTCTTTGCAATTCGGATCGCCCGTCCGTGCGAATTCAATCAGCATCTCCGACATCCGCGTTGCAAGAGGCTGAGCCGCTGCCTGCTCCTCCGCGCTCGCCCCGCACATCCCCGGAGCCAGCGCAACGTTATCGAATAGAAAGGGCAGGTCGATCGTATGCAGCGCCCAGTTCCCTGGAAACGGCACCTTCCAATCGATCCGATAGACCCACGTATGGGCCTGGCTCCGCGCATCCGCCGCACGCCGGTCCGCCTCAATCACTTGCCCCGGCCACGCGCGAAACGCAACCGCTGCTGCAACCACAATGTGCGCCGCATCGCGATCCGGATAGATCTCCCGATACCGCCGAATCACCTGCTCCGGCGTATACGACCCCAGATACTGCCCGACACTGTTCTTCAAAGCCTCCGGAGCCTGCTCCCACGTCAATACGCCCGTCCGCCCTGCAGCCGAAGTCACCGTCTCATCATGCGTATTCGCGAGAATCATCGGCACCGCAGCCGAGATCCCCGGCGCCTCCGGATCGAACGGATCACGCGGCAGCACGCCGCCATCCCGCACCGGCAGCCACGCCGAGCTCACTCGCGCCGCCTCCTGAATCTTCTCCATCGGCAGCGTCTTCAACGCGTCGAGTTGATCGTACTTCACACCAAGCTTGTCCAGAACGTCCTTCGTAACCTCATTCGCAATCACTGTAGGCTTTGCGGTCACCTGCTGCCCGCTCATCGTCACCACGCGATGAAACAAACCCTTCGCCGCAGGCATCGCCATCAGCGTCGCGCACTTCGCCCCACCGCCCGACTGCCCGAAGATCAGCACCCGCGAAGCATCCCCGCCAAACTCCGTGATATTCTGCTGCACCCACTTCAGCGCGAGAATAATATCGAGCATCCCCGCATTGCCCGAGTCGGCATACTCCTTGCCGCCCAGCTCGCCCAGATACATATACCCGAAAGCATTCAGCCGATGATTCACCGTCACCACGACCACATTGCCGCGATGACACAGCCGGTTGCCGTCATACAAATCGCAGTTCACGGTGCCATTGTTGTAAGCCCCACCGTGAATATAAAAGAGCACCGGACGCTTCTTTCCATCGCGCAGCGCAGGCGTCCAAACATTCAAATGGAGGCAATCCTCGCTCTGCTCTCCTTTGTCCGGAGGCAGATGAAACCCCGCCCGCACCTGCTCTCCACTCGCTTCCGCACCCCTCCCGGCACGCTCCCCCGTCAACTGTGGCGCGCGCGTCGACCACTCCACGCATGCCTTCACCCCACTCCACGCCACCACCGGAAGCGGAGCCTTAAATCGTGTCTTCTGCGTGTCCTCGCCATACGGAATCCCGCGAAAAACGTTAATCCCATTCTCGACTCTGCCGCTCACCTTACCCGCCGTGGTCGTCGCCAGAGGAGCGTCCTCGCCAAAGGCAAACCGTCCCCCTTGCAGCATCATTGAAGCCGCTGCCATCCCGGAATAACGCAACAACGTCCGGCGATCAAACTCCCTCATTCCACACCTCTCACGCGAAGTTGTCAGACCACTTCATCGGAAACCGATCATACCGCAACCTCGCCCGCTATACTTCCTCCAAGCCATGAACATCAACCGACGACGCGGCACCATTGCAATCTTCATCACCCTCGGCGTGCTGCTCACCGGCCTCACCGTCTTCCTCAACATCACCTGGATCATCCGTATTCACAACGAGGGGCATCTGGCCCTCCTTATCCTCGGCATTATCTTCTTCGCCATCCTGGTCGCCGGAGTCGTCCTCAATACCATCTTTCTAGTCCGCGAGGTCCGCCGGAACGAACGTCAGGACTCCTTCCTCAACGCCGTCACCCACGAGCTCAAGACTCCCATCGCCAGCATCCGTCTCTACCTCGAGACTCTCCAGCGCCGGGCAATCCCCGAAGAACAGCGCCAGGAGTTCTACAAGGTAATGCTCTCCGACTCCGACCGCCTTCTCGCCACCGTCGAGCAGGTGCTCAAAGCCGGGCAACTCGGCCAACGCCACCGCCAGCAGAACCGCGCTCTCATCAACCTCAACTCACTCGTCGAAGACTGCATCTCCATCACTCTTCAGCGCCATCATCTCCCGTCGGGCAGCATCGTACTCCAGCCAGTCTCCGGCGCCGTTCGCCTTCACACGCTCGGCATCGCGGAAGACCTGCGCACCGCCGTCATCAACGTCCTCGACAACGCCGTCAAATACTCTCCCGAGGGCGTCCACATCCGGTGTTCTCTCGCCATCGTCAACTACACCTCGATCTCCCTCGCTATTACCGATACCGGCGTAGGCCTCGACGCGAGCCAGTTCAAGCGCATCTTCAAACGCTTCTACCGAGTCCCCGGCCGCGCCATATCCCGCATCAAGGGCACCGGCCTCGGCCTATTCCTCGTCCGCAACATCGCCCGGCAACACGGCGGCGACGCCACGGCATCCAGCCCCGGCTCCGGGCTCGGCACCACCATCACCCTTACTCTTCCCCTCGCCAACTACACCGGCTCCCGCGAAGGCTCTTCCGCTAACCGTCCCATCTCAACGTCGCATTGATCCCACGCTTTTGCCGGTCGCAATACCCTTTGACATCCCCCCCATGAAGTCATCTACTCAACATAACCATGTTCCTTGTCTGGAAATTTTTTGCCCTGGGCTTCAGCGCGCTTCTTCCGCTCATCAATCCCCTCGGCTCCGCGCTCGTCTTCCTCGGCCTCGTCGGGAACGCACCCATCGGCGCCTATCTCGCCCTCTCCCGCCGCGTCGCCATCAACACCATCATCTTCCTGGCTGTCATTGAGCTCGTCGGCTCTTCGCTTCTTGCCTTCTTCGGCATCTCCCTTCCTATCATGCAGGTCTCCGGCGGAATCGTCATCGCCATGATTGGCTGGTCGTTGCTAAACCAGCAGGCAAGCGCACCCAGCGCTGAAAAGACCGAAGCGACCGCGCCTGCAATCACCCAGTCGGATATAGCAGGCCTGCAGGAAAAGGCCTTCTACCCTTACACCTTCCCCATTACCGCTGGCCCGGGATGCATCGTCGTCATGCTGACGCTCAGCGTCCACGCTAAACAACATACAGTTACCGATACCGTACTCGCGCATATCGGCCTGTTCATCGCTGCTGCTGTCCTCAGTGCCAGCGTCTACCTCTGTTATGCGTACGCACCCAAAATCGCGCGCACAGTCTCTCCCTCGACGGCTCATGGAATCCTTCGCGTCATCGCCTTCATCCTTTTTTGCATCGGCGTCCAGATCGCCTGGAACGGTGCAAGCGAACTCCTCAAAACTGTCCTTCAAAAATAAACGTAACCGCCAAAGAAACAATTTTTTTTGTAAGCAGACGAAATGATCCCATGCCCGAAACCACCCCATTGATCGTCGTCGTCGAAGATGAAGAACACCTCGCCCAGGGCCTTCTCTTCAACCTGCAGGCCGAGGGCTACCGCACCCACCACGAGTCCGACGGCGACGCCGCTCTCAGCTATCTACTCTCGGACAAGGAGAAACCCTCAGCCATCATCCTCGACTGCATGCTCCCGGGCGCCGACGGGTTTACCATCGTCCGCGCCTTCCGCGAGGCACAGCATTACACCCCCGTCCTCATGCTCACAGCGCGCGCCAGCCCCGAGGACGTCTTCGAGGGCATCGAAGCCGGCGCTGACGACTACCTCGCCAAGCCCTTCGACCTCAACATCCTCCTCGTTCGCATCAAGTCCCTTCTCCGCCGAACCACCTGGCAGAAGACGACGCCCCAGGCTCAGAACGAAGCCGTACCCGCCACGCTCCCTGGCCAGGCCGACGAATACGCCTTCAACCACTGCACCATTCGCTTCGATACACTTGAGCTAATCACGCCAAACCGCATCACCCATCTCACCCTCATGGAGGCCGATCTCCTTCGTTACTTCACCGATCGCGAAGGCCAGATCGTCTCCCGCAAACAGATCCTCGAAGAGGTCTGGCGCGTCCACGAAGACACCGACACGCGCGCCATCGACAACTTCATCGTCCGTCTTCGGCGTTACATCGAAGACGATCCCTCCGCCCCCCAGCACCTCGTCACCATCCGCGGCATCGGCTACCGCTTCCTCGCCAATCCGTAACTCCCGATCCATTCAGTCCAGGCGCCGCTCCAGCAGACCCTCGGCAGAAACTTCATGCTTGAGGCCATGCGTCCTCCGCGCCTCCGCCGGAGCTAATATCCGGTGTACCGTAGCCAGCAGCTCCGGCAATCGGAACGGCTTCGCCAGAAAACTCCACCCCGCCGCCTCGAGCCCGGCCTCCTGGTCAACATCCAGAACTCCGCCCGAGATCATCAGTACCGGCAACTCCCTCCGAAGAGCCTTCAACTCCTGCGCCAGCTCCATCCCGGACCGCCCCGGCATATACAAGTCCGTGACCAGCAGATCGATCTGCGGCACGGCGCGAAAAATCTGCGATGCCCGTTCCGCATCTCCTGAACTGAACACGCGGTAGCCTTCATGTTCCAGGAACGTCCGGGTCAGCCAGCGGATATCCGGATCGTCATCGACCACCAGAATGACGCTCGGCGAGCACTCCGCTAAAACATCGTTGCTGCGAGAAATTTCGAGGGTCATCTGAGAATCTTTTACTTCGTACCGGTTGAAAACTTCCGTTCGAATCAAACTTCAATTCGTCCCGAACCACGTCCGCGCGGCTCACCACCCAACGGACAACGCTTCCTAGGGCTCTCCTAGATGGACTCTCCAATCCATCCTTGAGTTGCCTCGCAAAAAATCATTCTCCACGCCACCCGCGATACACTTGGATCAGATTGATCAAGCTGTAAACAATGCGCATCCTCACCCGCTATATCCTCCGCGAAGTCACCTCCCACGCCTTCCTTGGCGGAGCCCTCTTTACCTTCATCATCTTCACGCGCGACCTCGGCAGAATCCTCGAGTTCGTCGTCCGCGACTCAGCCTCCTACTCCGACGTCGCCCGCATCATCGCCTACATGCTTCCTCCCACCCTGAACGTCACCATTCCAATGGCCGTTCTGGTCGGCATTCTCCTCGGCCTCTCCCGCCTCGCCGCCGACAGCGAGGTCACCGCCATGCGCGCCGCCGGCATGGGCGCTATCGACTTCGTCCGCATCGTCTCCATCGTCTCGGCCATTGCCCTGGCCCTTGGCCTGTTCAACTCCCTCTACCTCGCACCCCGCGCAGCCGCCGGCCTAATCTCTGTCGGCGAATCGCTCTCGTCCTCCCAGGCCTCCTTCGAGGTCCAGCCCCGCGTCTTCTACGAAGAGTTCAAAGACCGCGTCCTCTACATTCAGGACGCGACTCCTGCCGCGGGAGCTGCGCTCTGGCGGCATGTCTTCCTCGCCGACCTCACCGAGCCCGCCAATCCCCACATCACAACCGCAGACCAGGCCGTCGTCGTCAACGGAACCCCCAACACGCCTGACGCTCAAACCATCCGCCTCCATCTCATCAACGGCGGCGAGCACGAAACCACCTCCACCGACCCCAACCAATACAACATCTCCACCTTCACCACCACCGACGTTCCCATCGAGACCGAAGCAGCCGAAGAGACCCACCTCGGCCGCCTCAACACGCCCATCGCGGCCCTCCCCCTCCCCGAGCTTTGGCGCCGCGCCAAATCCGCCAGCATCACGGAAGGCCACACTCCCTCCATCTACCGCATCGAGTTCAACAAGCGCTTTTCCTATCCATTCGCCTGCCTCGTCCTCATGCTCGTCGGCGTCCCTCTCGGCATCTCCTCGAAACGCGGCGGCAAATCCACCGGCTTCGTCCTCACTATCGTCCTGGTCTTCGTCTACTATCTGCTCTCCGAAGTCGGCGCGGCCTTCGCCCAATCGGGCCGTCTCCCACCCTTCCTCGGCGTCTGGGCCGCCAACCTGATCTTCGCCGCCGCAGGCGCCATCCTGCTCTACCAGATGTCTCGCGGAGGCATCGCTCTCAGCGTCTTCTCCTCCATCGGCGTCGGCCTCAACAAGCTCGTCACGCGCCTCCTCAGCGGAAAGCAGCCTCCCAACGTCCGCTCCAACTACGACGCCGCCACCCTCCTGCGCCGTTTCCGCAGCGTCTCCCGCATACAATTCCCCCTCCTGCTCGACGACTACGTCATGCGCGAGTACGCCACCAACTTTTCCATCGTTCTCTTCTCCTTCACGACCCTCTTTCTCATCTTCACCTTCTTCGAGCTCATCGGCCCCATCTTCCGCAATCGCACGCCGCTCATCACTGTCGGCGAGTACCTCGTCAACCTCATCCCCTTTATCCTCTACAACGTCACCCCGCTCTGCGCACTCGTCGCCGTCCTGGTCACCTTCGGCGCTCTCAACCGCACCTCCGAGCTCACCGCGATGAAGTCCAGCGGCATCAGCCTCTACCGCATCATCGCCCCTGTGCTCTTCGTTACGCTGCTCATCTCTGCCGGCCTCTTCGTCTTCGACGAGTACTATCTCCCCGCCGCCAATCGCCGCCAGGAGGCCCTGCTCTCCATCATCAAGGACAAACCCGCCCAGACCTTCTCGCGTCCCGACCGCCAGTGGATCTCCGGCCAGACCAACAACGCCGGCGAACCTACCCGCATCTTCTACTACCAGTACTTCAACGCAGAAAAAGACTCCTTCGACAACATCACCGTCTTCGAGTTCGATCCCGCCACCTTCAATCTTCGGCGCCGCATCTTCGCCACCTCCGCCACCTGGAACCCACGCGTGAACAACTGGCTCTTCGTCAACGGATGGCAGCGCACCTTCTCCGGCGAAACCATTGCCACCTACCTGCCCTTCACTGTCTCCACCTTCCCCGAGATCCGCGAACAGCCCACCTACTTCAAAAAGGAGTACGTTCCCTCGCAGGAGATGAGCTACAACGAGCTCTCCAGCTACATCGCCGACCTCAAACAATCTGGCTTCGACACCAAACGCCTCAGCGTCCAGCTCGATAAAAAGATCGCCTACCCGCTCATCACTCTGGTCATGGCGATCATGGCCATCCCCTTCGCACTCTCCATGGGCAAAAAAGGCTCGCTCACCGGCATAGCCACGGCTATCGGACTCGCAATCACCTACTACGTCATCACCCTCGTCTTCGAATCTCTAGGCAACGTCAACACCCTTCCCGCCGTCCTCGCCGCCTGGACCCCCGACATCCTCTTCGCCATCGCCGGCGCCTACTTGCTTCTCCGCACCCCCACCTAGAGATGCTCTGATCGTAAAGGACGCAGCAGAAGCCACGGGAATGCATCAACAACAAACGCGGAGGGCGCCAAGAAAACGCAAAGGCCATCGTGGCGCACCTTCGCAGTTCCTTTTGCGTCCGTTGCGTTCGCCTCTTAAGCCCCGGAAGACAGCGCCAATAGATAGCCCCACTACTCCCGGAACAGATGGTTCAGAATCGCATTCATCAACGGATCGATCACCACCACATCCGCCGGATAAGACCAGAACCCAATCAAATACCGCACCATCTCGCTCACCCGCTTCTTCACTCCCTCGCGAAACGCCTGCTGCTCCTCGATCGTCAGTTGGCTCAGTTTCAGCCCATTCAGAGTGCTGTCGATAGGATTCGTATGCGTCGGCGTATACCGTATCGGCCCCAGCTCTCCCGGCTCACTCAGCACAGGATCGGTCAACACCAGCCTCGCAACCATCCGTCCCCGGTCATAGTCATGCACGCGATACCGCTCATCGAAGAACCCTAGAAAAGCCGACAGATCCGCGCCGGCCAGCAACTCCTCCGACACCGCGATTCCATAGATCCGCATATAGTCGCACTGTCCAAGATTCGCCGCCGTCTCAAACGCCAGCACGGTATCGCGAAACGCATCGGCGCTGTAACTTCCAACGCCCAGGCTCGCAATCTCCTCCTTGTACTGGTGTTCAATCCGCCGCCTCGCCTCAGCCAGACTCTCTTTGCCAATCTTCGCAACCTGCCTCGTGCCCGTGCGCGTCGGCTGCGTAAACAACACCTTCAACAAACCCTCCGCGGTCCGTTTCAGGCTTCCGCTTTTGATCTCGCCCGAACGCAGCTTCTCCGCAAGTTCGCTCGCCCGGGCATCCATCAGGGCGATCTGCTCATTCATCTCCACCGAGGTAATCCAGTCCTGAAACTCCGACTGCCCCAGCAGCACCTTCGCCAACCGCTTCATCATGTGGAAATAGTCTGCATTCTCCTCGCAAAAACTCGAATCGGCGCTCGACGTTCTCCCATGCGGCGACACAAACAAATAGAAACGGCTGTCGTTGTACCAGTGCTTGTCGATCTCATCCACCAGGTTCTTCGCCATGCCCAGCGGCTCGTTCTGCAAGACTCCCCCATCGGTGAACGCAAACCTCGACGGATCATCCGTCCACGGCTCCAGGCTGCCCTTCTCATACTCCGCCCGCCTGCGGTCGATCTCCTTCGCGCGAAACGCCAGTGGATAAGCCCCGCTCGCCACCGATGCATCCGCCAGCTCACGCCACACCTCCGGGTTATCGGTTCCCTCAACGCTCACCACTCGCGTCATCTGGTCCTCATGCCGCGTGTAGATAAACTTCCCGCAAGGCTGCATGTCATAGCCGTAATCCACGCCATTCAAATTCGTCAGCGTCATCCCGAGAGAGATCGACCGCGCCGCCGCCATGTGCGTTATCGGAGCAGGCCACTTCCCCGTCGCATACCGTCCCAGCAGCGAATCCTCCGCAATCTTCTCCACCATGTTCGACGAAAAGATCGATCGCAGCGCCGGCTCCACCTCGCCCGTCGTCTCGTCCACCGTCTCCAGCAGCCCCTCCAGGTTGATCCGTTTCACCCACACGTTATAAAGAGGATTGTCATACGGATCGCGAAACTCATTGGCCGAGTACAACATCTTATGCGCCACGATCGCCGCCGTCATCGCGCCGGCCGAAGCCCCCGTCATCACATCGATCAGAATCTTCTCGTCATCCGTCACCTGCGCAGCGGAGTTATGCTGATGAATCGCATCCAGCACTTCATACAGCACGCCGGCCTCGTAACTCCCCAACGACACCGCACCCGCAATCGTAATAGCCAACCGTTTCGGCATACCTCTCCTCGCATCCAGAATTAGAGCATCTTCCAAAGCCCCGAGCCATAGACCTAAATGGGCACATCCCGGGAGAGAACCCAGCCCGCCAGCATCGGCCACCGGCAAATAATCCGCACCAGGCAAACCCTTTACCCAGGCCGGATCAACAAACTCACGCAAAAAACACTCATCTGTCCTAAACTGAGACCACGATGATCTTCAAGCTTCCCTCCATTGCTCTCTTGGCCACGCTCTCGACAGCCGCTACCGCTCAAACCACTCCCACAAAACCAGCAACCAACGTGCATCGCCCAGCCACAACAACGCCGGCTACTGCGCAACCAGCCGCTCCCTGCGCAAAGCACCCGGAGCTCTCGCCGAAGATCCCCGCGCTGCCCGCCGGCCTTCCCTGCGCCAAACCGCTCTACACCCTCACCATCGGCCCGAACGTCAAGCTGGACTACGTCTCTCCACTCGCCGGGCCGGAACTCAGCCAGACCCTGGGCATTGAATCCACGACCTTCTCCCTCGACTACATCGACACCAAAATCGGCACCGGCGAGCTCGCTGCGCCGCACAAGTGGTACATGATCCACTACACTGGCTACCTCACCGACGGCACCAAGTTCGACTCCTCCGTCGATCGCGGGGAACCTCTCCCCGTCGCCTACGGTCAACACCAGGTAATCCCTGGCTGGGACACAGGCTTCGATGGCATGCGCGTCGGCGGCAAGCGTCGTCTCTTCATCCCCTATCAACTTGCCTACGGTGCCAACGGCAAACCAGGCCCGGCCGGCAAGCAAGGCATTCCGCCCAAAGCCGAGCTCATCTTTGACGTCGAGCTAATCAGCCAGAGCGACGAAAAACCCGCGCCCAAGACCCCTCCAGCGCCAGCCACCACGCCTGCGCCGGCTCCGGCAGGGACAACACAACCGCCAGCCACTCCCCCAGCAGACTCGACCGCACCCCACCCTGCTCAGCCGCAGCCCGCGACTTCTCCGAATCCAAATACAAAATAGATTGATCCAATCCGTGGATGTTGATCTTCAATGTTTGAAAAGCTAAAACCACTCGCACCCTACCTCAGGCGATACCGCAAGCAACTCGCCTGGGGCGGGGTCTCCACCATCCTCTACAACGTCATCAAAGTCCTCATCCCCCTCGTCATCGGCAACGCCATCGACGACATGAGGCGTGGCCTCACCCAGGAAAAAGTTGTTCGCGACGCTCTCATCCTGCTTCTCATCGCCGCGCTCTCCGCCATCTTCCTCTACATCACCCGCCAGGTCATCATCGGTGCCTCGCGCGAGATCGAGTTCGACCTCCGCAACGACATCTTCGCCAACCTCGAGCGCCAGTCGCCCGGCTACTACCACACCCATCGAACCGGCGACATCATGGCCCGCACCACCAACGACCTCAACGCGGTCCGCATGCTCCTCGGCCCCGCGATCATGTACAGCGCGAACACCCTCGTCTTCACCGCCGCCGCGCTGCCTTTCATGTACCACATCAGCCCCAGGCTGACATTCTTCGCCTTCGTCCCGCTTCCGATGGCCTCCGTCCTCGTCCAATACTTCGGCGCCCGCATTCACCGCCGCTTCGAGCGCATCCAGGCCATGTTCTCCGACATCTCCGCCAAGGCCCAGGAAAACTTCTCCGGCGCACGCCTCATCCGCGCCTTCGCCCAGGAAGACGCCGAGATCGCCTCCTTCGAGACCGCCAACCTCGAGTACATCAAGCGCAGCCTCTATCTCGTGCGCCTCATGGCCATGCTCTGGCCCACGCTCGAATTCGTCCTCGGCCTCTCGTTGATGATCACGCTCCTCGTTGGCGGCCATGAAGTCGTCCAGCATCAAATCAGCGTCGGCGAGTTTACCAGCTTCAATGTTTACATGGTCCAGCTCATCTGGCCCATCATCGCAGTCGGCTGGGTTGTCAACCTCTTCCAGCGCGGCACCGCCTCCGTCGTCCGCATCGACGAGCTCCTCAAGCAGAAACCCGACATCACCGACACACCTGCCGCCGTCCACACGCCCATTGCTGGCGAGGTCGAGTTCCGCAATTTGACCTTCGCCTATCCCGGCGCTCCACCCGTTCTCCACGACATCAACCTCCGCATCCCCGCCGGCTCCAGCCTTGCCATCGTAGGCCCCACCGGCGCAGGAAAATCCACTCTCGTCAGCCTCATACCCCGGCTCAACGACACATCCCCCGGCTCCATCCTTATCGACGGCCAGCCCATCCGCCACTTCACCCTGTCCGCGCTTCGCCAGGGTATCGGCTTCGTCCCGCAGGAGACATTTCTCTTCTCCGAGACCATCCGCCATAACATCTCCTTCGGCAGACCGGAAGCATCGCCCGAACAAGTCGAGGAGGCCGCCACCATCGCGCACATCTGCACCGAAATCCTCGAATTCCCCAAAGGCTTCGACACCGAGGTAGGCGAACGCGGACTCACCCTCTCCGGCGGCCAGAAACAACGCACCGCCATCGCCCGCGCCATCGTCCGCGACCCAAAGATCCTCATCCTCGACGACGCATTAGCCAGCGTCGACACCTACACCGAAGAACGCATCCTCAGCGGCCTGAAGCGCGTCATGGAAGGCCGCACCACCGTCTTCATCTCGCACCGCATCTCGACTGCCCGCAACGCCGATCAGATCGCCGTACTCGTCGCCGGCCGTATCGCCGAACTCGGCACCCACGACGAACTCATCGCCCGCAACGGCTACTACACCAGCCTATTCGAAAAGCAACGCCTCTAAGAAGAGCTCGCCGTAGCAA
>Ga0116129_1000268_pt1 | contig 36032 bp, 32 predicted proteins | sample June2015DPH_17_2_FD_89732 | JGI IMG/M metagenome (GOLD analysis project Ga0116129, IMG submission 89732) | Peatland microbial communities from SPRUCE experiment site at the Marcell Experimental Forest, Minnesota, USA - June2015DPH_17_10 | ecosystem: Environmental > Terrestrial > Soil > Wetlands...
CGATTTTCACGATAGGGACGGAGCCGTGTGTCCCTGGCCTTTGTAACTTGCTTGATTGCTAGCGCTTATCGCGCTCGTTTTTCGTGTTTTCGAGTGCGTCGATTCTGTCTGTCCCTCTCGATCTCCTCTCGATCTCCTCTCGATCCAGCCGACGCTCGACGCGATTCGCAATCTCGCCAAGGCGTTGACCGTGAGCGCAGATATGCTGCTGTTTGAAAAAGACGAACGGGGACCCGACGAGGAGCTAAAACTTCAGTTCGAAGCTGTCTCCAGGCTCGACCCGGAAGAAAAGAAAATCATTCGCTCGGTGATCGAAAGCATGATCCTCAGACATGAGGCTCGCAGATGGTCGGCCGAGAAGGGCGGCTAAGGGAGGAGGTTGCTGGCAGTTCTCGGTTTACAGCGCTAGCGTAGGGATATGTCGCCGCTACTCTTTCGACCCATCCCAGAGGCACCCAGAGGTGGCCAGCGTCGTCCCGGTCTGACCTGAGCGCGTGCACGAACCAGCCGTTTGACGGTGGCAGAATGACGCACTCCGACCAGTTTATACCTACGGCATCGGCTGGGCTCTCAGGTGGGCCTTCGTTCAGACTTTCCAAGTAGCTCGTTGCTGGTGTTCCTTTCTCGATCTCAACAACTGGATACTTTCCGAACAAGCGATGGAAGTAGTACACCGGGTCGGGATCGAGCACCGCATAAAAGCACGTGGTGTCGTCCGACCACTCCATCAGCTTTTGAAGAAGATCGGCGAACTGCCGTGTGCAGATTTCTGCGTCGTCGAAGGTCAGCTTTTGTAACTCAGTTGGGAGGCGTCCACTGTCCGTGTGAACACAGGTACGCGCTTCGAGGAAAACCTTTTCAAAAATATTCTTGTCTTCGAGCCAGCCCACGTCGTCACCTCTACTGGAGTCTGATCTTCCCAACCACTTCCCCGTTTACCTTCACCTGGGCCGTTGGCCCCCCTGTCGAGGTGGATTTTGGGTACACAGTATATTGTGTGTTGTCCTTAGTATACGTCGGCGTCCCGTCCTTAGCCGCTGATTTTGTGAAACCGTTGGCTTCCAGATTCTTACCAAATTCATCTGCGCTTACATTGGTTTTGATGTTCGGTACCGAGCCGTTGCGTGTGGTGTTCGTATATTCGGACTGAGCGCCGGGCTGAACGCCTTCGGGCTGATTACCTCCAGATGAAGGGTTTGGTGTCATCCTTCCCCCTAGCGCGCCGAGGCTCATAACCGCCGGTGTTTCAAGCATCGACATGCCTGGGCCCATGATGAAGGCTATTGTTACTTCGGTGAGTGTGTTGACAAGGGGTCCCGTGCGGGTAGCGCCAGCGGCGACTGCCGCAAGTTCTGGTGACGGCGGCGCTTGTGCAGTTGCGGTTGCGCTAGGATTTTGCTGTTGGGCGACGTCCCCTTTAGCCGCGTCCGAGCATGTTCCTCCTGGACCGTCCACATCCTTGTATCCTGTCACCGAGCCGTCGCTTCCCGTAATCGCGACGCACGTGCGACCCGTCGGGTCGATGTTGCTGAGAGGATTATTCCTGCCGTACGTGTAGAGATTCCAGCTCTGCGGATTGCTCGCGTCCTGGTCAGCGAACGGCTTGTCGGGGCTGGTGAACCTTCCCTGCGCCGAAGAGAAGTACCTAGCTCCGAAGTAATCGAGCCCCGATTCGGCATCTCGTTCTTTGGAGGTAAACAGGGATGCGAAGCCGTCGTACCTGTAGATTCCGGGAATTCCCGGGATCGTAGGTGAAACTTCGACGGCCGGCTGCATCATACTAATGGGCTGCGTTGGCGATGTTGGTTAGGATTGCGTCGGCGTCTTCTGCTGTGAACTCTTGGGTTTTTACGCTGTGGTTCATTGAGCAGAATTTGGGGCCGCACATGGAACAAAAAGCGGCGTCTTTGAAGCCTTCCTCGGGGAGCGTTTCGTCGTGATAGGCTTGGGCGGTTTCGGGGTCGATCGAGAGTTCGAATTGTTTTTTCCAGTCGAAGGCGAAACGGGCTCGGCTTAGTTCGTCGTCTCGGTCTCGGGCGCCGGGGCGATGCCTTGCTATATCGGCGGCGTGGGCGGCGATTTTGTAGGCGATCAGGCCTTGCTTCACGTCCTCTTTATTGGGAAGGCCGAGGTGCTCCTTGGGAGTTACGTAGCACAGCATGCTTGCGCCGTGCCAGCCGATCATGGCGGCTCCGATGGCGCTGGTGATGTGGTCGTAGCCGGGGGCGAAGTCGGTTACCAGGGGGCCTAACGTATAGAACGGGGCTTCCTGGCAGATGATGTTTTCCTTCTCGACCTGCATCTTAATCTGGTCCATGGGGATGTGGCCGGGGCCTTCAATCATGGTTTGCACGTCATATTTCCAGGCGATTTTGGTTAATTCGCCCAGGGTTTCGAGCTCGGCGAACTGGGCTTTGTCGCTGGCGTCGGCGAGGGAGCCGGGGCGAAGGCCGTCGCCTAACGAGAAGCTGACGTCGTGCTTCTGGAAGATTTTGCAGATGTCTTCGAAGTGTTCGTAGAGGAGATTCTGGCGATGGTTTTTCACCATCCATTCGGCGAGAATGGCTCCGCCGCGGCTGACGATTCCGGTGATGCGGCGCGTGGTTAACGGGATGTATTGAACCAGGACTCCGGCGTGGATGGTCATATAGTCGACGCCTTGCTCGGCTTGCTCCTCGATGACTTCGAGCATGACGTTGATGTTGAGATCTTCTACGCGGCGGACGCGAGAGAGCGCCTCATAAATGGGCACGGTGCCGATGGGGACGGGGCTGGCGTCGATGATGGCTTTCCGGATGCGCGGAATATCGCCGCCGGTGGAGAGATCCATGACGGTATCGGCGCCGAATTTCACGGCGTAGTTGAGTTTTTCTACTTCGCCATCGATGTTGGAAGTCGTGGATGAATTGCCGATGTTGGCGTTGACTTTGCAGAGCGAATTTACGCCAATGGCCATCGGCTCCAAATTGGTGTGATGGATATTGGCGGGGATGATCATGCGGCCGCGGGCCACTTCATCGCGGACGAAGTCGGGAGCGATGCGTTCGCGCTGGGCGACGTATTCCATCTCCTCCGTAATTCGGCCCTGGCGGGCGTAGTGCATCTGTGTACGGATACGGTCGCCGGAGCGCCGCGCTACCCATTCGTTTCGCATACTGTTCGTATTATACTCGCGCTGGGCAAAACAGGGCGTCGAGAGGAGTCTCGACGCGGCACGCAGGAGTGCGTGCGCCACAGTGTGCGCTGAATCGATTATACTGACCTAACGTGCGGGTTTAAGCATCAGGCTCATAGAAAGTTTTGATTGGACCTGAGGACGAATCGGGCTTACTCTCGTGTAATGATCGCCACTGAGATTATGGAACCGCAAAGCTCCGATGCCTCCGTATTGCACAGAGTGAGCCGGATCGTCAGCTCAGAACTGTCTCTAGACGAGATGCTCGGGGAAATCGTTGGATTGACGGCACAAGTTTCCGGATGCGACGCCTGCCTGGTGTACCTGGTGGAGTCGGAATCGGGAGAGTTCGTGTTGCGCGCCTCGCAGGTGCCGCACGCGCACGATCTGGGACATTTGCGCGTAAAGATAGGTGAAGGAGTCACGGGCTGGGTCGCCGAACACCAGTCGTGCGTCGCGCTGGCTACCAACGCGGCGGCCGATCCGCGCTTCAAGATTTTTCCGGCGCTGATTGAAGATACATACGAAGCGTTTCTCTCGGTTCCGCTGGTGAACAAGGGGAAGGCGATCGGTGTGATCAACGTGCATCATCGGGAGCGGCATCCGCATTCCGCTGATGAGGTCGCGACGATTTCGTTCATCGGGGAACAGATGGGCAGCGCGATTGCGAAGAGCCTGCTGGAAGAAGAAAACGCCCGGCTGTCGGAAGAGACGGCGGAAATGAAGCGGCAGCTCGAAACACGCAAGGCGGTGGAGCGAGCGAAAGGGATCCTGCAAAGGCGTCAGAATCTGACGGAAGAGGAAGCTTACCTGCGGATGCGGAATGAGAGCCGGAGGTTGAGGCGTCCGATGAAGGATCTGGCGGAGGCGATTATTCTGGCGGAGGAATTGGGTCGGAAGGATTCTTCGGGCCGGGACGCTTAGGAATTTCGGATTGGTTTAAGAACGCGTTCCCTGAGAGGGGGCGCGTTTTTTTTATTTGGGGGAGGCACACCATGACTCCGCTCCCTGCGGTCACGGCTCGGTTGGGATCCGGAAGCGTCGGACATTTTCACTGCTATCGGTGACGTGGGGTTAGTTTTTATAGGAATAGACGGGTTCGGCGGCGAAGGATTCTTCGGCGGCTAGCCAGCCGGCGAATCTTTCTATGTATTCCGCGCGGTCGACCAGGCTGCACATGGGCAGGCCGGTGATTTCCTCCGCTTCGTCAGACGATACGCCGCCGGGGACGCGGTCGAGGAGCAGGCCGCACTGGTCGGCCATATCAATCGACTGGAGCCAGTCTCTCTTTTCGCGGGCCATTTCGAGAGACGCGCGGTCTGAGTGGCTCACCAGGAAGATGCACTCGGACGCGCGCAGGGTTTCCAGGGAGTGAGCTTCCTTGGCGCCGGTGACATCGGCGCAGACGATCCTATATTTCTGCTGGGCGTATTGGAGCACTTTGCCAAGTTGGCGCGGGTAAATCTCGCGGGCGTCCAAAACCTCGATGCCGCGCGAATCGAAGACGAAGGCTCCCCAGGTGTGGCCGTCGAGGCGGCGCGGAGAATCGGTGGGATTCCACAATGAATATTCACGGGCGGCGAATCCGGCCAGCAATACGGAGAACCCAGGGACCTCCGCCAAGGTGCGGCTTAGGAGCTCTGAAACCGCACCCGCCCTGGATCCTCCGGTCGCTGGCATGAAGGAATAGATCGGACCGGTGGATAGTTCCATCCGGTCGAATTCAGTCCGAACTTTAGATTCTCGCCGCATAGGGAACGATTATTAGCACGCGGATTTCCACAGCTCGGAATGCGGGAAATGAAGGAGAATTCGCGCGACGCAAATGGAGTTAGCGACAGAGTGTCGCATGGGAGCGGGACATTCTGTCCCAATGGGTACGGCGGCACTATAGTTGACAGAGGTTTACACATGGCATACGACTTGCTTTCGTGTTCGCAGCAATGCTGCTCTATAAGAGTTGGCTGGCGATCAGCGTAGTACTGATTCTGGCCGGCACCGCGTGGATCTCCGCGGGACCAGGGACGGACCCATACTTCACCTACTCAGTGCTGGCGTTGCTTGCATTCGGGCTGGATCTTGCGGACGGCTCGACGATGGGGTTCGTGTTCATTATTCTGGCGCTGCCGCATCTCGGATGGCGCGAGACGCTGCTGCTGGCGGAATCGGCAACATTCATTCACGCGGTGACGCATCCGGAACGAGTGGAGCCGCGCGCGCTGCTGCGATCGTTGTGCGCGACCGCGCTGGCGATTCTGGCCACACAATCGATGTTTCATGGCGCAACCCTGGCTCACATTCCGGAACCGCTGCGATTGATGCTGGCTTCCGGAGTCTGCTTCATCGCGTTGCACGCGCTGCGGTGGAACCGGTCGAATTTGTGGTCGTTTCCTTACTATCCGGTGGCGGCGGGAATCGCGGGGCTGTTCCCGGTTTCGGTAGTACTGGCGCCGCTGCTGTACCTGACGTGGTGGTCGTATCGTTTATATGAGCGCCGTCTGGAACAGCAGCAGAAGATGTGGAAGAAAGCTGCGTCTCTGAATCTGCGCACGATCGAAGCATTGGCGCTGGCGATCGAGGCGAAGGATCAACCGATGACGGGGCATTCGCGGAGGGTGCAGATCTATGCCGTCGAGATGGCGAAGGAACTGGGCCTGGAGCCGCACGAGATCGAGGCGCTGCGCACCGCTTCCCTGCTCTACGACATCGGCGAGTTGGCGGTGCCGGAACATATCATCCTTAAACCGGGTCCGCTGACACCGGAGGAATTTGAGAAGGTCAAGATTCATCCCACTGTTGCGGCGGAGATTTTGGAGCGGGTGAAATTTCCGTATCCGGTGGCGCCGATCGTATTGGCGCATCACGAACGATGGGATGGGACCGGCTATCCGAACGGCCTCAAGGGAACAGCGATTCCGATTGGCGCGCGTATTCTCTCCGCGGTGGACGCGGTGGATGCATACGCATCGCCACGGCGGCACAGGGCGGCCATCGATGTGAAGGAAGCGCTGGAGAAGGTGGCGGCGGAGAGTGGCCGGGCTTTCGATCCGCGCGTGATTGCGGTGCTTCGCCGGAAGCAGAAGCAGTGGGAGAAGCTGGTGGCGGCGGCGCCGGACCATGACTTCATCGACTCGATTTTTTCGGCGCAGCGCGAGGCAAACGCGTTGTTCGACCTGACGCGGCGGCTGGGCGGGTCGCTTGATCTGCTGGAAACATTCGCGACCTTGACGCCGGCGCTGAAGCAGCTTGTACCAGCGGATTCCTTCGTGGTCTGGGTGGAACGGGAGGGACATCTTTCGCCGGAATATATTTCAGGCGGGCTGACGAAGCTGTTGTCGAGGATACGAATTCCGATGGGGCGCGGGTTATCGGGATGGGTGGCGGCGAATCAGAAACCGATTATCAACGGCGACGCGGCGTCCGAACTGGCGCACATGGGAACGTCTCCTTACACGGCGCAGATCGCCATGGTGCGGCACACTCTATCGGTACCGCTGTCCGATGTGGGTCTAAGAGGGGCACTGACTTTGTATCGCGGGCACTCTCCTCTATTTACGGCGGAGGATGCGCGGGTCCTGTCCACATTGGCGCCGAAACTATCCGGGGCGATCGCGAACGGGCTGCGGTTCCGGCGCGCGGCGGATGAAGCGGTGACCGATTCCATGACGGGATTGCCGAACGTCGCGGCGCTGGCGATGCGGCTGAATGCAAACGCGTCCCCCGGAGCGGTGGTGGTTTGCGATCTGGACGGATTTAAGGGCGTAAACGACCGGTTCGGACACCTGATGGGGAATCGGCTACTGGAGGCTCTGGCCTTGAGATTCCGCCATTCGTGCCGCGCTGGGGATTTTGTCGCGCGACTGGGTGGGGATGAGTTCGTGCTGCTGCTGGATGGAATCGGACCGGGAGAAATAGGCGCGCGCATTGCGCAGTTCCGCGAAACGGTTCGCGCCACCGGCCGGTCGCTGTGCAAAGAGGACGTGCTGGATGCCAGCTTCGGCGCCGCTTTCTTCCCCGCCGACGGGACTACATCGGACGAACTGCTGGCCGCGGCCGACCAGCGCATGTATCAGTTCAAAGCGCAGCAGAAGGCGGGTATTGTCGAGTTGAGGCAGCGGCAGGCGGGCGCATAGGGGCGGCGGTCGCCGGCACTTTCGAAAACCAAGTGGCATTGCGCAAGAGTGCGTGCGCTACAAAAGAGCCGCGGCCGGAAGGACTGATTGTCATATTGACGCACCGGCAACGGCGGCCGATGTCTTTCCCCAGGACCTGTGGTCATGGAAGGAGGGCGTGGGGTGTAGGTGATTTTCCCGCGCTAGTCCGAGTTTCTGCATTTTCGCAATCAGCGTAGTCCGGGCCAAGCCGAGTCTGGAGGCGGCGCCGTTGGCTCCTCCGACCACGCCGTTGGTTTGGCGAAGGGTCTCCAGAATGTGAGCGCGCTCCGCGTCGGCGAGAGTCCGAACGAATGGAGCGGCCTGACGCGGAGTGAGGTCTTCGAGACGGGGGCGCAACACGTTGCCGGAGGCCATGATCAAGGATCGCTCGATGAAATTCTGCAATTCGCGAATGTTGCCGGGCCAATGATGGTGTTGGAGCGCCTCCATTACATCGTCCGGAATGCAGTCGATTGACTTACCCACACGTTTGGCGAACTTTTGAACGAAATGAGCCACCAACAAAGGGATGTCTTCTTTGCGTTCGCGCAGGGGCGGCAGGGTGATGGGGAAAATATTCAACCGATAGTAGAGGTCAGCACGGAACTTGCGCTCCTCAACCATCTCTTCGAGATCCTGATTGGTGGCGGCGATGACGCGCACATTGACGCGCACGGTACGCGTTCCTCCGAGAGGTTCAACCTCTTGCTCCTGGAGCACGCGCAGAAGCTTTGGCTGGAGTTCAAGCGGAAGATCGCCAATTTCATCGAGAAAGATGGTTCCGCGATCGGCACTTTGAAAGCATCCCATTCGTTGACTGACGGCTCCGGTAAAGGCGCCGCGTTCATGGCCAAAGAGCTCGCTTTCGAGCAGCGCCGCGGGAATCGCCGCGCAGTTGACGGCTACGAAGCGGTTCGGACTGGCGTCGTGAATCGCCTGGGTGATGACTTCCTTGCCCGTTCCCGTTTCTCCGCGAACGAGAACGGCGCTATCCACTGGGGCAACCATGTTTACAGGAACTATTCCAGGCCGTCGATTCCATCGCGGCGGCGGCCGGTCCATTCAGCGCCGGTGGCTCGCTTGTCGGCGCGGAAATCGGGCAGGAGGAGAGTGAGGGGTTGTCGAATCAGCTCCGCCTCGGCAAAACCAAAGATTTTCGTGGCGGCAGGGTTGACGAGCTGGATGCGATTATTTTCATCGATGGACAGGATGGCGTCGGGCGCCGCGTCGGAGATGGCCTGATAGCGGGCGTGGAAGTGGAGACGGGATTCCTCGGCGCGCTGTTTCATTTCGATCAACACCGCGATCAGAACGCCGGATGCGAGAAAGGCAATGAATTTCGGATACGCAGATAGCTCAATGGTCAAGTGGTGTTGCGGGGGCAGAAAAGAAATAGTCGAAAGCGAGAGCGGAGAGGACGAGAGACAGGATTCCGGGACCTTTCCCGCCATAAAGCGCGCTCACCATGATGGCTACAAAGAAACAGGAGGAAGGACCGTCGATTGGCAGGGCGACGGCCAGCGCGAGGGCACAAGCAGATATCGCGAGGCCATAGCTTCGGGCCTCCGACAAGATGTTGATTCGTGATCGATTGTCCGCAGACATCGTCCTCTCAATCACCGTAACAGGGCTAAGCCGGTTTGCTCTTAAATCTATTCAATCATGGCAGAATCCTCAGTGTTTCCGACCTAAAGGATTATTCAGAGGGGGACCTACCGGTTCACACGGGCGTAATGACCATCTCCTGCTTGGGGATGCTGTCGAGCATCGACGGATTCGGGGCGCTGCTCGTCTGGTGTGATCGGCACTACGCGTGCACATACACTAAAAGGCATGAGTACCAAGGTGATGAAATCGTTGCGCTTTACCGAGTTTGGGCCACCGTCGGTCTTGCGAATCGAAGAAATCGCGATTCCGGAGCCCGGCGAAGGAGAAGTACTTGTTCAAGTGAAGGCTGCCGCCATCAATCCAAGCGACATCGGCAACGTCGCGGGACGCTTCAAGAAGACAACTCTCCCGCGTACCCCTGGCCGGGACTTTGCAGGTATTGCTGTAAGAGGCATGCATTACGAGGGCACAGAGGTCTGGGGCAGTTCAGCACAGCTCGGCATCGTCCGCGATGGATCTCACGCGGAATATGTCGTTGTTCCGGTGGAAACGCTATCGCTCAAACCAAAGTCGTTGAGCATGGCGCAGGCGGCGGCGATTGGGGTTCCGTTCATTACAGCCTGGGCATCTGTTGTAGATGCGGCTCAAATTCGGCCTGGCGAAACAATTCTCATTGTTGGCGCGGCGGGAGCGGTGGGACAGGCAGCCACGCAGATTGCGAATTGGAAGCAAGCGCGCGTCCTTGGCGCGGATATAGGGTCCGATCCGATTCCGGGCGCTGAGTGGACTGTCAATACTAGCACCGAAGATCTTCATGAACGAGTCCTGGAACTGACGGCCGGACGAGGGGTCGACGCCGTCTTCGATACGGTGGGTGGTTCACTGTTCGAGCCGGCGTTGCGATCGCTGAGGCATGGGGGGCGGCAGGTGGCCATCGCAAGCCCGGGAAATCCGCGCGTCAGCTTCAACCTTGTGGACTTCTATCATAATCTCTCCCGTTTGCTGGGAGTCGATAGCTTTGGGCTTACGTCGCCACAGGTAGCGGAGATCGAGGAGGAGCTTCGCTCCGGCTTTGAAACGGGGGCGTTGACACCACCGCTAATCGAGATCGTCCCGTTTGAGAAAGCTGTGGAAGCCTATAACCGCGTCGCCGACAGACAAGCGAAAGCGAAGCAGGTGCTCAGTTTCGAGGTGTGAAAATAGAAGACATTACTCATCTCCTTCGTGGTAGGGCTGCTTGTCGGTGTTGTATATGCGCCGAGTCCTGCGCCGCCCATCGTGGCTCTGATTGGACTGTTGGGGATGGTCATTGGCGAACACGCTGGAAGATGGCTTTTTAATAAGAAGATCCAGGCTCCGAGCGTAGCTTCAGAAACTCAGCGGGCAGGGGTGAAACCCTGCGCCCGCGCCCGGCACAGCGTTTCCGGCTGAATCCGTGAATCTTCCGTCATGTGCCGCGTCCCCAATCTGCTCGACGACGAATCCCGGTCCCGCAGGTCCGTCAAGAAAGCTGGTATCACCGAGGTTCACGGCCGGCTCTGAAACGTGGCGGCTCTGGCCCAGCAATGAAATGGACTGGACGCCGAGCACCATAGCTATGCACAAAAGGTTGGTTATTGATTCGCTCGCCATCGGCGGTTACCTCGACGGCGCGCCTGACCGAGTACCTGGTGAAAGGGTTCACCATGGACGATGAGAGGTTAAGGAATCCGCCGGGTCCGGGGCAGCCTGATTACTTTTACGAGTTACTGGAGCGCATTCGCGACATCCGCGCCAGCGAGCGCCGAGTCTATCTCCGGGTGCGCGAAATCTGGCGCTGGCGTCGGACACGAGCCCGCCGAAGTGGAGACGCAGGTGGTTTTCCAGACGATCCAGAACAAACTGCATTTTGCCGCGACCGGCAAAATGGTGCCGGAGCTGATCGCGGAGCGGGCCAACGCGAGCGAGCCCAATATGGGGCTGGCCAGTTGGAAGGGTGGCACGGTTCGCAAGAGCGATGTCTCCGTGGCGAAGAACTATCTGCGGGAAGACGAAGTCATAGAGTTGAACCGCATCGTCGTCATGTTCCGCTTTGGGCCAGCAGCATCGAGGATCTGCTGAACCTCCGCTACGACGGCATTACTCAACGTCTTGACTATCGAGAACACGTTTCATTGCTAACTCGGCTCCGCAATGAGCGATGCCGAGGCGTATTGTTTGGTGCGTAGCGCAGAAGAAAACGCTGGGCTCGGCGTCTCAGTTGGTGGTCGGGAATGGAATCGAGCTTGAATCAAAATTGTCCGACCCAATGGGGAACAAAAGGCGAATATTGTGTTATGCTGATCGCTGGATGCTTGCCAATCCGGTCGTCGATATTCTTCGCCTACGAATCAGCAGTCTCGAAGAGACTCAACGTAGATTTTCGCGCACAATCCTCATTGCAGATGCAGTGGACCGTTGGCTCCCGCATGGTGGATTGTCTGCTGGCTGCATTCACGAGGTCAAAGGCACAACTCTAGCTAACGCCATCGCATTCTCGGCAATTCTCTCTTCACGACTCGCGGGAGACCAGGGCAATGTTCTCTACATTTCGTCCGATCGCTCTCTACATCCTCTCGGACTCCTCCCTTACGGGGTAAAGCTGAATCAGATGCTCCATGTGTCCGCGAGACGGCACGCGGATCTCGCTTGGGCTGTCATGGAAGCATTGCGATGCTCACAAGTCAGCTCGGTGATTGCTTTACTAGACGGGCTAGATCTCACAGAATCCCGCCGTCTACAACTGGCAGCGGAAGCGAGCGGAGCAACAGGATTTCTTTTGGGCCACGCTGCGTCGGCTCCCATTGCTTCTCCGATCACGCGATGGAGGGTGTCTTCCGCCATCGGTAAATCCGGTGAACGGTTTGACGGCCCTCTGTGGGATCTCGATCTTCTTTACTGCCGTGGAGGCAGTCCAGGAAAGTGGACAGTGGAATGGCGTGACCACAAGCTGAACGCCATCCCCACTCAGCAGATTAACCTAGCCACGGGCGAGGCACTGGCAGGATGAGATGGCGCGTTGCTTTCTCAGTATTTACTGTCCGGACATTGTAAGTGATCGCCTGACACGGCTTGTCGAATGGTGTGATCGTTATTCGCCGCTTGTTGCGCAGGATGGATGCAACGGAATCATTCTAGACATCACGGGCTGCGCGCATTTGTTTGGAGGAGAAGGTCCGCTGCTGCTCGATCTCCAACGCCGTTTGCATCGAATGGGTATCGAATCGCACGGAGCTATCGCCGACACATGGGGAGCCGCATGGGCACTGGCGCGTTACGGCGGTAGCTTCATTGTTCATGGGGAGAATACGCGCGCCGCTCTCGATCCTTTGCCGGTAGAAGCTCTCCGCCTTCCCAATGAAATTGTTTTAGAACTACGCCGCCTGGGATTGGTCACGATTGCCGCACTGCGGAAGATTCCACGCAATTCATTGAGCGTGCGATTCGGGTCTACTCTCCTCCGGCGCCTCGATCAAGCGCTTGATCAAGCAGCAGATCCGTTAACTCCCTGGCGTTCTCCTGCGGCGTATCGAACTTCACGAATCCTAGCGGAGCCGGTCTCCACCGTTGGTTCCGTTGAATATGTGCTTCACGATTTGTTGAAGGAGATTTGCACCCAGCTCGAAAAGAACCATCTCGGATCGAGGCGCATGGACCTTGTGTGTTATCGGGTAGATGGAACCGTGGATCGATGTGAAGTACGCACTTCGAAGCCGAATCGCGCGATTTCTCATTTGATGCGGCTGTTTAGCGGTAGGTTAGAGAAGCTGTGGGCAGACTTCGGTTTTGAAACCTTCGTTCTGTCTGTTCAAGATGTGGAGGCGCTCCATCCAACACAGCTCAGCCTCTCTCCATTTGAGACAACAGGCGAAGAAGAGTCGTTTGACTTATTGGTTGATCGTCTCGGCATGAGACTGGGATTTGCTGCCGTGAATCGCATCCGAGTGCTCGAAAGCTATCTGCCGGAGCACGCAGTCGAATTACGCCCCGCAGCCGCATCTACACTTGCCAGCGCGGAATGGCCGGCTTATCGCGTGCGTCCGATCCGGCTGATCGATCCGCCCATGCCTATTCAAGTTTCTATCCTCATTCCAGGGGGATCGCCAGTGCAGTTTCTTATCGAACAGAAGCAGCACCGCATCGTCCGTTCGGAAGGACCGGAGCGCCTGACCACTGAATGGTGGCGTGAGCCCAGTTCGCGTTACGGCACGCGCGACTACTATCGGATCGAGGACGACAAGGGCTTCCGCTTCTGGATCTTTTGCGATCAGTTCGAACACTGGTTTCTGCACGGACACTTTGCATAGATCGTTTATGCAGTATGCGGAGCTACAGGTATCGTCTAATTTCAGCTTCTTGCGTGGAGCCTCGCACCCCCAGGAGTTGGTGAATGCGGCCAACGAATACCGTTATCACGCGATTGCCCTCACGGATCGTAATACGCTCTCCGGCATCGTGTTGGCACATAGCACGCTGAAGAAAGTGAAAGAACTTCGCACCCGCTTCATCGTAGGCTGCCGCCTCGATTTAAAAAGCGGCGAAAGTCTTCTCTGCTACCCCACGAACCGCAAAGCCTACGGAAACCTCACGAAGCTCTTGACCCTGGGACGGCGCCGCGCGAGCAAAGGAGAGTGCTCTCTTGAACTCGCCGACGTCGCCGATTATGCGGAAGGCCAGCACTTCATTCTGCCGTTCCCTCAGGTCCTTACGGAATCCGCGAGAACACACATTCAGCGCTGTGCTGATCTGTTTCGCGGAAATATCCACCTTGCGCTGACAAACTCCTGCCGTGGAGACGATAAACAGTGGATTCGCAGTGTCGCCAGTTTCGCGGATTCTTCAGCGATTCCAGTTGTTATTACCAATGACGTCCTTTATCACGAGCCGGGGCGGAAAATGCTTCAGGACGTTGTGACATGCATTCGCGAAAAGTGTACGTTGACCGAAGCGGGATTTCGCCTGGAGGCCAATGCCGAGCGCCATTTGAAGCCACCTCAGGTGATGAGGCAGCTCTTCACCGAGTGGCCGGAGGCGCTAGAAGCAACGATCGAAATTGCGGATCGCTGCCGCTTCTCACTAGATGAACTTCGCTACGAGTATCCCGAAGAGATCATCATGCCTGGCATGACGGCATTTGAAGACTTAAAGGCCCGTGCATTCGCGGGAGCCAAGACTCGCTATCCGGAGGGTGTTCCTGAAGCGTTTGAGAGACAGATTCACCATGAATTGAAATTGATCGCGGAACGCGAATATGCGCCGTACTTTCTTACCGTCCACGAGATTGTGAAGTTCGCGAAAGAACACAAGATCCTTTGCCAGGGCCGTGGTTCGGCCGCAAATTCGGTTATCTGCTATTGCCTGGGAATCACCGAAGCGGACCCCGTCAAATGCGGGCTACTCTTTGAGAGATTCATCTCATCCGCTCGCAACGAGCCTCCTGACATCGACGTCGATTTTGAACACGAGCGGCGCGAAGAAGTGATCCAATATATCTACGAAAAGTATGGACGCGATCGTGCCGGCCTCACTGCTACCGTGGTGCACTATCGCAAGCGGCGTGTAGTCCGTGAAGTTGGAAAAGTTCTGGAACTGTCAAGCGCCCCTTCACCGGACCGCAAGGAGCTGGCTATTCGCCTAATGAATGAATTGATTGGATTCCCGCGTCACTTGTCTCAGCACGTCGGCGGATTCGTCATCACGCGTGGGCGGCTGGATGAGCTGGTTCCCATAGAGAACGCGAGAATGACGGATCGCACTGTCATTCAGTGGGAGAAAGACGACATCGACGAATTGGGAATGATGAAGGTCGATGTCCTTGGCCTGGGGATGCTCAGTGCAATTCGAAGAGCTTTCGAACTTCTGGAGCATCACTATGGAAAGGACCTCACGCTCGCCACAATCCCGCAAGAAGATCCTGCCGTGTACACAATGCTTCAGAATGCGGATTCCATTGGGGTCTTTCAAGTGGAATCTCGCGCACAGCAAAGCATGTTACCTCGGCTGAAACCGAAGACGTTTTATGACTTGGTGATTGAAGTCGCGATCGTCCGGCCTGGCCCCATTCAAGGGGACATGGTGCATCCCTACTTGAAACGCCGCGAAGGGAAGGAGCGTGTTGAGTATCCGAGTCCTCAATTGAAAGCCGTTTTGGAAAAGACTTTGGGCGTTCCGCTTTTCCAGGAACAAGCGATGCAAATCGCCATCATTGGAGCCAACTTCACCCCTGACGAAGCCGACGAGTTGCGGCGATCCTTAGCAACCTTCCGTCACGTCGGCACAATTCAATCGCATGAAAAAAGATTCCTGGAAGGGATGCGAAGTAACGGCTATCCTGACGATTTCGCCGAGCGCTGCTTCAATCAGATCAAAGGATTCGGAACATACGGATTCCCAGAAGCGCATGCCATTTCATTCGCCAATTTGGTGTACGTCTCAGCATGGATCAAATGCCACTACGCTGATGTATTTCTCACTGCGCTTCTGAACAGCCAACCGATGGGGTTTTATGCTCCGGCTCAATTGGTACGGGATGCCCGCGAGCACGGCATAGAAATCCGTCCTATCGATGTCAATCACAGTTATTGGGAGACGACGCTGGAGCCAATTGAGAATTCTTCTCTTCATGCCGTTCGCCTGGGGCTGCACATGGTTGCGGGTCTGCCGGAAAAGGAAGCTAAAGCGCTTGTCGCAGTACGGGGCTGCGGGTATAGCACACCCACTGAAATTGCCAGACGGGCCGGATGCAGCCGCCGCGCACTGGATCGGCTGGCGCAAGCCGACGCGTTCTCTTCCATGAGTATCGGACGCAGACAGGCGCTGTGGAAAACAAGCGCACTCGATGGAAAGATTCCACCGCTGTTTGCGGTAGCCGATCTGTTCGATGACCCCAAGGTAGATTTACCATCGACAACAGCAAGTCAGGAAGTTCTAGCGGACTATCTTGCTTCGGGCCTCACGCTACGCGAACATCCTCTAACCTTCTTACGGCCTCGCTTGAAACGCAAACGAGTCATCACTGCGGCTGAGTTGAAAAATACTTTCGCAGGGAAAACTATTCTCGTTGCTGGACTAGTTCTATTCAGGCAGCATCCGCAAACCGCCAAGGAAACGATATTCTTAACGATCGAAGATGAAACCGGAGCAGCCAATCTGATCGTCTGGAAGCAGGTACATGAAAAACATCACGACGCCGTGTATCACGGGAAACTCCTGGCGTGCTGGGGAGTTGTGCAAAGAGAAGGTCAAGTACTGCACGTCGTTGCACGTCACGTCTGGGATTGGTCGGCGCAACTGAAGCATCTCGACCCACAAGACGGTGCTCCGAAACTTCCGGTCCGCAGTCGCGACTTTAGATAGAGTAGAGATCTGACACCCATCGTGCGCAACGACGGTCCTATCCACAACTTGACAGGTTTTCTAGTTCCTGCAACTTACTGATTCTACACCGTCGCCAAAGTCGCCAAAAGCCTCAAAAGCACGGTCTCGGTACAAAAAAGTGTACAAAAAAATTTAGACTGCTGTACATCGCGCAACAGCCTTGATGATTGCGCAGGATGCTGACGAAGCGGGGAGAGACTAGCTGTCCGTCGTTCGTAAGCATCCGCCCGGCCTGCGACCCAATATCCCGTTGCCCGGAGCCATTCCAGCGGATAGCGTCTGATGTTGATGATGTAGTCTCGCGCGGCGCGCGCGACCCTGGCCTCCGCGGCGATCCACACGAAACCTTCGCCTGGCGGCGGTTTGATTTTCTTCAGCGCATCCACCTACGATTGGGGACTGGTGGCTCATCCGGAGGGCGATGAACCCAGATTGCTTGGTGATCTGCTCGCGTATCGAACACCTGTTGCTCGGCCGGACCTCATGCCACCTTGAACACCGTGCGAGGCATATTTCCAGCCTTTGACCAGGCCTCTTCGACCGCGGTGAGGGGGATAGTCCTGGTAGCGATCTCAAAACGGCCCGGCACCGTTGCCTGCATCAAATCGTCAATCGATTTCACAAGCCGATCCACCTGGATACTGCCGATGCCGCTCCCCATCAGTTCTATGGCGGAAGAACGTAGCGCCGCGCTCGGCAACGTGATCTCAGGCGCACTGACGGAACCGACATGGACGAAGCGGATCGGCACCGCGTCTTTGCCGGCTTTTGCTCCTGCGATGATCAGCCGTTCGGCACTCGGCCCCCAAAGGTAATCGACTACAACGTCAATCCCATCCGCAAATTGCCCCCGAAGAGCTTCTTCCAGCGCGTCTCCGTCCTCACCCAGGGGAATCGTCACATCGGCGCCGAGCTTCGCGAGTGATTTCAGTGCTTCGATATTCCGGCCCGTCGCAATGACCTTCCTGGCGCCCATGTATTTCGCGATCTGAATAGCAAGGCGTCCGGCTGTGCCGGTAGCGCCGTTCACGAGCACCGTTTCACCGGCTTTGAGCTTCGCGCGCTCCTTCATGGCAGCCCATGCCGACATCCCCGGATTGGCGATCGCGGCGGCCGTCACGTCGTCCAGTTCATCCGGTATCGCAACGCATTGTCCGCGCCTTACGACGGTCCTTTCGGACATGCTGCCGAGCGGTGCCCTCGGAAGAACAAAATACACGCGGCTGCCGTCATCGAGGCGACCCACGCCATCGATGCCCACCACGAACGGCAAGTCCCCGGAGGAACTGTAGTGCGTTCCGGAAGCCCGGCTTCTGACAACGGTACTGAGCGCCGCCGCAGTGACGTTGATGCGAACCTCACCGTTGCCAGGCACTGGGTCTTCAAAATCTCCGTAGACAGGTGTCTTGCCCGCTTCCAGCACAATTGCTGCTTTCATTTTTCACACTTCATTTTCTTGCCGGCTCTTTTATTATATGTGTACTATACATATGGTGTATTATACACGTACAACTTGTTATTCTGTCAATGGGGCATGGCCATGAGCAAAGAAATCGTCCAATTGCACAACACCCTCATCGACTTAGTGGGTTTCATGAACCGGCCGCAGCGCGACACGGCGCTCATTCAGGAGGCCGGCATTTCTCTGGATCGAGCGATCTTCCCTCTGCTGATGGGAATTCAGCGTCATGGCCCGATCGGCGTGGTGGAGTTGGCCGAGCTAGCCGGGCGGGATTACACGACCGTCAGTCGACAAGTAACCAAGCTTGAAGGCCTCGGGCTCATCTCCCGTCAGGTCTCCAAAGCCGACAGACGCATCCGTGCCGCAGTTATCACCGCGAAGGGCCGCACGATGGCGGCAGCGCTGGACGAGGCGCGCGAGAGGTTGGCGGCTGAGGTCCTCAAAAATTGGAGCAAGAAGGAGCTTCAGGACCTCGTGCGCTTAATGCGTAGATTTGCCGACGATCTTATCGCCTGGCGCAGTTAACCGCTTATATGGCCCAGGTGAAGCGAATATCGCGGCAGGCGCCATCCGCAGCGCGGCACAGAAGACAGCGGCGCGTCGGCCATTTCAGCCGCTGCGTACCTCGCCCGCGCCGAACGCGTCAAGCCGCAATCCATGGGCACGGCGCTGGGGTTGCTCGAGAAAATGGGACTGGTCGAGCGCAAGGCTCACCCCACGGACGGACGCCAGATCAACATCAAACTGACGGCCCGGGGAATCATCCTGCGCAGGAACACCAAGGAGGCGACGCACGCGTGGCTCTCGCGGGCCATCGCGGAACTCGACAAGCAGGAACAGATAACGCTTTTCAAGGCCGGTGAACTCATGAAGCGCATGGCGGAAAAGTCATGACAGCTTGCCGCCCAAATTCAAAAAGGAATAACGCATGAAACTCGATCCCCAAAAAACGGCGTTTTTGACGCTGGATCTTCAAAAAGGAGTCTTCGGCCTCGTACCGGATTCCGAACGCGTGATGCCCGTGGCCGCAAAAGAGAAGGTGCTGGCATATTCCGCGAGCGGACCGGAAAATCCTTTCATACCGATGGAGCCGGAATAGTTCGCAGACATCGCGGAGACGGCATGGACAAGCATATCCAAATGAAATTGCTCATCATGCGCCGTTACGAATGTTTTAGCACTCTGCTCGCTTCAAACGGGCCGATTCGCGCCATCTCTCATAATCGGCCGCCCCAAAAACCAAGGGACTTAGTAAAGTGTAAAGACGATCATGCGTTGTGTAACTTGCAACTCGGAGTTGATTGATTCCTCAAAACCGTGTCCGGTTTGCGGCGTGGCATTGGACGTCGCGACGGGAACTTTGGCTACTGTGGCGATGGAAGCCCCGGCGCGATCAAACGGTTCTGGTACATCGGTATCGAGGCTTTCTATGACGTCGGCTTCGGATGACGGGCGGTTTCTGCCTGGGACGCTGGTCAACGGCCGCTATCGGATTGTCGGGCTGCTTGGCCGCGGCGGGATGGGAGAGGTCTACCGGGCGACCGATCTGACGCTGGCTCAACCGGTGGCTTTAAAGTTTCTGCCGGAAGAGGGTGTTACCGAACGGGTACTGGAGCGATTCCACTCAGAGGTGCGCATTGCGCGGCAGATCTCTCATCCCAACGTTTGCCGGGTTTACGATATTGCCGAAGTGGACGGGCAGCCGTTCATTTCGATGGAGTACGTTGACGGCGAGGATCTGGCGGATCTGCTTCATCGCATTGGACGGCTGCCGGCGGATAAGGCGCTGGAGACGGCGCGGAAGATTTGCGCGGGACTCGCCGCGGCGCATGACAAAGGCGTGATCCATCGGGATCTGAAGCCGCAGAACATCATGCTGAACAAGCGCGGTGAGCCGGTGATCATGGACTTCGGACTTGCTGCGGTAGCGGATCAGATGACTGGCGCCGAGGCTCGCAATGGGACGCCTGCTTATATGTCGCCTGAGCAATTGCGCGGCGATGAAGTGACCGCAAAGAGCGACATCTACGCGCTGGGGCTGGTGTTGTACGAGATTTTCAGCGGAAAGCGCGCCTATGAAGCGAAGACGATCGACGATTTGTTAAAGCTCCAGCAAGGCGTGCAGATGGCCAGCATCACAACGCTGGCGGCGGACGTGGATCCGCAGGTAGAGAAGGTCATCAAGCGATGCTTGAGTCCCGACGCAGCGCTGCGCCCCGCGACTCCCATGGCGGTGGCGGCGGCTTTGCCTGGAGGCGATCCGCTGGCAGCGGCACTGGCGGCTGGCGAGACTCCTTCGCCTGAGCTTGTGGCGGCTTCGGGCAAGACAGAAGGAATGGATTTGCGCTATTCCATTCCTATGTTGATATTTGTGATCGCGGCGGTCATCACGTTGGCGTTGGCCGCCGTACCGGCGTCGATATTGCAGCGGAGCCCATTGTCGGTTCCGCCGGTAGTAGCGAGTCACGAGGCGCGGAAGATCGCGGCGTCATTCGGGTACACGCAAGCCCCAGTAGACAGTTACGTGAGTTTCGCGAACGGGTCAAACATTAGAGATTACTGGAAATCGCAGGACAAGAAAGGCAAGTCGTGGAACGAGTTGATGGCGGCGGAGCCTTTCTATCAATATTTCTATCGCGAGAGTCCGGAGCCGCTGGTAGCGTCGCCGGTGGGAGATGTGTCTTTCACGAACCCGGCTCCTGTGACAGCGGGGATGCTGGATATGCAGCTCGGCTTCGGGGGCCAGTTGCGCGAGTTTCAGGCAGTTCCGGACGAGAAGACGACCGGCGTGGCGGGGGCCCGTTTCGACGAGGCGGCTCTGTTCAAGGCTGTTGGGTTCGATCCTGCCGGGTTTAGAGAGGCAACGCCGGAGTGGACGCCAATGGTGGCTTACGATGTGCGAAAGGCATGGAAGGGGCCGGTTCCGGGGTTGACCGACGTCGACGTTCACGTCGAGGCGGCGAGTTTGGCGGGCAGAATTTCGGCTGTGAAGGTGGTGTTCCCGTGGACGAAGGCGGAGCGCGAACCGGCCAAGGCTCCGGCTGGCGCAGCGCTATTCGGGCCCATGGTGGCGCTGGGAATGACAATGATGGGGGTGCTATTCGGTCTGATTTTCGCGATCCGCAATTTGCGCAAAAATCGAGGAGATAAGAAAGGCGCGCTCCGGATCGCGATGGTGGCCGGATGGCTGGCGCTAGTAGGCTGGTTAGGGTCGGTCCATCATGTGGCGAGCCTGGAGGAATGGAGTTTGCTCGGCAACGCGGTGGCGGATGCGGCGTCCACGGGACTGGTGCTGTGGATTTTGTATCTGGCGCTGGAGCCGGCCGTTCGCGCCCGGTGGCCGCAGGCGCTGGTGACGTGGAATCGCCTGCTCGCAGGCCGTTTCGGCGACGCGCAGCTCGGTGCGCACATTCTGACTGGCGCAGCGATCGGGCTAGCGTTACGTATCGTCCTGTCCTCGCAGGGTTGGATCAAGTATCGGAACGACGGAGTGCCATTCAGCAATAATCTGGGTGGAAGCGAACATGTGCTGGGCTGGATCGGCGCGAACGCACAAACGCTGCAAGGCGCGCTGCAAACGGGGTTTATCGTATTTTTCACACTTTTCGGAATGCGGCAGTTATGGAAGAACGATTACGCGGCGGCGCTCTCGACGGCCGTGATGTTCGCCCTCATCGCCAATACCGGCCTTTGGAATCATTCGAACCCGGTAGTGGAGGGGCTGCTCCTGCTGACGATCTTCGCCGTTCTGGCGCTGATTCTGGTGCGCATGGGCTTGGTGTCCAGCGCGGCGGCGATCTTCTTTATCAACACGCCCGACCGCATTAACCTGGGGCCCGGGCTCAACGGTTGGTATACGCCGTACGGGTTGGCGACGATCGCGCTGTTGGCCGGGATCGCTGTCTATGCGTTTTGGCGGTCGATTGGCGACAGGAGTCTCGCGGACGAAGCGGAGCTCCGTTCGTAATCCGTCGCAGGGTTCCATACCGGTGTTCGCTAACGTCGTTGCGCCGCCGAACCGCCCGAAGGATCAAGAGACCAGATTTCATCTCGGGCTCAACGTGTAATCGAGAATCGCTCTGGCATTTTGTTCGGCGTCCCGGCCAAGATGGATGCGGCAGATCTGAGATTCCCTGAGAAGACGCCATGACCTCCGGCAACGCGAGATTCCTACTCCGAACTGTTTTGATAATCCGAGAACGCCGGATCCAAGCAGAAACTCCAGCCCCTGGAAGAGTCCGACACCAAGAACACAGTTGGCTAACATAGGGCGGAGTCCGGCCAATGTCCCGACTTGTTCAATGCGGCTCTCCGGCCGCATGGTTCGGGATCCGATGAAGACGATCCCGGGCTTGGCGGATGCCGATACGCGATCTGCGAAGTAGCTGTAATTGACGAGATACTTCGGGCCAAATTCCATCCGTTGAACTTTGCGCCGAACCTCCGCGGGAATCGTCTCCTCAGAGCCGGGAAGAAGGCCGAGACGCAAAGGGAAAGCCAGCAGGCGGCCGTCGCGGTCCATCCACGGAGAATCATCGGAAAGAAGCCGCACTTCGGGAAACCGTAAAAGATGGAGCGCCAGTGTGCTCTTTCCTCCGCCCATCGGCAGAAGTACAAGGACTGCCCGGCCGTTCACCTCCACGCCCAGCGCGTGAACCCGGTGGATCCCGCGCCGGTCGAGGTCTTCACCGATTCGCGAGAGAAGGAACAAATAGGCTGCTTCGTAGAGAAGGTCTTCGTCCCGGCAATAGAGCCGGAAGTCGCCGGAGATTTCGTCCAGGATTCCCAGACCCCGGCCATGATAATCGATGTATCTGGTATGACCGTCGCGATAGGCAACGTTTCGTGGCGTGTAGACCAACGCGTCTCCCGCAGGCAGATTCGTGAGCGGAGGATCCGCGCGGAAGAGCTCGATTGTGGGGCAATCGGCGCTTTCGGCGGCAAAGAAGGCGAAATCCTCGGCCAGACCTGCTACGGCTTTCTCATCACCCTCGACTGAGAACCGATAACCATGCACGTTAAAGTTGAGCGCCATTCAATTGTGCAAGCAGCCGCTCCGGCGGCGCTGGCGAATCCCCCGCGACAGACTATAATCAAGTATCCCAATTTTGGCGATTTCTTTACTTGATGGCATTCAGGACCGCGCGTCCTGTGGCGATGAATGATCTTGGCCAACATCGCTTAGGCGCGGGGATTGCGCTGGTTCTCCTGGTGGTGGCGTTGCAGATCGAGTCTGGCGCATACCGCTCGGATTTTGCCGCCAACGAAGACGAGCCTGCTCATGTCGTTTCGAGCTTGATGGTCCGGGACTATTTCGCGTCCGGCTGGCGCGAAAGCCCGCTTCGTTTCGCCGAGCAGTATTACATCCACTATCCGAAAGTAGCGATTGGACATTGGCCACCTGGATTCCATTTGAGTGAAGCTCTTTGGATGCTCGTATTCGGGCGAAATCGGCCAGCGATATTGTCGTTTGTCGCGGCAGCGGAGGCGGCATTAATTTTGAGTTTGTTCTTTTGGCTGCGACGTCGCTGCGGGGTGTGGATCGCATTCGTTTCCGCCTCGGTATTGGCTACGGCCCGAACCATGCAGGTCTCAACCGCCGCGGCGACACCGGACATTTTGCTGGCGTTGGTTGTATGTTGGGTCGCCCTGATGTACGCGCGTTATTGCCGCACGGGACAGCGCCGGGACCTTTGGTTGGCCGTTATCCTGGGCTTTCTTGCATTGGGAATTCACGGCCGCGCTGCGTTTCTGCTTTTGCTTCCGTCCGCCGCTGCGCTGCTCGAAAGGCGCTTCACGAAATTCCACATCGCGCTGATCGTGCCGCTGTTTCTGATTCTGGTATTGGCGCCGAGCTTTTTGGGCCACGCTTATCCGCCGCACCTCGCCGGCAGCGGCCGGAATGCGCTGTTTTTTGTGCTCGAATCCTCCCGCGCCATCGGTTGGCCGCTGATGTGCGTGGCGATTATCGGGCTGGCAGGCGTTCTGCGTTCAGGTCGCGACCATCCTGAGTGGACCACGGCGGGCGCTCTCCTGCTGGCGGGTCTCGTCTTCTATAGCGTGGTGAATGTTCCCCTCGAGGCGAATTATCTGGTCGCCACGATACCCGCCGCGGTCGCACTGTTCGCCTTCGGATGGCAAAGGATCGAGATGCGCTATCGCACGCATGCGAGGCTGATCAACGCTTTGATGACCGCGCTCGCACTTGGCACGATCGTGTTTCATATGCTTCCGCCAGTACGAAAACCCGATATCGGGGCGCGGCAGATAGTCCGCTGGCTGTCTTCTGCCGAGCCTCCCAGCCGGGTCTGGCTGGTGGCGGGTTCCGCACGCTTTGAAGGCGCCATCATTACGGAAACTGCGCTGATGGAGCGCTCTTCCACGCACATCGTTCTGCGGTCCAGCAAAGTACTGGCAAGCAGCACATGGTCAGGAGCGGGCTATCGGACGCGTTTCTCCGGAATTGAGGAGATCGATGCCTATCTCGATTCGGTGCAGGCACGCTGGATCATCGTCGAGGCGGCTCAGGAACGGCCGGATATAAGGCAACTTGTTTCGGTAATGGAAAAGTATCCGTCGAAGTGGAAGGAACACACGGACCTCGTGCTGCCTCCCGAGGTCCGTGTGTTTGAACGTCAGGGCGAGATGCCTTCGGGGCCTCTGGAGATCCGTATCGATATGCGGGATAAGCTGGGGTCCGTCCTCAGTCTTCGTGAGTAGGTTGTCGTACACTAATCGTTTGAAATTTGTACTGGCCGCGTCCGGCACTCATGGCGATGTCAATCCATACTTAGGCGTGGCGATCGAACTGAAGGCTCGGGGGCATAATGTTACGGTGGCCACCTGCGCGTCATACAGGGCAAAAGTAGAAGCTGAGGGCGTGCGGTTCCACGCGGTCCGTCCGGACTTGGCGGACCTCATGAAGTCGCCGGAAACAGCCGCGCGCGGTAACGACCTTCAGAGTGGGACGGAATATATTTTGAAGGAGTTAGTCCTCCCGAAATCGCGCGAAACTTATGACGATCTGTTAGAAGCCTGTGAGGGAGCGGACCTGTTCATCACACATCAAGTTTTGTTCCCGTCTCCCTTGGTTGCGGAGCGGCTGAAAATTCCTTGGATATCGGTGATTCTTTCGCCAGGAATTTTCCTTTCCGCTTACGATCCTCCGCTGCTGCCGCCCATCGCCTGGTTTCACGGTCTGCGCAAATTGGGCCCTGCGCCTCATCGCTTGCTCCGGGTCTGGATCGATCGGGTGACTCGCAAATGGATGCTTCCCATTGACGAGTTGCGACGCGAGGTACGGCTCCCGCCTTCGACAAAGAATCCGGTTCGGGATGGAATGCTCTCACCTTTCGGCACGCTCGGGTGGTTTTCGCCGGTTCTGGGAGAGCCGCAGCCGGACTGGCCGGCGAATACCCAGGTAACGGGATTTGTTTTTTTCGACAAGACCGCGCCCGCGGCATCCGATTCGGCTTTGCGCGAGTTCCTTGACGCGGGAGCTGCGCCGGTGGTCTTCACGCTGGGCACATCCGCCGTTACCGTCGCGAGAGACTTTTATCGCACCAGCCTGGAGGCTGTTCGCAAGTCCGGCTTGCGAGCCGTGCTGCTGACCGGCGCGGATCCTCGCAATCAGATTCCGCCTGAAGAGTTGGGGGATTCTGTCTTCGCTGCCGAGTACGCGTCATACTCCGATTTGTTTCCCCGTGCCGCGGCTGTGGTCCATTCGGGCGGAATCGGTACCATCGCCCAGACATTGCGGGCTGGCGTGCCTAGTATTGTTGTTCCTCATTCCGCGGACCAGCCGGATAACGCCCAGCGTCTCGCCCGGACGGGCGCCGGTCTGACCATCCGGAGTCGCGATTATACTGCGACGCGGGCCGCGGCGATGCTCGACGAAATTCTTAAAGACCCGCGATACGCTGTCCGGGCACGCGAGATCGGAGCGCGCATTCGGGGTGAAGATGGATTAACCAAGGCGTGCGACGCGCTCGAAAGACACGCCAGGTCTAATGAAAGCTGGTCAGATAGGCCATGATCCGCGGGATGAGTGGACGCACGTCCGATCGGCGCCCGGCTAACTCTTCCCGATACGCGTCTTCCAGCAACTGTAGCAGCGTGTCCTCCGATCGATCCAAAGCCCGCAGACCACGGGAAACCGCTGCTGGCGAGAGCGCGAGCAGCGCGGAGCCTTGGGCGGCGGTTCGGACGAGTACTTCCAGTTGAAGGTGTCTCCACACGTTGCGAATAATTTCGATCGAGCTGGGAAAAACATCCGGGGTCACTCTAGAAAGAACGGATCTGCGTACGTTGACTTCTTCGAGGGCGACATCGTAGGCGAAACGGCTCCAGACGGGCGCTAGCGAGTCGCCGTGCGGCGTGCCGTCGATCAGGAATTCCGGCCTCCGAAGAAGCGCAAACAGATCCGGGTTGGATGCGGGAAAAATGAGCACGCGCCACATTTCCGTGAAGCTGACGAATTCGAGCTGGCAGGCTCCATTTGGAAGCAGCAAGTAAAGCGCGATCCTCTGCGGCACTTGGGCGCGTGTTTCGGCGTGCAACTGACAAAGAGAGCGCAGTTGCGATATGTCCGGAAGCTGCGTCGGATCGATCTCGATCAGCAGCAGCAGTTCGTCCATGGCAAAGCATGCGGTACTCGGAGCCAAGTAAGTGGCTCGGTAGGAAGGCCATGATCGCTTGAGATACTCGGCCAAACGAGGAGCGTGAGTCAGTGCCGCTTCCGTGAGCAGTAGTTCGTCCGGCTGCGCATCCACTTGGAAATCACCCACGGAAGCAAAGGAGGGCAGCGCACGGAGCTCGGCGTGAATTTGGTCGAGTAGCGGGAGCAGCAGCCGCAGCGATTCTTGCTGGATGTCGCCCGAAAAGTGAAGGTGATTGTGCTCGGCGCTCTGCTCCAGTCTTTCGAGGAAGTCCCGCTCCTCGCCTTTCGACCGGTCGATGGCGCGGCGCAGCGACTGTTTTCTTGACTCCGCAATTCCGCGGCCCGTCCGAAGAAAGTCCACGATGGCCATCATTTCGGTGACGGATTTGTAGGAGATGCTATTGCGGAAAATGGCGTCCTGCGCGGTGGGGCCAGAGCCGAAAGCGCTGGCGATGAAGTGCAGCCACCAACTGCGGACCTCCATATAGCATCCGCCGCCGAGGCGTTCGATGGGCATCGGCGGCAGTTCGGAGACAATGTTATGCCCGAGCTCGAGCTTCCACTCGCCTCGACCCTCGTTGAATCGGGATTGAAAGAAATAATCGGTTTCCCAAAGATTGCGCAAAGCGGCCTCGGTGTGAACCTGCTGCCACATGCCGGAATCGTAAAGAGGCGAGAATGCAGTCAGCGCGCCGAGCCGACGCATCAGACGAATTTGCTCTGGTTCGGGCCACGCGCCTACCACCACTATGTCAATGTCGCTGACGCCGAGGGCGATTTCGCCTCTGCCGACCGAACGCGCAACGTAAACGGCTTTGGTTTGCGGAAAGCGTCTGGCGACCCCGACTGCGACCGCGATATGGGCCTTGTAAATCGCTCTATAAAGATAGCGGAGCGGAGTGCGGGAGGTAGCCACGACCATCCAACGAATCCGGAACTTGATTCGCGACAGGAACTTTCCCCAGCGGAATCGGCCCGCCTGCTCGGGCATCAGGAGGCTGATCTCGCGAATATCAGGCATCGGTTCCCGGGACGTGATAGAGACTTGGCCAGAGCCTTCGAACCAGCGGCCGCAGGAAAAGCCGGATCGCCCAAGTGCCGCAGAGACTATATACGACTATTTTTCCCGCGCCCCTTTCGAACCGGGTCCGCGCGAAATCGTCCAGGTAGGAACAGGCGATCGCCGCGAAATTCCACGAATATCGAGGCCGCATCAGGGAATCCCAACTCTTGTGAGTACTCGATGGGTAATACCGTTTCAAGAAGGTGCAGGATTCGACGAAGACCATTCTTCCGATCATGGCAACCGCAAACAGCCAAAGCATGTCGGCTGCGATGTTGTTCACGGTGGGACGAATATAGAGTTGGCGATCCAAGAGAACCTGGCGACGAAAGAGGCCGTGAAACTGAAGGCCGGCACTCATGGCGATTCGACAGGCGGTTAGAAAGCCAGGGTTCCCGTAATCGCGGATTCGAGGGTGCACATAGGTTAAAGGCTTGCCATTGAGATCGATGCGCTTCACTTGCCCATACGTGAGGACGGCATCGGGATTCTCCTCCATCGCTTCGACGAGTTGCGTGATATAGTCCGCCGAATACGAATCATCGTGCGAGATCCAAATGAAGTATTTTCCGGACGCTTCTTTGAGGAGCAGGTTGTAGTGGGCTCTCCAGTCCAAGCGGTCTGCGGCAAGGAGAAACCTGAATCGCGGGTCCGCGGCAAACTCCTGCTGCAAGCGGTCAATCGCGTCGTCCTCATGATGGCGGTCGGAAATGAGAATTTCGAGGTTAGGGTAATCGAGAGTCCTCAGCGTGTCCGTGACAATCGCTAGAAAACGGCGCGAGCGGTAGAGAGGAACCGCTATGGTGACTTTTGGAAATTCGCGCAGCAAGAGACTACGCTAACACGAAGGGCGATTCGTCCCGCTCGTTAAAATAACGGTGAAATAACGGGCATAAACTATCGGTGATTTCTTATAAGCCGTTTATAATTAGCATTTTAAAATAGATAATCTCTACCTTCAGATGATTTACTGGAATTTTGACTAGGCAGGGTGTAGTCTAGGAGCATCCGTTGCGCGGCCTTTGGCGAATTTGCGTTGTTCTCAGCCTCCTGGCCGCTGCCGCACTTGCACAACCCGTCGTCTTCAATCGGGACATCGGCCCATCCTCTCCGATCACTGTTTCACTTGCCAAGGACCGGATGTGGCCAGTCGCCAGGCTGGCTTGAGGTTGGATCTCCCTAACGAAGCGCGCGGGCTCGAATCGGAAATCCTCCGCCGTATCGCGTCTCGCGATGATGGGGAACGCATGCCGCCGCCCGGCTCCGGCAATCCACGCTTCGCGACGCCGAACTCGCTCTCACTGAAGTGCCTGTCCCCTCGGATACCGCGGAGTTGGCGGAGCGACTTGCACAGATCCGCACGAAGAAGCAGCCAGAGGCGGAATTGAAGTGGCTTCGTCTTGAGAAAGACCAGTTCGCCGAGCGGCTGAACCAGGATCTCAGTGCCTTGCCATTCTGGAGGGGTACGCCAAAACAACCCGCACCATGGAATATCCGTTTGTGCGCTTAACGTTCGCCCTTTATACGAAGGTCGGGCGCGGCAAGGCGCGATAGGTGAGGTTTGACCGTCGCTCGGCATCGTAGGCTCAGCTCCTAACTCCGGTGTCAGCGTTGTCAGCCCACATTGCACCGATCATCGGGCCTGCCTTAAATGGTCTTTAGGTACTCGAGCAGCGATAGAATTTGTTGCATGGCGATTGAACTCACGTGTTGCTGTACGAGTTGCAGCGGCACGGTAACAATTACGATCTCGGACTCAGCGGCCGCCATAACGTGTCCCAAATGCATGAGTTTTTTCAAGACTCGGAATATCGTTGGTTACCTGTACATCCTCTCGAATCCTGAAATGCCTGGCCTGTTGAAAATTGGCCAAACGACGCGAACAGTCCCCGACCGAGTAGCGGAGTTGAACTCGGCAACAGCCGTTCCGGCTCCCTTTACGGTTGAGGCTTGGTTCGAGAGCGCCGATCCGCAGTCCCACAAAGCCGATTTACACAAGCTCCTAGCTGACTGTCGCCTCCCGAACCGCGAGTTCTTTCGCATCACAATTGACGACGCGGTTACCACGGCACGCCAAGTGACGGGTCGTGCCGCTGCGCAGGGTCGATTAATTGCCAGGTGGGAGATGATCTTCTGGAGCAATATCGAGCCTCGCCATCTGCATACAGACCATCATATTTTCGCTCGAAGGCGACTCAGTTCAACCTCGGGGTGGCGTACTATTTCGGCGAAGGTATGGCCCTTGACTACAGCCAAGCCGCTCGCTGGTTTCGCAAAGCCGCGGAGCAGGTCGGACGACCGACGAGCTGTTGCAAGTGGAACATGGATCGCTATATCAAGACCGTCATCTCGATCTCCCAAGAGTCCAAATGGCAGTAAATTAACCTGTCGAGAGCGTATCAAGAAACTTGAGAGGTGAGAGGTTTTCAGCGGAGCCCTGTTCCACTGGCGTGTGACGTTTCCATTTTCATGTCGGGGGAAATGTCAGGATTTATTGCGATTCGCCCCGCGCGGCTTCTGCCAGGATGCGCGCCGCGCGCTTCGGATTGAAGACGCCGCAGGAACAGAAGCGGGTCATGTAACTGGCGGCCTGTTCCGGTGTGCGGCGGCCTTCGCGCACCCAATCGATCAGCTTTTTCGCCAGCGAATGGCTGACCATGCCATGCCCGCACATGGTCGAGAGCATCATCACTTTGGAGCCGGGAAGCTTCTCGGTCGAGCCTTCGAATCCCAGCGAATAACCGACGCTGTGGCGCGGAATGCCGGCGGCGAAGCAGCACTGCTCTGCTCCGTCGATGGAGGTCGAAACGTTGATGCTGAGTCCTAGATCGGCGTCCTTGACTGCTTTCACGAAATCCTCGGCGGCCACGCGGTTATCGAACACGGCGGCTACGGTGGTGGGTCCGGTGAGGCCGTCGACAACCCCCTGAAAATCCGGCGCCGTATCGCGCTGCCAGTGCGAGGCTGGATTCATGTTCTTTGACGGACGCAGCGCGCCGCCGTGGATCGCGTCGCCCAGATTGACGGGTTTGAACGGCAGCGCGAGTTCCAGAAATCGTTTGAGTTTGGGCAGCGAGTCCTGATCGTTGCGGCCATTACTGCACATGGCGAAGACCACATAATCGTCGGCGAAACTTTCGGCCGATCCAAAGCGATGCAGAGTGTTGGTCATTTAACACCCACGGTTAACACCCACCGTCTCCCGGACCGGCTCCGCGGACGGATTGGTAATGCGGCCGAGTCCGATATTGGTTTTCGCGCGCTCCAGTTTATAGCCGAGCTTTTCAAGCACAGGCGCCACCACGTTTTCCTCGCCGTCCGCGTCACAGCGTACGCCGACGCCGAGCGCGACCACCGTTTCGATCTGCTTTTCGACATCCCAGACCAGGCGGATGATCTCCTCGGCGCGTTCGAGCGCGACCTTGATTTCGACGATTGCCGACAGCACTTTCTCATCGAGAATATCTTCGCGAATGGCGCCTGTGGAGACGTCGCTCATCAGCGACGTGACGGGATTCTTTTTTTCAAACGCGACCCCGGCGCGCGCCAGAGCGGTGCACATTTTCTGAATGTCGCGAAAGCGCACGCCCACGCCCGGACGGCCGAATTCGATGGTGAAACCAACCTCGCCCAGCTTCACGCGGCCGCTGACGTCGTTGGTCTTGACCTCCTCCGTGCCGCGGCCATGCACACCGGTGGATTCATGGGGCACGCGCGGATCGGAAAAAGCGCGGCGGACCACGCGAGGCCAAGCGAGCTCATCGGGCTCAAACGCGGCCGTCGGGCAAACATCGGGTTCAGGATCGAAGCGCAGGCGCAGCGTCTGAAAAACTTTTCGCACAGTGCGGACAAAAACCGGATTGAGATGCTCCTGACTCAGGCCGTTGAAACAGGCGTAGCACTCCACGCATTCGTTGCGATTGATGGTGGCGCGATGGATGGTCTGGTCGATATAAATCGCGCCCATAGGACAGACGTAGGTGCAGTTGCCGCAGGCGACGCATTTGTCCGTGTTGATTTTCATGACGGCTTCCTCATTCAACCTCTATCCGGCGGCTCGCGTCGATTCTGGTGGAATAAAGCACCGCTCCGATGACGCACAGCGAAGAGGCAACCAGAAACGGCACATTCCATCCGTACGCCTTCACCAGATAGGCGAGCGCGGCGGGCGAGATCGCGCCTCCTATATTACCGCACATGTTCATCACGGACGACACGGAACCGGCGCAGTCGCCCCCGATATCGAGCGGAATGGCCCAGGAAACGCCCACCGTGATTTCGAGTCCGAAAAAGGCGATGCAGGACCACAACACGCACGTCTGCGGGTCCGTGGTAAGCGTGGCGGGAACGATGCCGGCGGCGGCCAGCACGAATCCGGCGACGGCGACCACGCGGCGCGATTGCTTCACATTCGAAGTGATGCGCAGCAGCACATCGGACAGCCAACCGCCCGCCAGATCGCCCACCGTTCCCGCCAGCAGCGGCAGGCTGGCATAAAATCCCATCTGCTTCAGATCGTAGCCGCGATGCTGATGCAGATAGGTGGGGAACCAGTCGACATAAGTCGAAAGGCAATAGTTGTAGCAGAAATACATGAGCGCCAGATACCACAGTCCGGAGTTCGAAAGGATTTTGCCCCACGGCACCGCGGCTCCAACGCGGCGCTGTCCGTCTCCGTTGGCGGAGCGGATCCGTTCGCGCTCAGCGGTGTTTGCGCCGGCGTGTTCGTCGGGCGTGTCGCGGTAATAAAACAGCCACGCGACGGCCCAGACCACGCCCACGATGCCGAAGGTGAGGAACGCGGCGCGCCAGTTGTAGCGCGTAATGATCCAGACCACCAGAGGAGGCGTCATGGCCGCGCCCAGCCGGGATCCGGCATGCGTGATGCCTTGTGCGAAGCCGCGCTCGCCCGGCAGCATCCAGCGTGAGAGGGAGCGGGTGGCAATCGGAAACGCGCCCGCTTCGCCGATGCCGAACAGGAAGCGTACGACGATCATGGACGCGGCGCTCCAGGCGAAGGCGGTGAGCGAAGTGAAGGCGCTCCACCAGACGACGATGGCGGCGAGCGCGCGGCGCGGACCGATGCGGTCGCCAAACCAGCCTCCCGGGATTTGAAACAGCGCGTAGGCCCAGCGAAAACTGGCGAGAATCCAGCCCATGGTGATCAGCGAGAACCCAAATTCCTTCTGGATCACGGGCACCGCGTTGGAGATGACGACGCGGTCCATGTAGGTGATCATGTACACGGCGACGGTGAATGCGAGCACCACGTAGCGCACCTGCGTGGGACGAAGATTTTGAGTCAAGCGCGCTCCATCACAAGCCAGATGGCTTCGACCGCTTCGCCGCGGCAGACATAAATCTGGTCGTACAGATTTACAGTGGGGTCGCAGTGCGGCGCGATGAATTCGACCCGGTCGCCGAGCACGATCTTGGTGTCGAGGAATCCGAATTCGTCGCCGCCCCAGCGGTATTTCGCGTCGAAATGCGCGGGCTCCGGCCCATAGCCGCGGTCGGTGGCGAAGGCTTTGAAGCCGGCGTCGACCGTGACGAAGGCGTCGTGATTGGCGCTGATCACGGTCGCGAGAATCGTCATAGCAGGCCGGAAATCGATGCCAATGCGGCGGTAAGCCAGGTCCATCATGACGTAGGATCCGGCCTGAATTTCGGTCACGTCAGGCAAGCCGAGATCGACGTCCCAGGTTCCCGTGCTGCCTCCGGAGAGGATTTCGGTGGGAAATCCGTCAGCGGCCAGCCAATCACGAATCTGCGCCGCTGTTTGAAACGCGCCTTGCGAGATATGTTTTCGCTCCGCCGTGTTCGCGCCATGCGACCCGCTGACAGAGTACGCTTGCAATCCGCGCAAACGAAGGTTGGGACTCTTCTCGATCGCAAGCGCGACTTCGAGGACTTGGGCGGGTGAACTCGCGCCGGTGCGATGATCGCCCACGTCGAGATCGATCAGCAGATCGATGGGGCGGGACGCGGCGGCTGCGTACCATTCCACCTGCTGCACGTGATCGACGACGGCCATCGCGCCAGTGGCCGCGATGCGCGCGATCTTCGCGGGATCGCCGAGCGGAGAGGTGAGCAAAATGCCTGGAATCGCGTGCTTCGCCATCAGTTCCGCTTCGGCGACCGTGGCGACGGAGATTCCGCAAGCGCCGTACGCGATTTGCCGCCGCGCGATCTCGACGCACTTGTGCGCTTTGGCGTGTGGGCGGAGTTGCTTGCCGGACTGTTTTACTTGCTGCGCCATGCGCTGGAGGTTGGCGTCAAGAAGATCGGCATCGAGGAGAAGCGCGGGCGTGGGGATCTGATTTTTCGTGAGCACTTGAATTATGATAAGGCCGTGCTCGCTCCCGTCCCAGTTGTCTCCGGATCGAACCGGATTTCCGCCCTGCGGCCGACCGCGGTGAACGCGATCCTCGCGGAGATGCGCACCTTGCAGGCGCAAGGAAAATCGCTGATTTCGCTCATGCGCGGCGAGCCAGATTTTCCCACGCCTGCGCACATCGTCGAAGCTTCCATTCGTGCGTTGCGCGACGGGCGAACGTCCTATCCGGACAATCGCGGGGAAAAAGGTTTCCGCGACGCCGCGGCGCTCAAGCTGGAACGCGACAACGGCCTGAAATTCGATCCTGCCACCGAAGTGCTGGCCACCACCGGCGCAACGCTCGGCGTCTACGCGGCGCTGATGGCGATGCTGAATGCAGGCGACGAAGTGCTGCTGCCCGATCCGGTTTACGACGCCTATCAATCGCCCATCCGGATGGCCGGAGGGCGCGTCAAACCGGTCCGTTCGGAGATTCGCGAAGGACGATTCATGATCACCGAAGAAGCGCTGGAGCACGCCTGGTCCCCGGCGGCGAAGGCGCTGGTCCTGAATACGCCGTGGAATCCAGTGGGGACGGTGTTCCGGGGCGAGGAGCTCGAAACCGTCGCGGCGTTCTGCGAGCGCAGAAATCTTTTTCTGATCAGCGACGAGATTTACGAAGCGATCACTTATGGTGAGGTGAGGCATCTTTCGCCGTTGGCGGTGACGCCGTCGTTGCGCGAGCGGTGCGTGTTGATCAACACTCTTTCAAAGACGTATTCCATGACGGGCTGGCGCGTGGGATATTGCGCGGGTCCCGCGCCGCTGATCCAGGCGATGCTGCTGGTGCTGGCCCAATCGAGCCGGGGCCCGGCGACCTTTGTTCAGGACGCGGCGGCCGTGGCGCTGACCAGTTCGCAGGATTGCGTGGCCGCGATGCGCGAGGAGTATGCGCGGCGTCGCGCGGAAGTGATCGGCCAATTGAACGGCGTGCGCGTGATCGCCCCGGAAGGCGGGTTTTTCGCGATGGTGGACGTTCGCGAATCGCGGATTCCTTCTGATGAGATTCGCCGGCGGCTGCTGCACGAGCATGGCGTAGTGGTGGTCCACGGCGCGGCGTACGGAGAGGTCGGGGAAGGCACGCTGCGAGTTTCCTTCGCCAGCGGAGGCGAGACTCTGACGCGTGGGCTGGAGCGTCTGCGCGAAGGTCTGACGCGTTGAACGAGGCTCTCGAGCGCGAGCTGAAGGACAGCATCGAAGGCGAAGTCCGGTTCGACAAAATCTCCCGCGCGCTGTACTCCAACGACGCGAGCGTGTACCAGATGGAGCCCGCAGGCGTAGTGATTCCGCGCCATCGCGAAGACGTGACGCGCGCGGTGGCGATTTGCCGGCGGCTGCGCTGCCCCATTACGATGCGCGGAGGCGGCACCTCGCAGGCCGGGCAAGCGATCGGCGAGGGAATCGTCATCGATACCTCGAAATATTTTCACCGCCTGCTCGAAGTCAACGCCCCGGAGCGCTGGGCGCGAGTCGAGCCGGGCATCGTGCTCGATGAGTTGAACGCGCAACTGGCCGGCCTCGGTTTGCGATTCGCGCCGGACATTTCGACCGCAAGCCGCGCGACGATCGGCGGCATGATGGCGAATAATTCGGCTGGCGCGCGCAGCGTACTTTACGGAAAGACCATCGATCACGTGCTGGAACAGGTCGTGCTGCTCTCCGATGGCACGGTCGCGCGTTTTCGCGACATTCCGCGCGCTGAAATTCCGCAGGGCGAATCGTTCGAAGCGGCGTGCTACCGGACCGTGCTGCGCCTGGCCTCCGAACACGCGGGCGAGATCGAACGTCGATATCCGAAGGTACTGCGACGCGTGGGCGGCTACAACCTGGATGAGTTCACGGACCTGGCGAAACCCGTGAATCTCGCCAAAATCATGGTGGGTTCCGAAGGAACGCTGGGCATTGTGCTGGAGGCGAAACTGAGGCTGGTTCCTCTGCCGCGCGCAAAAGCGGTGATGGTGATCGAGTTCGCCGATCTGCTCCAGGCGCTTGCCGCCACGCCCGTGATTCTGCGCCACGGTCCATCCGCGGTTGAGGTGATGGACAAAGCGATTCTCGCCAACACGCGACAGAACGCGGCCCTCGACCGGATTCGAAAATCCTTTATCGAAGGCGATCCGGGCGCGACTTTGTGCGTCGA
>Ga0116129_1000269_pt1 | contig 35987 bp, 36 predicted proteins | sample June2015DPH_17_2_FD_89732 | JGI IMG/M metagenome (GOLD analysis project Ga0116129, IMG submission 89732) | Peatland microbial communities from SPRUCE experiment site at the Marcell Experimental Forest, Minnesota, USA - June2015DPH_17_10 | ecosystem: Environmental > Terrestrial > Soil > Wetlands...
CGCCGACATCCACCACAGGGGCCTCGACGGCAAACCGGATCCGTGTCTCTTCATGCCGCAAGCGCAGCAGCCCAGCGCGTTTGTATCGCTGTTGGTGCGCACGGCCGCCGATCCGGTCTCGCTCATTCCCGCCGTCAAGGAGCAGATCCACGCCGTGTATCCGAGCCAGGGGATTCAGGATATTCAAACCATGGAAGAGGTGGTCGCGGGTTCCATCGCGCGTCCCAAGCTCGACGCCACCATCATGGCGGTATTCGGCGCGATGGCGCTGACGCTTGCGTGCCTCGGCATCTATGCGGTGATCTCGTATTCGGTGGAGCAGCGCATGCGCGAAATGGGCATCCGCCTGGCGCTGGGCGCGGCGCCCGCGGGTATTCTCGGCATGGTGCTGCGGGAAGGCATGGCGCTGGCGGCCGGAGGGATCGTGCTAGGCATCGGCGCGTCGCTTGTTCTGACGCGATATCTTGCGAGCCTGCTCTACGCGGTGAAACCTGCCGACCCCGAGGTATTCGGAGCGGTCACCGTGGTGCTGACACTCGCGGCGGCGGCAGGCTGCTACTTCCCAGCGCGGCGCGCCACGCGGGTGGACCCGGCGATGGTGCTCAGAGAGGAATAGGTGGCTATCCCGGCGCGCCCGGTTTCGTCTAACTGCGCGTTGTGCGGTGGAGGCTTGTGAAAATGCGAGTGTTGGCAGGCATCGGGACAGCGGTTCTGGCTTGCTGCGGGCTGTTTGGCCAGTCTGTGGTAAGTCCACCGGCGTTTGAAGTGGCTTCGGTAAAGCTGTCAACTCCCGACGAGAGAGTGATCGGGCTGTACACCTATCCCGGAGGTCGAGTTACTGCGACCAATTATACGCTGGAGATGTTAATGGAAGAGGCATATAGCGTCCAGCGCTTTCAGATTGCGGGTGGCCCCCGATGGATCGGCGACGACCGGTACAGCATTGTGGCGAAACCGCCGACGTCCTCTAAATCGAGTAAGGCAAACCCGCCATACCCGAAGGCGCCTCCCAACGAGGAGCGGTTAGCGATGCTGCAGACGCTGTTGGCGGATCGTTTCCACTTGCAGTTCCACCGCGAGACGAAAGAAGGTCCGGTCTATCTACTGACTGTGAGTAAGTCAGTGGGCAATAAGGAGCTGAAGCTGAAGCCGGCCAAGAGCGCCGACGATTATCCGTGGGTGGGTGGCCCCGAGATGCGCGGAGGCATATCCGGGAGCGGCATTGCCGGCACAAATGCCTCCATGGAGCTTTTGGCTACACGCCTGACCGGATATTTGCGGCGTCCGGTGCTGGACCGGACCGGTCTGAAGGGAGCTTTCGATTTCCAGTTCGAGTATGCGGCGGACGACAATCAACCCGATGTGATTGTGTCTATCTTCGCCTCAATTCAAGGGCTCGGGCTCAAGCTGGAAGGGGCAAAGGGTCCGGTCGAGACTCTTGTCATCGACCACGCGGAGAAGCCGGCCGAGAATTAACGTGGGGCGGGCCCATGGCCTGCCGAGTCCGAGCCGCTCCGAGCGCTCGGCGCGGCTCGGGACAGGGCAGGCCATGGGCCCACCCTACATCAGGATCAATCCGCGCCGCAGCCCCCGCGTCACAGCTTCCGTCCGGCTGGAAGCATTCAATTTCCCCATCACCGACGCCACATGGAACTTCACCGTATGCTCGGAAATCGCCAGCTTCCACGCGATCTCCTTATTAGCCGCGCCATCGGCCATCATTCGCAGCACTTCCAACTCGCGCGGCGTCAGCGGCGCGCCGCCCGTGTCCGCGGTATCCAGCGGGACCGGCGACCCGAGCAATCCTTCCAGCTCCTGCGGATCGATCACCGCCAGCCCGTTCGCAGCCGCTTCCACCGCGGCCAGAATCGCGGCCGCCGGAGCATCGCGCGGCAGCAGCGCCCGCACGCCGGAGCGCAGAATATCCGCCGTCCACTCGGGCTGGCCTTCGGAAGTGAGCAGCACGATAGCGGGGGCCGCGGCTCCGGTGGGGGCTCCGTTGGCGGCTGCGTTGAGCACGACAGGCAACGCGCCAAGCGGAAGCGCCGCCACCAGGACGTCCGGCCGGAGCGATTCCACGTGAGAGGCGTCGGCGAACGAGCCCGCCACCTCCCAGCCCGGCGTCGCCGACAGCAGCGCTTCCAAACCGGCGCGCACCACTGCCGACGGCGCCGCGATCACGATCCGCGTCACGCCGCCTCCGCTCTCGCCCCCAACCGCACGTAGGCCTCGCGCACCCGTTCCCCGCGCAGGAAGCGCACGGGCAACACTTCGCGGCCGGCATCGAGCGCCGCCGTCAATTCTTCGAACGACCCCAACAGCAGGTCGCCTTCGCGCAACGATGCGACGGCCGCCGGTCCACCGGGATCCACTTGCAGAATGCGCAGCCCGTGGGCCTCCGGCCGCAGCGTCACGCCCAGCGCCGGCCGCGGACCGTGCAGCAGAAATTCGGCAGCGGCGTTCGACGGCACGGCCATGCCCAGCCCGTTGACGATGGCCGTGTTGATGCCGATCACTTCGCCGCGCGCATTCGCCAGCGGCCCGCCGGAGTTGCCCGGCGCGAGCCGCACGCTGGCGTAGATCCACCCGCCGCCCGCCGAATGCGCTACTCCCGTGGAAAGCGCGCCGGCGAAGCCGAGCGGGCTGCCGATCGCCATCACCAGCTCGCCGGGCCGCAGCGCGCTCGAATCGCCCACGGCAGCCGCATCGAGGCCCGCCGCCTCGATCCGCAACACCGCCAGATCGCGCCGTACATCGCGGCTGGCGACGCGTGCCGGGAAGCGGCGGCCATCCCAGAGTTGGACCTCCGCCGCATCCTTGCGCGCCACGTGCGCGTTGGTCACGATGGCGCCGTCGCTTTTCCAGATTACGCCCGAGCCGCCGCCGCGCCGGTCTGGAAACACTTGCACCGTAGAACGGCGAAGCCGCTCGGCGATCTCACCGAATCCGCGCATGTCAATCCTTACGGGGTCGTTCCCCCACGGTGATGGCGACACTGCGTGCCGCGCCCCCGCGCGACACTCCCGCTTCAATGGCGATGCCTACCGCGTGCCCTTCGAGCGCCGCCTGGATATCGTCTGTGTCGGCGACCGGTTTGCCGCCCAGCGAGACCAGAATATCGCCGATGAGCACCCCGGCGTTGGCAGCAGGCCCCTTTGGCTCGAGCGAAAGTACAACCAGACCTTTCTGATGATCCGGAAGCTCCACCGGTTGCAGACCCACGCCCAGATAGCCGCGCGCCACGTGCCCGCGCGCCAGAATCTCTGCCGCCACGCGATCGATGGTGGAGGCTGGAATGGCCACGCCCGCGATGCGCGAAAGCGCCGGCGTGGCGATGCCGAGCGCGGCGCCCGCCACGTCGATCACCAGGCCGCCGGTCGACCCCGGATGCATCGTAAGATCGAGCCTTATATAGTGGTCGAGCCGCCCGCCGCGCCACGTGCGCCAAGAGCCGCTGACTGCGCTCACGATGCCCATGGTAGCGTTGACGCCCGAATCCTCCGAGCGGCCGATGGCCAGCGCCAGATTCCCGGGCACAGGCGCGGCCTTCGCCGGTTTCACGGGCGCGCCTTCCGCATCTACTTTGAGCACCGCGATATCGGTGCCCGCGTCGCTGCCCACCAATACCGCGGGCGCGTTCTTGCCATCCGGCAGCGTGACCGTGATCTCTTCCTCGCGCCGGATGGCATGCTCGGCGGTGACGATCACCCCCGGTTTCCAGAACACCCCGCTGGATGAAAATCGCGGACGCGCATGCACTGCCACTACCGACTTCCCCGCCTGTTCGACGGCCGCCGCGAGCTCATTCGAAAGGGCCGCCAATTCGTTTGCCATAAAGTCTCCTTGATTACAGGATGGCTTGGCGGGGGGTGGCTTTACATCGGAAGTTTGGGCGGGAAGGCCCCGGTAATTCGGGCAGGTAGTCGGATCCCATCCGCTAATTCCCGGAGGGCTTCTCCACGCGATCGATGACGAGGAGTTCGCCGGATCCCTTCGCCGGTTCGAGTTTCAGCCCTAGTTTCTGTACCGCGTCGAAGATCGCCGATCCGAGCGCGTCCGTCGGGCTCGCGGGGTAGGTGGCGTCTCCGGCAGGGTCATCCGCGGGCGGCGCCTCCACATGGATATCAAATACTCCGGCAATCGCGGTTTTGTCGATGACGTCGCGGTCCAGGACGAGCGAGAGTTGCACGCAAAAGTTCGCCAACGTCGTTCCGTACATGTAAGATCCGTCTTTCGCGGGAGACGGAGCGAAGACCCCGCAAGGCGACAGACCAGGCGGCCTCTGTGAAGGCGGCACGGGATGGCCGGGGTTCCAGGTAAAGCACTTTCCGGGCTGCCCAACCTGAAGTCTGGCGCCGCCTTTGGACACAGTCATCGCATAGACCGGGACCTCTCTGGTCTCGCGATGGATCTTCAGCTTAAACCTGTCTTCGAGAAGCGCTTGGATCATGGGCCCGCTCATCATTGCCTGGCCGGGAGCGCCCTCCGCTGTCGCGTCGATATCGTAGCGGTCGGAATCGATCCATGCCGGCCCTCCCGAGACCGGAACATGCCGCCCCGGAGGAGTCGATTTGCCATCCGCGTATTGAAGGAATGCCATCCGGACGAGATCCATTACAGTCCGGCAAGTCAGATGCAACCGACCAGGAGACGGGCTTCCGCCACCCCCGCCCATGCGCCCGCCGCCACCGCCGTCTTCGGTCTTGCAAGGCTTGACGGATGCCACTTCAAATTTCAGCGTGGCCGCAGCCGCGGATTGGGCCCGGATCGCGGGCCCAGTCATCAAGCCAACCAAGACGCCAAAAGTGGCGCCGGCAGATGGCCTGCGCGGCCCGCGCGTGACGTTCACGATCACTTGATCTGGCTGAGAGCCACGACCACGGTAGCCGATGGATGACTGACAATTCCGTTCGCATCCAGGCGATCTGCGATCAGGGCTGCCAGCTGCGTCGGCGTCAAACCCGCTACCCTTACCTCTCCAACAAGCGGCACGGAAAGCATGCCGTCCGCACGCACGGCGTACTGTCCCGATATCCCTTGCAGTTGACCTACCGAGACTTCCAGTACGTCCCCGGCGCCGATGGCATACGCCTTGTCTGTCCCCGATAGCTGCGGCAGCAGACCGCGCGAGTCAACCGTATAAAATGCCACGTTGGCGCGAATCGCCGCATCGATTAAAGGCTGGAGCTCGACCGAACCGGTCCGTGGGCCGGGCTCCGCAAAGTACACCACGGCCTTCTTTCCCGGCAACGGCCCCAGCATATTGACCGCGGTACGCAGTCTGGTCAACTGTCGATCGACATCGACCGCCGCGCCGCTCTCCGGTCCCGAATCGGCCCTCAACCGGTCGAGGGTCTGAAGCAATCGATCGCGGTCGTCGGTGAAATCCTGCTTGACCGCGATGCCATCTGCGGCCGTCATGATTCCCAGCACATCGCTGGACTGCATCTTCGTCCGCACAAATTCCTGGGCGGCGGCAAACGCGCGCGTCCGGTCCATGATCGGCATCGCCTCCAGGTCGAAATATAAGACCAGCATCCGCCGGTCTTTGTACTTGTTGTCCTGTGGCGCCGCTGTGGCTGATGGCGCCGAAGCCGCTGCCGGAGCAGCCTGAACCTGAGCCAGCAGCACGGGCCGCGCAGCCGGTTTCGGACGCGCGTCGTATGCCGGAACGGCTGGCGCTGGAGCCTCCATCACCGAAGGCGCCGGCACTATAACAACTGGCGCTGCCGCACGCGGTTCGGGCATCCGCCGATCTACCGCGCCCGCTGCAAACACTGCCGATACCAGCGCGCAAGCCGCCGCCATGCACACCATGCGTACGCGCGAAATGCGCTGCGCCGGCCGCCCTTCCAGAATCCGCCGGATGCGCCGCGGCAGAAAGCTCCCCGGCATCGCCATTCCCAAAACCTTAACCCGCGCGCCGGTTCGCAGCACCGACCGCGCCATCTCGAGCAGATACTCGGAGTACTCGAACGGATCGTGCCCGCGCGCCAGCACCGCCGCGTCGCAAGCCTCTTCCGCCAACGCGCTGAGCCTGGACTCGAGCCACCAGGCCAGTGGATGAAACCAGAAGACCGCACGATTCAGCAGCGCCAGCCACTGCACCAGCGGATCGCGCCGCCGCGCGTGCTCCCCCTCATGCGTCAGCACCGCGTCAAGCTGCGCCTGCGGCCAGCGCTGCCAGCACTCCGGCAAGATCACGGTGGGAGTGAGCCAACCAACGGTGACCGGCGCGGCGCACGAATCGCTGGTCAGTCTGCCCCCGCGACTCGCCGCGCTGCGGACCAGCATGTGCGCACGCACGGTTCCCACCGCCAGACGCGCCAGCAGCAAGCAAACGCCTAGTAGATAGATGCCCGCGAGACAGCCCAGCCAGTTCCAGACTGGGCGCGGCTCCGAGGGCGCATCGACCTCCAGGTTGGGCAACGCAAACCCTGAAAATGTTTCCGCGGGAACCGTTGGCCGGCCCGTGGCCGGAGCCGCGGCAGCAGGCAGGATCCGCAACGAAGCCTTCGGTCCCCAAGCCGTCCAAACCGGCAGCAGCAGCATCAGCGCCACAACGCCCGCCCAAGCCACATGCCGCGCCGCCGCGGCTCTCACCCGCAGGATACGCAACACCGCGGCCGTGCCCGCCGCGATCAGCGCCGCTCTCACCACGAATTCGAATAGTAAATGTTCCACATCGCCTCCAACATCACTTCCCAGCGTGTTTACGGCTCCGCACAAATGCCTCCAACCCGTCCAGTTCGCGCTTGCTGAGGACCTTGGCCTCCACCATCCCGCTGACCAGTTCCTCTACAGAGCCCTGGCAAAACCGGTCGATGATCTGCCGCACGGCGCGCGCCGCCAGACTGCGCGCGGGTTCCACGGCGCGGTAGACGTAGGCCCGCCCTTCCTCTTCATGCGTCAGATAACCCTTCTGCTCCAGCCGCCGCAGTAGGGTGCGAATGGTGGTTTCCTTCAGGCTGCGGTTGCGGGACACGGTCTGATGCACCGCCTCGACGGTACACGGGGCCGCGTCCCACACCGCCCGCATCACTTCGCTTTCCAGCTCGGTGAGAGGGGCCCGCACGCGGGCGCCGGATGCAGCACGTATTGTCATGGTACATGTTGTACCAGAAAATCGAGCCGCCGTCAAGAAGTTTTGCGGGGTCGAGACTGGGCCTTCAACGCGGAGCGCCGGCAGGCGTCGTCGTTCACAGGGGAGGAAACTTCGCGGAGGCGTGGCTTGGCGCGGCATACCGGGAAACTGCCGGGCGACAAGTTACGAATTATCTGAAATGCAAGGTTACGGAGCTCGGTTTCAAACTTGTGCCGGCGAGAATGCGCGTATTCTCATTTGACTGTCCGATGCCGGAACAGTTAGCCTGCACTTGAATGCCTTTTCCCACACATCGCCTGCGCCGCCTGCGCACCACCGGACGCCTGCGCGATTTGGTCCGCGAAACGCGTCTCGATCCGGCGCAGTTCATCCTGCCGCTGTTTGCCTGCCCGGGCGAAGGCGTGCGGCGCGAGATCGGCGCGATGCCGGGCAATTATCAACTCTCCATCGATGAACTGGTGAAGGAATGCGCCGAGGTTCCGTCGCTGGGCATCGGCGGCGTGATGCTGTTCGGGCTGCCGGAATCGAAGGACGAAACGGCGTCGGGCGCCTATGACGAAAATGGCATCGTGCAGCGCGCCGTCCGTGCGCTGCGGCGCGAACTGCCGGATTTGCTGATTGTCACCGACGTTTGCAACTGCGAATACACCAGCCACGGCCACTGTGGATTGATCAAAGCCGGCGACGTCGACGGCGTGGTGGATAACGACGCTACCCTGCAATGGCTGGCGAAGACGGCGCTTTCGCACGCGCGTGCGGGGGCGGATATCGTAGCGCCTTCGGATATGATGGATGGGCGCGTTGGCGCCATCCGGCAGGCGCTCGACGCGAACGGATACGAAAAGACGCCGATTCTGGCTTACGCGGCGAAGTTTGCGTCGGTGTTCTACGGGCCGTTCCGCGAGGCGGCCGACTCGACGCCGCAATTCGGCGACCGGCGCAGCTACCAGATGGACCCGGGCAACGGGCGCGAAGCCATGCGCGAGATCGAGCTCGATCTCGAAGAAGGCGCCGACATGATTATGGTGAAGCCGGCGATGCCCTATCTGGACCTGATTTACCGCGCGCGGGAGCGCTTCGACGTGCCGGTTGCGGCATATCAGGTGAGCGGCGAGTATTCGATGATCATGGCCGCGGCGCGCAATGGCTGGCTGGATCGGGACCGGGCGATGATGGAAAGTCTGACGTCGATTGCGCGGGCCGGCGCGGGAATTATTTTGACTTATTTTGCGAAGCCGGCGGCGAGACTGCTGGGGTGATCCGCTCGGACTCACGGGTAAAGCGAAAAAGCCGCCTGAAAGGCGGCTGCAGCCAGGATTGGCTACCCTCGGTGTAGACTAGAACTAATCCCTTTTATTCCCATGGAAACGCCTACTACTACCCGAGCACTGGAATTCCGCGAGCAATTGGCGCAGCGCGTTGTCGTTGCCGACGGGGCCATGGGAACCATGCTCTACTCGCGCGGCGTGTTCATCAACCGCTGTTTCGACGAGCTGAATCTGTCGTCGCCCGATCTGGTGCGGCAGATTCATCAGGAGTATGTCAAGGCCGGCGCGGAGATCGTTGAGACCAACACTTACGGGGCCAGCCGTTTGCGCCTGGGCGCGTTCGGCCTGGGCGAAAAAGTGGGGGACATCAACCGCGCGGGGGTGCGCATCGCGCGCGAGGCCGCGAAGGAACAGGCCTGGGTGGCGGGCGCGGTGGGTCCGCTGGGCGTTCGCATCGAGCCGCTGGGGCCTACGTCGTTCGCCGAAGCGCGCGCCGCGTTCCGCGAGCAGACCGATGCGCTGGTGGAAGCGGGGGTCGATCTGCTGATCCTCGAAACCTTCGCCAATCTGGATGAGCTGCGGGAAGCGGCCGCGGCCGCGCGTGAATCCGCGGGTAAAGATCTGGTGATCGTGGCGCAGGTGACCATCGACGATTTCGGGCATCTGCCCGGTGGAACCGATACGGCAACCTTCACGCGCGAGATGGATGCGATGCCGGTGGACGTCATCGGGCTGAACTGCTCGGTGGGGCCGAAGGCGGCGCTCGAAACCATCGAGCTGATGATGCAGTATTCCGCCAAGCCGATGAGCGCCATGCCCAATGCGGGCGTGCCGCAGCGGGTGGAAGGGCGCAACATTTACCTGTGCTCGCCGGAATACATGTCGCAATACGCGCGGCGCATGCTATGGGCGGGCGTGAAGATCATCGGCGGGTGCTGCGGCACCACGCCCGAGCATATCAAGCTGATCCGCCAGGAAACGCGGTCGCTGCAGCCGCAACAGAAAAAGCTCAGCGTGACGGTGGCAGAGCCGCAATCGAAGGCGCATGCGCTGCAGGGCGTGCCGGTGGCGCAAAAGTCGAAGCTGGGCGCGAAGCTGGCGGCTGGAAAGTTCGTGGCGTTCGTCGAGATTCTGCCGCCGCGCGGAGTGGATGCGTCGCGCGAAATCGCAGGGGCGCGATTGTGCGCCGAGCATGGCATCGATTGCATCAACGTGCCCGACGGGCCGCGGGCCAGCGCCCGCATGAGCTCACAGGTGACGTGCCAGCTTATCCAGCAGCATGCCGGAATTGAAGCGGTCAACCATTTCTGCTGCCGCGACCGGAATATTTTGGGCATCCAATCGGAGCTGCTGGGCGCGCATACGGCGGGCATCCGCAATTTGATCTGCATCACCGGCGATCCGCCGCGCATGGGAGCTTATCCGGATGCGACGGCGGTATTCGACGTGGACGCCATCGGCCTGGTGAACATCGTCAACAATTTGAATCACGGCCTGGATATCGGCGGCAACCCGATGGGTTCGCAGACGGCGCTGCTGATTGGCGTAGGCGCGAATCCGGGCGCGCTGAATATGGACGAAGAGATCCGGCGCTTCGATTGGAAGGTGGAAGCGGGCGCGGAGTACATTGTCACGCAGCCGGTGTTCGATCTGGATTTGCTGGAGAAATTCATGCGGCGCATTGAACACGCCAAGGTCCCGGTGGTTTGCGGCATCTGGCCGCTGACCAGTTTCCGCAACGCGGAGTTCATGGTGAATGAGCTGCGCGTGCCGGTTCCGGAAGAATACATGGAACGCATGCGGCGCGTGGATAGCGCGGAAAAAGCGCGCGAAGAAGGCGTTGCCATCGCCAGCGAGATGACCGCGCGCGTGCGCCAGATGGTGCAAGGCGTACAGTTGAGCGCGCCGTTCGGCCGCTACCAGATGGCGCTCGATGTAGCCGAAGCGATAGGCCCGCGGTAAGATCGAATCCCATGGCTACCGACCTGGTGGAGATCAATCCCGAGGCTCCGCAGCAGGAGCTGCTGGAGCGCGCCGCCGCCTTGATTCGCCGCGGGCGGGTGGTGGCGATTCCCAGCGATGCGCTCTACACGCTGGTGGCGGACCCGTTCAGCTTGCGCGCCGTTTCGCAGGTATTCCAAGCCAAAGGGCGCGAGCCGCACCGCTCGCTGCCGCTGCTGGTGCGCGACGCGCTGATGGCGGAAGATTTCGCGGGCGAGTTGAACAACCGCTTTTCCATTCTGACGCGGCGCTTCTGGCCGGGGCCGCTGACCATCATCGTGCCGGCGTCGGCGAAGCTGCCGCTCAAGGTCACGGGCAACACCGGGCGGCTGGCGATGCGGCAATCGCGGTCGGTGGTAGCCAATCAACTGATCGCGATGCTGAATCAGCCGCTGATTTCCACCAGCGCCAACATCTCAGGCAGCCCGACCTGCCGCAGCGGGATTGAGGTGTTCGGCATGATGGACGGCCGCGTGGACCTGGTGCTGGATGGCGGCGCCTGCACAGGTCCGGGCGCCACCACGGTGGATATTACCGATCCGATCTGGAAGGTGATCCGCGCGGGCGCGATTGAGGAGAAGGAAATCGCGGAGTGTTTGGGGTAGCGGTGGGACCGGCCTCCCGGCCGGTCGTTTGGTACACGTATCCCGGGTAGGACAGGCCGAGGGCCTGTCCTACCAATCTGTCGCAACTCCTCGCCGCGGAATCTGTTGCTTCGTGGCGCGCTGTTTTGCGTCCTTGAGAATCTCGTTGGGATCGGACGTCGCCGGCTGCTCGCGGCGCATGGACGAGGTGGCGTAATCTTTCGCGGCCTCGGCGCGCCGCTGGCGCTTCAGGTCATCGAGTTTCTTCCTGGCGATCTCCAGATTGTAGGCGGCATCCCGCAATTTCGGATCGGCGGACAGCGCGCCGCTGTAAAGTTCGATGGCTCGCTGCAGGGCGCGAACGGCGTCCGATGAATCGCCCGACGAGGCGGTGCGGAAGAATGTGTTGCCCTCGCCGAGCAGGCTCCTGGCTTGCAGTTTCGGATCGGTTGCGCGCTCGGCGGCGCGGGCGAAGGCTTGCGCGGCGGCGGCGAAGTCCCCGGATTTGTAGTTGGCAATCCCAAGATCGAATTGCACTTGTGGCGACGCAGGCAAGATGCCCGCCGAGTTGCGGTAACAGGTGGCGGCGATTTCATATTCGTGGATGGCGAAGGCGCGGTTGCCCTGGCGAATCCACTCCTCGGCCGATTGCGCTCGCATGGGGAACGCGCACGCAGCCAACGCCATAGCGGCCGTGACCGTGCGCCGCGCATTCCGCAAACCAGTATTGCGCCGCGGCCGCTCGGATATCAGAGATTCGAGAGCCAGCAGCATCGCGGCCAGAGCCAGCAGCAGCGGATAATATTCGGCGCGAGTCTCTCTCCCGCCGGCGCGAGCGGCGAGCCGCCCGGCCAGTTGGCTTACGACAGCGGCCGTATCGAATGCACGGCTGGCTTCCCAGTATGCGCCGCCGATCGCGCGCAACTCTCCGGACTCCAAGCGGGTGAGCACCGGCGCGCCGTTATAGAGAAAGGGTAGGTTACTGTTTTCCGAAAGCGGCACTTCAATGCCGCGATCCGGGTCGCCTACGCCGATCACGGTGAGCCGGATGCCGCTGCGCGCCAGCGCCTGTGCGGCCGGTTGCGGACCGCTATCCTGATCGCCGCCATCGGTGAGAAGGACCAGGTCTTTGGAGCCGCGGCGGACATCGTCAAAGCCGTTATTGAGCGCGAAACGCAGGGCCTCGCCGATGCGCGAGCCGCCGCGCGTGACGGAATCGAGCGCCGCGGAATCCAGCGTTTCACGGAAATAGTCGAGGTCAATGGTCAACGGGCAGAGTACCGCGGCATTGCCCGCGAATGCGATCAGGCCCACGCGCTGACCGGCGGGCTGGCTGATTGTCTGCGCCGTGGTCTGCGCGCCAATTCGCCCGGCGATATCGCCCACGATTTGCTTGGCGCGCCGCAACCGGTTGGGCGCTACATCGCGCGAAAGCATGCTGCGGGAAACGTCCAGCAGGAAGACCACGTCTCCGGTAGCGGAAGGCGCAGCGTCGGCGGACTGAACCGGCCGCGCGATCGCTAATGCCATCAGCGCGACCGCGGCGATGACGAGCGTGCGCTTGGCCGTCCGCTTTCGAGGGGGCGCCGGGCGCGCGCCAAAATGCGCCAGGGCTGCGCGACGGCGCGTATCGCCGTAGTGGAATATCGCGGCCAACGCCGGCGCCATCGCCAACAGCGCCAACGCCAGCGGATGCGCGAAATGGATGCCGGTCATGGCGCCCTCCGCAGCCAGGTCTGCGAGATGGCAGCCTCGGCGGCAACCAGGCAGAGCGCCGCCAACGCCAGCGCCGCGAACCATGCCGTGCCGCCGGTGTATCGCGCAGCCTTCACCTCGGCGGGCTCCAAACGGTCGATCTCCTTATAGACGTCCACCAGCGCGGCGCCGCTCTCTACCATGCGCGACAGGCCGCCGGTCTCTTCGCCCAGTTCGTCGAGGCCGGTCTCTATCATGCGGTCGTACCGGCTGGCGACGACGCCGGGTTGGATGCCGATGGCATAAATGCGTACGCCCCACTGTTTAGCCAGCGCCGCGGATTGCGCCGGAGTCCGCGCGCCCATGTTATTTTGACCGTCGGTGAGCAGCACGATCACCTTGCTCTTGAGCTGCCCGCCAGCCGCTATCTCGGCCTCTTTGAAGCGGGCCGCTGCCAGCGCAACGGCGTCGCCGATAGCCGTGCCGTCCTCATCGCCGCTGGCGGGCTGGATGGATTCGATAAGCGAATGCAGATGGTCGTGCGAGAGCGTCAGCGGAGACAAGGTAATCGGGTCGCCGGCGAATTCGATCAAGCCGATCATGTCGGATGGGCGGCCTTTGAGGTCCCGATGGTTGCCGAAGATGAATTGCAGGGAGAGCGTCTTCACCACGTCGAGCCGGGTGGCGGCGCCGCGTCCGTAGAGGAAGTCGGTGTGGCGCATGCTGCTGGAGCGGTCGATCAGCACCTGGATCGCGATGCTCCGGGAGATGTCGCGGACGGGTTTGGCGCCCAGTTGCGGCCGCGCCACCGCGACAATCAAGAGAGCCAGCGCGGCTAACCGGAGCGCCTCCGGAAGCCGCAGGAATTTTTGGCGCGGAGAATGCGGCAGCGTGGCGGTGCGGTTGAAGACCAGCGTTGGCGGATGCAACTGGCGCCGGCGCCACGCCAGCAGTGGCAACAACAATAGCGCGCCGAGCGCCCAAGGCCATTCAAAATGCATTAGTGGGGCAGGCAATCTTGCCTGCAGCCGCCTTTCAGGCGGCTCTTTCGAACTATGCGCAACACAGCCGCCGCCATATTCATCGAGACTCCACTGGCTGCGCGAGTTGCCGCGTGGATGCGATATGCCCGCCGAACAGATAGAGGATGCGCTGGCAACGGCGTCCAGCGGCGCCGGGGTCGGCGCCTTCGATGCCGGAAGCGAATTTGACGCGGTCCGATTCCTCCAGAAACTCGCGTAGCGCGCAGGCGCACTCCTCGGTCATCATGCCCAGGTCGCGCAGGCGGCGCAGCATCTCCGCGGAAGTGCACTGCGCGAATTGCAGATCGAAATGCGCATCCAGATACTCAGCCAGAATCGCCGTCAGCTCAAAGTAGTACGCGCGCACGTCCGCCTTATCGGCCCGCTTCAACCTTTGCAGCGCGCGCTGTTCGGGGGACGGCGCCGGCCTGCGCTGGACGCGCCTGCGGACCATCCAAACGGCGGTGAGCGCTACCGCGGCGGCGACTGCGGCCGCCAGCGCGCAGGCCACCAGGAACGGCCAGTGAATATTAGAGGGCGTCGCGAGCGGGACGGGGTCGAGCGCATCGCGAATATCCTGCATCATGCGGCCTTCTTCGCGTGCAGACGGAGGAATGCGACCAGACTCGCCAAATAATCGCTGCCCGCGGCGATGTGAAGCGCGTCCACGCCGGCGGAGCGGAACAGGTTGGCGAGCCCCTCGGACCGCCGCCAGGCTTCGCGCTCGTGCGCGCCGCGGACTTGCTCGTCGCTGGTATCGACGGTCCAGATTTCGCCGGTTTCGGCATCTTCGAAATCGATCATCCCGCAATCCGGCAGCTGCGATTCGCGAGGATGGTGGATAGGGACTGCGATCAAATCGTGGTGCTTGGCCTGGGCGCGCAGCGGCTTGTCGAATCCGCGGACGAATCCGGAAACCAGGAAGTCGGAAATCAGAAACGCCAGGCTGCGGCGGCGGCGCACGCGACCCAGAAATTCGAGCGCGCGCGCGATATCGGTGCCTCCCTCGAGCGGCTGGTAGGCCAGCACCTCGCGAATCATGCGCAGCAAGTGCGGCCCATTGCACGCAGGCGGAACGTACACGTCGACTTCCTGGCTGAAGAGAATCAGGCCGGTGTGATCGTGGTTCTGCACCGCGGCGCTGGCCAGAATCGCGAAGATTTCGGCGGCCGTGTCCCACTTGGCGTCGCCGCCGCCGACGCGCATGGAAAGCGAGCCATCCACCAGCAGCATCACGGTTTCGTCGCGCTCTTCGGCGTAGCGCTTCACGAACGGATGTCCGGCGCGCGCGGTCACGTTCCAATCGATGGTGCGCGTATCGTCGCCGGGGACGTATTCGCGCACGTCCAGAAACTCGATGCCGCGCCCCTTGAAAGCGCTGTGGTAGGCGCCCGAGATCAGGCCGCCGGTCATCTTGCGCGCGCGCAATTCCAGGCCGCGGACTTTGCGGGAAAGCTCCTCGGCCGTCATGGCACCTCCACCGCTCCCAGCACCTGGCGGACGATGTGATCGGAAGTGATGCCTTCGGCGTCGGCTTCGTAAGAAGTCAGCACGCGATGGCGCAGCACGTCGAGCGCGACCTCTTTGACATCCTGCGGCGTCACGTAGTCGCACCCGCTGAGCAGCGCTTCGGCTTTGGCCGCCAACGCGAGGAACACCGAGCCGCGCGGGGATGCGCCAAAGCGGATCAGGCGGCCGATCATCAAACCGTACTTCAGAGGATTGCGGGTTGCGTCCGCGACGCTCACGATGTAGTCGCGCACCTTGTCTTCCATGTGGACGCCATCGAGCAGGCGCCGGCTCTGCAGCACCGCGTGAAGGCTGGCGACGGCGCGCGATTCCGTTTCCGCGCCGTTACTTGACGCCGGCGCGCGCACCATGCGGTCGAGAATGGCGCGCTCCTCTTCGATGGCCGGATAAGTGACGACCAGCTTGAACAGGAAGCGGTCCAACTGGGCTTCGGGAAGGCCATAAGTGCCTTCCTGCTCGATGGGGTTCTGCGTGGCCAACACCAGGAACGGCACGGGCAAATGGAAAGTCTCGTCGCCGATGGTCACCTGACGTTCCTGCATGGCTTCGAGTAAGGCGCTTTGCACCTTGGCGGGCGCGCGGTTCACCTCGTCGGCCAGCACGATGTTGGCGAACACGGGGCCTTTGCGCGGCCGGAACTCGCCGGTGCGCGCATCGTAGATCTGCGTGCCTACAATGTCGGAGGGAAGCAAATCGGGCGTGAACTGAATGCGGCGAAAGGATGCGTCGAGGCTGCGCGCGATAGTCAGCACCGAGAGCGTTTTGCCCATGCCGGGCAAGCCTTCGATGAGCACATGGTTGCCGGTGAGAAGCGCTTGCATGAGACGCCGGAAGAGCAAGTGCTGGCCGACGATCACGCGGCTGAATTCCGCGTGGATGGCCGCGACCCAATCGATGGACGGGCCCGCTTCACGCGTGGTCGCTTCTTGCATGTTAGCTTCCATGTTAGATATCCCGCGGCGCCACAATCAATACCATGGGCGGATTTCGGCTTGGCGCCGGCGCCTCGGCCGCGAACGAACGGACGGTTCACCACAAACCGGTCCGGCGTCGAGGGTTAAGAAGGTGCGTGCGCGTTCACCTTCAGCGATGCGGGACGAGCGCTCGGACGATCAATCCCAGGCCTCCGGCGAGCAGAACCAGCATGAGGATGGTGTTGAAGAGACTGGTGGGCTGAAAATAGATGTGCAGGTTGATCAGCACGCCCGCCAGGATGAAGAGCGCGCCCGCGACGGTGAGCAGCCAGCCGAAAACGCTGCGGCCGTTCCAGAAGAGCATGCCGATGCCGACGATCATCGGCAGTAGCGTAAGGCCGAACGCGTTGGCGCCGTAAAAAGTCCAGTAGGAACTGGCGACCATCACTTGATTGGACAGGAGATATGCGCCGAGGCACGCCATGGCGAAGCCCATCAGGAAATGTCCGAGGCCGCCGGGAGTTCCACCGACGTCGCTTAGACCGCGGTCTTCCATGGAAACGAGGATATCAGTTTGTGGGTCCATTGGAGACGGGATAAGATCGGAGTGTTGAAGGAGGTTGTTTCATGTTCCGGAAGCGGCCGGTCCCGGATAACACGCCGCGTTGCTCTTTCTGCCGCAGGGCGGAGGACGCCGTGGGCCACTTGATTCCTTCACCATCGAACGACGAAGTTCCTCCGCCATCTGACTACTTCATCTACATCTGCAGCGAATGTGTTGCGGTCTGCAATGGCATCTTGGACGACCGGCGCAGCGATAAGGAAAGCCACGGCGCGGCAGGAGGCGCGGCCAAGGGTGATCTGACAGTTCCCGACGACAATGCCCCGCCTCTCACCCGGCCGCGAAACAGAGTTGTCACCGTCAGGCACACCGTATCGCTCGCGGAGTTTTTCGGCTTTCGACCCCGGTCGTGACACGCCGGCTCTACCCGGCGGTTTTCGGCCGGTGCTCGCTTGCTGCGAAGACTCGCGCTAGCTCTCGAAAAGCCGCCTGAAAGGCGGCTGCAGGCAGGATTGCCCGCCCCACAACGGTTGTCACTCGACGTGACGCGCGATTCTTCGCCACCAGACTGTCACCAACGCCGTGCCGATCAGAATCAGCGCCGCGGTCAACCCCACCCAGATTCCGGTGGCGCCCCAGTGCAGCGGAAAGCACAACACGTAAGCGACCGGCACGCCCACTGCCCAGTATCCGAGTAAGTGGGCAATCATGGGCTGGCGCGTATCGCCCAACCCACGCAGCGCGCCGGTGGCCACAATCTGAAAGCCGTCGAACAATTCGAAGAGCGCGGCGATGCGCAACAGGATCGCGCCTGAGGCGATCACGGCCGGGTCCGCAATGAACAGGCGCACGATGAAGCGCGGCGCAATGCTCATGGCCAGCGCCGCCGATCCCATGAAGATGGTGGAGAGCAGCAGCGCGGCCCATCCGGCGATGCGCGCGCCCCGCGGGTCGTTGCGCCCAACGGCCTGACCCACGCGCACGGCGGCCGCCGAACTGATGCCCAAGGGAACCATGAACGTGGTCGCGATCACCTGCACCGCGATGCTGTGAGCCGCAAGCGACGCTTCGTCGAGCCGCGCCGCCCACACCGTGACAAGGCCGAAAACGGAGCCTTCAAAGAGAATCTGCGCCGCTGCGGGAATGCCCAGCGCGACCAGCCTGCGGATGCGCTCCAGGTCCGGCATCCACGAAACGCGGAACAGCAGGTTGCCCGATTTCCGCTCGCGCCACAGGACGGCGGCGGCCAACACCAGCGTGATATAAGCGCGTGCGATGGTGGTGGACCAGGCCGAACCTTCGAGGCCCATGCGCGGGGCGCCCCAATGGCCGAACATCAGCGCCCAGTCTCCCAGGGCGTTCAAGACGTTGGAGCTGATCATCGCGAACAGAATCGGGCGGACCACGCCCTGGGCTTGCAGATAGCGGCTCAGCGCGTAGCCGCACAACAGCGGGGGCACGCTGCACGCCAGGGCCGTCACGTAGGGCGCAAACTGCGCGAAGACCTTGGGATTGGTGCCCGCCGCGCGTACGGCCGGAATCAACCCGAGAATCACCGCTATCAGCAGCGGCGTAATTCCGAGGCTCAGCCAGACGCCGTTGACCAGGCTGCGGCGGCAATCGCGCGGGTGGTTGGCGCCGAACGCTTGCGACACCAGCGTATCCATGCCCAGCAGGAATCCCGTTCCGCAAATTGCGACGGGGTAGAACAGCATGTTGCCGAGGCTGCCTGCGCCCACCGCCGTGGCGTTCAGACGGCCAGCCATGATGGTATCGACGACGCCCATCACCATCCAGCCGAGTTCGGTGAGAGCGAGCGGCGCCGCTAGCCGCATCATGGGCCCGAGTTCTTTTCGCAGGGTCATTTCGATTGAGCTATTTGGCTTTGGGGTGGGCCTTATCGTAGACGGCCATCAGATCGACCAGCGAGACCTGGGTGTATTTTTGCGTGGTGGAAAGGCGCGCGTGGCCCAGCAGCTCCTGGATGGAGCGGAGATCGGCGCCGTCGGCCAGCAGATGGGTGGCGTAGGCGTGGCGGAAGCTGTGCGGGTGAAGCGACGGATCGCCGCCGATGACCGTGGCGTAGAGCTTCACGATGCCGCGGATGCCGCGCGCGGTGATCCTGGCTCCGCTGTGGTTCAGAAAAACGGCGGGCTGATCGCGCACCACCGGGCGCTCGCCCAGATAGCGCTCCAGCGCCTCCGCGGCTTTGCCGGGCAGAGGAACCTGGCGCTCTTTGCGGCCCTTGCCGCGCACACGAATCCATCCTTCGGCCCGGTCGAGATCGTCGAGGTTGAGGCCGGCGAGCTCGCTGACGCGCACGCCGCAGCCGTAGAGCAGCTCGAACATGGCGCGGTCGCGTGCGGGATGCGGCCGGTGGAGATCGTTGGCCGCTACGCCGTCGATCAGGTTGTTCGCCTGCTCGGCGGTCATCACTTCGGGCAGCTTGATGGGCGCTTTGGGCGTGCGCACCAACCGCGCCACGTTCACGTCCACGATGCCCTCGCGCTGCATAAAGCGGAACAGGCCGCGCACGGCCGCCAGCTTGCGGCGGATGCTCACCGCGTTCAAGCCCTGGTTATAGAGCGACGCCAGCCACTCGCGCAGCAGCAGCAGATCGATGGCGCGTACCGCGGGCGGCGTCATTTCCGGCGGCGATAGATAGTGCAGCAACTGCTCCAGGTCGCTCTGGTATGCAGCGACAGTGTGCGGCGAGGCGCCTTCGCGCTTGAGGCTGTCGATGTAACGCTCGATCTGGCGGGCCAGCTCAGAGGTTTGCTCAGACCCGGCCTCCTCAGACATGGACTTGCCGGTATTCTTCGAGCGCTTCGAGCGCGCGCCGGCAAATCTCGGCGTGGCGTGCGTGCTTGTCGCGCTTCAGGCGGTTGCGGGTTGCCTGATCGACTTGCAGCAGGTCGAGTTGCGGCAGCAGGTCGAAGGTGATGTTGGCGGGCTGGTAGTTGCGCGCATCGGCGGCGGAAATGTAGTGGCACAGAGAGCCGAGCGCGGTGGCGCGCGGCAAGGCGCGCGGCTCTTCGCCCAGCGCGAGCGCGGCGGCGTGCATCCCCGCCATCAGGCCGGTGGCGATGGATTCCACGTATCCTTCGACGCCCGAAATCTGGCCGGCGAAGAAGATTTCCGGACGAGTGCGCAGTTGCAGAGTGGGCGTGAGCAGCGCGGGCGCGTTGATGTAAGTGTTGCGATGAATCTGACCGTAGCGGAGAAATTCGGCGCGCTCGAGGCCGGGAATGAGGCGCAGCACGCGCTGCTGCTCGCCGAAGCGCATGTGATTCTGGAATCCCACCAGGTTGAAACTTTGCGCGCGCAGATTCTCCTGACGCAATTGCACTACGGCATAGGGGCGCCTGCCGGTGCGCGGATCGTCGAGCCCCACGGGCTTCATGGGCCCGAAGCGCAAAGTGTCGCGGCCGCGGCGCGCGATTTCCTCAATGGGCAGGCAGGCTTCGAAGTAGCGTGTGTGGTCCTCTTCGATGTGCGCGGGGACGCTCTGGGCGTTGAGTAGCTGGTCGACGAAGCGCTCGTACTGTTCGCGGTCGAGTGGGCAGTTGAGATAATCGTCGGTGCCGTCGGTGGACTTGCCGTAGCGCGACGCCCAGAACGCGATGTTGGTATCGACGGATTCGGCGTCGACGATGGGGCTGATGCTGTCGTAGAAAAACAGCCGCTCGGATCCGGTGAGGCGGGCGATGGATTCGGCGAGCGCGTCGCTGGTGAGCGGGCCAGTGGCGATAATCGCGATGCCATCTTCGGGGATGGACGTCATCTCGTCGCGGCGCAGCTCGATGAGCGGGTGGGATTCGATGGCGGCGGTGACTTCGGCGGCGAATGCGTCGCGGTCCACCGTGAGCGCGTGACCGCCGGGTACGCGCGCCTTCTGCGCAGCGGTGAGCAGGAGCGAATCGAGCCGGCGCAACTCCTCCTTGAGCAGCCAGGGTGCGGTGGAATCGAGCTCCGACTTCAGCGAGTTGCTGCATACCAGCTCCGCCAGCCGGTCCGTCTGGTGCGCGGGGGTGCGTCGCGCGGGACGCATTTCCCAAAGGGCAACGCGCAATCCGCGGCGCGCGATTTGCCACGCCGCTTCGGTTCCGGCAAGACCGCCTCCGGCGATGTGAATGAGCTGCGCCACGCTCTTTCACTTTATACTGCGGAGGGGGAGCGAATCGTGAAAGAGACTGAGCGCATTTTTCTCGACTTTTCGGCGCGCAAGCTGGAGCTGCTGACTGGACGCATTGAAAGCTGTCTGGACCGGTTGAGCGGCGAGCAGATTTGGGCGCGCGGTACCGAGAACGAAAATGCCGTGGGCAATCTGACGCTGCATCTGGCCGGCAATGTCCGGCAGTGGATCGTGTCGGGAGTGGGCGGGCTGCCCGACGTTCGCGAGCGCGATGCCGAATTCGCGGCGCGCGGGGGCGCATCGGCGGCGGAGTTGAAGGAGCGGCTGCGTGGGACAGTGGAGGAGGCCGTGGCGGTGATCGGCGGTTTGAGCACGGAGCGGTTAACCGAGCGCCTCACGATTCAGAAGTATGAAGAGTCGGTGCTGGAGGCGATCTATCACGTGGTGGAGCATTTTTCCATGCATACGGGGCAGATTCAGTTTGCGACGAAGATGCTGACCGGGGCGGATTTGGGATTCTATGCGCATTTGAAGACGGCGGCGCATGGGGAGAAGACGCCTTAACCCAGAGCCGCCGCGCAAGGCTTTGTGGTCAGAGAAGGAGCCGATGGCGACCGGACAAGTTGAGGCGCGGCCCGTGTTAAGAACCAATGAACAATGCCATCCACGTCTATCACAGCGTTGGAGGCTATGTTGTATCGTTCCACGCGCAGCCTCGCGTCACGAAGGATATCGACCTTTTCGTGGTTCCGCCGCGCACAGGAGGCGTATTCAGCGGAGTTCAAGAGTCGTCCCGCCACAACTATCACCGGCCCCCTCTCTTCTTATCAGCACAAGCATGTCTCTACTCGCGCGGGGACTGAGACTGATGGCCAGGTCGGTCCCATCATAGTCCCGGCCGCTTCTGCCTCCCTCAACATGGAGCACATAGATTCCCCTCGGAGCACGATCAATTACGAAAGCGCCGTCCTCGTCAGAGACTGTGTTGTAGATGTCGCCTGTTATCGGGTTCTGCAGCCTCAGTTTGGCTTCGCGAATCGGCACGTTCACTCTATGGACGAGATTCCACACTGGATTCTCGCCAGTGCCTGGCTGAGAGTCTATCAACTTGCCTGCAATCCGGCGTGTCGCCGCCGTCACGAGGTCACCCCATTGATAGGTCATTCGCCGCTTGGCTTTCAGTGACGTTCGATAGGCAACATGGAAACATTGGTGGGCCACATTGATACCGAGCAGATCGGCATTCAGCCAATAGTCCCCCGGTGGCAGACTCGCAACCTGGACGGCGCCATTCGAAGCGGTTACGCCGGAAAACCCCACGCTGGCAGCGTTGTCGGTCACTTGTATACTGAAGCCACGCAGCGGTCTTCCTCGGTGTTTGACCGCCACTACGAAATCGGGGCGCACTTCAACGCCATGATCAAGGCAACTAGCAAGTGAGCACGCCAAAGCCGGTACTGGAACGAGCGGAAGCAGTGACGTCAAGGCAGCGGATATCAGCAGCCTGCGCATAGGCCTACAATCCACCTGAGGTTGCCATTGCCTTAGCCCAGCACCTTCCCTAAGTCTCCCGCCGGCACGCGCACGCCTACATAGAACGATCCGAAGAGCGCGTAGAGGGCGCTTACTTCGTCGAAGCGCATTTCGTAAATCAGCTTCTTGAAGACCAGCGGGTCTTCGGCGAAGAGGTCTACGCCCCATTCCCAATCGTCGAAGCCGATCGATCCGGTGATGATCTGGCGCACTTCGCCCGCGTAGCGGCGGCCGATCTGGCCGTGCAGCTCCATCATGCGCTTCCGCTCCGCCATGGGGACGGTGTACCAGTTGACCGATTCGCCGCGGCGGCGGTCCATGGGATAGAAGCAGATGTATTTGGCCGGCGGAACTTCCGGCCAGAGGCGCGACGACATGGCGGTGCGCTGGCGCGCCAGCACGGCTTCGATCTCGCGGTTCCATTCCTCGGAGTGCGGCTCGATGCCGCGCTCGGCCAGGGCCGCATACGTCTTCGAGGTGGATTCGTAGAGGCCCAGCTCCACTACCGAGAGATACGAATGCACCGGCTCCAGATATTCGGCGATGTGCAGCAGCGAGAGGTCGCGCTCCACCATGCTCAACTCTTCGAAGCTGCGGCGGAAGTGGACAAACATCAGATCGCCCTTGTGCCCCAGCAGCGAAAACACGGCGCTTTGGCGGCCGTCGGAGGGAGTTTCCATCGGCGTCAGCGCTCTGGCGGCTTCGTCGAGCGTCTCCATTTGCGCGGTGGCGGAAAGAGCGCGCCACGCGCTCCAGCGGACGCGCATCATCTGGTGCAGTACGCTGGCCCCTTCAATGGTGAGCGGAACGGCGGGTAGTGCGGCTTCGGGCGTCATGCTCTCATTATGACTGGCCCCGGTTCCATTGCGCGAGGAACGATTCGGCGGCCACCGCTTCCAGCTCGCGGTTGAAGGCGGTGTCCCATTCGCCCTTGCGCCGCTCTTTCAATCGCTCGAGCAGGCGGCAGCGGCGGCGCGCTTCCAGCATGGCGTTGCGGCGTTCTTCCAGCTTCTTTTCGCCCTCGACGCGGCGCTGCGCCAATTCTTTCTCTTTGGCTTGCACGTGCAGGCTGAAGGCGCCCAGCGCGGCCAGGTCGAATCCCAGAGCCGATCCGCCGATCCGTACCTGCGCTTCCGCGCTGGCCCGCGATGCCCGGATTTGGTCGCGGATGCGGTCCAGTTCCAGCAGCGCGGCCGCCTGTTGCTGGAACTTGGATTCTTCCAGCTCTAGCTGCAAGCGGCGCAGGTCCAGGGCCTTTTCGAGCGAGAAACGGAACCCGCTCATCGCTTAGCGGGAACCAGCGTCCCGGTTTCCAGCTTTTTGGCCAGCGCCTCCATTTTCGAAAGCGTTTCCGGAAGCTCGGCGCTCGCCAGGTGATCCTGCCGCAGGAAATCCAGCAGATCGGGCCGCATTTTAATGCTGGTGTCGAGCGACGGATTCGAGCCTGAAACGTAGGCTCCGAGTTGGATCAGATCTTCCGCATCGCGGTAGGCCGCCAGCGCCGAGCGCATCTTCTGCCCGGCCAGCTTCTGCGCGGGCGTGGCGATGGCCGAGGTCAACCGGCTCACCGAGTGCAGAATGTCGATGGCCGGGTAGTGCCCCTGTCCGGCCAACTGCCGCGACAGAATGAAATGCCCGTCCAGAATGCCGCGCACGGCGTCGCAGATGGGCTCGTTGAAATCGTCGCCTTCCACCAGCACGGTGAAGAAGCCGGTGATCGATCCGCGCTTGAAATTCCCGGCGCGCTCGAGCACTTTCGGCAGCAGGTTGAATACCGAGGGCGTGTAGCCTTTCTGGCTGGGCGGCTCGCCGGCGGCGAGGCCGATCTCGCGCTGCGCCATGGCGAGGCGGGTTACCGAATCCATTACCAGCAGAACGTTTTTGCCCTGGTCGCGGAAGTACTCCGCCACCGCCAGCGCCACGAAGCACGCGCGGACGCGCAATGGCGCAGGCCGCTCAGAGGTGGCGCAAACCACCACGGATTTCTTCCGCCCTTCCGGGCCCAATTCGTTTTCGATGAATGCGCGCACTTCGCGGTTGCGCTCGCCGATCATCGCGATCACGGTAACGTCCGCGGAATTGTGGCGCGACATCGAACCGAGCAGCGTGCTCTTGCCCACTCCACTGCCGCCGAATATGCCGATGCGCTGTCCCTTGCCGCAAGGCAGCAGGCCATCGATGGCGCGGACCCCGGTCACCAGCGGCTCGGTGATGTGTTCGCGATCCATGGGGCTCACCGGCTTGCCATAGAGGCTGTACGCATCCTCGGCGACAATCGGCGGGCCGCCGTCCATGGGCTTGCCGAAGCCGTCGATCACGCGCCCCAGCAGGCCAGGTCCCACATCCACGCGGGCATCTTCGCTGCGCGCCGTCACTTCATTGCCCAATTGCAGGCCGTCGATCTCTTCGAGCGGCATGGAGAGCACGCGCCCGTTGCGGAATCCGATCACCTGCGTGCGGATGCTACGTCCGGCAACCGTGCGCACTTCGCAGAAATCGCCGATGGCCGCGCTAGGTCCGCGCGATTCGATCAGGAGCCCGACCACCTCGGTGACCTGGCCGGTCCAGCGGAACGGCGGGATGCGCTCGAGCTCGTCGAAATAGGTCGCAAGCGAAATCGGGTCGGTCATGACTGCCTCTTCAGGTGGTCGGCAAGGCCGCGCTCGATTTCCGCGAGCTGCGAATCCACCGAAGCGTCGAGGTTGCCATGATTGGTTTCGAACACCACGCCGCCGGGCTGCAGCGAGCCGTCCGGAATCACTTCCACTTTGGCGTTCGACGCACCCTCGCGCAGGCACGCGGTGACGGCCGCGGCTTGCGCGGGGTTGGTGCGCACGCGGCAGATCTCCTGGGCCTGCAGCTTCTCCAGCGCGGCCATGACGAGGCCGCGCATGGCGTCGTGATCGATGGCCAGTTCGCGCCGCAGCACGCGCCGGGCGATGGCCAGCGACAGTTTGATGGTGTCGCCTTCGACCTGCTTGCGCAGACGCCCGCGAATCTGCGCCAGATCTTCGATGGAGCGCGCCAATTTCTCGATCACCGGCTGCACTTCGGCTGCGGCGCGCGTGCGCGCGGCGGCTTCGCCTTCGCGCAGACCAGCAGCGCGCGCTTCCTTGACGCGCTGCTCGCACTGCTGTTCCATGCGCTGGATCTGCGCCGTAAGATCGGGACTGGCCGCGTCCGCTTTGCCCCCCGAAGCCGGCGTCACCGCCGCGCCCACGCGCCTCCAGACGACCGGCGTCACCTCCACTTCGCTTTCCGTTTCTATCACCCGCGCGAACCGCGGCCCCAATAGGCCGCCCGGCCCGCCTGCGATTTTTGGCTGCCAGGCGTCAGACGACATATTGTTCCCCCACGGCGCCCTTCAGGCTCACTACGCCCTCCGTCTCGAGCTGCCGCACGACGGCGATGATCTGCTGCTGCGCCGATTCTACGTCCTTGATCTTGATGGGGCCCAGCGCTTCCATATCCTCGCGCAGCATTTCCGCGCCGCGCGCCGACATGGTTTCCAGAATCATGTTGCGCAATTGCTCGCTGGCGCCCTTCAACGCCACGGTCAGAATCTTGCGGTCGATCTTGGCTGTGACCTCCTTCAACCCGGTAGGGCCGATGAGCAGCAGGTCTTCGAAGACGAACATGAGGTGGCGGATGGTCTCGGCCAGATTGGTATCCTGGGTTTCGATGTGCTCCAGAATTCCGCGGCTGGACGTGGAATCGAGACGGTTCATCATCTCCGCCACGGCGCGCACGCCGCCATAGGATTCACGGCTGAATTCGCCCAACGCGCTGAGCTTCTGGCCGATTACCCCGGCGATCTTCATGATGACTTCGGGTGAAATCTGGTCGAGGCTGGCCATGCGCTGCGCCACATCCGACCGGATTCCCGGCGGCAGCGACGTCAGCAAGGCGGCCGCGGCCGAGGAATTCAGATGCGACAACACCAGCGCGATGGTCTGCGGGTGCTCGCTGTGGATGAATTTGGCCAGCAACTGCGGGTCGGCTTTCTGAATGGCGTCGAACGATGCCGCTTCGGACCCCAGCGCTTTCTGCAGGCGGTCGAGCAGCCGCCGGGCGACTTCCGGCGGAAATGCGCGCGTGAGCAGCTTGCGGGCGAAATCGACGCCGCCGCGGGCCACAAAATCGCGCGCGGTGGAGATCTGGTGAAACTCGTTGAGAACGCCCTCGGCCTGCTCGCTCGAAATGGACGTAATCCTGGCCACCTCGCGGCTGACCTTCTGGATATCGTCTTCGGAAAGCTGGGTCAGGATTTCGGAGCTCGATTGCTCGCCGAGGACGATGAGCAGCATGGCGGCCTTGCGCACGCCGCTTAGAGTTTCGACATCCGCTTTGGCGTTGAGAATCATTGCGAGGCCCCGGGTTTATGCATCGTCCTTCTCATGGATCCACGTGCGCAGGACTTGCGCCGATACTTCCGGCTCCGTTTTGATCTTTTCGCGGAGATGCTTGGCCAGCACCTCGGCCGTCTTGGTGATCACCGGCGCAATGTTGAGCGCGCTGAGCGCCTGGTTTTCCATTTGTTGCTGCATGGCGTCGCGTTCGGCCAGCTTCGATTCAATCTGCTTTTCGAGCGACCCTTTCGCACCCTCGATCGCCGCATGGCCCGCTTCCGCCTTCGCCGGCGCGGGCAGCGCCTTGTCCGACGAAGCGGTGACTTTCGGTCTCCCGCCGCGGAACAGTATAGCGGCCACAAATCCCACCACGATGAGGGCTAACGCCGCGCCGCCGCCGATCAGAAGAGTTTTGCCATCGGGAGGCCATTTGAGAGGGCTCTGCGGCTTCGGCGCCGCCGGCTTGATCTTTTCCGGCGGGTCGATGCTGAGGGTGCTTTCGAAAGGCAGGGTTTCCACTATCAACTGGTCTCCGCGCTCGGTATTCAGGCCGGTGATGCCGGCCACTAAATCGTGGATGGTTTTCAGTTTCTCGGGCGAGGGCGGCGAGAGGACGCGTTTGAATCCGGTCTTGTCGGGCTCCCAGGTGAGGTCCTGATCCACCAGAATCGCCAGGGACATTTTCCTGACCGTGCCTGCCGGCAGGCGCATCTTCTTTACGGTGCGGGTGGCCTGGTAAATGATGTTTTCCGTCATGCGCGTTACGCGGTTGGCGGCGCTATTACCGGGGCGGGAGGTGGGCCGCGGCAGCGTGGAAGCCGTGCCGGGAACGCCACTGGCGCCGGCCGCGCCCGCGCTATCCTCAGTACGCTGCGAGCTGGCCATCACGGTGCGGGCGGGGTCGAAGACTTCTTCGCTTTGTTCGCCGCCGCTGAAGTCGCAATCCACCGAGACTCCGGCGCGGAATTTGTTGGCGCCGAGCAGAGGCTCCAGGGTGGCGTCGATCTTGGCGATGAGATCGGTCTCCACCTGATGCCGGTAGTCGAGCGCCCCCTGGGAAGATTCCGTGCCGTCTATGCTGGCGGCTTTGGGTTTGCTGAGCAGATTGCCGTTCATGTCGAGTACGGAGACGGCGTCCGGCGCCAGACCTTCGACGGCGCTCGCGACCAGGTGACTGATGGCGACGACGTTCTGCGGCGACAGATGCGCGCCCGCCCGCACCTTAACCAGGACGCTGGCTTTAGCGGGCTGCTGGGCCTCGAGGAAGACCGAATCTTTCGCGAACGTCAAATGGACGCGCGCCTGCTCCACGGCGTCGAGCGACATCACCGACCGCTCCAACTCGCCCTCCAGGGCGCGTCCGTAGTTGATATGCTCGGTGAACTCGGTGGCGCCGAGGTTGGTTTTGTCGAATAGCTCGAAGCCAATGCGCCCCGTTTTCGGAAGACCCGCCGCGGCCATGTTGAGGCGCAACTCGGCCAGCCGAGCGGAGGGAACCAGCACCGAGCCGCCGCCTTCCGGCAGACGATATTCCACGCCGCTTTCCCGCAATTTCTGAATAATGGCGGCGCCGTCCTCAGGGGACACGCCGGTGAAGAGCGGCTTGAAATCCTGCTCTTTTTGCCAGTGAACCAAGCTATAGATGCCCGCCACAACCACTACCGCGACGATCGCGATGGTGATGCGTTGCGTCAGCGAGAGATTGGCTAGGAGCTTTTTCATTGATCGGAGTTCCGGCTATGGTGCGGCCACTGGTTTAATCGGTGGTATTGGCGAAAAACCTTAGGTTTGGGTTTGTGATTGGTTTCTGATTTCCTGGTCGCGCCGCATGGAAGAGACAGGCCAGGAGGCCTGTCTTACACTTGCATTTTCATGATTTCCTGGTAGGCGCCGACCACTTTGTTGCGCACCTGCATGAACATATCGAAGCCGAGGTCGGCCCGCTGCGACGCGAGAATGGCGGTGTGGAGTTCGCCGCCTTCGCCCGAAAGGAAATTCTGGACCGCGCTGGACGCGTTGGTTTGCAGCGATTCCACTCTTTGAATGGCGCCGTTGAGCACATCCTGGAACGCGCCGCCGGAGGAGGCGCCTACAGCCGCTGGCGCGAGCGTGTCCGGAAGCGCGATGCTGGAAACGGGAAGAATGGGAAGCGACATGGTTTAAGGCTCAGAGGAGTTGTAGTTGTTCATAACGTCTCCGGTTTCGGCTCAATTCGAAGCGCGTTCACACGAGTGTGAACGCTGCACGCATAAGTGCGTGCGCCACGAATTGGTTGACAACTGCCGCGCGAAGCTCTGTGATTTAGCATCAATGGAGTAGATCGATGGATTTCTGGATCATGTCCTTCACGGCGCCGATGGCCGCCACGTTGGCTTCGTAGTTGCGCGATGCGCCCATCAGATCGACCATGTCCTCCGCGGGATTGATGTGCGGAAAGGCTACGTAGCCGTCCGCGTCCGCATCGGGATGGCCCGGCATAAATCGGCGCTCCGGCGCGCTGTTATCGGTGACGATCTCGGAGACTGCGACGCCACCGCCGGCTTGCATCTGCGCGTTGAATACCGAGGAAAACGGCGAAGTGGCGGGCGCGGTTTCGAACACGGCATCTTTGCGCCGGTAGGGGCCGCCTTCGGGCGTACGCGTGGTTTCCGCGTTGGCCAGGTTCTCGGTGAGCAACTCGGCGCGCATGCGCTGCGCCGCCATGCCGGATTCTCCGATGGACAGAACTGAAAATAGACTCATGCGCCTTCCTTAATTGCCGCGCGCAGGGATGAAATCTGCCCACGCATCAGGCCCGATGCCACGCTGAAGCGCAGCGCGTTTTCCGAGAGCAGCCGCGCCTCGCGGTCCAGGCTTACGTTGTTGCCGTCGTTTTTCACTGCCAGGCCGCCAGGCTGTATGGTTTGGGGCGCGCCGCCCATGGCGTTTTGGAACTCGGACTGGAAGTCGATGTCCTGGGTGCGGTAGCCGGGCGTGTCGGCATTGGCGATGTTGGAGGCGACCAGGTTCTGGCGGGCGCTCAGCAGATCCATGTAGCGTTCGAGTTGTCCTGAGAGCGGATCGTCCAGCATGCGACTACAGAGAAGCATTCCGGGAACCACGGGGAAGTGGCTTGTTATCAGCGCGGGAGGCGGTTGTTGGCGACAATTTGTTGGCGAACGGCAAGATTTTGGCGCGAGGGCGGGGAGCCTGCAGTGGCGGGGTTTGCGCCGGCGTCCGGGCCCGCAAATGGCTTGGCCGGACCCGGCGCGATTTACGATTTGACGGAACGAAGCCAAGGACGTGGAAGTGGCTTTGGAATGTTCGGGTTGCGGCCCCTTTGGGGTAGGCCGATGAATTTCCGCGTGTCGGTGCGGGTGGACTGCGATCGGTTTAGCCGTTGGGATAAAAGCCTCTCTAATTCAAGGTTAGCAGGAGTGGTGGTAGTATTCTGCGCGGTCATTTCGATAAGTGGCTTGGAATGATGAGTTTGACGATTTTCCAGGCGCTGTGACCCGGCGCGGTGAAAGGGGCTATGCGGAGAGTGGATCACGCCGCGACGAACAGCCCGTCCGCCGAAGCCTGCCCAATGAGGAAGCGCGCGCGGGTAACGTCCTGCGCGCGGACGTTGATGCTATACGGCGCCGCTTCGCAGTTGGTGGGCCGGAGAGCATGGTGAATGTCGGCGGCGCTCAGCATGGCCAAATGACCCGCAGCCAGCGCGGCGTCCTGGAGATCGTAGACGTGGAGCATCGCGGTCCCCGATGGAATCCAATCCGACTGGGCGATGAGCCGTTCCCATAGACGCGTGTCGCGATTTTGGCGGGCCGCTACTTCGACGTTCAGAAGTCCGCCGACGCGCGCGATGAGCTGTTCTTCCGTGAATGGTACGGCCAGCACCGAAGCGGGCGCCTGCGCCTCAATGCTGCAGCGGGCGATGGATTTGCTTGTACCCACAAGATAGAGCACCGGAAGGCCCGGTTGCAGATGCTCCAGGTCGGCGGTCAGATCGAGATTAACTGCCGCCGGCGTCACTAAGCCCACCACCGCCAGCCCGATCTGCGGCTGATGCGCCTGAAACATCGCCAGGGCCTCATCGGGAGTTTTCGCACCGAAAACCGTGAATCCCCGGCGCAGAAAGGTTGCACGGACCAGTGTGGTGAAGGGAATTAAATCATCGACGATCAGGACCGCCGGGGGGCGCGGTTCAGGAATGGGAACGACCGCGGGAATGGACGAATGCGAGCGGCCAACCGCGGCGCGCGCCGGGAGTTCCGTGAGATCGACACGCTTATCGAACCGTGTGGCGCAACTGCGGCAGCGAATTGGCGCGGGCAGCAGGATGGAATCCCACGCCGTGTGTGGGCGGGAAAGGTGGACATCGCCGCCCAGGCAGCGAGGACAATGGACTACCTGGACAGGGTCGCTTAGCATTCGTCGTCTCATAGTCGCGACCAGGAGCCACTGGCGGCGAGGTTGCCCGATATTATAATTCGGGGGATATACAATCGAATCAATAGTATATCAGCAGGCATTTAAGGTGTCAAATATATTAAGGGATATTCTGTAATGTTTGTGTAACCTTGAGGATCCGCGCCGCGGGATCGGAAATTAGCGCTCAAAGCCAAAAATAGGGCACTAGCCGCCGATAAACGCCGATAAACGCCGATAAGAATTTGCTTGTGGCAATCGAAAATTATGGCGTCGAATCGGGCAAATTTCAATTGGTATAACCAAGTTAATATTTGAATTTGCGTGGAAGATTTCAGGATGGGGGCGCGAGTGCGCCCGGCGCGATGGGCCGCAGCAAACGCAGGGCAGGACGCGTCAGGTATTCGCGAATGTAGGCGCGGTGGGCTTCGTCGTCCGGATAGCGCTCGCCGGCCGGGTATGGATACCGGCTCATCGCGTGGAAAGGCAGAGGCAGCACCGATTGAGAGAAGGCCGTATTGGCGTCGGCGTCCTTCGCCCAGCCATCCACCAGCAGCAGGTAATCGCGCGTCCAGCCAGCCGGTAGCGCGGGCAGGCCGGCAGAGGCGAAGCGCATGCGGATCTCGTCGCCCGATCCCAGGATCACCATGCGATCGTCGGGCTGCCGCAACAGGTCCTGCACCTCGCCGTAGCGGGTGTAGTTTCCGGACGTGGGGTTCCACATGGAAGTAGAGCTGGTCGCCTGGTAATCGAAGGATTCGGGCTGCTTGCGGTCGGGGTCGATGGTGGCGTGAGAGAAGCCTCGAAAATGCAAATCGGCGGAGGTCATGGCGATCTCCGTGAGCCGCGCAACGGGCGGCGCATGGTTCTCGAACAGGTAAATCTCGTCCCAATAGACGCAGAGATTGGTCACGATCCGCACTTCGCGCGATGCGGAGAGGAACTTGCCGGTGAGATCCACGGCCATGGTCTTCGGCTTGCCGGATGGAATCCCCATATCTTCGATGACGGTTTTCCAATTCCCCTGCGCATCCTTCACTTGCAGATAGGGAAAGACCAGGTCGCGATGCGCCTGAGTGGCGGCGAGAAAGGTGCTGCCATCGGCCCAGTCCACCCAGCCGTTCAGCACCAGCACGGCCTTTCCATCGGGGGCCGCGGCGGCAAAATTCAAGTCGAGCGTGTGGAGCTCCGCCACGCCCGCATGGTCGCGCTGGAATGCATCCGGGTAGCGCTGGTCGCGAGCCAGCAGAGCGGCGCGTACGTCGGTTCCATGGGCGTCCCGGGCCGAGGTTGGATAGGTGCGGCGATTCCCCCCGTACAAGCGGAACTCGGGAAAGGGAGGCGATTTGAACTTCTCGTTGGTGACGATTTCGGTCTCCGCCGGATGGTCCAAGGCCTGCAGTTGGATCTGGTCGATGTAGGAAACCTCGCGCAGTTCCTCAGCCATGCGGATTTCGTAGGCGCCATCGCGCGCCTCAAGCATGGCCGCGGGGATGGAGACGTACTCGTCGTGATCCACCGGGAAATATTGGCCGTCGCCGGAACTGGCGCCGAGGGGCGCGACGCCCAACACGTCGGTGACGAATTGGAAGCGCGCGCCGTTCCAGGTGAAGATCATGGGGCACGAGCCGGCCAGGCGCGGCGCTTCCTTAACCGCCAGCACGTGGTTGACCGCCGGCTTCATTTCGTTCTGGATGAGGCCGTTCGGCCAGGTGATGCGGACGGTTTCCACGCTGGTATGGCTGCCGAGGCGAAATACCAGGGGCACGCCGGCGTAAGTGATTTTTTCGTAGCTGGTTCCGGCCTTCACTTCCACTTTGGCATTCACCGAGAGCTTGGCATTCTTGACGCCAGTGAGCGCAACTTCGAGCCAGTTGCCGTAAGCCGGAGTGACATCGCGAGCTACAACCAGGCTGCCATCGTTTTCGATGCGCGCCCAATCGAGCCGCCCGGCGCCGGCGAAATCGGCAGCGGCGGCAGTGGCGGGGAACGCGCGATGGTCCTGCCGCGGAGCAGTTTGCAGGTCGCCCGCGCGGTTCAGCAGCAGTCCGTCTGGTTCGAAGGCGAGGTCGGTAAAGCTGTCATGGTTGACGTCGGCCGCGACCAGTCCATGGGCGCCTGGCGGCAACACATTGAGAGGATTCGCCCGGTAATTTCCCCCCAACAAGTCTCGATATAGCACGCCGGAGCGGTCGGCATAAGAGACCACCAGGTCGAAGCCCGGCGTATCGGGTTCCAGGTCAAACCGCACGGCATCCACAGCCCGCCCTGAAACAAAAGGGAACCGCTTGGTTTCATCGCTGAAGCCGGCCTCGCCGTTGTTGCGCAGCAGGCGGGATTCGCCGCCGATCAGGATCAGGTCGTCGTCGTAATCGTGGTCGTAGTCGATCCATACCGCCTTGCGAAAGGAGCCGGTGGCGAGGTCGGCATGTTTCACGAACCGGCTTCCAGTGTTGCGGTAGAGCGCGGCTCCTTGGGAGGTCACCACGCAGAGATCGGGCAGACCGTCGTTATCGAAATCGCCGGGCGCGATGAATTGGACGTCGCGCAGCTCTTCCAGGCCGGAGTTGTCTACCAGCGTGCGGCCGTTGCGGAACAAGGCAGTGCGGCCGGCCGACCATGCGATGAGATCGGGGCGCCCATTGGAGCCGGCCGTGACTGCTCCAGGCAGGACGGCGACTCCCGCGCCCGGGCCGTTGAACCCCTCCGCCAGCTTTTCATCGCGGTAAACGAGCGCGGTCAGGGGAGCGGAGGGAGGGGCGTCGATGGGGTCGTAGAGCTCGGCATACTGGCACCATTCCATATCTTCCGGGACGGCGGCGCCTTCCTGCTGCTTCTTAAGATCCTGGAAGATGCGCAGCTCTGCCGCTGCCTGATCGGCGCGGCCGGCCTGCCGGTACAACCCGAAGAGCTGGAAATGCGGCGCGGCCAGGCGCGGGCTGAGATCGCGCGCGGTTTCGAATTGCGCGATGGCCGCGGCGGCGTCGTCCTTCTGCTTGTATAGCGTTCCCAACTGGTAGTGCGACACCGGTTCACTGGGGACCAGCTTTACCATCTGCTGAAACTGGGCCAGGGCCTTGTCGGTCTCGGTCTCCTTCTTGTAGACGATGCCCAGGTTGAACCAGGTATGGGGCAGTTGCGGGGCGCGCTTTTGGACCTTTTCCAATTCGGCGGCGCCATCTTTGGTGTCACCCTGGCGCAGGAGCGCAAGCCCGTAATTCAGTTGTTCGCGGACGGAATTTGGGGATAAGGCCAAGGCTAGCCGGAGCTCGTCCACGGCCTCTTTGTGCGTGGTGGGGTTTTCGTAGAAGGCCTTGCCGAGATTGCGGTGCTGCCAGAGGCGGGCGTCGTTGGGATTCTGGCCGAAAACCAGCCAGCCCGCGCCGCTTATACCGGCCAGCAGAACCATCCAGACAAACCCGCGTAGTTTGCTTCGCATCTTACCTGAGAGTATGCCAGTGTGGATGCCGCTGGCAAACTTCGTGGCCAACGCTGTGGCAAAACGTGGATTTCCGGCCGAGCGCTCGGAACGGCTCGATAGGGCGCGAGGGCCGGTATCGGCTGATTTGATCGGCGCCGATGGTGAAGTTCGGATAAGGCGGTCGAGCCGGTGGTGGCTCTTCGCGCCAAACCGCTGCCGGAGCTAGAATGAGGAAATGCAAGACTTGCCGCGCCCCGATCCGGACCCGGTGGTGCAGGCGTACAAGAAGGATATCGACCGGACGCTAATCCGTGAAAACCTGAAGTTGACGGTGGAGGAGCGCTTTCGCAAGGCGATGGCCCTCGCGAAGTTCGCGGAGGAACTGCGGCGTGCCGGCAGAGAGGCCCGCCGGCGCCGGGGATGACGGATTTCGACGCGCTGCTGACGACGCTTTGGCGGCATGACGTGGCATTCATCGTGGTGGGAGGCGCGGCGGCCATTGCGCACGGCTCGGCGCGGTTTACGCAAGATCTGGACCTGGTGTATTTACGCACCGCGGCGAATCTGGACCGGTTAGCGGCGGCGCTGGCCGATCACAAGCCCTATCTGCGTGGCGTTCCGCCGGGTCTCCCTTTTATTTGGGACGCTGCGACGCTGGCGCGAGGGCTGAATTTCACTCTCGTCACATCGCTCGGCGACATCGATCTGCTGGGCGAAATTCCGGGTGGAGGAACCTACGAGGAGCTGTTGGCGGACGCCGTCGAGCTGCAAGTATTCCGAACGCGTTGCCTTTGCTTGAGCCTGGCGCAACTCATTCGTGCGAAGCGCGCCGCGGGGCGTCCCAGGGATCTGGAGGCGTTGGCGGAATTGGAAGCGATCGAGGAAGAAGGCGGGTGACCAGGCAAGCGCGAAGAACAGGTGGGACAGACCATCGCCTTCCGTGGTCTGTCATGCCTCGCCTGCGACAGACGACATAGACCGATCGTCTGTCCCGCTATTCATCGAATCTCCTCGCGGCCTATCGCCATATTCAACTGTCCCGCCGCCGTCAGGTATGAGCCGACTAACACCAGATATCCCTGCTGCACCGCGCGGTAATCCCGCTGCGCGTCCAGAAAATCCACCAGCGCCGCGCCGCCGCGTTGGTAAGCGAATGACACCTTGTCGCGCACATCGGCCGCTTCCTGCAGGTAGGTCGACTTATACGGCTTCAACTGATTCAGCACGCTGAGCAGCGTGTAGTACGCCGAATCCACGTCATTGAATACCTGCGCCTGCGTGGAATCCTTCAACCGCTCCGCGTGACGGATGTCGATCTCGGTGCGCAGCTTCTCGCCCTGGTTGCGGTCGAAGATCCGCAGCGGAATGTTAATCCCCACGCCGAAGTAAAACGTGATGGGCGGGTTGCGGCCAAAGTCCACACTGAACGTCGGATCGGTCGAGCCATTCGCCACCGCC